>Ga0310786_10006106_pt1 | contig 16148 bp, 10 predicted proteins | sample AusTroGonzalo_MG_FD_203881 | JGI IMG/M metagenome (GOLD analysis project Ga0310786, IMG submission 203881) | Bovine rumen microbial communities from tropical cattle in Woodstock, Queensland, Australia - Gonzalo_03 (v2) (version 2) | ecosystem: Host-associated > Mammals > Digestive system >... | reverse complement strand
TGACGCAGATATACGAGCACAACGAGGCAAAGGCAGTGGCACAGCTGGTTTACGAGCAGCGTTTCCATCTGTCACTGGCCGACGTACTTTGCGGACAAACGGGCGATGAGGCCGAACTGCACCATATTCAGCAGCGGCTGTTACAGGGAGAACCTGTACAGTACGTACTCGGAGTGGCGGAGTTCGGCCCTTTTCTTTTCCATGTCGCCCCGGGTGTCCTCATCCCCCGGCCGGAGACCTATGAGCTCTGTCAGTGGATTACTGGGAGTACGAGGGTACGGGAGTACGGGGGTACGAGAATACTTGATATCGGAACAGGCAGCGGCTGCATTGCCTGTACACTGGCGGCAGAGCTGCCAAAGGCAGAGGTGACAGCGTGGGACATCAGCGAGGAGGCGCTCAGAATTGCACAAGGAAACGCCAAACGTACCAATGTTAACGTGTCGTTCGAACAGGCTGACATCCTGAACGTTTCCCGTACCTCGAACCTCGAACCTCGAACCTCGAAAGCATGGGACATCATCGTCAGCAATCCACCCTATATATGTGAGAAGGAACGGACAACGATGGAACAAAACGTATTGAAGCACGAACCAGACATAGCCCTCTTCGTGCCAGACAACGACCCGCTGCTGTTCTACAGAGCCATCGCCGAATACGGACAACAAAGCCTAAAGCCAGGCGGCTGGCTATACTTCGAAATAAACCCTCTCTATGCTAAAGACCTCAAAGAACTGTTACGTATGATGGCATACTATGCCATCGAGATAAAGGAAGACCAATACGGGAAACAACGAATGTTAAGAGCACAACGATGAAAGAAGTAACCGAACAGGGAGCCTACCTACAGCTGGCGCAACTCTGTGCCCGCAGTGAGCACTGCCAGCACGACATGCTGGAGAAGATGCGGCGCTGGGAGATGTCCGACGAGGCTCAGGCACACGTCATGCAACGCCTTATCAGTGAGCGATATGTTGACGATGAGCGCTACGCTCGTGCATTCGTTCGCGACAAGATTCTTTACAACAAATGGGGGAGACGTAAGGTAGAACAGGCACTATGGCAGAAGCATATCGATGACGACATCCGCCAGCGCGTCCTTGACGAGGTCGATGATGAAGAGTACGTCAACGTACTACGCCCCTTACTCAAGCAGAAACGCCGCACACTGAAGGCCACAAGCGATTACGAGCTGAACCAGAAACTCGTCCGCTTCGCACTCAGCCGCGGCTTTACCTACGACGTCATCCGCCAAAGTCTTGGCGCAGATGTCGACGTGGAAGACTTATGACTTTGTAGAGCAAACCTGCTCTCCTTCGAGAAAACTCGAAGAACATTTGGTTTTCTTCATACTTATTCGTACCTTTGCAGACAAATTTAATAAGACTGAAGAAAATGATACAATCAATGACTGGCTACGGCAAGGCCGTCGCAACGTATAAAGACAAGAAAATACACGTAGAGGTAAAGTCACTGAACTCCAAGCAGCTCGACCTGCAGACCCGCATCGCCCCACTCTATCGTGAGAAGGAGATGGAGATACGCCAGATGGTGGCTACCGCTGTCATACGCGGAAAAGTGGACTTGAGCCTCTGGATAGAAAAAGATACCATTGTCGACGCCACACCCATTAACGGTGCCCTCGTCGAGAACTACTACCGCCAGATTATGGCTATCTCTGAGAAGACGGGCATCGCTGCCCCCGCCGACCCCTTCTACACGCTGCTCCGTATGCCCGATGTGCTGACACGTACCGAACAGGAGGCTCTGAGCGACGAGGAGTGGGCCATTGCTCACGAAGCCGTCAGCGAAGCACTCCAGAAACTGGTGGAATTCCGTTGTCAGGAGGGCGCTGCACTGGAGAAGAAGTTTGCCGAGAAGATTGACAACATCGAGATGCTGTTGGCCAGCATCGATCCCTACGAAAAGTCTCGCGTAGAGAAGATTCGTCAGCGCATCACCGATGGTCTGCAGCAGATTCCTGGCGTAGAGTACGACAAGAACCGCCTGGAGCAGGAGCTGATCTACTACATCGAGAAACTCGACATCAGCGAGGAGAAGCAGCGACTGACGAACCACCTAAAGTACTTCCGTGAGACCATGGCCGAGGAGGCAGGACAGGGAAAGAAACTTGGTTTCATCGCCCAGGAGATGGGTCGCGAAATCAATACCACCGGTTCGAAGTCGAACCAGGCTGAGATGCAGAACATCGTCGTCAAGATGAAGGACGAGCTGGAGCAAATCAAGGAACAGGTGCTCAACGCGCTATAATATTTGACCACGAGATTTGTCGAAGACCCACGAGGAACGCAGTAATTTCACGAATTGATATATGATGAAAGGAAAGATGTTAATTGTCAGTGCCCCCAGCGGCAGTGGGAAGAGCACTATCGTCAACTGGCTCATGCAGGAGCATCCGGAACTGAAGCTCTACTTCTCCATCAGCTGCACCTCACGTGCCCCACGTGGCACGGAGCAGAACGGTGTGGAGTACTTCTTCCTGACACCAGAGGAGTTCAAGGAAAAGATTCAGAGGGACGAGTTCTTAGAGTACGAAGAGGTCTATGAGAACCGCTTCTACGGCACCTTGAAGCAGCAGGTAGAAAACCAGCGGGAAGAAGGCCAGAATGTGGTCTTCGACGTCGACGTGAAAGGCGGCGTGAACATCAAGAAGTATTATGGCGATCAGGCACTGAGCCTTTTCATACAACCCCCGTCGGTAGAAGAGTTGCGCCGCCGACTCGAGAGCCGTGGCACTGACACTGCCGACGCCATCGCCGAACGCCTGGCAAAGGCAGAGTACGAGCTGACCTTTGCTCCGCTTTTCGATCATGTCATCGTCAATGACGATTTGGAGACTGCCAAGCAGCAGACCCTGGAAGTTGTCAAACAATTCCTTGGATGATAAAAACCGGACTTTTCGGCGGTTCATTTAACCCCATTCACAACGGCCACATCGCACTGGCAAAGTACCTGCAGCAAAAGGCGGGACTCAGCGAAGTATGGCTGATGGTGTCACCTCAGAATCCGCTGAAACAGCAAGCCGACCTACTCGATGATGATCAACGTATGGCACTGACGCAGACAGCCATCCAAGGTATTGAGGGTATCAAAGCCTCAGACTACGAGATGCGTCTGCCGCGACCGTCCTACACGTGGAACACACTACAGGCATTGTCGCATGACTACCCCGACCGAGAGTTCGTACTTCTCATCGGCGGCGACAACTGGGCACACTTCGAGCGGTGGTACCACTGGAAGGACATCCTCCGCCACTACCGCATCGTTATCTATCCGCGCAACAACACTGCCGGCACCGTCGACGCACCGCTCCTCGACATCAGCAGCACCGACATCCGCCGCCGCGTTCGCTCAGGACAGTCTATTGCTGGACTTGTCCCCGACAATATTATCAAACAGGTGGAAGCCTGTTATGCTGCACAATAAGAAGAATAAAAACAAAACGAAATAGATGAAGAAACTACTGATAGAAACCTATGGCTGCCAGATGAACGTGGCCGACTCGGAGGTAGTAGCCTCGGTGATGAAGATGGCCGACTATGACACCACGGACAACATTGAGGAGGCCGATGCCGTTTTCCTCAATACCTGCTCTGTGCGCGACAATGCCGAGCAGAAAATCATCCACCGTCTGGAGGCGTTAAATGCGCTGAAAAAGAAGAGAGAGGACAGAGGCCTCATCATTGGTGTGCTGGGGTGTATGGCTGAGCGTGTGCAACAGGAGTTGCTCGGGAAATACGGTGCCGACCTTGTGGCTGGCCCCGATGCCTACCTCACACTACCTGATCTCGTAGCCCAGGCAGAGACTGGCCACAAAGCCATGAACATCAATCTGTCAACGACAGAAACCTATCGTGACATCGTGCCGCAGCGCATCGGACTGGGACACAAGATAGGCGGCTATGTCAGTATCATGCGCGGCTGCAATAACTTCTGCCACTACTGTATTGTTCCTTACACACGGGGACGAGAGCGTAGCCGTGACGTGGAAAGCATCCTACGCGAGGTGCGTGACCTGCGTGACCGTGGCTTCAAGGAGGTAACCCTGTTAGGGCAGAACGTCAATTCTTATCAATTGACAATGGACAATGGACAATTGACAATGGACTTCCCCCAGTTGCTGCGCCGTGTGGCCGAGGAAGCCCCGGAGATGCGCATTCGCTTCACCACCAGTCACCCCAAAGACATGAGCGACGAGACGCTACAGGTCATCGCCGACATGCCAAACGTCTGCAAGCATATCCATCTGCCAGTACAGTCGGGCTCCGACCGCATACTGAAACTCATGAACCGCAAGTACACCCGCGAGTGGTATCTGGACCGTGTTGCGGCCATCCGCCGCATTGTCCCCGACTGCGGTCTCAGCACCGACATCTTTGTGGGCTACTGTTCAGAGACGGAGGAGGACCATCAGCTGTCGCTTGACCTGATGCGTGAAGTTCAATACGACTCCGCTTTTATGTTCAAGTACTCGGAGCGTCCGGGAACATACGCATCGAAGCACCTACCCGATGACGTACCCGAAGAGGAGAAGATTCGTCGTCTGAACGAGCTCATCGCCCTGCAGACAGACATTTCCGCTCAACAGAACAAGAAGGACGAGGGGAAAGTTTTTGATGTGCTCGTCGAGGGATTCTCAAAACGCTCTCGTGAACAGCTTTGCGGCCGTACGGAGCAGAACAAGATGGTCGTCTTCGACAAGAACGGTCATCATATCGGCGAGACTGTCAGCGTAAGAATCACAGGAAGTACCAGTGCTACCCTTCTGGGAGAAGCACTCCAATAGTCAAATCGTGAAATAGTCAAATAGTCAGATGAAAGAGTTCCTGAATGTCCTGCGGCGTTTCGTGCCGCCCTACAAGAAATACCTCGCCCTGTCGATAGGCTTTAACCTCCTGTCGGCAGTGCTGAACATCTTCTCGTTTGCCGCCCTCATCCCCATCCTGCAAATCCTCTTCCAGACAGGCGATGCCGAAACGGCCACCGCCCTGATGGCATGGGACTGGAGCAATATTCAGGAGGTATTGACGAACAACCTGAACTACTACGTCACAGTACTGGTAGCACGCTATGGGCAGACCACGACACTCCTGTTTATCGGAATCTTCCTTGCCGTCACCACAGCCATGAAGACGGGTGCCTACTTTGCATCATCGGCTACTATTATCCCCATCCGTACAGGTATCGTTCGCGACATCCGAAATCAGCTCTATCAGAAGATCACGGCACTACCCTTAGGTTTCTTTAGCGAGGAGCGCAAGGGCGACATTATTGCCCGTATGAGTGGCGACGTACAAGAGGTGGAGTCAAGCATCATGTCGAGTCTGGACATGCTCTTTAAGAACCCCATCCTCATTATCGTCTACTTCTCCACCCTACTCTTCGTGTCTTGGCAACTCACGTTGTTCACCATCGTCTTTGTGCCCATCTTCGGATGGTTCATGGGAATCGTAGGGCGCAAGCTGAAGCGCAAGAGTATGGCGGCACAGGCATTGTGGAGCGACACCATGAGCCAGGTTGAGGAGACTCTTGGCGGACTGCGTATCATCAAGGCTTTCTGTGCCGAAGATAAGATGAACGCCCGTTTCGACCGCATAAACTCAGCCTACCGCAACGACATTATGCGTGTGAACATTCGTCAGTCGATGGCCCACCCAATGAGCGAGTTCCTCGGAACAGTGATGATTATCATCGTGTTGTGGTTTGGTGGCATTCTGGTCATCAACAACCAAGCCATCACGGGACCTACATTCATCTACTACATGGTGATCCTCTACTCCATCATCCAGCCACTGAAAGACTTCTCCAAGGCAGGTTATAACATCCCCAAGGGTCTGGCGTCGATGGAACGTATCGACAAGATCCTGAATGCCGAGAACACCATCAAGGAGGTTGACAACCCCCGCCATATTGCCAGCTTCGACCACGAGATAGAATTCCGTAACGTTTCGTTCCGTTATGGTGAGCAGTGGGTTCTGAAAAACATCAACCTCACCATTCCCAAAGGCAAGACGATAGCCTTGGTGGGACAGTCGGGCGGAGGAAAGTCCACACTCGTCGACCTTATCCCCCGCTACTACGACGTACAGGAGGGACAGGTGCTCATCGACGGCATAGACGTGAAGGAACTGGGCATCCACGACTTGCGCCAGCTCATCGGCAACGTCAACCAGGAGGCCATTCTCTTCAACGACTCCTTCCGTAACAACATTTCCTTCGGTGTCGACAGCGCCACACAGGAACAGATAGAAGAAGCTGCCCGTATTGCCAATGCCTACGACTTCATCATGGCATCGGAACATGCCTTCGATACCAATATCGGTGACCGCGGCGGCCGTCTCAGCGGTGGACAGCGCCAGCGCATCTCCATAGCCCGCGCCATCCTGAAGAACCCGCCCATACTCATCCTCGACGAAGCCACGTCGGCTCTCGACACCGAGAGCGAACGACTGGTTCAGGACGCCCTGGAGCGGCTGATGAAGACACGTACGACGGTGGCCATCGCCCACCGCCTCAGCACCATCAAGAACGCCGACGAGATACTGGTGCTCCATGAGGGCCAGATTGTGGAGCGTGGCACCCATGAGGAGCTTCTCGCCACTGACGGTTACTACAAGCGGCTGCACGAGATGCAGAGTTGATACCTACGCAAACTCATGATACGCTACACGAAGAGAGAGGAGATTTGGAACGCGGCGTCCCACGGCGGCGGTGTGCTGCTGGGTGTCGTCATCGGCGTCATCTTCCTTGTCTGGTGCTTCCAGAGCGACAACGACTGGGCGCGTTGGGGTGTCATCCTTTACCTCTTCGGTATGTTGGCGTCCTATGCCGCCTCTACCATCTACCACTCCATCCGCCACCACTCGAAGTGGAAGGAGCGGCTCCGCAAGTGGGACCACGCCGCCATCTACTGGCACATCGCCGGCTCCTACTCGCCGCTGACGCTCACCGTCCTGCGCGAACAGGGCTACTGGGGCTGGTCGCTGTTCGTCTTCGTGTGGACCTGTGCGCTGGCAGGCTCCATCGTCAGCTTCATCCGTCTGAAGGAGCACTCCAACCTCGAGACCTTCTGCTTCATCGGCATGGGACTCTCCGTGCTCGTCGCCTTCAAACCCTTGCTCGACAGCGTCTCCACCGCCGCCTTCGTCTGGATTGTCGCCGAGGGTGTCTGCTACATCACGGGCGCCATCTTCTACTCCTTGAACAAGAAGAAATATATGCACTCCGTCTTCCACTTCTTCGTCCTCGCCGGCTCCGTCTGCCATATCATCGCCGTCTGGGACGTGCTGATGGAGTACCTGTAGACGGCACTGCGTACTAAAATAAGAAATGAGAAATGAGAAGTGAGGAATGATAATTGTGATTTTATTTGGCTGTTTGGCTGAAAATCAGTAATTTTGCACGCAAAATTTGCAATTATCAACAAAGTTATGGCTTATACGAAACTGACTGCCGCAGAGGCTGCGGCACTGATTAAGAATGGCGACAACATCGCCATGAGTGGCTTTACACCTGCTGGTGTGGCCAAGGCAACAACCAAGGAGCTGGCAGTGATTGCCGAAGCAGAACATGCGGCAGGCCGCGAGTTCAAGGTGGGCATCTTCACCGGTGCCTCGACAGGACAGTCTACTGACGGCGTGCTGGCCAACGCCCACGCTATCAAGTACCGTGCTCCCTACACGACGAACCCCGACTTCCGCAAGCACGTGAACGCCGGTGAGATTCCCTACAACGACCTGCACCTGAGCCACATGGCACAGGAGCTGCGCTACGGCTTCTACGGCGATGTCGACTGGGCCATCCTCGAGGTGTGCGACATCGAGGATGCCGGCGACGACTGGCACGTCTATCTGACGGCCGCTGGCGGCATCAGCCCCACGGCAGCCCGTCTGGCCAAGAAGGTCATCCTCGAGCTGAACTCTTTCCACAGCCCCGACGCTAAGTACATCCACGACGTCTACGAGCCTCTGGATCCCCCTTACCGCAAGCCTATCCCCATCTTCAACGTCTCCGACCGCATCGGCGTGCCCTACGTCTCCATCCCCAAGGACAAGGTGGTGGGTGTCGTGGAGTGTAACATCCCCGACGAGGCCCGTGCCTTCAAGGACAGCGACCCCGTGACGGACAAGATTGGCTACCTGACAGCAGAGTTCCTCGTCTCCGAGCTGCACAAGGGCCGCATCCCCAAGGAGTTCCTGCCGCTGCAGAGCGGTGTGGGCTCGACGGCCAACGCCATCCTCGGTGCCCTGGGTCAGGACAAGCACGTGCCCGACTTCAACATCTACACCGAGGTGCTGCAGGACGCCGTCGTGGGCATGATGCTCGAGGGCCGCGTCAAGGACGCCTCCGCCTGCTCGCTGACCGTCTCGAACGAGTGTCTGAAGCAGGTGTACGACAACATGGACTACTTCAAGAACCACCTGACGCTGCGCCAGAGTGAGATCTCGAACCACCCCGCCGTCATCCGCCGTCTCGGCGTCATCGCCATCAACACCGCCATCGAGGTGGACATCTACGGCAACGCTAACTCCACACACATCAGCGGCACGAAGATGATGAACGGCATCGGCGGCTCGGGCGACTTCATCCGCAACGCCTACCTCTCCATCTTCACCTGCCCGTCAGTGGCCAAGGGTGGTGTCATCTCGTCCATCGTCCCGATGGTCACGCACCAGGACTCCTCGGAGCACGATGTCAACATCATCGTCACGGAGCAGGGTGTAGCCGACCTGCGCGGCAAGAGCCCCATGCAGCGTGCACAGACCATCATCGAGAACTGCGCACACCCCGACTACAAGCAGCTGCTGTGGGACTACCTGAAGCTGGGTACCGGCGGACACACGCGCCACTGCCTCACCGCTGCCTTCGCCATGCACGACACGCTGGCACGCAAGGGCAGCATGAAGCTGACGGACTTCTCGGAATACCTGAAGTAACAACAGCTGCAACAAAACACAAACTACTATGATAAAACAACTGCTTACTACTACTTTACTGACTGTGCTGCCGGTACTCAATGCCGGCGCACAGTCTGTAGAGTTGACGACGGCACAGGCCAAGTCACTCTACAAAACAACAACCAAGAAACGGACAAGTGTCCACGATCCTTCGGTAGTATGGGAACCCACATCGAAACGCTGGTACATCTTCGGTACCATGCGCGGAACAGCCTATACTACGGATATGCAGAACTGGACGGGCGTCAACCTCACGTGGAAGTCGACGACCAAGAGCAGCTGCACCACCACCGAAGCCTTTGTCACCCCTGCCGTGACAAAGGTGAAGAAAGGCGGTGCCGAAGTGGACTTCCCTGCCTTCAACGCCTTCGACTGGTCGGCACGCGGCGACAGCGACTGGGGCGTCGACGGCAATATGTGGGCACCCGACATCATCTGGAACCCCACGATGAAGAAGTGGTGCATCTACCAAAGCATCAACGGCGACTCGTGGCACTCCAGCATCATCCTGCTCACCGCCGACAACATCACCGGACCCTACCTCTACCAGGGGCCTGTCGTCATCAGCGGCTTCAAGGACAGCAACCATGGCTACAAGGAGACCGACCTCGAGTTGGCCATCGGCACACAGTCCTCGCTACCCTCACGCTACAATGTTGGCAACAACTGGGGCAGACGCTGGCCCCACACCATTGACCCCGCCGTGTTCTACGACGAAGACGGCAAGCTCTGGCTTGTCTATGGCTCGTGGAGCGGCGGCATCTGGATGCTCGAGCTTGACGAGACGACAGGGCTTCGCGACTACAACGTCACCTACCCGTCGACAAACGGCTCCAGCGACGGTGTCACCAGCGATCCGTACTTCGGCACGAAGGTTGCCGGCGGATACTATGTCTCCGGCGAAGGACCGTACATCGAGCACATCGGCAACTACTATTACCTCTTCGTCAGCTACGGCTTCTACGATCCCGACGGCGGCTACGAGATGCGCGTCTTCCGCAGCGACAAGCCTAACGGACCGTATAAGGACGCCTCTGGCCGCTCGGCCATCTTCGACAAGTATGTCCTGAACTACGGAGCCGGTACCGACACACGAGGCGAGAAGCTGATGGGCTCGTACAGCGGTTGGGGCTTCATGACTACTGGCGAGTGCGCCCAGGGACACAACAGCATCATCGCCGCCGAGGACGGCCGCACCTACCTCGTCTACCACACGAAGTTCAATGACGGCCAACCACGCAAAGGCTTCCATGCCGTCCGCGTCCACCAGGTGTTCCAGAACAAGCAGGGCTGGCTCGTCGCCGCACCGTTCGAGTACAACGGCGAGACGGTCACCGATGCCGACATCGCCACGAAGGAGCTGGTTGCCACCTCCGACATCCCCGGCACCTATCAGGTTCTCATCCATAAGTACAAGATGGACTATGAGAAGATGGAGGAGGTGACACCCGTAGAGGTCACCCTCAACGCCGACGGCACCGTCAGCGGTGCCTACACCGGCACATGGAACCGCGAGGCTGGCACAAGCTACCTCACCGTCACATTGGGCTCAACGACTTACAACGGCATCATCTACGAGGAACAGATGGACGAGAAGAGCATCATGGCCATCTCTTTCTCTGCCATGGGTACCAACGGTGTCAACGTCTGGGGCTACAAGCTGGCTCCGAAATATGCGCTGGCCTGGCAGGTGAGCAACCAGAAGATGCCCATCTTCAACAACAAGAGCATCGACGAGAACATCAGCCTCGACGCCCTTTGGCTGGGCGATGCCAATGTCGCCATGCAGTGGACCAGCGACCAGCCCGCCATCATCAGCGAGCACGGCCGCTACAACCCCACGGGCCTGACCGAGGATACCGACGTCAGCCTGGCTGTCAAGCTGTCTTCTGGCGACTACTACTGGCAGCAGCAGTACACCGTCAAGGCACTGACGGAAGCCGCCTCACTGCCCACCGCCGAGTGGCAGAAGGGACTCGTAGCCCACTACGGCTTCGACGATGCCGACCTCGCCAACACCTTCGACGCCACGCAGAAAGCACAGCTGAAGCGGAACTCCTCTACCAAGCTGCCCACCGTCGAGAGCGGCGACGACCTCCGCAACGGCAACGTCATACACCTCTCTGCCGGTAACAACGGCAAGGAGAGCTATGTCGCCATGCCCAACCCCCTGTGCGGTACCACCCTCGATGCCGGCGCCACCATCTCGTTCTGGGTCTGCCGCACCGACGACAACCTGTGGGACGCCCTCCTCGGCATCACCGACGGCACGGCGAAGTTCTTCGTCACCGGCAACGCCTACATGGGCTATAACAACGGCAACTCCACCAGCTGGATAGACATCAACAACCCCAACGACACGAAGACCGGCTACCTCCCCGTGGGCAGCTGGCATTTCGTCACCGTCGTCATCAAGAGCAGCGGCATCACCCTCTACGTCGACGGCACGTCGAAGAGCGCCAAGAAGGTCAGCGGCAAGCTCAACGGTACCGACATCCCGTCGGCAGCAAGGTTCGACTACAGCTATATATTCAACCTCCTGACGACAGCTACCGACATCTGTCTCGGCAACGGCTCCTACTGGGGTTCGCCCGACAGCCGTCTCGACGATGTCTTCATCCACGACCGCGCCCTGACGATCACAGAAGTCAGCGCCCTGAAGAAGGTGGCTAACCGCGTCATCGACTACGAGAAGACCGCCACCGCCATCACCGCTCCTCGTTCCTCGTTCCTCGCTCCTCACTACTACGACCTGCAGGGCCGCCGCGTCACCAATCCGCAGCGCGGACTCTACATCGTCAACGGACGGAAGGTCGTCGTGAAATAAGCTAACACCACTTTCACATGTATGAAACGACCACAGATTACACAGATGACTTTTTACGACTACGAATTACACGAATTATACTAATTAAATAGAGCGCAGCAAATTGACTTTCCCTTCGGTCGTCGACCGTTGGTTCGATAAATTCGAAATCATTCGCAGTGTCTGGCGCAGCTAAAATTCGAGTAATTAACTTCGTTGATTTCACTCACGCTCGGCATACTGAAAGTAAACTTTCGTCTGCACTCGCTAATTCGTTTAATTCGTGCAATTCGTGGTCAAAAAAAATCTCTCGTAGTCAAAAAAGATATCTCGTGGTAAAAAATGAAACTTGTATAAACTAACAATACTATGATGAGGAAAGCCCTTCTGACCATTCTGTCGTACTGCCTGCTGTGCAGTACGGCAGTGTCTGCTTCCGAGCAGCAGCTCATGAACGACCTCATCGAGATGCTCGGCCACTTCGCCACCTACATGAAGGCCGACTTCCAGGACTGCCGCGAGCCCAATGCCGACGGCGAGGTCTGCGGCTGCTTCCGTGGCGAGAACACCATGGGCAACGACGAGCGCGGCGTACGCCCCAATGCCGACCTGTCGATGGTCTGCGCCTTCCTCGTGAAGTACGGCCGCGGACAGGTCACACTCCCCGACGGCGTCACCTGGGACGACCTCGCGGAGATGGCACGCAAGAGCCTCGTCTTCGCCTACTCCACCCACAAGGCCAACCGCCTGAAGGTCTGTGCCGGCGGACGCTACTGGGGCTCCGTCAGCGAGGCCGACCACGTCTGGGAAAGCTCACTATGGGCCATGTCAGTGGCCTACTCCGCCTTCTTCCAGTGGGACAGCCTCAGCGACCGTCAGCGCAGCTACGTCTACCAGCTGCTTAAGGCCGAGTGCAACTACGAGCTGGAGCGCACCATCCCCACCGCCTACAAGGGCGACACCAAGGCCGAGGAGAACGGCTGGGAGGCCGACGTGCTGGCCGCCACCCTCGGACTGTTCCCCGACGACCCGCTGGCCCCCCGCTGGTTCCAGCGGCTGCGCGAGTTTGCCGTCAACAGCTACTCCCACCCCGACGACGCCAACGACCAGACCGTCGTCGACCCCGACTACGACCGCCAGACCGTCGCCGACCTCTACCGCGGACAGAACCTCTACGACGACCTGACGCTCCAGAACCACAACTACTTCCACACCTCCTACCAGAACGTCGTCGTCCAGGAGCTGGGCGAGGCGGCACTGGCACTGAAGCTGTTCCAGAAGGAACTACACGGACACGAGCGCTGGCACACCAACGCCCTGATGCACAACAACGGACGCGTCATGCGCGACGTCCTCTACTGGCTCGCCCTCAGCGACGGCGAGCTGGCCATGCCAAACGGCAACGACTGGAGCCTCTTCCTCTACGACCAGATCACCAGCTACACCACCGCCGCCTGCTTCCTTCGCGACCCCCACGCCCTGATGCTCGAAGAGCTGGCCTGCCGTCAGATCAAGGCACGCCAGCAGACCACCGCCGACGGCTCGTGGCTCCTCCGCCCCGATGTCGGTGCCCGCCGCATGGGTGTCCAGGCCCACCGTGTCATGATGTCGTGGCTCATGCACGCCACCATCCCCTCCACCCTCCAACCCTCCACATGGGACGCCTTCGTGCGCGAATACAGTACCACCAAGGTCTTCACCTCGCAGAACATCGTCCGTGCCGCCACCCCCAGCCGCTTCACCTGCTTCTCCTGGAGCCGTGGCCTCAACAGCTACACCGGCTACATCTCCCCCCACCAGTCACCCTCCACCCTCCACCAGTCACCATCCACCATCCACCATCAACCATCCACCATCAACCAGTCACCCTCCACCCTCCACCCTCCACCATCCACCATCCACCAGTCACCATCCACCATCAACCAGTCACCCTCCACCAACCTCATCGTCCCCTACCGCCAGCACAACACCGGCAACTTCCTCGGCTGGTACGACGTCGAGGGCCGCCGTACGAACGCCGTTCCCGTCGTCGCGGGCCGTTACCAGCTCGACGGTGAGGGCTACGTCATGAACGGCGAGCTGCAGACCAACGACGGTGCCCTGAACCACCGCTTCGCCCTCTTCTCAACCCCCGGCAACGCCGTCATCTATATAGATTATGTACGCGCGAACGACACCTGCACCATCACCGCCGAGCGCGGAGGACTCATGGCCGTCAGCGTCGACGACATGACCGCCAAGACCCGTACCCTCTACACAAAAGACGGAGCACAGCAGCTCGACGGCACCACTTTAGTGACAATGGCCGGCCCCTGGAGTAACATCGACAACAGCTTCGGCATCGTCTCCCTCCCCCATCCACCATCCACCATCCACCATCAACCATCCACCATCAACCATCAACCATCCACCATCCACCATCCACCATCCACCATCAACCATCAACCATCCACCCTCCACCATCAACCTTTAATCGCCTTCGGCGACCGCACGAACAACAACTCCGTCCTCACCGCCAAGCTCTACGCCCTCTATAGCGACGAGCCCCGCACCGTCAACGCCGGCGACCTCGTCGACAGCCGCGCCGTCGTCTACTACAGCAACGTCAACGCCGATGAGACCGCCCGTCTCTCCACCCTCCTCCAGTCACCATCCACCATCCACCAACACGGCTGGCACGGCGTCATCGCTGCCGATCCCGACAGCGTCCGCTACCTGCTGTTGACCCACTTCGCCGGCCCCGACAACACCATCACCCTCCACCCGTCACCATCCACCATCCACCAGTCACCATCCACCATCCACCATCCACCCTTCTACCCCGTCTTCACCGTGCCCACCACCATCACGGCCCGTGGCGCCAGCGCCACGTTCACCCTCGGCGAGAACCATTCCGTCATGTCCACGCTGCGTTTCTTCGTCAGCGGCGACGGCGTCACCGTCTGCCAGGCCGACGGCGACCCCACCACCATCATCCTGCAGCCGCTCACCAGAAACCAGAAACGCCGTGTCACCGTCAGCGCTGCCACCGGTGGCCGCTGGCTGACACGTACCGTCAAGCTGTCGGAACACCCCGTGCGGGTCACGCTCGGAAAGCACGGACTGCACGTAGCACGACAACGCGACAACGCAGAGTAAAAAGAAAGAAATAACCAGAATTATCCCAAAAATATTCCATTTTCTTTCAGCTTCTTCAATGTCGGCGGGAGAGTCTTTTCGTCGTTAAGGAGTCTGTTGGGTTAATGGAGGTTGAAAATGCGTTATAATGAGTGGACAAATCGACAAAATCTGCACCTTTGGGGGCACTCGGGCTTTGCCAGAGTGCTAACCATGCTGGCCCTGATGCTGACGTTCGCCGTCACGGGGGCGCAATTCTGTGGATAAATATTCAGATTCGACACAGTTTTGCCTTAATATATTTAAAAAGGTACGTGCGAATGTATAATAATCAGAAAAAAGTCGTACCTTTGTAGCTGGGAACATAAACTAACAAGATTAATGCGACAGACTTTTAAGCTCTTGATATTGATGGCCGTGGCGGCTTTGACCGTAGGCTGCTCTGAGTGTTCTGACAGGAAGGATGGTGATGCCAGCGGGGCGGACTTCGAGCAGCGGATGCGCGTGGCCGACTCGCTCTACAACTGCATGCAGTTCCGCGATGCCTACAAGCTGTACCTGCAGCTGTTAGACAATGAAGAGGTAGAGGCCGACAGCGAGAAACGGCTGAGCGTGCTGAACGCCCTTAGCAACGCCAGCGAACTCGCCGGCCGCAAGGCCGAGCAGCACAAATGGCTGCAGCAGCTGCACGACCTGGCCGAGCAGACGGGCAACGACTACTATCAGTCGCTGGCACATATCACGATGGGCCAGAACATCTTCTACGAGGGTGACCGCGAGAAGGGCATCCAGAACGTCAACGAGGCCATCGACCTGATGGCAAAGACCGACCGAGAGAATACCGACCACCTGATACACGGCTACCTGAACATGCTGACCAGCATGTATGGCGCGGTGAAGGACTACGACAACGCGCTGGCGACCACCGAGCGCAACCTGCAGCTCACCATCGATGGCACGCGCTGGGGTGCCGCTCCCGCCCAGCAGCTCATTGACCGCCGCATGGCGCTGGCCAAGAAGGCATCGGTACTGGCCCAGATGGGGCGCTCGGCCTCTGGCAGTCTGCAAGCCAAGTACTACCAGCAGGCCGACTCGGCCTACGCTGCGTGGCAGGCCGTGCAGTACGAGGGCAACCACACCCGCGACTATTTCATCGTGGACTACATGAAGAAGCGCGGCCGCTATCAGGAGGCCGTCACTATCTATAACGACCTCATTCAGCGCATTCGCCAGCAGGGCGACACCCT
>Ga0310786_10006105_pt1 | contig 16149 bp, 12 predicted proteins | sample AusTroGonzalo_MG_FD_203881 | JGI IMG/M metagenome (GOLD analysis project Ga0310786, IMG submission 203881) | Bovine rumen microbial communities from tropical cattle in Woodstock, Queensland, Australia - Gonzalo_03 (v2) (version 2) | ecosystem: Host-associated > Mammals > Digestive system >... | reverse complement strand
CCTGGAATCTTTGGATGTCTCGAAGAATACGAAACTGACGAGTCTATTTTGCTCCGGCAACAGCCTGGAATCCTTGGATGTCTCGAAGAACACGAAGCTGACGAAGCTGGATTGCGCCGACAACAGCCTTGAATCCTTGGATATCTCGAAGAACACGGCGCTGACGGAGCTGGATTGCTACAACAACAGTCTGAAATCCTTGGATGTCTCGAAGAACACAGCGCTGACGGAGTTGTCTTGCGGCAACAACAACCTGGAATTCTTGGATGTCTCGAAGAATACGGTACTGACGAAGTTGTCTTGCTCTGGCAATCAGATTAGCGGAGCCGCTATGACCAGCCTTGTCAACAGTCTGCCACCAAGGACAACGGGTAATTATGGTGAATTATTTGTCTGCTCTGATCACCTTTTCCCAGATAACGTCATTACAGTTGCCCAAGTGAAGATAGCCACGCGCAAGGGCTGGAAGGTGGCGAAAGGAATTGTCATTGCGGGTGATAATAAAAGGTACTATGCCGGTCTGGGTGACGTCAATGGTGACAATAAGATCGATCAGACTGACCTCGACACGATTGTCAAGATCATCATGGGGCAGGTGGAATTAGGATATGCTGGCGACCTGAACAACGATGGCAAGACCGATGCCGCCGACATCGTAGTGATGGTCAACATTCTCAAGGCCCTCGGCGTGAAATAAAAATAACGCCAAACGCTCGAGCAACAAAGAAGAGGGAACACTCCCTCTTATGAAATACCTACTGGTATAAGGTAAAATAGTGCGGTTATGGAGAAGGCAGTAAGTCTATTCAAGGACGGAGAGCGCATGACGCCCATCATGCAGAAGATTGAGGATCTGAGAAGTGCCATCACCCGATACAACAGGGTGACAGCCAAGAGGGCAAAGCCCAAGATCGGCTTCGCCTACGGCATCATCCTCTTCGCCGACGCTGCCTCGCTCTACGAGAATATCCCTCAAAGCCAATGGCATCTGTTCCGGCACTCCCGCCATACCTGCTTTATCGATGCTCACAAGGAGTATTGTCAGGTGCTCACCTGTTGGCTGCAAGAGAATGACTGAATATACCTCACACGGGGTCTGACCCCGTGTGAGGCTCGTCCTTAGGGTGGAAATAATAGGGAGTTCACAGTGATGTGGGCTCCTTATAAATGTGTGTTTAGTTATATTAGTTTTTCGGTAAAAAGATTGTTTTTATGGTAACAAAAGTTTTAGAAGAAGAAAAGAGTTTGATGGAATTGATCCTCGGATTAGATGACGGACTGACGGTTTACGGCGGTCTGCACAAGAAATTCGTACCTATCAAGGTGTCGTTTTCGCAGTGTGCCTACATGACTGCCATGACGGCCATCGAGGAGCTGCTGGCGTATATTGACGACCTCGACCGCGACATTTGCCGGGAACCGCTGTGCCTCGACCTCGATGAGATGGGTAGCGAGGACTATTGGATGGAGAAACTCGCCAAGTTGCGGAGCGACATGGTGGAACTGGAAGATCTGCCCCTGTTGCAGCGCGACCTGGTGTGGGGCTATTTGGGCTTCTACCCTTGGACGACGACGGAGTTCTATATGGGTGTCGAGGAGAAGGTCATGGAGGTCGCAAGACTGCTGCGACAGGTGCAGCAGAAGATGGCTGAAAAGCCGCTCTCGTTCTACAACAAGTTCTACCACGACCAGCGGGCGCAGTACTGCGAGGAGCAGGCGGTAAAAGACTATAGACTGAGGCTGTCGCATTTGGGGATACCTTCGCTCGAAAAATACAAGATGTTTCGGGCAGAGGAGGTCATCAAGTTCATCAAAGGCGATACGCTGGATTGCGCCGGAGAACCTTCCGTAGAGGAATGGGAAAAGGTGGATGTCAATGGTTTCAAGAAACAGGTGGCGCTTTCCTGTCAGGAAGAGGAATGGTTTAAGAAGAGTTTTGATGAGCGTTTCGTAATCTTTAGCAGGACAGTCTGTTGGCAGGGCGACATCCTTGTGCCCAATTACGACTGCGCCGGCCTCTTCATCTTCCAGCATTGGGCCGAACTGACACCCGAGCAGATCAATTCCATCTTCTACCTCGACAAGATGCTCGAGCTGATCCACGAGGACATGCAGCAGCAGGGTAGGGGTGTCACGCTGCCCGACGGCCTTGCCACGCCCGAGGCGGAAAAAGCTCCGGTAAAATCTTTTGATACAGACACCCCGTTGTCCGCATTATTCCGTGAGAGTCATCATGAACAACTGGGACGGATTATCGAGTCCTGGCGGCCATACCTCACGGATACCGATCCAGACAAAGAGGCCTTGCAGCTCAGCACATTCCACTTTGACCATTCCCAGATACGTCCGATAGCTGTCTACTCTGATTTCGCAGACCTCATTAAGCAAGGTGCGCTACGGTCGCCGGTGTCCGTCCTTGCTTCATATATGTTTCAGCACTCCAATCTGAGTAGGAGTAAAAATGCGCTCTATGTACAGCTGAAACGCTATAAGAACCTATGTAAATAGTTAAATAACAGGTAATTACTTATGTAGTTACCTTTTTTGTTACCTTTTTTGTTGCCATTTTTTAGTTACCGAGTCGGTACCTGGAAATTAGGTAGTTGCTTGTATCCAACCATAAGTTTTCGTACCTTTGCCGCCGCAATGGAAAAAGAAAAGAAGAGACAAAAGAAAAAGGCGGGTGATCAGACCACCGAAAAGGAACACAAGAAGAATTGGCGGGAGACGCAGGCCACATCGAAGGATATCGAGGAGTTTCTGAACAGGTATGTGATACTGCGGCACAACACGGTCACGGGCCAGCCTGAGTTCCGGGTGCCAGAGTGCGACGAGTTCGAGAGCCTGGGCATGCAGTACATCACGGGGGCGACACCCTTGGACGAGTGGCGGTCGGCCACGGAGTGGCACAACGTCTGCGACCGTTTCGTGAACTCGCTGATCAACATGCTGTCGCGGCAGAAGGATGTGAGCGAGCGGGTCATGTGGCGCGTCATCAACTCCGACTACGTGCCGCTTTACAACCCGTTCGAGACCTACCTCTCCCGCCTGCCGCCGTGGGACGGGACGACGAACCCCATCATGGAACTGTCGTCGGCGGTGATGGTGAAGGGCGGCGCCGAGGAGCAGCTGCTGTTCTACGCCTGTCTGCGCAAGTGGCTCGTGGCGATGATCGCTGGCTGGCTCGACGACGACGTGGTGAACCAGGAGATCCTCGTGCTCGTGGGGCGCCAGGGCATCTACAAGACCACCTGGTTCAACTCGCTCCTGCCTCCGGCGCTGGAGAAGTATTTCCACTCGAACACCAGCTTCGGCAACATGACGAAGGACGAGGTGCTGAAACTCTCGATGTACGGGCTGATCTGCTGCGAGGAACTCGACACGATGAAGCCGTCGGAGATGAACCGCCTGAAATGGGCCGTCACCACCACCGTTACCGACGAGCGTCGGGCCTACGCCCACTACTCGGAGCGGCGCAACCACATCGCCTCGTACTGCGGCACGGGCAACAACATCCAGTTCATCGACGACGACACGGGCACGCGGCGCTGGCTGCCGTTCGAGGTGGAGTCGATCCTCTCGCCGCGCGACCACCCGTTCGACCACGACGCCGTGTTCGCACAGGCGTATACGCTCTACCGCCAGGGCTTCCGCTACTGGTTCAACGAGCGGGAGATGCTGCTGCTGGCGCGCCACAACGAGCGTTTCGAGGTGGCCAAAGAAGAGCGCGATCTGATCAGCACGTACTACCGTGTGCCGAAGCCGGGGGAGCCGAGTGAGTTCGTCAGTTCCTCGGAGATACTGATGCATGTCGGCGGCCTGCTGGCACAGCGGCTTACGTCCAACAAACTGGGTCGGGCGATGACCGCCCTGGGCTTCGACGGCATGCGCTCCCACGGCCGTCGGGGCTACCGTGTCGTGGCCTTCACTCCCGAGCAGGTCAAGGCCAACAAGTCGATGCTGGCCTGCGACGCCAAGCCCGATTTGGAGGCTTCGACAGTGACGATGGAAGAGATCTGTGACACATTTGACACATTATTCTGAGACTTCCTCACGCGTACCGCACGCGCCTCTGCGGTACGCGTGTAAAATCTGCCAATTAATGTGTCATTGTGTCATTTATTGGTTAATGATTATTGTTTATTGGTTATTGGTTAATGGTTATTGTTTATGTCTGTGTTTGAAATCAAGAGATATAAGAAGAAGGATTTGGCGCGGTTGTACCGGCCTGACACGCCGACGGACGCTGCGGCGGTGGAACTGCTGCGGCGCGACATCAACTACTGCCGGGAGCTGAAGGAGAAGCTGGAGGCGCTGCCATCGTACAATGTCCATGCCGGGGAGTTCTCTAAGCAGCAGGTCGCCCTGATCGCGTATTACCTCGGTGAGCCGTAACCTCACAGGGGGTCAGACCCCTTGTGAGGTCGTTAAGATGCTTTCCATGTGTTGTTAAGATGCCTCCAACGGGTCGTTAAGATGCTTCCAACGGGTCGTTCTAATGCCTCCAACGAAGCGTTAAGATGCCTTGAACAAACCGCAGTGCATGCCCTGCAAAAATATTGTAATATTTTTACCACCATTGGCTACTAATTCCCACTACAGCCAACGAATTGCCTTTGAAAATGTTGTACCTTTGCAAGTGGTTAGAGAAACACTCTGACTGGGCAGAATGTCCGAGGCCATGCGCGCAGGCGGAAGATCAGGACGCCCTCAACCAACAACAACTTAAACAAAACTAGAATGTCACAGAAATTCAAGAAAATTCAGAACAAGAACGACGAGTCCACAGCCTACGGCAAGTGGTTCGCCACAGCGGTCTACGACCAGAAGTTCATCACGACCAAGGATCTGGCACGTTACATCCAGGATCAGTGTTCCATGAAGGGCAGTGATGTCGGTGCTGTGCTCGATGAGCTTCGTAATGCCTTTGAGCACTTCTTCAAGTTGGGCCAGAAGGTGAAGCTCGATGGTATCGGTATCTTCAAGGTGGGCTTCTCTTCGGTCGGCTCTGCCACGAAGGATGCCTGCGGCGCCCAGAGCATCACCACCCGTCGCATCATCTTTACACCCGAGGTCGAACGTATCGTGGTCGGTCAGACCATGAACAAGAAGGGTAAGATCGTGCAGAAGTACGTCAATGCCAAGTCGCTCATCAAGGATGTGGTCTTCGAGGAGACCTACGACACCAGTCTCCAGCCCGAGGCCTCCTCAGGCTCCGACGCCGGTGGCGAAGGCGGCAACGGGTAACCTCCTTTAGCAGGGCTGAGCCCTGCTGGGTCACAACCACCTTATCCTCCTTGTCCTAAGGAGGATCTCGAACCACTCTCCAAGCCTCTCGCCAATCGTTGGCGAGAGGATGTAACTGCCTCCGGGCAGAGACCGCCCTTCTTCAGAGTTCTAGTATGGCTCGCAAAGCCTTTGCCCTACGGGCGAGCCATTATTTCCTACATCCCTGCTTGCGCCGCCCCTTGGAAAGGGGCTCACATTGAGGCAGAAGGCGCAGCCATCGAGCGAAGCGAGTTAGGAAAAATATCGCGTCGTCCCGCGATACCAAAACATAAAAATAATCGACGGCGTGCTGCGATTATTTTTTTAAGCCCCTGCCCTGGAGAGGGCATAGGGGTTTGGGGTACAGGTTGAAGCCCATTCTTATGAAGAAGGGGTTGGGGTTGATGGAGGATGGCAGGGTGAAACCCTGCAAATATAATGTATCTTTTAAATTACAATTTAATGAAGAAAAAGTTCATTGAGCTGACGGTGAAGATCATAGTAGCCGCGCTCACAGCGTTCCTGACAGCACTGTCAACAACTTCATGCATGAGTGCAGTATGAGACAGATAACACTAATCGTAATTCACTGTTCGGCAGTGGGGCCGGACCAGACGAGCTCGGCCGCTCAGATCGACACCTGGCACCGTAAGCGGGGCTTCCACCTCGGCATCGGCTACCACTACGTCGTCCGTCGTGACGGACAGATCGAGCCAGGCCGTCCGGAGTACATGACCGGCGCCCACTGCCTGAACCACAACGCCCACTCGATAGGCGTATGCTACGAGGGCGGGCTGGATATCCGCGGCCAACCCGCCGACACCCGCACGGCAGAACAGAAAGCGTCACTCCGACGACTGCTCGCAGACCTCCACCGCCGCTATCCGCGTGCATTGATCGTGGGTCACCACGACCTGAACCCGCAGAAGGCCTGCCCGTGCATAGAGAATGTCGCGAAAGAGTACGCCGATCTGCAGCCGAAATAAGCAAGAAGCCCGCCGGTCGGCGGGCTTCACTTGTTACTGCATGTCGTAGACCACTTGTTATAGGCGCAACGGGTCAGGCACCTCAGCGTCCTTGATGAAATAGTTAAATAGCAAATAGGTCTTCTATGGTTAACTCATTCTGAATAATGTTATAGTTGCTGTTGTGGGTGACACCATTAGTTGTTACCATGACAAGGTGGAGGGTGCGTCTGTCCTTCGACAATTCTTGGTATGTGCTCTGTTTGTTTTGCAGATCTTTCGCATAGTCATTGTCAATGGTGAAAACGTTATCGGAATGTTTCATCTCACATAGGTCGGTAAAACCGTCGGCTCGTTGTATCACCAAGTCAATCTGCGCTCCGCGTCTCTCAGTAGTTCCACGGGTAAACCATGAGCACACGTTTGTCTGGACGCCCGAGATGCCAAGGGCGGCTTTTATCTGTGGGATGTGTTGCAGGCATACGCGCTCAAAGGCATGTCCTTTCCATGTGTTATGATATGTTGAAGTGAAAGTATTTGACCAATAATGCTCATCGCTGAAGGCATTTTTCTTGATGCAGAGGTAATAGAATAATGTGTAGTTGTCTATCAACTGATACATGGCATTTATCTCTGCTGTGTCGGCAGAAGCAAAGCGACGGATGAATCCGCACTCCTCCAAGTCTTCCAATATCGTTGAGAATGTGCCTCCGTCGGTAAGCTTACATGATTGGAGTATATCTTCTCTGGTCATGCCAGACTTCCTGCCGTTGCTTAGAGCCCCTATGACTTTGAGGTAATTCTCCGGGCGTTTGAAAAGAACAGCATAAAGTGCCTCAAACTCATCATGAAGCTGTGCAGTCTCTGTGAAGAACAGATGGTCGACATTCTGTGCCACACTTAATCCTTTTTTTAAGAAACTCCAGTAGTATGGTATACCACCAAGAATCATGTAGAGTTCCAGCACGTCCTTCCTGCCGAGGGCAAGGTTGGCACTCTTGGCAAAGAGTTCGCACTCACGTAGTGTGAATGGCGCAAGTTTTATACGTAGGGTCAGTCTCCCACGAAGACCGCCCTTGTCCTTCAATAGCTTCTTGCTTATCCATGAGGTGGCGCTGCCGCATACGATGAGCACGATGTCTTTCTCACGACGTGCTGTTGCCCATCCATTCCAGAAGTTTTCCAGCGCACCAATAAGGTTTCCCTTGGGTGTGTCCATCCATGGAAGTTCATCGATAAACAACACTTTCTTACCAGCAGGAGCCTGGTTGATGAGCAGTTTCAGTTGTTCAAAGGCGTCTATCCAGGTTTTAGGTACTGCACACTTCATTCCTACTGCTAACAAGGAGTTGCGGAATGCCGTCAATTGCTGACGCAGCGTTCCTTTGGCAACTCCTGTGTGTTGAAAGCAGAACTGGTAGTTGAAAGTCTCGCGGATAAGATATGTTTTTCCTACACGTCGCCTGCCATAGACAGCACAAAACTGTGACTCTTCTTTTTCGAGAAGTCCTAGCAGCTCTCGTTGTTCTTTTTCACGTCCTATAATCATAGAGATGTTACTTTAATTATACAATTCCGCTGCAAATATAGTAAATAATATCGTATAACCAGCGGAAATGTATACATTTCTTTATGTTTCCGCTGAAAATAAAGTGTTTTTAACGTTTAAGGATCAAATTAGTCCCCTGTTACAAAAGAATCCCGCCGATTGGCGGGATTCTTTGTTATTGCATGTCGTATCGTTATTGCATATCGTAGACCACTTGCATGAGCTGTTTGCCGAGGTCGTCGGCCTGCTGCATCGTGCGGGCCTCGCTGTAGACGCGGATGATGGGCTCGGTGTTAGACTTACGCAGGTGAACCCAACGGTCGGGGAAGTCGATCTTCACACCGTCGATGTCATTGACCGTGGCACTGTTGTCCTTGGCGAACATCTCCTTCACCTTCACCAGGATGGCGTCGACATCGGTCTCGGGGGTGAGGTCGATGCGGTTCTTCGCAATCTGGTAGTCGGGGAACATGCGGCGCAGTTCACTGACGGTACAGCCCTTCTGTGCCAGACTGGAGAGGAAGAGGGCGATGCCCACGAGGGCGTCGCGGCCGTAGTGGCTCTCGGGATAGATGACACCGCCGTTGCCTTCGCCGCCGATGACGGCTCCCACCTCCTTCATCTTCGTGGTGACGTTGACCTCGCCGACGGCGGCGGCAAAGTACTGACCGCCATGACGCTCGGTGACGTCGCGCAGAGCGCGGGTAGAGGAGAGGTTGGAGACGGTATTTAATGAGGAATGAGAAATGAGGAATGAGGAATGTTGATTACTCATTTTCTCTAAAACATAGTCAGCAACACTCACCAGCGTGTATTCCTCGCCAAACATCGTGCCGTCTTCGCAGATGAAGGCCAGACGGTCTACATCGGGGTCGACGACGATGCCGAGGTCGAACTCACCGCTCTTCATGCGGTCCATGATGCCGTGGAGGTTCTTCTCCAGTGGCTCGGGGTTGTGGGCGAAGTCGCCCGTGCACTCGCCGTTGAGGATCTCGTAGTCGACACCGAGGGCCTGGAAGAACTCGGGGAGGATGATGCCTCCGACGGAGTTGATGGTATCGGCGCAGACACGGAACTGGCGCTTGTGGATGGCCTCGCGGTCGACGAGATTCAACTGGAGCACGGCATCGATATGACGGCGGTTGTAGCTGTCGTCGACGGTCAGGGTACCCATCTTGTCAACTTCTGCATATTCAAAATCCTCGGCCTCGGCGATGCGGAGCACTTCGGCACCGTCGGCAGCTGTCAGGAACTCACCTTCGCTGTTGAGCAGCTTCAGGGCGTTCCACTGGCGGGGATTATGCGAGGCGGTGATGATGATGCCGCCGTCGGCGCCGGCCATGCGGACAGCCAGTTCGGTGGTGGGGGTGGTGGCGTAGCCGATGTCGATGACATCGTAGCCCATGCCCATGAGGGTGCCCACGACGACGTTGCGTACCATCAGGCCGGAGATGCGGCCGTCGCGACCCACGACGATCTTCCTCATTCCTAATTTCTCATTTCTCATTAAGAAAGTGGCGTAGGCGGTGGTGAACTTGACGATGTCTAAAGGATTAAGCGTGTCTCCGGTACGTCCGCCGATGGTTCCGCGGATACCTGAGATAGATTTAATAAGAGTCATATTATGATGATAATTTTATATTTCCCGCTGATAGGTGATCGTGTAGAAATAGGGACACACGTTCGACGAGGCGTAGGCATGACCCTGGGTATGGGGCACAATCAGGCGCACCTTGGCACACTCTTCGTCCATCGACTGCGGACGACCCACCTTGACATAGTTGAGGGGCACGAGCCAGCCTGCGGGCACGGAGGAACTGTAGACCTTGGTCATCATGCCGCTGAGGAAGGTGGCGGTGTAGGTGCCGGAACTGCGGGAGACGCTCATGCGGTCGGGCAGCGAGGCGGTGGATGACGAGGTGTTATAGACCATGGTCGTGTCGTTGAGGATGTCGAACTCGGAGAAACGGCAGTCGAGGGTGAGACTCTCACCGTCTTTCATCTTGTCGCCACAGCCCTCGCGGATAATCTGCATGTAGACGCCGGTCTTGTCGAGCCTGACGAACTCATTCCGGGTGAGGTCGGTCTTGTAACCGTTCTTCACGAACTCATCTTCAGAGATAACGACGAAGGCGGAGTCGGCAATGAACTTCGCGATGGCGTTGCGCTCCTTTTCCTTCTTGTCGCCATAGGTCTCGTAGTCGTTACAGCTGGTGAGCGCAACGGCGACGAGTATCAGTATATATGCGAATTTCTTCATTTCGGCTGCAAAGATACTAAAAAAGGTGAGAATTGAAAAGGTGAAGAGGTGAAAAGTTGCTGCGCCTTGTTGTTTTTTAACTATTTCACCCTTTCACTCTTTCACTTTTTCACCTTTTCAATTGTTCTGCGTAGGCGATGATGGCATCACGTACCACGTTTACGGCCTCGTCCATCGTCATCTCGAGGTGACCGCCCGAGGCATTGAGGTGACCGCCGCCGTTGAAGAACTCGGCTGCCATCTTGTTGCAGGGGAAGTCGTCGACAGAGCGCAGCGAGACCCACACCATATGGGGCTTGTCGGTATCCTCGCGCAGTGAGATGGAGAGTTTCAGACCCTTGATCTGCTGGGGGATGTTGACGAGACCCTCGGCATCGCCCTTGATGAAGTGGAACCGTTTCAGTTCCTCCTTGGTGAGGGTGTAGAAGGCGGTGTGGTATTCGGGCAGATAGACGAGTTTCTCGTACATGACGTAGCCCATCAGACGGATGCGGTCCTCGGAGTAGTTGTGATAGACATTCCGGTAGATGCGGTCCTTGTCGATATGCTTCGTGAGCAGCTCGCCGATGATGAAGTAGATCTCCGGACGGGTGCTGTTGTAGAGGAATCCGCCGGTATCGGTCATCATACCACAGTAGATGGGTGCGGCGAAGTGCTTGGTGAGGTTCTTAAAGCCGTCGAGCTGCCAGACGATGCGGAACACGAGCTCACAGGTGCTGCAGGCCTCGGGCTCGCTGATAGTGAGCACGGCGGGCACCGTGGGGTCGAGATGGTGGTCGATGAGCACCTTCGGGGCCGGGGAGCCGACGAGGGCCGGTTCCATGTCGTTGACGCGGCTCGTGGCGTTGTAGTCGAGGCAGAACACGAGGTCGGCAATCTTGAAGAGCATGTCGCACTTCTCGCGGTGACGGTCGTAGCGCACAATCTTCTCCGTATTGGGCATCCACAACAGGAAGTCGGGATACTGGTCGGGTACGATGACCGTGGCCTCCTTGCCGAGCGACCGCAGGTAATCCGCCCAACCAAGACAAGAGCCGATGGCGTCGCCGTCGGGACTCTTGTGGCAGGTGATGAGTATGTTGTCGGCCGTGGCTATCAGCTGTTGCAGCTGACTGGCCTGCGCCTCGTTCAGGATAGAGATATTCATATTGTATTTGTTTATAGTTGAAAGTTTATAGTTTATAGATGATTACACTATAGGCGGTTGCGAGTGGCTTTGCCAGGTTATCAACTATAAACTATAAACCATAAACTATAAACCATAAACCATAAACTATTTAGAAAAGCTTACTGGGATACACGCCCTCATCGACGAGCTGCTGGATGCGGGCAACGGTCGACTCACGGTCGGCGGCGTAGGTCACACCAAACCACTTCGACGTGGTGTCGAGCACCTCGACGGTGGCGGTGCCGTCGTTGATGAGCTTGTTGACCATCAGGGGGATGAAGAACTCGGCCTTCAGGTTCTCCATGTTCTTCGGATCACTGAGGAACACCTTGAACTCTTCCTCAGAGTAGTCGAAGTAGTCGGGAGTGAAGCCCCACATGTTCATGGAAACGGGTGTGTTGTCGGCCACCTCTACCCACTGGCCCTGCTCGTCCTTATAGCGGATGGGCTCTGAGGCAGCACCGGCATTCGAGCCGTCGGCGGCGCAGCGCACGATCTCCGTACGCTCCACGACGGTGGTCAGATGGTTCTTCTCGTTCTTCGAGCAGATGCCACGGGCCACGGTACCGTTCTCACTCAGCGTGTTGCCTACACGGAATCCTACCATGGCATACGTGTTCTTGGCGCCCTCGGGGAGGTTGGCGAGGAACTTACCGATCACCATGAAGGCATCGCGGTTGTAGAAGTCGTCGCAGTTGATGACGCAGAAGGGCTCCTTGATCACGTCCTTACCCATGAGTACGGCGTGGTTTGTGCCCCACGGCTTCTGACGACCCTCTGGCACGCTGAAGCCCTCGGGCAGGGCGTCGAGACCCTGGAAACAGAGCTCACAGGGGATATGACCTTCGTACTTCGAGAGGATCTGGGTGCGGAACTGCTCCTCGAAATCCTTGCGGATCACCCAGACGATCTTGCCGAATCCGGCCTGGATGGCGTCGTAGATACTGTAGTCCATGATGGTCTCGCCGTTGGGGCCCAGACCGTCGAGCTGTTTCAGGCCACCGTAACGGCTGCCCATACCTGCTGCAAGCAGAAATAATGTCGGTTTCATATTGCTGTTATTTTAGTGTTAATTTTCAATTTGGCTGCAAAGATACGAAAAACATTGAACATTGAAAAGGTGAAAAGGTGAAAAGTTGCTGCGCCTTGTCGTTTTTTAACTATTTCGCCCTTTAACTTCCCTTTAACTTCCCTTAGAATGGATATCCGATGGCGAAGTGGAGGGTGTGGGCATCCTTGAAGCGGGCGATGTTGAAGTAGCCCGACTTGCCGGTATCGTAGGGGAAATGGAGGGCTATACCCCAGTCGAGACGGATGACGAGGAACCCGAGGTTATAGCGCAGGCCGATGCCGGTGCCGAGGGCGATGTCGTTGAGGAACTCAGAGGGTTTGAAGTACATTTCTTCGAAGAATTCCTTATAGTCCTCGTAATCCGGGTGTTCGGGCGTGATCTCATAATTCTCGAGCATCGTGTTCGGATCCCCCAGACGCCACACGTTTCCGGCATCAAGGAAGAGGGCGCCTTCGAGGTTGCCGAACAGAGGAGCGCGATATTCCAGGTTGGCTACCAGCTTGAGGTCGCCATTGCGCCAGGCGTAGTTGAGCTGGCGGTCTCCTTCCATGTCCAGCAGACGGCCAGGGCCGATGTCGCGCATCCTGAAGGCCCTGATGCTGTTGGCTCCGCCAACGTAGAAGAGTTCAGTGAACGGGGCTTCGTCGCAGTTGCCGTAGTTGAAGAGGATGCCGGTATTGAGGTGGCCCACCAGTCTCGACGAGACACCTACTGACCAGGTCTTCGTGAGATCGGTCTCCACCTTGAGGAACTGTGCATAGGGGGCCTTGAAGAGGGTCTTGTATTTATCGTTGAACGACTTGCCGCGGGCGAGGTCGATGAGCGACGTGATGCCTCCACTCTCCTCGATGGTCGTCTCCCATCGGATGGGGTTGCGCAGGGTGGTCGGACTGGTGTAGGTATAGGTGTAGCGCATCTTGGGGATGAGATAGTCCTGCATCGCGTGTAAGAAATACATGTTCTTATTCACAATGGTGTCGTATTTCTCGGTGGTGGAGTTCTTGAACTGGTACTTCACCGTCAGCGGCGAGAACTCGTGGCGGCTGGTAGCGGTGGGCTGCCAGCGGTAGGTCCACTCGCCAGAGACCACGTGCATCTTGTAGTACTCAGGTCGTCTGACGATATCGGTTGACACTTTCGCGAGTGTGGTCGGTGCGGCGTAGGGCCTGCGACGGCGTATGCGGCGGCCGTTCTTGTCGCGACGCACACGGTCGCTGTTGTAGAAGGGTGCGATGATGCGCGGGAACTCGATGGCGATGTCGGCACCATACTGGTAGGTGGACGAGTTGCTGCCACCACCGTGCTGCCACTCATAGGAGCCGTGGAGGTTGATGTCGAGTTTTTCGCCACCACGGAAGAGGTTGCGGCGGGTGAAACCGATCTTCGCCTCAGGACCGTAGCGGCCACTGGTACGGCCGATGGCGTTGGCCTCGAAGTAGAAGTCGTAGGGCTTGTCGAACACACAGTTCAGCAGGAGGTCGAGGCTGTCGGTTCCGGCTCTGGGGGTAAACATGAAGTCGGTGGAGGAGAAGACACCCGTGGCGTTGATCTTGCTGGCCGACTCGAGGTAGTTGTCGTAGCTGAACTCCTGTCGCGGACGGAGACGGAGGTTCTGCAGGATGACATTGGGACGGATGGTGGGATTCTTTCCGCTGTAGCGGATGGTGAGGTGACGGCGCTTGATACTGTCGGTGAGCTGTTCACGCATGCTCTTACGGAGTTGCACGGTGATATTGCCGATGTACCATTTGCTGAGCGCTTCCGGCGGCACGTCGTCGACCATCTGGAAGCGCAGCTGCGACTTTCCTGCCACCTGGAAGGTGTCGGCGAGGTAGGAGGCGTAGTTGCTGTTGTAGTAATAATAGCCGTTGTTACGGAACAGGTTGCTGATGCGTGTGCGCTCTCCGTCGAGGGCCGACACACTGAAGGGCTCGCCCTGCTTGATGAGCGACTCGTTGCTGGTGGAGTCGATGAGTACCTGGAGGGAGTCGGGGAATTTGACATAGGCCACGCTGTCGAGGGTGAAGAGGGTGTCGAGACGGATGGTGTAGCCGATCTTACACTTCTTGGGATTCTTCTGGGTGACGGTCTCGTAGGTCACATCGGCACGGAAATAGCCGTTGTTATGGAGCACAGAGCGGGCCACGGAGGCACGGAGGGCAGGGTTCACCTTGCTCATCAGCACGGGGGCACGGCCGAAGGACTTCGTCATCCAACGGGCGAACTTGGAGTCCTTATGGGCATATTTGTTGTAGATCCACAGTCGCCACGACCAGGGCGTGTGATAGTAACTGCTGCCGAAGAGTGACCCGTTGGGGGCGGTGGCCAGGGCGACCTCAAGCTCTTCTTTCGTGGCAGTGAGATGGTCCTCGAATGGATTGTCTTTCGGCTCGTCCTCATAGGTGATGCCCGTCAGGCCTGTGAAGAGCTGGTCGTCCTCGGGGATGTTCTTCGTCATGGAACAGGAGACGAGGAAAAGTGAAAGGGTGAAAAGGTGAAAGGGTGAAAGAATCTGCGCTTTCACCTTCTGCCATATACTATTAGATATTACTGTTCTCATATTTATATTCACTTTTTCACTTATTCACCTTTTCACCCTTTCACCTTTTCACCTCTACACTGTCGCGGGGCGCTGCAGTCTCGGACCTGGGTCTGAGGGGCAGGGGCTGCTGCTCTTTGCGCCAGAAGCGGAAGATGTCCCAGAAGTTGTCGAGTTTGCGTCGCCACACGAAGCCTGCGCCATACTCACTGTTGTAGCCCTCGAGCCAGTCGTAGACGTTCTGCTTGTAGAAGATCTTCAGGTTCTGGGTGGCATTCTGGTTCAGACGGTACTCCATCGACACGTTGTCGAAGAACGACTGTTTTTGTCCCATGGCGTTGTTGTTGCCTGATGACACCAGACCGCCAATCTCAATCTTCAGTCGGTTGTCGAAGAAGCGCTTGGCAAACTTGAAGGAGTAGTCTGTATGCGACGTGCCGCTGGCGTCGGTGGTGTTGTCGATGCCGACACTGACGTCGATGGTCTTCAGAGCGGAACCTGTGATGTTGTTGATCTCACTCTGCAGGAAAGAGCTGAGGGCAGTGTTCATGGAGAAGCCGGCAGTGCTGCCGTCGGCCAGATACATGCCGGTGGTGAGCATCGTGACGGCAATCTTACCGCGTTCTTCCTTCGACAAGGAAGAGAGCTCGCTGTTGACGGCATTGTCTTCAGGCGCCTCGATGATGAACTCCAGTCCCATGTCGTTGAGGGTCTTGGTGATGACCACGCCACAGTCGAAAGACACGTTCCTGCCTATGCCGCTTTCGTCGGTCACATTGGCCTTGGTGCGCTCTGTGGCCGTGATGTTCAGCCGGGGATTCATGGGGTCGCCCGTAAACTCCACATAACTGCCGTTCTTGATGGTGAAGGTCTTCAACGGGATGACAGGCAGCGAGTATTTCATCTCACCGCTGGTGAGGGTGTAACGGCCTGTCAGGTTGATGCCCTCGGAGTCGTATCTCAGGCGCAGGTCACCGCCACCTGTCAGGTCGGCGTAATTGGTCTGTTCCGGGTTGAGGTCACAGACGAAGTGGGCACCTTCCGACACGCCGATGGTGAGGTCGATATGGAGGCTTGAGGGTGCCGGTCGCGTGATGACGACCTCCGTGGAGTCGCTGAAGTCGGTGAATTTCACCAGCTCGTCGAGACGGTTGTCGGTGGAGAGCGGGGAGTCGAGCAGGAGATAGGTCATGTCCGTAGAACCCAGCACATCGAGACGGCCACGCATGTTTATCGCGTCCAAGGGCCCTTGTATACGGGCTACGAAATTGACGAAGGCCTTGCCCCAGGCGATCGACTTGGTCTCCTGCTTGGCATTGATGAGCAGC
>Ga0310786_10006104_pt1 | contig 16149 bp, 10 predicted proteins | sample AusTroGonzalo_MG_FD_203881 | JGI IMG/M metagenome (GOLD analysis project Ga0310786, IMG submission 203881) | Bovine rumen microbial communities from tropical cattle in Woodstock, Queensland, Australia - Gonzalo_03 (v2) (version 2) | ecosystem: Host-associated > Mammals > Digestive system >... | reverse complement strand
CTCAGCGGTATATACCTCCTCACAGTCCTCATTCCATGCATCCAGATAGCGCATAAACGGTCCACCACTGGGGTGCTCGCCACAGTAAGTATAGTGGGCGCAGTTCTCTGCCTTGAGCAGCGTCCAGCCACCACGACGCAGATAGTCCTTCGACTCACGATCCATCTCTACGTTCTGATAGACGATGGTATTGCTATACTCATTGCGATGACGCTCGGTATTCTTCTGCTGAATCCATATGAGCGTGGGAATCATGCAGCACAGGGAGGCCACCCAGAGCACCACCCAGAAGATGCGCTGTCCGACGCCCATAGGCTGTAGCTTACCTGCTCTGCTGAACAGCATGTGGGCAATGGCATAGACGGGTATCAGGAAAGTGAGCAACAGGCCAACCATGAAGGTAACGACTGCCCAAGGATAGAGGGTAATCAGCTCGGGGAGCTCTAAGAAGCCAATGTCGAAAGGCAAGCTGAGATGAGCTGCCGTAGGTACGGTGAAGGCAATGATATAAGATACCACCACCATGAACAGACAGGCGAGTAGCGGAACGCCCACAATGATGGCGAAGACCACAAGGAGAGCGGTAACAAACGCGCCCAGACAACCGTTGCGCCTGACGGGTTTCTGACCGTTCTCTACCACCACATTGGCAAGATTCTGAGGTGTCACCTCTCTGCCCTGCATCTGTAACTGTTCTTCAGGGGTGTTGGCAGATGGCAGTACAAGGGCAAGGACGAGATAGGCAATGATGCCAAAGCCATAGAACAGCACCAGCAGCACAATGCCAAGGCGCCACCAGGTGACGTCGGTATTGGTATAGGTGGCCAGTCCTGACATCACACCAGCTACCATCCTGTCGTTGGGATTGCGGTAGAGACGCTTGCCAGCCATTCGTGTACGTACATTATTATATACATCTTCTGCAGCAGAGCGGAAGGAGTCATAGCGATACCCCTCATTATTATTCTCGCCATCCTCGCCCCTCAGCTGCTCTGGTTCACCGATACGGGTAATGATGTCCTTCACATGCTCGATGGTGATGGCCTCGATGCCACTCTGTTTCAGTTCGTCAAACAGTTCGGCGATACGCTCTTCGATATCGTCGGCAATCTCTTCGCCACCTTCTTCCTTACCGAAGGAGGCACGTAACGACTCGATGTAGTGTTGCAACATTTCGTAGGCATCCTCATCAATCTGAAAGAGGCGCCCGCATAGGTTGATGGTAATATTCTTTTTCATTTTAACTCTTAACTCTTAATCCTTAACTCTTAACTCTTTTAGGTAGTTTACCGTGTTAGAAAGCTCTGTCCAGGCTCCGTCGAGTCCTGCGAGGAACTGTTCACCCTCTGCACTGAGGGCATAGTACTTTCGTGGCGGTCCTTGTGTAGACTCCTGCCACTGGTAGACGAGCAGGCCGTCGTTCTTCAGACGGGTCAGCAACGGATAGAGCGTACCCTCCACCACCAGCAACTCAGCGTCTTTCAGTTGCTGAATGATGTCGCTGGCATACGAGGGGTGATGCTTTAAGAGCAGCAGCACGCAGTACTCCAGCATACCCTTTCTCATCTGTGACTTTGCATTTTCAATGTTCATATTCACACATTTATTAGTTTCTGGGTGCAAATTTAGGTAAAATATTAGTACCTTGTATTACAAAGTACCAAGTTTTTGCATAGAATTATATCTATTTAACAATTGTCCGCCTGTCTATCTCTTTTTATGTCTGCAAAAAACATGGAAATCCTTGTCTGTTTCGCTGAAATATCGTATCTTTGCAGTGCAATCAGATTTGAAGAATATGAAGAAACAAGTGATTAGTGCCGTTTTATTCGTTATCTGCGCTATCATGTTCTCTTGCCAGAACAAGCAGGAGCAGGTGTTGAATCCTACGGATGATTCCAGTCAGTTTGTGACGCTGACGGATGTTGTACCCGATGCCATTCTGGAGATACGCTATTTTGGTACCTATAATTTTGTGGGCGACCGCATTGATGGTTATTTGGAGCCTACCGCACTGCTAACCAAGGTCGCTGCCGATAGCCTGAAAGCTGTTAGTGATGATGTCATCGCCCAGGGCTATCGTTTGAAGATATATGACGCCTATCGTCCGCAGAAGGCCGTCGACCATTTTGTCCGTTGGGCAGAAAACGTGCCTGATGTCCGCATGAGAGACTACTTCTATCCAGATTTGGATAAGAGCGTGCTCTTTGACCAGGAGTATATCTGTCTGAAAAGCGGTCACACACGTGGCAGTACGCTGGACCTGACACTCTTTGACATGAATACGGAGAAGGAGCTGGACATGGGTGGAACGTTTGACTGGTTCGGCCCTGAGAGTCACCCCGACTTCTGTGGCAATCCTGAGACGGGTGAATATACGGGTGTCAACCAGATGAGTCCCAAGGGTCGCCGTATTACTGCCGAGCAGTTTGCCAACCGTATGATTCTGCGTAAGGCGATGATGCGCCACGGCTTTAAGCCTTTCGATACCGAATGGTGGCACTTCACGCTGAAAGATGAGCCTTTCCCCGATACCTATTTTACTTTCCCTGTCAAGCAGCTGAATGCAGTACGCTGATGTCATCTTACCTGTGCCATTGCATGCGACCTTCACCTACGCCATCCCTGAGGGGATGACAGTCGTTGAGGGGCTACGGGTATTGGTGCCTTTCGGTAGGGGAAAGAAATATGTCGGTCTTATAGACCGTGTCCACAACCAGCAGCCGCAGAACTATGCCGTCAAGGAGATAGAGTCGGTGATGGATGTGGCTCCTATCGTTACGGGTTCCCAGCTGAAACTGTGGCACTGGATTAGTGACTATTACCTGTCACCTATTGGTGATGTGTATAAGGCGGCCTTGCCTGGTGGCTTGAAGGCAGAAGATGGCTATAAGCCCAAGACAGAGACCTATATCCGTCTGACCGAGCAATATCGGAATGTGACGGCCCTGCATGTGGCACTCAACGTCCTGGCACGTGCCAAGAACCAGTTAAATGTCTTTACGGAGTATCTGGCACTCTCGCATTGGGATGAAATCGAGGATGGCGTGCAACCCGAAGAGGTGACCCGCGAGGAACTGATGAATGTCGCTGGCTGTACGTCGGCTACGCTGAAACAGTTGGAACAGCGGCAGATGCTGGAAACCTATGAGGTAGAGGTGGGACGCCTGAATCATGGTGGTCCCTATCGTCCGGAACTCATCAAGACGCTCAGCGCTGCCCAGTCGGAGGCATATAATCAGATACTGCTGTCGATGATGAAGAAGCCGGTGACGCTGCTGCATGGTGTGACGTCGAGTGGTAAGACAGAGATATACATCCAACTGATACAACGGGCATTGGAACGCAAAGAGCAGGTGCTCTTCCTCATGCCTGAGATAGCGCTGACCGTCCAGATGATGCAACGCTTGCAGCGCATCTTCGGTGATCGCCTGGGTATCTACCATTCCCGCTATTCAGATGCAGAACGTGTAGAGATCTGGCAGAAGCAGTTGTCAGAGAATCCATATGATGTTATCCTTGGTGCCCGTTCTGCCGTGTTTCTCCCTTTCCAGCGTCTGGGACTGGTTATCGTTGACGAGGAGCACGAAACATCTTATAAGCAGCAAGACCCAGCTCCCCGCTATCATGCGCGCAGTGTGGCTATCATGCTGGGGGCTCAAATGGGAAAAGAAGGAAAAGCACCAACGGTGCTGCTGGGTACGGCAACACCATCGTTGGAAAGCTACCATAACGCCATGACAGGGAAGTACGGACTGGTGGAGCTGAAGGAACGCTATCAAGGTATCGAACTGCCCGAGATACAGGTGGTGGATACTGCTGATCTGCAGCATCGTAAGATGATGCATGGACCTTTCTCACCATTGTTGTTGACACGGATGCGTGAGACTTTGGAGCGTGGTGAACAGGTCATCCTGTTTCAGAACCGTCGTGGCTTCGCCCCAGTCGTAGAGTGTCGCCAGTGTGGCTGGGTGCCTACCTGTCAGCACTGTGATGTCTCGCTGACCTACCACCGCCAGCTGAATCAGTTGACGTGCCACTATTGTGGCTATACCTACCGTATCCCTACGGAGTGTCCTTGCTGTGGCTCTACCAATTTGCGCAGTCGTGGCTATGGTACGGAAAAGATAGAAGAACAAGTGCACGAAATCTTTCCCGACGCCCGCATTGCCCGCATGGACCTTGACACTACCCGCACCCGTAATGCCTATGAGCGCATCATCAACGACTTCTCGGCAGGACGTACTAACATATTGATTGGTACACAGATGATTTCCAAAGGTCTTGACTTCGATAAGGTCAGTGTGGTGGGCATCATCAATGCAGACTCCATGCTCAACTACCCCGACTTCAGAGCCTACGAACATGCCTTCATGATGATGTCGCAGGTCAGTGGCCGTGCTGGTCGTAAGGGTAAGCGTGGCCTCGTCATCCTACAGACCAAGCAGAAGGAGGTGTCTGTGATTGGTCAGGTGGTGCGCAACGACTATACCTCTTTATATAGGGAGCTGATAGCTGAGCGTCAGGCCTTCCGCTATCCTCCTTACTACCGCCTAATCTATGTTTTCTTGCGTCATCGTCAGGAGGGTACTGTCGATACTGCCGCTATTGAGATGGGTTCCCGTCTACGTCAGTGGTTTGGTGGTCGTGTGTTGGGACCAGACAAGCCCTCTGTCGCCAAGGTGAAGTCGCAGAATATCCGCAAGCTCGTGCTCAAACTTGAGTTGGGCATTGATATGAAACGAGTCCGCGAGTACCTGCTGCTTGCGCAATCACAGATACTCGCGGACAAACGCTATTCGTCGTTGCAAGTGTACTACGACGTGGATCCGTTATAATTAGAAGTCAATCTGGCAGCTGGCACCCAGTACTCGGTTGGTACGGGTGAAGGTGTCGCTGACACCTGCCGTGGGATAGTTCTCGCGGTTGTATTTGTCGTAGTTGGTCTGGAAATAGGCGGCTGACAGTGTGACGTTGTCCTTCACCTTGTAGCTGAAACCAAAACCGAGGCTGTAGCTGTTGACAACGAACGACATATCGTTCATGTACTCGTCAGTGAGTCCGTAGCGGGTCAGCTGTCCACCGCAAGATACGTTCAGACGGTCGGTAACGTCCCACTCAACACCTGCCAAGTACTCGTTGGTATTGCGACGCAGCAAGTCCTGGGTGTTGTTGTACCAGTTGGCATCTTTGTCGAAATAGTGGTGCCAACCCAGGTTGAGGCTTACCTCGTCAATGGGCTTCCACTGAGCACCGAGGGTCAGCAGGGCAGGAGCGTCCTCATTGACTTTCTCACCATCACGGAAACGGTTCACGGCAGGAATCTCGCTAGCCTTGTTGACAGTAGACTCGTTCTTCATGCGAATCTGTGTCTTAAACTCATATTTGGCAGCGAAGTTGAAGTTCTTCACTTTCCAGTCAACGCCAATGACAGGGGCAATACCCATACCGTCCTGATTACAGAGCAAGTTGACACCCTCGGCATATTTCTGCAGTGTACCCAACTCTGTTCTTGTTCCCTCCAGCTGGGCCTGCTTAGCCACCAATGCTTGCTGCTGGGCGGTCAGGTCTGCAGGAACTGGAACACCAGCGGCCTCATACTGGGCAATACCAGCGTTTACCTGTGCAATACCGGCTTCAACCTGTGCGATACCATCTTCTACGTAGCCGATGGCACCCTGCATGAAGTCGCCAAACTCGACATAGCCACCAGCAGTCTTTACAAGGATGTTATTAATCTTAGCCTTGTAGGTAGCGTCGCCATAGAGCAGGCGCAGACCACCGTAGACGGCGAGGTTCTGGTTGACCTTATAAGCTGCACCAACCTGGATGCCATAGTAGTACTGACGTCCCTTCATATAGCTATCCATATCGTAGCCAGCAGCACCCAGCGGGTTCAGCATGTTGGCAATGCTACCTACCACGCTCTCAAACGAACCCAGACCGTCGGCAAACTCACAAGAACCGCCACCACCAGGTACTGACAGGTTAAACTGGAGGCTCCAGTCGCCCTTGTTCCAGGCACCCTGTAGTGAGGGAATGATGGGAGCGTCAGCCACGCCCTCGAACTCTTTTACCGTCTTGCCGTCGTTCTTTTTGCCTAAGCCAAAGACAGGGTTGGTTGATGTGATGGTACGTGTCTGATGTGCATACTGCCAGTTGAAGGCAACATGAAAACCCTCTGGCATGAAAACCACACCGGCAGGGTTAGAATAAACACCGTCGAGGCCGATGGCGGCATCACGGGCAGGGTTCTTCAAAAACATAACACTCTGATTGGTGTTGGTAAGGATACCGCCAGCCATGGCGCCTACCGTAGTCATCGTGAAAACAATCAGCGATAAAACAATCTTTTTCATTACTTTTTGGTAAATTTTGTTTAAAATCGGCTGCAAAGGTATAGTTATTGCACAAAACGGCTGCAAAAGTGCAGTCAATATTAACGCTTATTAACTAAAAACTGCACACTTTCTGCACAAATGTGCCGAAGTGTGCAGAAATATGGGTGTTATTTCTTCACTTTTTAGCCAATATGACTATGCTTTTTTCTCTGACGGATAATTTACACGAGTATGATAGACTGTTTTCAGCTTCTCAATGAGTACTGTTTTGGCATACTGGATGTCGCGGAAAGTGAGAGGACACTCTTTGAAATAGCCATCAGCAACCTGTCCGTCAATGAGTCGCTCTACGAGTTCACGGATAGACTGTTCTGTATAGTCGGGTAGTGAGCGTGACGCTGCTTCTATCGTATCAGCCATCATCAGACAGGCCTGCTCACGTGTGAACGGGTTAGGACCAGGATAGGTAAACAGTAGGTCGTCGACGGGCTCGTCGGGATGTTCGTTGTGATAGTGCACATAGAAGTATTTTGCCTTGCCCTGTCCGTGGTGTGTGGCAATGAAGTCGCGGATGACGCGGGGTAGGTTGTACTTGTCTGCCATTTTCAGTCCTTCTGTGACGTGACTGATAATGATTTGTGCAGACTCGATGTCCGTCAGCATCTCGTGAGGATTGATGCCCGACTGGTTTTCTGTATAATAGATAGGGTTCGACAGCTTGCCAATGTCGTGATAAAGCGCTCCTGTACGTACCAGTTGTGCCTTGGCACCAATCTTGTTGGCTATCTCGCCTGCCAGATTGGCCACCTGAATAGAGTGGTTGAAAGTGCCTGGTGCCACCTCGCTCATCTGGCGTAGTACCTCGTTGTTCGTGTTCGAGAGCTCGATGAGTGTAATGTCGCTGGTAAATCCGAAGGTCTTCTCGATAAGGTAGAGCAGAGGATAGGCGAAGAGCAACATGATGCCGTTCGCTACCAGATAGTTATAGTAGCTATAGTCGATTTCGGTGAGTCCGTAGCTGTTCATCCAGTCGAAGGCCATATTGACAGTGATGCTGGTAATAGTCACAAAGATGGCTGTCTTGAAAAGCTGTGAGCGTTGCGAAAGTTCGCGCAGACTACTGATTGCTACAAGGCCGGCCACAGTCTCAATGACAATGAATTCAAAGGGGTGCTGCAGCATGACGGCGCAGATGAGTACCATGGTGATATGCGTCATGAAGGCTGTACGTGAGTCCATGAACACTCGGATGAAGATGGGTACCATGGCGTATGGCAACAGATAGACGTGCAATACCGTGTTGCGCATGAACAGTGCCGTCAGTAGCGTAAAGATGATAATCAGCGCATAGAGCATCATCGTGCTGCGAGGCTTCTGGAAGTAGTCTTTGCGATAGAGGCTCAGGTAGATGGTGAAGCTCAGCACGAGGATGCCGACATATAGAATCTGTCCGAATAGTGACAAATGATTCTGTTTGACGTCTTCGTTGCGCAGTTCGTTCTCTTTCTTGAACGACTCGACGATGCGATAGGTCTTCTCCGTCACGATGTCACCACGCCCAATGATCTTTTCTCCTTTCTGCACCACACCACTGGCCAGTGCAATACCCGCCAGCAGGTCGTTTTTGCTGGCTTCGCTGCGCTCACTGTCATAGGTGAGGTTGGGGGTGATATATTCGTTGAGGTTACATTTTTGCAGGATGGTGCGTACGGGTGCCAGTTTCTCGTCCTGGAACAGCTGCTCATAGGCCTGCTTAGGAGAATAAATCTCCATCACGGAGACGCTGGAGGCTTGCTTGTCGTTGACAATACGTATCATCGAAGTGGTGTCTGCCAACAATGCTGTATAGTCTTTCTGATCGATGATGCCTTGTTGGTAAAGGCTCCGCAGACGATTGGAGATGATGTCCATATAACTAGTAGCCAGGTCGGGGATACCGTCAGCATAGTCTTTGTAGAACTTCTGCACCATCTGCTGTTCTACAGCCTGACTGTATTTGTAGTAGGGCTCGTATTGGCTCAATGCACTGTCGCGCTCTTCACGGATGACGGCCTCTGACTTGTAGATGGGGAAGTCGAAGGGTGCTGTGAAGTCGGCATACTTCCAGGGCTTTCCTTCCTCCACATGATAGTAGCTGCGACTGTCGTGTGGCATTGACCATACAACGATGGTAACGGTAACAATAATCAGTATTGTTCGGGTGAGAATATCACGCCAATGGAGTTCTTTCATACCTTATATTTGCAATTACAGTGCAAAGATAATAAATATTTCATAATTCATGTTTAATAATTCATAATTATTTTGTACCTTTGCGGTCAAAATACACGTTTATATATGTCTGATAGAAGAGTAAGAGTACGTTTTGCACCTAGTCCTACGGGTGCTTTGCATATCGGCGGCGTGCGCACCGCTTTGTATAATTATCTGTTTGCCAAGCAGCATGGTGGCGACTTGGTGTTCCGTATTGAGGATACTGATTCTAACCGTTTTGTACCAGGCGCAGAAGAATATATCATCGAGTCGTTCAAGTGGCTCGGCATAAAGTTTGACGAGGGCGTGTCGTTTGGTGGCGACAAAGGTCCCTACCGCCAGAGTGAGCGTCGCGACATTTATAAGAAGTATGTTCAGCAGCTGTTGGATGCCGACAAGGCCTATATCGCCTTCGATACTCCTGAGGAGCTGGAGGCTAAGCGTGCTGAGATTCAGAATTTCCAGTATGACTGTCATACCCGCCAGCAGATGCGCAACTCACTGACGATGCCCAAGGAAGAAGTAGAGCGATTGATTGCTTCCGGCAATCAATACGTTGTCCGCTTCAAGGTGGAGGCTGGTCAGGAGATCTTGGTTAACGACCTCATCCGTGGTGAGGTGCGCGTCAAGAGTGATATCTGTGACGACAAGGTGCTCTATAAGAGTGCTGACGAGCTGCCTACCTATCATTTGGCCAATATCGTTGACGACCACTTGATGGAAATATCACACGTTATCCGTGGTGAAGAGTGGTTGCCCTCAGCTCCCCTGCATGTCATGCTCTATCGTGCCTTTGGCTGGGAAGATACTATGCCCCAGTTTGCCCATCTGCCGCTGCTGTTGAAGCCTGATGGCAAGGGTAAGTTGTCAAAGCGTGACGGCGATCGTCTTGGCTTCCCCGTATTCCCTCTGTTGTGGAAAGACCCTAAGAGCGGTGAAACTTCTCGTGGCTATCGTGAGGACGGCTACTTCCCTGAGGCCGTCATCAACTTCCTTGCTTTGCTGGGCTGGAATCCTGGCACTGAGCAGGAGATTTTCTCGCTCGACGAGCTTGTTCCATTGTTCGACATCAGCAAGTGTTCGAAGGCTGGCGCCAAATTCGCCTTTGAGAAGGCTATCTGGTTCAACCACGAATATATCCTCAAGAAGTCTAACGAGGAGATTGCCACCTTGTTTGAGCCCATCGTCAAGGAGCACTGTCCTAACGAAACCTTCGAGCGTGTGCTGGAGGTAACCCGCATGATGAAGGATCGTGTGTCGTTCGTCCATGAGTTGTGGCCCCTTTGCTCATTCTTCTTCGTGGCTCCTACAGAGTATGACGAGAAGACTGCCAAGAAGCGTTGGAAAGAAGACAGTGCTGCACAGCTCACTGAACTGATGCAGGTTTTGGAAGGCATCGACGACTTCTCACTGGAGAACCAGGAGAAGATTGTACATGCATGGATTGAGCAGAAGGAGTATAAGTTGGGCAACATCATGAACGCTTGGCGTCTGACACTGGTCGGCGAGGGCAAGGGTCCTGGCATGTTCGATATCTCTGCTTTCCTGGGTAAGGAAGAGACACTGAAGCGCATGAAGCGAGCTATAGAAGTATTAGGATGATGTATAATATCGTCATATTTCTCTACCTGTGTGGCGTTGCCATTTTGAGCCTTTTCAACGAGAAGGTGCGCAAGATGTGGCGCGGTGAGCGTCAGGCTATTCGTACTATTAAGGAGAAGATAGACCCTAATGCCCAGTATGTATGGTTCCATGCTGCCTCGCTGGGTGAGTTTGAGCAGGGCCGTCCCCTTATGGAGCAGCTGCGCCGTGAGCATCCGGAATATAAGATTCTGCTGACATTCTTCTCGCCTTCAGGCTATGAGGTTCGCAAGAACTACGAGGGTGCAGACATTATCTGTTATCTGCCACTCGATACTATTCTCAATGCACGCCGCTTCCTGCGTACCATCCGTCCTGTGATGGCGTTCTTTATTAAGTATGAGTTCTGGTATAACTACCTGCACATCTTGCGCCACCGTGGTGTACCCGTCTACAGCGTTAGCAGCATTTTCCGTCCTGGACAGGTATTCTTCCGCTGGTATGGTAAGCAGTATAGTCGTGTGCTGAAGTGCTTCACCCACTTCTTTGTACAGAATGAGGTGAGCCGTGAACTGTTGTCTACGATCGGTATTGACAATGTCACTGTCGTTGGTGACACCCGCTTCGACCGTGTGCTGCAAATCAAGGAGGCTGCCAAACAGCTACCTATCGTTGAGCAGTTCAAAGGTAATAGCAAGTGTTTCATTGCCGGTTCTTCATGGCAACCCGACGAGGAAATCTTCATCCCTTGGCTTAACGAACACAAAGACTGGAAGGTCGTTATTGCACCTCATGTCATTGGTGAAGACCATCTGCAACAGATTGAGAAAATGTTAGAAGGTCGCAAGGTGGTGCGCTATACTGAAGCCACAGAAGAAAATGTTAAGGGTGCTGAGGTGTTAATTGTTAATTGCTTTGGTCTGTTGAGTAGCATCTACCACTATGCGGATGTTACCTATGTGGGCGGAGGCTTTGGAGTAGGCATCCACAATACATTGGAGGCTGCCGTCTGGGATGTTCCCGTATTCTTCGGCCCCAACAACCAGCGTTTCCAGGAAGCTCAGGGCTTGAAAAACTGTGGCGGTGGTCTTGAGATTGCCAATGCCAACGACTTCCTTCGTTATATGAAAGGTTTCGAAGAGCATCCCGAATTGATGAAGGAACTGGGTGAGAAAGCTGGTCAGTATGTTGCTAGTCTGGCAGGAGCTACCCAAAAGGTTCTGTCTTTTGTTAAATTGTAAATTACCGTGGCTTTAATCAAATCCTATCGTGGTCTGACACCCAAGTGGGGCAAGGACTGTTATTTCAGCGAGAACGCCACTATTGTGGGCGATGTGACAATGGGCGACGAATGTTCCGTGTGGTTCAATGCCGTTGTTCGCGGCGACGTAGCACCTATCACTATTGGTAACTGCACCAATGTGCAGGATGGCTCCTGTATCCATGTCACCCACGAGACGGGACCAACGCATATCGGCAACTATGTCACTATTGGTCATAACGTCACAGTTCATGCCTGCACTATCCACGACCACGCCCTTATCGGCATGGGTGCTACCTTGCTGGATGGCTGTGAGGTTGGCGAGGGTGCCATTGTTGCTGCAGGTGCTTTGGTGCTACAGAATACGAAGATTGGTCCCAATGAGATATGGGGTGGGGTACCTGCTAAGTACATCAAGCCTACCCGTCCTGGTCAGACGGATAATGCGGAACATTACGTGGCCTATTCTAAAATCTATATGGAAGAAAACCCCGATTGTTGCTTCTAAACTCTTACTTCTCGCCTCTCACTTCTAACACTACATATTCCGAGCGTGTTCCTATGCGGAACATGCCACCCCAGATGCCCATACCGCTGCTGACGTAGTAGCGGGTCTTGCCACGTTGGTAGCTACCCCATGAGCACTCATAAATGGCATCTGTAATCCAACTGATGGGCCATACCTGTCCACGATGGGTGTGGCCACTGAACTGGAAGTCAATACCTGCCTTTTCTGCTTTCTCCAAGTGATGAGGCTGGTGGTCCAACACAATGGAGAACATCGACTTATCAATAGTCTTGGCAAGGTCTGCCAGTGGCTTACGTCTCATATTCATTGCGTCGTCGCGTCCAATGATGACCAGACTGCTGTCGATGACTGCTATGCTGTCCATCAGCAGGTGGATGCCAGCATCCTTGTAGAACTGCAAGGCGCCTGGCTGACCACTGAAGTACTCGTGGTTACCTAAACAGGCATAGATGGGTGCCTTCAGACTGCTGAACTCCTCATACATGCGTTGTTCTTTCAGTGGTCGCAGGGAACCATCGATGATGTCGCCAGCAATGAGTATCACGTCAGGCTTTTCGCCGTTGATAAGGTCTATCCAGCGATGCAACTCGTCGCGCCGGTTGTGGTAGCCCAGATGCAGGTCACTTAGCAGTACGGCCTTGATGGGCTTTGTCACCTTATTGGACGTGATGGTCAACTCCTGGCGCACCTTGTGCTTGTAGTTCAGGTGACCATAGAGGAACAAAGCGAACATAAAGAGGGTAATGCCACCCGTTGTCCACCAGTTGCTATATAATAAGGTACGTGGAACGAGGTGTACCAGTCGCCCTAGGTCTAGCAAGAGGAACAACATGAAGAGGTATAGCAGGATGAAGATGCTTGATGTGCCTATCTCATAGACGCCAATGGCCAACGGCATAGGCATGCTGTCGGTAGCACGTCGGAAACCAGCGAATAACAATAGGAAAGATGCCACCATCAGTACGATAACTATCGTCTTGAAATACCATTTGAGGGGCAGCAGGCACCAGATATGCCAACCGATATAGGCCATTGCCAGTAGGGGCAGTAGCATGAATAATATCATCCACATCATTTTCATTATTTTTTGTCTTGGTGCGGCAAAGGTATGGATTATTTTCCTATTCACCAAACAATGAGGCAAAAAATAAGCCCGTCGTCACGACGGGCAAACAATCCAATTACTATGAAAAAACTACTAACCTTATATATCTATGATGAATCTAAAAACCTGTTTCTGTTTTCTGTTGCAAAGGTAGCAACAAAAAAGGACGTTCGCAAAAAGATTCAGCGAACGCCCCATTTTGTATTACGAAAACCTGATTACAGGTTGGCATTGTCCTTGCCCCAGTCCTCAACAGCAGGAATGATACCCAGCGAGATAATCTCGTCGCGCATCTTCTGAAGGTGCTCGTAAGAAGCCTGCAGAGCAGCCATCTCCTCAGCAGTACCCTCGGGCTGAGTGAAGTGGACACCGTCCTTGTCGATAACAGTAGGCATAGCCATCATTACGTTCTTGAAGCCGTAAGCGTTAACATAGCAACCAGCAGGCCACTTGAAAGGCTCACCACCCATAGCACCCTCGATCATCTTTACAGCCTGATAAGCGGGGCTCTGGAATGAAGAACGGCCACGGAGCTTGATGATATTGCTACCACCCTGGGTAGTCATGTGCTTGATCTCAGCCCAACGCTCGGCAGAGAGAGGAAGTTCTGAAAGGGGCTTGCCATCAATGAGGGCCTTGCTGGCGAATACTGCCATCTGCTCACCGTGACCACCGTAGGTGTAAGCGTTAGTAACCTTGTCCTGCTGAACGCCGAACTCCTGAGCGAGCTGCTGCTGCAGACGGGTAGAGTCGAGAGCAGCCAGAGAGGTCAGCTGGTTGGGCTTCAAACCTGAGTGGATCAGAGCGGTCAGAGCGGTAACGTCAGCGGGGTTGAAGATAACAACCACATGCTTTACGTCTGGGCAGTACTTCTTGATGTTTTCACCGAAGTCAGCTGCAATCTGGCAGTTGCCTTTCAGCAGGTCCTCGCGGGTCATACCCTCCTTACGGGGAGCACCACCTGAAGAAATGATGTACTTAGCACCAGTGAAAGCCTCCTTTGCATCAACGGTGTAAGAGATGTTTGCACCAGGGAATGCGCAGTGGCACATCTCGTCATACACACCATGAACACCGGGCTCATAGATATCATACAAACAGATGTTGGGAGTCAGACCCAGCATCAGAACACTCTGTACCATGTTGGAACCGATCATACCGCCGGCACCAACAATCACCAATTTCTCGTTAGTTAAAAAAGCCATAATGATATTTGTTTGTTTATAAATTATCTGTCTGCAAAGTTACGAAATAATTCATAAAAGATAAATCAATATTCAAAAAAGTTTTGTTATTAAATTTAAAAACTGTCGGCTTTGCAAAGTCAGTATGACAAAACAGGTGGCTTATTTCCCCTTGTACCACTCTTGCAGCACATAGAACGCCTTCTTCTTCTCGCCTTTGTCTGAGTAGAGGCCTTTCCTGTTGTAGTAATCCTGGATCCCATTGAGCACACGGCGAGGCGAGCGGAAGTCCTTGAGAATCCAGGGTGTGGTGCCTGCCAGTCCTTCAATCTTGTCGAGCATGATGGTGTTCTCAATGTAAAGGTTCTCCTGGAACTCCTCTGTCCAACGCTGGTTCTTGGCCCCATGTAGGCCGTACTTGGCCCCGCCACCGAACTCGCTGACGATGACAGGCTTGTCGTAAGGAATCTCCCACACCATCTTGGGGGCATCGTTCACGTCACGATACCAACCGATATACTGGTTAAAGGATACTACATCCACATATTTGCTCATGTTATCTTGTAAACGGTTCTTGTAGTTCGATGCTGACGTTACCTCCATAGCCATCGAAATCAGTCGGGTGCTGTCCAGACTGCGGGCATATTGTGCCAGATTGCCAAGGAACTTATCACGCTCAGCAGAATGGGGTGTCTCGTTGGCAATACTCCAGATGATGATGTTGGCACGGTTCTGGTCGCGCAGTATCATATCTGTCACTTGTTGCTGGGCATTGGCGTAGGTCTGGGCATTTTTCCAGGCGATGGTCCAGTAGCAGGGTATCTCGCTCCACACCATGAGCCCCATGCGCTCAGCCTCGCGTACCATATATTCATTGTGTGGATAGTGTGCCAAGCGTACGAAGTTACAGCCTAGTTCCTTGGCCCATGATAGAAGTGTGTGAGCATCGCTCGTGCTGTTGGCACGACCACCGCCATTGGGCTTTTCCTCATGTATGCTGATACCCTTTAAGAAGATGGGTTTGCCATTCAACAGAAGCTGTTTGCCACGTGTTTCGATGGTGCGGAAACCGATGGAGTCTACCAATGTCTCTCCATCCATGCTGACCTCTACACGGTAGCGCTTAGGTGTCTCTGGCGACCAGCGTTGAGGCTTTGCTTTGAGGGCAATGCTGACAGTGCCATCAGTGGTTGTGGTGACCTGCTTCTTGACTTTCAGTTCAGGGATGGTCAGTGTTACCTGACGATTAGCCTCCCGTTTGTTCAGCTTGACAGAGAAAACCAGTTGGTTCGCATTCGTCTTGTCAAGCGAGAGACAATAGTTCTCAATATAGGTGGGTGCTACCTCAATGAGACAGACGTCGCGAGTGATGCCTCCGTAGTTCCACCAGTCGAAAATCTGAGTGGGCACATTCTCGGCCTTTCGCTTGTTGTCCACCTTTACTATCAGCACGTTCTCACCTTCCTTCAGCAGGTCGGTCACATCCATGTTGAACGGGGTGAAACCACCAATATGATGACCTGCCTGTTTGCCATTGACATAGACGTAGGAGTCGTAGTTGATGGCTCCAAAATAAAGTAGTGTGCGACGATCAGTATTGCTATGCCAGTCAAAAGAACGCTTGAACCAGACTGTACCCTCGTAGAAGAACAACTGGTCGTCCTGCGTGTTCCAATCACCAGGAATTTGCATGGTGGGTGCCTTGTCGAAATCGTATTCTATCAGGTCTTCCGGACGCTGAGGCTTAGCATTACGAAAGAACCCCCAAGGTGTGGGATTCATACGGTAATCGTAATAACCTTCTTCCTGTACGTCGACGATGTAATGCCACTCGCCATTGAGTGAAGTGGTCTGACGGGCGGTGATGTTTGCAACCTGTGGGATAATTTCTGCCT
>Ga0310786_10006103_pt1 | contig 16151 bp, 11 predicted proteins | sample AusTroGonzalo_MG_FD_203881 | JGI IMG/M metagenome (GOLD analysis project Ga0310786, IMG submission 203881) | Bovine rumen microbial communities from tropical cattle in Woodstock, Queensland, Australia - Gonzalo_03 (v2) (version 2) | ecosystem: Host-associated > Mammals > Digestive system >... | reverse complement strand
AACTGGAGGCCGAACTCGGCGGAGACTATAGGCGTCTCCTCGACTTCGCCCTTCTCTGCTTCTGCAACCTCGTCGGCAGCAGTCGCAAGCGAGACGCAACCGCAGACGGCGGCCGCGCATGCTATTTCCTTGATGTTCATCTTGTTGTTCCTTTCCTTGTTGGTTATGTCTAATTTATGTTTTACAAAACTAATTTACTTAGGTGTGGCTAATTTTTAATCTATTGAAAGTTCACAATCGGTGAAAGTCTTATAGGCTAGTTATGTTTTAGCCACAAAGGACACGAAGTTCACAAAGGCCAATAATCACTTCTCTGCACTTTCGTCGTGTTCGCAGCAGCAACATTTGCCGTCGCAGGACTTACACGAGCTACCACACTCGCACGGCGAGCCCTTCTTGATGTTGCGCCACACCGCAAGCACGGCAAGCGCAAGCACCAACGTCAATACCACTATGGAAGAGACACTCATCTCAACTTTACACTTTCAACTTTTAACTCTTCTAACTATCGCCCAGAGGCAGAAGAGGTCGACGAGAATCGCAACCGCAGTCCAGAGGCCAAACCCACCGCCGGCGATAAGGACGCCGAGCTGGTAGACGCTAAGCGCGAGAGCATAGCCGACGAACAGCTGGAAGCCGACCGCAATCCAACCCCATTTCTGCGAGCCCATCTCGCGGAACGTGACCGCGATCGCCACCATGCACGGCGGCACGAACAGGTTGAACACCATGAACGACAGTGCCGCAAGCTTCGGGAAGTCGCTGATCGCCGCAAAGAAGTTCTGGATGTGCGCGCCGCTCGAGACACCCTCCATGCCGACGGTGACGAGCTTCAGCGTCGCAGTCGCCTGCTCCTTCGCTATCTCAGCCGAAACAGAGGCCGCCGCACCCTGCCATGAGCCAAAACCAAGCGGCTCGAATATCCAGGCGATCCAGCTGCCAAGGTCGTGCAGGATAGACTTCTCGATCTCCTCGTCCGCGAGCAGATTCAGCGACCAGTCGAAGTGCATGACGAACCAGAGGAACACGCACGCGGGGAAGATCACGAGTCCCGCCTTGAGCATGTAGCCCTTGAGCCGGTTCCATGTATGGTGCCAAACGCCAGAGATTGTCGGTAGGTGATACGCGGGGAGCTCGAGGACGAACGACGACGCCTCGCCTGCAAAGAAGCGCGTCTTCTTGAGCGCAATTCCGCCGAGAATGATGATCGCGATCCCGACAACGTCCATCATCGCCGCAACATACCACTGCTCGCGGAAGAAGAGCGCCGCGAACATCGCGATGATGACAGTCTTCGCGCCACAGGGAACGAAGGTCGAGAGAATCACCGTCATGCGACGCGCCCGCTCGTTCTCGATCGCGCGCGCCGCCATCACCGCGGGGACTCCGCAACCCTTCCCGATGAGCATCGGAATAAACGACTTGCCGGAGAGCCCGAAGCGGCGCAGCAGTCGGTCCATGATAAACGCAACGCGCGCCATGTAGCCGCAGTCCTCGAGGAACGCAAGGAAGAGGAACACGACGAAGATCACAGGAACGAACCCGAGCACCGTCGCAACGCCACCCCACGCGCCGTCAACGACAAGACTCTTCACCGTGTCGCTCACGCCGGCCTTTTCGAGCGCGCTCGTTATCAGCGCGCCTATGCCTGGCACCCAGACGCCGAACTTCGAAGGATCGGGCTCCTCCACTTCCTTCGCGGCATTGTATGCGGCCTCGTCGATATCCCATTCCTCGGCGATTTCGCCCGTCTCCTCGTCTTCGATGGACGCCTTCTTCTCGCCGGCCTCCCACGCGGCGACAGTCGCCTCGGCCTTTGCAAATTCCCCCTGCGCCGTCTCCCAGTCCTTGCCATCAACCTCGTGCGTCGTGAAGGGAAGATGCCAGCCATCACCAAGGAATCCGTCGTTCGCCCAGTCGGTAAGCACTGTTCCTGGGCCCTTCTCCGCAACGGCGAGAAACCACATGGCGCAAAGCGACAGGATGAAGATCGGAAGCGCGAGGATGCGGTGCGTGACGATCTTGTCGATCTTGTCCGACATGGTCGCCTTGTCCTTGCGCTTTTCGTTCAGCGCGAGCGACTTGTCCATGAGTCGCTTGATGAAGTCGTAGCGCTGGCTCGTGATGATGGACTCAGCGTCGTCGCCAATCTCCTTCTCGCAGTCGCGGATATGCTCCTCGATGTGCTTCATCTCGCCGACACCGATCTCGAGCTTGTTGATGATCTCGCGATCGCGCTCGAAGATCTTGATCGCATACCAGCGAATTGAACGGAGCGGCACCTTGCCCTGTATGGATTCCTCGATGTGGGCAATTGCATGTTCGACCGAGCCAGAGAAGACGTGCGGCACGTCGGGAAGCTTGCCGGGGCCCTTCTCGACGACTGCCTTCTTCGCCATCTCGACGACCTTCTCCGCGGCCTCGAGTCCGCCCTCGTTCTTGAGCGCCGAGATTCCGACGACTTCGCAGCGAAGCGCGCGAGCAATCTTCTCGAAGTCGATCTTGTCGCCGTTTTTCCTGACGACGTCCATCATGTTGACGGCCATCACCATCGGAAGGCCGAGTTCCGCGAGCTGCGTCGAGAGGTACAGGTTGCGCTCAATGTTCGTGCCGTCCACGATGTTGAGTATCGCATCCGGACCCTCTTCGACGAGAAACCTGCGCGAGACCTTCTCCTCGATAGAGTAGGGAGAGAGGGAGTAGATGCCCGGGAGATCCTGTATGACTACCTCCTTGTGCCCGGCGAGTATGCCGTCCTTCTTCTCGACCGTGACGCCCGGCCAGTTGCCGACGTACTGCTCCGACCCAGTAAGCGCATTGAAGAGCGTGGTCTTGCCGCTGTTCGGGTTGCCCGCGAGGGCGATCTTGACGTTCTTAGACATTGCTCACCTCCACATCCTTTGCAGTTGCGTCGTTGACGGCGATGCGGCTTTCATGGACGGCGAGTATCATGTTGCCGTAGGATTCGCCCACAACGCGCACAATCGTGCCAGCGACAAACCCCAGGGCGCCAAGATGCCGCTTCACGGCCTCTTCGCCGGTCACGCGGACGATTCGCGCCCGATCCCCTTCCTTCATTTCAGCCAGAGTCATTTCAACGATCTCCTCTCCCTATCGGCATCTTTGCCGCTCCTAATCTTGTTAGACATCGCAAAGTTTACCAAAACTAACTCGCGCCTGTCAATGGGGGTCTTGAAAATTTTCTGCCTTCAGTTCGTGAGGCGGCGGAGCGAATGTTTGAGGCCGGAGAGCCGACTGGCGCACGAGAGCAAGTTTGCGGGCCCGGCGTGATTTTGACGACCAGCGTAAAGGGCGCGCGTGAAGGCGCGCGCGTCAAAATCATGACGGTGGGGCGCCCGCAAACTGCGGGTCGGGTGAGCAGGTCGGGCGCAGGCCTCGGCCGCTGCCTCGATTTTGGGGACAGACCCCACGGAACGCCGAAAAATCAAGGGTCTTGCGGGGTCTGTCCCCACAAAATCCATCTAGACTAACTGCCAGCGAGGATACGCGAAAGCCTCTCGCCGGTAATCGGCTTGAGCAGGATTCCGTCGAATCCCAGCTCTGCGGCCTTTTCACGGAACTCAACGTCCGCAGTCACCACAATGACGCGCAAGGACGCGAGCGCTGGGTTCGCGCGAATGGCCTTCGCCAAACCCTCTCCGTCCAGATTGGGCATCCACATGTCCGTAAGTACCAGGTCGAACGGCCTTTCGGATGGCGACTCGAGGATTTTCAGCGCCTCCTGTCCATCTGCGGCCGACACCACTTCGAAATCGCCCATCCCCTTCAGCAGCGCCTTCAGCACCATCAAGTTAAGCCGCGAGTCGTCCACGGCGAGGATACGGCGCGGCGCGGAAACCGAATCGACGCGAGGCGGCGTAACCGGCTCGGGCGCTGGCGCGGCGGATTTGCCGCGGTCAGCGGGCGCCGGGCGCACTCCCGGCACCACCATAGAGAATGTCGAGCCGATTCCTAGATCCGACTTGACGTCGAGCCGTCCGCCCATTGCGGCGGCGAGCTGCCCGCAGATGGCGAGGCCCAGTCCGGTACCGCCGTTGCGGGCAAGCTTTGACCCGACCTGGACGTAGGCCGAGCCGATGCTCTTGAGGTCCTCCTTGCTAATTCCGCATCCGGTGTCCTCAACCTCCAATCGGAACATTCCCGATGGGGCGCCATCCGGCAGGTCGTAGGAGGCCCTAAGCTCAATATGCCCGCGGTCTGTGAACTTGATCGCGTTGCCGACGAGATTGAACACGATCTGCCGCAGACGCTGTGGGTCGAGCATGAGCAAAGGCATCTCGCCGACGCAACATCGCACCTCGACATCTGGCTTGGAATTCGACATGCGAAAGGCATCTGCGATCTCGCGCAGAAGAAGTCGGCAGTCAGTAGGCTCGGGAGATATCTCCATCTTGCCCGACTCGAGCTTCGATAGGTCAAGGACGTCGTTGATCAACGCGAGAAGCGTCTTGCTGCTGACAAGTATCGCGTTCGTCGCCTGCGCTCGCTCCTCCTCCGTCTTCATGCCCGCATTCAGCATCTCGGAGAATCCTACAATTGCATTGAGCGGCGTCCTTATGTCATGGCTCACCGTGGAAAAGAAATAGCTCTTGGCCTTGGCTTTTTCCTCCTCCATCTCGCGCTCCCGGCGGCGGAGGATGATGTAAATGTACACTAGCAGGACAAGCGCAAGGACATTTATCCCACCCTGCACGTAGCTGTTGCGCATTATCGTGCGGCTTACGCCAGACAGGTTGTGACGCAGCGCGTCATGCCAGTCCTCCCCTTTCGGCGCATGCCCTTCCTCGCCATGCGCCGAAGCGCGGCACTTGTCAGGGTGAAAGCTTGCGACGGCCTCGCACGCGTCGCGCATCGTGTCGTCGGCGGTCTGCCGCACCCAGATAAGCGACAGCACAAGGATCATCATGAAGAGAGCCGCCCACACGACCGGCGAACGCCCGAAGCGACGAAGCGAATCCATGCGGAACACAAAGAGGAAGAACGCGAGCCCGGCAACGCTCCACAGAACGAGAACAAGGTACGACTCGGTCGACATCATGGCGACGCCGGAGGAAAAAACCGGCAGCAGAAAGAGAAGTCCTACCACGACAGAGATGACAAGCCCGGCAAGGCCGGCCACCACGGAAAAGCGGTCGCCTCTCTGCCGAGCGGTCTTGAAGGTCGCGGCCGACGTATAGGCGTAGGCTATCGCAGCACCTATCAGCGCAATGTCAACGATGACCCCTATGACCGTCTGCCCGAGGGCGGACGTGGCGACCGCCATGCAGACTATGACGATCATGGGATTGCGCGCCGAAACCTCGCCGTTCCACCTTCCAAGCCATGCAGGCATGGCGCCGTCCTGCGCCATCGCCGCGATAAGACGGCTGGCGACCATCGTATTGCCGATCAAGTTCGTGAAGATGGCGCCGAAAAGCGCACAGCAGATGACGGCCTTGCCTGATTTTCCGAGGGCGGCCTGTGCGACCTCGAACGCATGGGCGTTGGGGTCGCCAACGTCTCCGGCGTCAGCCCAGCTTAAACCCTGGCTTCCTGCCAGCACCGGAATGACCGTGAGCATGGCGTAAACCGCGACAGCCGCCACAATCACCGCCACCATTATGGCGAAGACCCGTTTGACCGGAAACCGGAACTCCGTGCTCATGACGGATATCGCCTCGAACCCGACAAAGAGCCACGGCGCCATCATGAGCACGCCGAGCAACTGGGAAAAGACGCCGCCGCCCTGCGGCGAGAAGAGCGGCTTCATCGTCTCCAGCCCACCGTCGTGGCAAATGGCGGCAGCGACAAAGCAGGCCACGAACGCAGCGGCAAACACAACCGCAAGGACGGTCTGCACCGCCATCGACACACGTCGCCGTACGCAGATGGCGATGACAATCGCCGCCGCCGCGACGACAAGCAGGATGTCGCCAAGGCAGACCTCGAATCCCTCTACCGTGTAGCTGAATCCAAACCGAAGACTGTCTCCACCAAACACATAGCGCACTACGATAGGCAGTGCCGCGGCGTCCAACCAGACGATCGCGGCGTAGGTAAGGCAGAGGAACCACGCGCAAAGATATCCATGGTCATGTCCGAACGCCGCCGTCGCATAGGCATAGACCCCGCCTGGCCCCGGCTTGTGGTTGCCCATGTAGTGGAAGTTCCAGGCAATAACCGCCATGACGCAACCGGCGGCAAGAAGACCCAGCAAAGTGCCGAGCGGCCCGGCCTTGGGGAGAAACGTCGTCCACGGCAAGACGACAGCATCCCAGCCTACTGCACATCCAAAGGCAAGGGCCCAGGCGGCAAGAGTAGAAAAGTGGCTGCTCGAAGACGGTTTCATAGTCATCCTACGCAAGGCGGGCGTCAGAGCGCCGCTGCAAGTTCCTTTAGTCGCGCCACGAGCGCGGCGGATTCGCCGCGGTCGCGGGCCTTGGCCGCGGCGCGAAGCGCGACAGCGGCATCCACGGACTCCTGGTCGCCGACGGCAAGGGCATTGCCCTTCGCGGCGTGGGCGATGCGGTCGAGGTCATCGTACCGTTCCCCCTCGAGGGCGACGACGGCTTCTTCCGCCTTTTCGCGGGCGGACCTGACGTACTCGGCGTAGATCTCCTCGACGACAGACTCGTCGCCGCCGAACTGCCCTTTAAGATACTCCCCGCAAACTGCCTTCATCGTCAACATCCCCTTTCAACAACACAACTGAATTGATTTAATCCTCCACAGTAGACTTTGGCATTTGCAAACTAAATGCCGACGATGCCGCCGCCAAGCGCCTTGTAGAGCGCAATCAGGTTGACGGTGATCTGGCCGCGCGAAATCACGAGCGCTTCCTCGAGCGCGAGGAGCGAGCGCTGCGCATCGATGACCGCCGTAAAGTCCCTGAGGCCGTTCTTGTAAAGGTCGTTCGAAATCGCGACTGCGTCCTGCGCCGCCTTCACAGCGCCCTGCAGCGCCTGGTAGCGGTGGTACTGCTGCGTATACTCGGCGTAGGCGTTGCGCACTTCGCGATACGCCTCCTGGATCGACGACTCGTAGGCGAGAAACGCCTCGTCCATACGCGCCTCCTCGGCCTTTACGTTCGCATAGATGCTGCCGCCCTGGAAGATCGGCCAGCTTATCGCAGGGCCGATGGAACCGTAGAAGTCGCCCTTCCCGAGGAACTTGTGAACCTTGACCGACTCCACCCCGAGATAGCCGTTGATGTAGAGCTTCGGGAACCAAAGCGATTTCGCGACGCCGACCTTCGCCGTCTGCGCGGCGAGTTTGCGCTCTGCGGCGCGCACGTCGGGACGCGCGCGGATCATGTCGAGCGGAATCTCCGCGATCTTCTCGGGCGCGAGAAGCCAGTCGCGGTCGGGGCAGACCTTAAGCTCGTCGTGGCGGGCTCCCGGAATGTCGCCCGTGAGGACGGCAATCGCGTTGAGCAATCTCTCCTCTTCCGCGAGAAGCGGCGGAATCGTCGCAAGCGTCTGGTCGACGACGTACTTCGACTGGTTGACCGCGAGCTCGTCGCCAATCCCAGAGTCGAAGCGCGACTTCAAAATGTCGTACGTCTCGGTCTGAAGAACGAGGTTCGTGCGCGCGACCGCGATGCGCTGCTGGGTCGTGCGGAGCTGGATGTATTCGCGCCCGACTTCGGCGGTGAGCGTGACCCAGGCGTCCTCGAGACTCCAGAAGGAAGCCGCCATCTCGGACCACGCGGCCTCGGTAGCGCGGCGGCTGCCGCCGAAGATGTCGATTTCCCACGACGCATCGAAACCGGCGCGGAAAATGTCGGAGTAGTTGCGCTTCGAGCCGGATGCAAGCCACGACGCATACTGCGACGACGTGTATCGTTCGTGGTGCCCCATCGTGCCGCTCGCGCCGAACGTCGCCTTGGGCATGAACGCGGCGTAGGAGCCGAAGAGCATCCAGGCCGACGCCTGCAGGCGCTGCTGCGCCATGCGATAGGTCAGGTTGCTCGAGACGGCGCTCGCGACCAAGTTCGTGAGGACATCGTCGTCGAAGCGGCACCACCAGCATGAAATGTCGTTCGTCGTGACGAGCGTACGAATGTCGTCCTCGCCCTCCGCCGGCTTCCACTCGCCGACTTCGGTGCGGTTCGTCGTGGGATACCCGGCGTCAGGCATCGCGTAGGCGGGAAGCCCGTCCATGTCGGGGCTCTTGTAGTCTGGCCCGACGGAAGGAAGCATGTAGCAGCCTGCGGCGGCAAGCGCGAGGAACGGAATCAGTCTTTTCATGGGTTAATCCTTGATTTAAGCTGACGACGGCGCAGGGCCGTTGCGGAAATGTATGCGAAGAAGCGCTTGACGTTCTCACGCCAAGTCTGGAAGAGCGCGTAGAGCCCCGGGACGAGCAATATGCCGAACGCAACCGAGGCGAACATTCCCCAGAACTCGGTCGTGCCGAGGTGATTGCGGCTCGTAGCGCCGGCGCCCGTTGCGATCATCATCGGGAGAGTGCCGAGAAGCGTCGTAAGAGCCGTCATGAGAAGCGCCCTGAGACGCTCGCCCGCAGCGGCGCCAGCGGCGTCAGCAATGGAGTAGCCCTCGTTCTCGCGCTTGTCCTTCGCAAACTCGACGATCAAGATTGCGTTCTTCGAAGCGAGGCCTACGAGGAGGACGAGCCCGAGCTGCGCGTAGATCGAAAGCGGATAAGGCGAGCCCGTTCGCCAGATGCCGAACCACTTGAGCCCGAAAAGCGCACCAAGGACGGCGACGAAGATCGAGAGCATCACGGGAAGCGGAATCGTCCACGACTCGTACTGCGCGACGAGGAAGAGGTAGCCGAAGAGGACGGCGAGGAGGATGAGAGGCGCGGCGCCTCCCTCGTTTCTCGCCTCCTGGAACGAAAGCGCCGCCCAGTCATAGCCGAAGTCCGGGGGAAGTTCTTCCTTGAACAGCTTGCGGATGTCGCTCATGAGCGAACCCGTCGCGACGCCCGGCATCGGCATAATGTTGATTCCGCACATAACATACTTGTCGCGCGTGTAGACCGTGCGCGGCCCGAGCTCGCGCGTGATGTCGCCCAAGGACCCGATCTGCACCATCGCGCCGTTTTCGCCGCGGACGTAGAGCCGCGAGACGGCCTCTGGCGTCGCCCTTCCCTCCCAGTCGGCCTGGACCGTCACGCGGTTCACCTGCGTGCCGAGGTTGACGTCGTTGACATAGCGCGAGCCAAGGTAGTTCTGCAATGTCGCGTAGACCGTCGCGACAGGCACCTTGAACATCTCCGCCTTCGTGCGGTCGAGGTTGAACCTAAGATGCGGCGTAACGGCGTTGTAGCCCGCAAACGCGGCGAGGATGCCGGGGAAGCGCGTCTTGTCGTTGAGCGACCGCAGGAGCTTGTCCTTCACCTCGTCGACGCGCATCGGGTCGGCAGTCCCCTTGTCCTGTATCTGGACCGTGATGCCGTTAGCAAGGCCGAGGCCGGGAATCGCCGGCGGCATGAAGACCTTCCAGTTCGGCTCGGGGATCTCGCCAAGCTTCTGCTGGATGCGCTGCACCATCGCCGCGGCGGACTGGTCGCGGCGCTTGCGCTTCGACCAGTCCTTGAGGTCCGCGACGACCATCGCCTGGTTCTCGCCGCGGCCGCCCATCATGGAGAAGCCGGTGATGGTGAGGACGCTCTTGATCTCCTCCATCTTGAGAAGCGTCTCCACGGCGCGGAGCGATACGTCGCGCGTGCGGTCGCGCGTCGATCCCTCCGGCATGTCCATCGAGATGAAGACGACGCACTGGTCCTCGTCGGGGAGGAACGACGTCTGCGTCGAGCGGAACATCTGAAGCGTAATGAGAATGACGAGGACGAGGAGCGCAAGCACGAGGAAAATCCTGTTCGAAAGCCACTTCGCAAGTCGGACGAAGAAACCCTTGAACGAGTTGACGGCCCAGTTGAACCAGGCGAAAGGCCCGTGCTTGTAGGGGCGTGACTCGTGTAGGAGAAGCGAGCAGAGCGCCGGCGCGAGCGTAAGCGCGCACAAAGTTGAAAAGCACACGGCCGCCGAGAGCGTCACCGAGAACTGCTGGTAGATGCGGCCCGTGATGCCCGACATGAAGCCGACGGGGACGAAGATGCCGAGCAGCACGAGGGTGGTCGCGATGACCGCGCTCGTCACGTCGCTCATCGCCTGGATCGCCGCCTCCTTGGAATTGAGGCCCCTCGTCTCGATGAGGAACTGGACTCGCTCGACGACGACGATGCAGTCGTCAACTACGACGCCGATTGCAAGAACGAGGCCAAACAGGGTCAAGATGTTTATCGAGTAGCCGAGCGCCGCCATCAGGATGAAAGTCGAGGAAAGCGACACGGGGATCGTAAGGCACGGAATCAAGGTCGCGCGCCAGTCCTGGAGGAAGAGGTAGCAGACGATCACAACGAGCATGAACGTTATGCCAAGCGTGAACACGATCTCCCTCACGCAGCTCGAGACATACTCCGTAGCATCGTAGGGGATCACCCAGTCGAGGTCGTCCGGGAACGACTCCTTGAGACGCGCCATCTCCTTCCTGATTGCCGTCATCGTCGCTATCGCGTTCGCGCCGGGCTTCTGCTGGAGCGCTATCGACACGGCGTTGCCGCCGTCAAGCTGGCCGGTGAACATGTAGTTCTGCTCGCCGATCTCGGTGCGCGCGATGTCCTTCAAGCGCACGACGCCGCCGTTCGAGTCGCGGCGGACGACGATCTCGTCAAACTCCTTCGGCGACATGAGGCGGCCTTTTGCGAGAAGCGAGAGCGTGTGCGCCGCGTGGTCGCCCGAGGGCGACGAGCCGACGGAGCCAAGCGACGCCTGGACGTTCTGCTTCGAGACGGCCGCAATCACCTCCTCGGTGTTCATCCCCTGCGCCGCCATTCGCGCGGGGTCGAGCCACACGCGCATCGAGAGCTTCGGCCCGTAGATCGTCGCGTCGCCCACGCCCGGAACGCGCAGGAGGACCGGCTGGATGTTCGCGTAGCAGTAGTCGGAGATCTGAAGCCGCGACATCGTGCCCTTCGGGGACCGGACGGCGATGAAGCCGAGCATGTCCTCGGACTGCGCGCGTATTCGCCCGCCTAGCTGCTTCACCTCGCTCGGAAGCTTCGCCTCGGCCTGCGAAACGCGGTTCTGAACCTTCACCATGTCCATGTCGCGGTCAGATTCGACCTCGAACGTGACGGTGAGCGAGTACTGGCCGTCGTCGCTACACTGGCCGGTCATGTAGAGCATGTCGTCGACGCCGTTCACCTCGTCCTCGATCGGCATCGCGACGGTGTTCAGGACCTCCTTCGCGTTCGCGCCGGGGTAGGTGTAGCTCACTTGTATCGACGGCGGCGTGATGCGCGGATACTGCGAGACGGGGAGCTTGAAGATCGCCATCCCGCCCGCCATCGAGAGGACGATCGCGATGACCATCGCGAACCTGGGCCTTTCGACGAACGTTCGTGAAAGCGGCTTCAGCGCGTCAATCGATTTTCTCAGCGAAAGCTTCATCCCGCCTCCTTATTCCTCGATCGGCGACTTGTGGTTGGGGTTGATGTCGTCGTTCGAGGTCGGCTCCACGAACGCGACCTTGACGCCGGGTCCAAGCGGCTTCGCCGTTCCCGAAAGGACGACGCGTTCTCCCGCTTCAAGCCCGCTCACAACCGGCGTCCAGCCCTCGAACGCCTCCTTCACCTCGACAGGCCTCTGCTCAACGGTCATGTCGTCCTTGACGATCCATACGCCCCTGTTGCCGCCGGGGAGGTCGATAAGGCACTGCTGGGGAACGGACGGATAGCTCGGCGGCGTCTCGTAGTCGGTCAAAAGCGTAACGTAGCTGTTGGGAATGAGAAGTCGCTCGGGGTTGGGGAACGAGAGGCGCATCATGATCGACGCCGTCTCGCGCGACATCTGGTTGTCGTCGAAATCCCACTTGCCCTCCTGGTCGTATTCGCTGCCGTCGGGGAGAATGAGGCGCATGCGGAACGCGCGGTCGGAGCCCTTCCTCTGGGACTGGCGCCACGCGATGTAGGCGCGGTCGGTCAGCGGGAAGCTCACGCGGATCGGATCGATCTGGACAATCTTAGCAAGTGCGCCCTTCGAGGACGACACATAGTCGCCGACGTGCGCGGACGACTTGCCGATCTGTCCCGCGATTGGCGCGACGACCGTTGTCTTCTTGAGGTCGTATTCCGCAACGACGAGGTTCGCCTTCGCCTGCATGACTGCTGCCTTCGCCTTCTCCGACGCGGCCTCGGCGTTGTCGCGCTCGAGCTGCGTAATGCCGCGCTCGTCGGCCTTCTGCATACGTTCGTAGTAGCGCTCGGCGCGGCGGGCTTCGGCCTCGGCGGCGGCAAGGTCGGCCTTGCGCTGGTTGGCGACGGCCTGGTAGCGCTCGTCGTCGATCACATAGAGAAGCTGCCCCGCCTTGACGACGTCGCCTTCCTTGAACTTGATCTCCTTCACGTAGCCGTCGATCTGCGGCAGAAGGTCGACTTCCTGCACCGCCTCGGCGTGGGCTACGAACCTCTCAGGCAGGTTGTAGGCGCGCATCTCGGCGTTCGTGACCGCAACGGTCAGCTGCGCTGCGGCGGCGGCAGCGGCTGCCTTGGCCGCCGCATCGCCGCCTGCCGACTTCGGCCACATGTCCTTCCCTATCCAGCCGCCCGCGACGCATACCGCCGCGAGGACTATAGTCCCTATTATGCTACCGACCGTTGATTCCTTTTCAGCCATTGCTTGACTCCTTTATTCGTATGCGGTTCCAGATTGCCTCGTATGCGTGCCTCAGCGTCTGCTCGAGGTCGAGCGTGAGGAAATGGTCTATCCGGGCCTGCACAAGCCCGTCCCAGATTGCAATCGCGACTACCGCGACTTCATGGGCGTTGACAGTCGCCCGTGCCCTACCCGCCTTGATGTCTGCGGTGACGGCATTCCTGAACGCGGCCAGCGGTCCCGACTCTGCGTCAGCGAGAAGGCCTTCGCGCACCTTCGCCATGGAATCGTCCGACCACTTGATCTGGCACTTCATCAAACGGAAGAACGCCGCGCCCTTCGGGTCTTCCGACATCTGGACGGCGTTTCTCACCATCATGTCGGCGACTTTCGGGAACGTGAGTTCGCCATGGGGCATAAGCTCCTCGAGCTGGCGGCGAAACTTCACGAGCGCTTCTTCGACAAGCTCGACCAAAAGCCGTTCCTTCGACTCGAAGTGCCAGTACACGGCGCCCTTCGTCATCTTGAGCCGGGCGGCGACGTCGTTAAACGTCGTCTTCTCGTAGCCCTTCTTTACAAAGAGCGAAAGTGCGCTCGCAAGAATCCTCCTGCGCGTCTTCTCGGCGTCCTCTTTCCTTCTCCTGGCCATGATGGACACATATTATACATACCTACGGGTATGTATGTCAAGGGCCCGGGCAAGAATAATTTGGCTCTTCGGAGTTTTTAGTGGAAGAACATGAGTAAAAACTCCGATGGTTAGGGTTCTCGCTACCGCTTCACTGCTTCGCGCTTTTCAACCACGATCAATTGGCTCCATTCATAGTGTTTAGAGCGGCCTTCGGCCGATTTATGCGACGCAGTCGCATCCCCAAATACTTCTATCGACATATGCAAAGTCGTTGAGTGGTGCGAAGCTGCGGAGCGGTAGCGGGAGCCCCAACGCTCGGAGTTTCTATTACTTAGAGGCATGCTGTTCCACTAAATTCTTCGATGACCCAATAATTTTGCCTCTGTCAGCAGCTTATCGCATCGCCTGCGACACCAAAGCAGTTGCGCGGCACGGCCTTGATCTTGTAGTCGCCCTTCGACTCGAGAATGTCGGCGTCGACCTGGAAGACCGTAGGCGCATTGGCCTCTTTGCTGCCAGCGGACCTGTGGAAGCCCGCGGCGAACACGAACTTCTTGTCCGTTCCACCGTCTGTTCCAGAGATTTCAAGGGCGTAGTCGAACACCCTTCCGGCTCCCGCGCGATTTGCCGCGGGAATCGTCACTTCAAGAACGCGGCGCTCTTCGGACTTCACGCCCCCGCCGCCACGGTTCTTGCCTGTAGTCATACGGACTGCAAGCGCGGCACCAGCCGGGAACTGCGGGGCGATGCTTGTAACCGCGCGCGGCTCGAAAGCGAGCGGCAGCGGTTCCGTCGCCGGAAGCGGCATGATCCAGTCGTCACCAAGCCGCTCCCCGCTTTCAAAGTCGTGCCGCTCGAACACAATGCGGTCGCGGTAGACTCGCGCGACCATTCCCTGATGCCCGTCTCCCGTAGACATCCTGCGCATGATCTTCTTCGCATTCTCAGCGCCGGCCTTGCCGTTGTTGTTGTCGTTCTCGCGCCAATCCGGCTTGATATCGCCGTATTCAAGCCCGGTGTAGCTGAGCGAACTCGCGTCAATGGCGGTGAACGCCCCCTGCCAGATCGCCTGCTCGCGCGTGAGCGACGCGTGGGAATGACCCGTTATCGCAATCGCGTTGGGGTAATGCGAAAGCGTCTCGGTGAGTCGCCCATCGTCGTGCCCCCAGAGCCACGGGCCGTGGCACGTGTTCTTGGGCGGCGGATGCTGGAGGTAGAAGAACGGCTTCGAGGGATCGATTGTCCCACCGTTCTCCTTGAACCATTCAGGCGTCTGCGGAACGCCGATTTCATTAGATGCCCTGCAGTGGTCGGCTATCCAGTGCGCGCCGATGAACGTGTAGCCCTTGACCTCCTTGCGCCAGACAGGCGAATACTCCTCTCCAAACGCCTTCTTCCACGCGGCCGCGAGATCTGCGCGAATCGTATGAGCGGCATAGTCTTCGCCGAAGATATTCTTTCCGGCGCTGCCGTAGTTGAACCCCTCCCAGTCGTGGTTGCCGTAGACGAAAAGGCGCTCGACATGCCGCCCGTCGGGGGCCTTGTCGCCCGGAAACACCGAACGCCATACCCGCCCAACCTCTTCAAGCTCCTCGACAAGGCCGTGGTCCGCGAGGTCGCCGCTGATCGTAACGCCGTCAACGCCCTGGTCGCGGAACCATTCGAGCGCCTTGCGGAACCGCTCTGCGCCCGCAAACGAGTCCTTTCCGTTCTTGCGATCAAGCCGGATATGGATGTCGCTCACGATGCCGATCGCAAGCCGAGGGCCAGCCCCCTCCGAAAACATGCTGCAGCCGCCAAGTCCGCCTGCAAACATCCCCCAGCCAAAGAGCCCGATGGCCCCGCGCGCAAAATCACGTCTGCTCGTATTTATCATTTTTCGCCTCCTTGTTTCCTGGACTAGAAATAGTATACCATATTTATCTTTATTCATGTCCTGACGCTTCGTGCGAGCGTGACGCTCCACACGCGCCAGGCGCCTGCGGCCTTGAGCGTCTTTGCGCATTCCGAAAGCGTCGAGCCAGTCGTCATGATGTCGTCGACGAGAAGGATCGTCCGCCCGCGCACAAGCGACGGCTCGCGCACGGCAAACGTGCCTTTCACGTTCTCGACGCGCTCCGCCTCGGCAAGAGAACTCTGGCGCTTCGGGTGGCCGATCCTGGCGAGAGCCCTCTTGAGAAAGACCCTGTCGAGACGCCTGGCGAGTGCGGCGGCGAGCAGCGCGCTCTGGTCGTAGCCGCGGTTGATCCTGTGGGAAAGCGTCGTCGGCACGGCGACAACGGCATCTATGGCGGCGACATCAAAACGCACGCGCGCCGCGGCCTCCATCCAGTCAACGAAGTCGTCCCTGAGCCAGATGCGGTCCCTGAACTTGAAGCCGTTGACCATCTCGCGCGTCTCGCACTCGAACCGCACGGCGCTCGCCGCGTCGTCGATCTCGTACATTCCGTCCTCGGGACGGACGAAGGGAATCCTGTTCAGGCAGTCCGCGCAGACATATCGCCCTTCCCGGTCGACGGGACGGCCGCAAATCTCGCAGCTTCTCGGCCAAAGGAGATCAAGAACTCTTCGCCAGACTTTCACTGCGAATATTGTATCACAAACACCTTGCGTCGACGCACGAAAAATGATACTCTCTTTGCATGAAGGAAACGACTGGAAACATCATGGGCCGGCGCACGTTTCTGCGCGCGGCAGGAGCGGCGGCGGCACTTCTTCCGACACGCGGATTCCCGGCGATACTCAAGCTCAGGAAGCCATGCGAAATGCTTTCCCACGCCGCGATCGGGTGCGGCAACCAGGCCCGCTACGACCTGGGCGAAATCGCATCGCATCCAG
>Ga0310786_10006102_pt1 | contig 16152 bp, 9 predicted proteins | sample AusTroGonzalo_MG_FD_203881 | JGI IMG/M metagenome (GOLD analysis project Ga0310786, IMG submission 203881) | Bovine rumen microbial communities from tropical cattle in Woodstock, Queensland, Australia - Gonzalo_03 (v2) (version 2) | ecosystem: Host-associated > Mammals > Digestive system >... | reverse complement strand
AACCAGCTGACGGTGAGTCTGATATCGCATCGCATGATATTTGTGTTCTGGGATGATGTACGTTACAAGCCCATGGCAAAGGGGCGCCGCATACGTCCCGACATGTTGCCGTATGTGGTGACGTTCGCCCCTACCGACAAGTTCAAGTTCTCGAAGCTGTTCAAGAGCACCATACCCAGCCCAAGGAGTAAGTTTGTGTTCCACCGCTGGATAGACTACGAGAACCTGCAACCCGCACCACAGGAGTATAAGATGCTAAACGACTACATCAGCCAGACATTCGACATCAAGAAAAATGCCGATAGGGCTGTGGTAAAACTCCACGACGTGATGCTGATGAACGACGTGAGCAAGAACCTGAACAAGCGTGTATTCGAGATATCGTTCGGACTGAACCTGAATACTGAGTATCATGTCAATATCCAGCGTAATCCTTGCTTCGGGTTTGACGAAGAAATACAATCGGCCCAGGCTGCACTCGATGGCGTGAAGAAGAGCTACACCAATCTGAAGAGTAAGTTCGGTGGCGGTGTGGTGAACAGCGAGGAAGCCAAATCGGTGTTCGACGAGCTGAAGACAACACTGATGAAACAATTCCCTAAAAAGGACAGTCAGCACCCATGCCCCGATTTGCAGCAGGCATTGGAAAAATATAACACCTACACCGACTCTATAGCCAGAATGAAGTGCAGGGTGGTGGATAATGATGCTGTGAAAGGTATGCTTGGCGCGGGCGTTAACGAAAGGATGCTGTTGTCGAAAGCCCGACAGATAGATGCTTCGGTTTCGCGTTGGCTGATGTCGAGCGACCCTATTGAGCGTCGTGACATTATTCAGAATATAGAGAATCTGATTAAGAGTGTAAATGCTGATGTAAGCTCGCAGGGCGTTTACACCACCGAACAACGCCAGGCCCTATCGGTGTTCCGTGAGGCCGAGCGGTATTTTAAGAACAACTGTAACTGGTGATGAATATGATAAAGAAACTGCTCATAGCCATGCTTCTGTGGTCTGTGCTGCCATCGGCAGTGTGGGCTCAGGATGTGGAGATGTCTGCCGAGGAGGAGATCGACTCTACTTACGCAGATATCAATGCCCGCATGATGCAGTTTCAGGAAGAACTGATTCAGCTGAGTGCCTTAAGCCGGTTCCGTATCGACATTGATATGGAGATGCCGCTGACCGAGCCCCTGCTGAATGTGGTGGATAAGCGATTGAAGTCGCTGTCGATAGCCGTCAACTCGTTTGCGTCGCGATGGGAAGCCTACTCGCAGGCGCAGCAGATATATATAGCCGAAAACGACAGTCTGCTGAACAAGCTGGCCCAGATACAGCAGATGCAACAGATGGTGACCGACACCCTGGCATCGAGACAACAGCTGTTTGAACATCTTTCGGACTTTGCCAAGGCCGAGGTGTTTATCTGGGGACAGGACAAGAAATACCAGCGACTGTATAAACTGGCCATGGAATACTCGCTATCGCCTAAACTCGCTGCGAAACTGGAGAAAGTGAAAGCCGAAGAGCAGGCCCTGTTTGCCGATGTGGAGAAGCATTTCGGAAAGGCCAAAGAGGCCGTAGAACTATTTGCCGGACTACAGCTGAGGATGAAGGGGGTAGAGGAGAAGTACTACCAACTGCAGACGGTATCGGCAAAGATACAGGAGATGGAGTACAAGCCGTTTATCCAACGTATTAAGGACTACCTGATGGGGCTTGCTGCCGTAGCCATCATACTGATGTTTGTAAACATGGTGAGGTCGAAGTTGAAGGCACTGAAGGCAGCTCGTGAACAGGCTCAGAAAATGAGTGAGATGTTAAATGGAGATCATAAATATCCTACAATATAAATATGATGCGTATGAAAACAGTATATAATTGGCTGATTGGCATGGTTGTAGTCCTTGGACTTGCAGCATGCGACGAAAAGATAAATCCCGATATAGATGATTTACTATCATCGGACGGAGCCACGGATACTGCAGGTGATGCCTTGCAGATAACCGACATATCATTCTCTGAAGATCATAAGTACGAGATGCTGACGGCGCGGCTGGCTCATGAGATAGGCGATTATGACCTGATGGACTCTGCGAGAGTAGTGGTAAAACCTCAGCAACAGGTGCAGTTGTTGCCTGGAAAGTATGGCGAGGAGATTCAGCCGAAAATAACCAAGATAACCAATCCGGGAAGAGATGTGCTGAAAAAGAAGGATATCAAACTGCTGCTGCTGGTTGACTTGAGTCTGCCACAGAAGCAGATTGATGCTGAGCTGAGTGCTTTAAGAGAAGTGAGAGCCCTATTTGGACATCAGGGCATATATGTGGCCTTTATGCAGGGCGACAACGTGAGTCAGACATACGAAGCTACCGACTATATTGTAGACAACTACTTTGTGCATCGTGATCCGTCGTATATTTATCTGTACAGATCGATATATACCAAACTATCTGAATTTACTAACGACAGCACCACAATAGGAAGTGCCCGTCACAAAGTGATGGTAGTACTCTCGGGCGGCAAAACCTACGATAACGACATGCCGGTTGACCCGCAGCACTTTGCACTGCAACAGCAGTTGGCCGACATGGTGCCTGCACTGAAAGACAAAGTATGGGTTTACTATGTAAACTTCTCGCCAACGCTGATGAGTGGTGACGAGTTCTTTGCATTGTCGGACAACCCCAATAACTCGAATATCCTGAATTATCTGTGCACCTACCTGAATGGTCTGTATCAATCGAGCTTTAACTGGCAGGAAATGGAGACAGATATCCTGAAAGACTTCAAGATTGATCCAGCCCAGTTCTTCATCACCTTAGAGAATCCCGATGGAAAAGTATTCCGCGGCATGCTCCATAAACTGCAGATAGGCTTTTACGACCGTAAAACCAACGACTTGATAGCCAAGGGCTCAATAACGTACTCGCTGGGTTCGATTTACACTCCGGTTATCGTTAACGATGATTCGATGCTGCAGATAGTGACGGGCGGCATATTAACCACATTATTTGTTCTGCTGATTCTGTGGGGCATCCTGCAGTTTATTGAGCCATTTATCCGTTATCTTGTTTTCAAGAAGAAACATGTAATTAGGTATAGCGGCAATAAGATGAGCTACAAGGGTATCGAGGTGGCAGAGTCGTGCTATCTGTGTAAGGCCCAGTTTGAGCTTGGCGATGAGATTGTGGTGAAATGTAAGCATACCGTTCATAAGGAGTGCTGGGACGAGAATGAGTATCACTGTCCGGAACACGGCAGGCACTGCAAGGAGGGCGCTCATTATTATAATCAGCACAACCTGTTTGACAAAGACAATAAGCTGTTTTCAGCAAAATGGATGCTGCTGGCAGTAGTGGCTGGTTTCGCCGCATGGTTGTGGTTTATCAGCGAAGATCACTCGGCTTATGCTGGCATCATCCAGTATATTCACAATCTTTATCATGAGGTTACCGGTACAACTGAAAAGAATGGTGATTTGCCGTTTGTGTATGGCGCCTATCTTAATGATCTTCCAGCCTTCGGTCAGGCAGTGGGATTCCAACTCACGTTCTTCTTCTCGTACTTCACCGTGTGCCGACGTAGGTGGCTGTATAGGTTAGGCGAGATGCTGCTACGTGCAATTCTTGCTGCATTTGTAGGCTGGTTGTGCTGCATGTTGGGTTGTATTGTCTCCATCATACTGCACATGGATAGCGCCACATTCCTGATTGACTGGATTCCTTGGCTACTACTCAGTGGTGTGATATTTATTGCCGTAACCATCAATACACGTACATCAATACGCAGGGTGTTTATTATCGAATCGTTCTGTGTAGCTATATTAGCTGTATTGGTATGGGGATTTGTTTTCTACAACACCATACTGAGTTACCGATTGTCGCTCTTGGCTGGTTTTATCGTATATGCGGTAGCCATATCATTATGTATCGCCAAGGAGACACCGCGATCGGAGCGCTACTTCCTGCATGTGGAGGGAGCCATTAAGGAAATGGATATTGCCCTCTACAAGTGGATGCGCAATGCGAGCGACCGTGTGGTAACCATCGGTAAATCGGTTGATTGTAGTATTCAACTGTCGTGGGATATTAACGGCAAGGCAGCCCCCGTGCAAGCTGAGATAAGAAAGTATAAACGTAGCATGCGACTGACTGCGCTCGAAGACGGCGTGTTTGTTGATAATAAACCATTACCTCCCGAACGGGAGATATGGCTATACCACGGGCGTAAATTTACGATTGGTAATACGACGTTTACATACGTAGAGAAGGATTTATCATAGCAATTATTACGAATCAATAACTAAAAATATAAAGCATATGGCATTATCTGCAATATTAGAATTTGGCGACAACAGCATCAAACGCTATTCGAAACAATATTTGGTGGCTGATTGTAGATTAGTCTTTAATCGTCCATATAATGCTTTCTGCCCTCAAGGTGCGGCACGGTGTGAACGCATTGAGATAGCAGTGGTGGCTCCAGGCAAGGAAGACCTGGGTTTATTTGAGTGGTACACCCAACAAAGTATGCAAGATGGCCGACTGTTATTAACCATGTCGGGTGGTCTTTATGGTTCAGAGGATACGCAGACTTTGTATTTTGAGAATGCTAAATGTTTCTCTCTGTCTGAGTTTTATGACATCAACTCTTCGGCCCGTCGTATTATCAGACTGGCCATTGGAGCTGAGAAGGTGGAAATTGATGATGTAACTTTTGAAAGGGTATAAGATATGGCTGTACTATATTCTAACGAACTTAAAGCTGTGGTTGTTGCCGATGGTATTCAAGACAACGCGCAGAACGTTTTGAAGGAAAAGTGTCTTACTATACAGAGTTTCGACTATCATTGCGAATATGTGCGTAACGATAACGGCGAGCATTTTGGTTCTCAACAGCCAGCGATGCTGAATTTTACCGTGCGTATTAATTCCATGTCGCAGGCCAGTACCTTTTATAAGAATCTGTTAGGTACAGGAAATTTCGAGTACACCTTTCTTTTTAATCCCGTTTTTGGTCAAAACCAGCGCCTTTCTCGTTATGAAGACGGTATGTGTATTGATGGTTATGTGGTAAGTGTTGAAGAGAAATACAACTCTGCCAGGAATAGTGAGAATCGTGACGAGCAGATTATTCTTGCCGTAAAGATTCTAATCCGTTCGGTAATTTACTTCGGTCGCGAGGAGAATAGCGGTCTGAAGAGTGTTTTCATACAATAACAAAAAACTTAATAGTTATGGCAATACTTGAATTAAGACTATTTGATATCGATTCATACATAGACGGGAAGAATGAACCTAAGAAAGGAACTTTCTCGCTGATGACGAATAATGCTACTTCTGGCGAGGTGAATTACAAGTCAGACGATACTGGTTCTGATGATTCATCAAAAACCAGCGCCATCTACCTCATGTCCAAGGCGGGAACTATTTGTCAATACAAGTTCTATATTTCTAACATAAGTTTCCGTAAGAAGATGTACCAGCCAACGGAGATTATAGCTGTAATCGACGTCTATCCTGTGGGTAATGGACAGAGTGCTCCCACTTGGTCTCCCATAGTTAAGGATTATCTATGCCAAACCTTCCAGAATCATAAGGCATCACTGTTGTCACTCAAGGATATGGATACAACCGAGACTGCCAAAGAGGTTATAGGCGATGATTATTACATCTACGAGGTTCAGCCTCATTACAAACCAGATCGCATGAACATTACTGTGAAGGTGTACAGTCTGGACAAGATTCTCACGCTTACAACCACTAGTCAGTCGTTCATTGCCAAGAAGTTGTGTGCCGATATACTTAATACAGAGCTTGCCAAGTATCCTAAGCCTTACGATGCAGGTAGTCATATAGAGTATAATGATGCTCATCTTCAGATACTCAGATATACTGACGATAAAAAGAAGACTTCTGAACACATATTCCCATATCTGGTTCAGTATAATGAATCTTTCTACGATATGATTTGCCGTACTGCAAACCGTTGGGGAGAGTTTCTCTATTACGAGAACGGAAAGTTGAATGTGGGCTGCAACAGTTCTGCTGCCGGTACTTCGGTTACCAACTGGTGCGACTTAGATTATATTGATATCGAAGCCGACCAGAAATCCGAGAAGAGTGATGTTTATGCTGCCGATGCAGTGTATGATGACCATATTCTTAATGCCGAGATAAAAAAAGACCCGATAGTTATTAAGAACCTGCTTGAGAGTAGCATCAAAGACGGTAGAGATAGGTGGATTGTTGGCTTGTTCTCGAAATTCTTTTCCAACACTAAGAATATGTTTGCATTTGCCGGCGATTTGGCTTTCGACGAAGTATATGATCATTTGGCAGCCGACGACAATGTAAGTTATTTGAACAAGAAACACAACAAGAAGTATTTCGGCAAGTCTGAGCCCCAGGAGCAATATGGTTACGAGAGCAGTCCAAAGGTTTTCAACCAGTTTAGCGAGTTGGATTCTCAGTTCAATGAGTCAAAATACCGCAATGTTGTAAAGAATGAGCTGGAGGCAAGCAAGCGAGGCATCAAGCTTAATTTCGATACAACCTATCCAAACGTCAAGTTAGGCGATGTTATCAAGACCACTGACGACAACGATAACTCAGATGAGAAATTCATTGTTGTAGAGGTTAACTGTACCACCCATCTCACTTATACTCTTAAAGACGAAGTAGAGATTGTGGTTAGAGACGAGTCGCCCGTATTACATTTTGAGATCAAAGCTATCGGAATGAAGACAGAGAAGGAAGATGGCGATCCCGCAACAGTATTCTTCCCCACTATGTTGCCCTCAGGCCATATTCGTTTCTCAGGACCCCAGCTGGCTACTGTAACCGATGCCAACGACCCCAGTAGCAAGACCCGCGTGCGTGTCATGTTTGATAGTTGGCAGACCATAGAAAGAGAGCTCGACAAGGATAAAAAGCCCACAGGTCCTATCAAAGAGGAATCCAAGGCTGCATCGTCACCATGGCTTGTCTACGCCTCAGCTGCATCAAATCAGGGAAACGGTCTTTTTGGCAGCCATTACGAGGGCGACAAGGTAATTGTTAACTTTGCCCATGGTAATGTTGAGCGTCCGTATATTATTGGAAGTTTTGCAGCAGCAGGTAACAGAGTTCCTAATTCAACTAACGAATTAAGCTGTGTTTTAACATCGCCAGGCGGACATGCGTTGCGTTTGCACGATGGTGCAGGTGCCGGTCTTACAGCGTTTATCGCCGACACATTTTCTCCTCTCTATGATCAGATAACTACATTTGTACCGTCGCTTTCCGGTGCCGATATATTCAGTAAGGTTGAAAACTCCAAAGCCTTTGAGGGAGGTTTCATTCTGGGCGATAAATATGGTATCTATTCCATTACCGGTTCTACCGAGGGGCGCAATGTTACCATCAAGTCTGCCTGGGGCGATATTAACATCAATGCCTTTACGGGTATCAGTATTAACGCTCCTAATGGAGATATCTCCATAAAGGGCAAAAACGTCAAGATTGAGGCTGGCAACAATCTTGAACTTGTGTCGGGTACAAATGTAGACTTTACCAAGCTTAAGCATGGCGATTCTGCCGCTCAGACAGCTGTCCTTACCGCTGCCGAGATTGCTGTCGAAGCAGCCAAGAAGTTAGCATCTAAGGCCAAAGTCATCGACCTCAGTCTTATTCGTTGTGCGGTAGAAGTTGTGTATCGTCCTGTTGAAGGTGCGCTTACCGTAAGGTCAAACCGCTTCATGAAGCTCGAGGCAGGAAAGAGCAAGTGCAGTTACCCAACTTCAGCTTATACTGATGAAGCTAATGCCAAGAAGAAGCAAACCGACGAGCAGACTATTCGCGATGGTGTTAAGATGCAAGCCGGTATAGTTGAGATGATGGCCAAGATTACTACTTTTGCCAATAAGATAGAAAGCGATTTCAGAGCTGATTATAACCATCTTGTTGACCTCTGCAAGGGCGAAAACGGTTTCTGGACTCTGGTCGAAGCAAATAGAAAGTATGCAAAGGGTTACACCGATAATCACGATGTCGAAATCTGTAAGTCGTTAGCCGAACTTAAGGATGTGTTCTGGGCTAAACCTCCGTTTACTGAACTTACTGTCGACAAACTTGGCTTTAAAAACTGTTTCAGCACCGATGCGGCCGATAGTGTAGATGAGGCGGTTTATAATATATATGGTCAGGAATACGGCGAACTCTTGTGGGAATTTTTGGATAATGATTTTAAGAACTCTCAGGTGTTTGCCTGTCGCGAAAGAGCACGTGCATCAATTCTTGCTGCAGCCAACGAACTCAGAAAAGCTGTATGCACGTTCATGGAGCGAAGCCTTATTTCTTCCGATGAAGTTGGCCTGGCATTTGGTTGGCTCTTAAAGAACGATACTCCCGCCAACTATAAGTCGGCCATGACTAAGGCATTCTCTAAGAAAGAACTTGGCGATTCTTTCTTTGTTGCCGAACCAACTAACGAAATGAAAGAGTTTACCAATAGGATTGGTCAAAACGATCTTGAAAATAAGAAGAAGGCACTTAAGCGCAAGGCTGCGGTGCTTATGATGGAGAGCTTAGGGTTTAAGGACGAGTGGCGCGAGAAGCAGCCGGTAGCACAAGATGTAGCCAATCAGGCAGTTCAGGTTCAGGGCAACAATGGTCCTGTTCAGGCTAACGTAGGACCTCAAATGGCAGCACCTGAGCGCCCGTTTAATGAGGCCGATGTGCTTAATCCTGATAAGTGGAACCCCTATGTTGATTCTATCAAGACGGTTCCAAAGCTCAGTGCTGCTAAGTATGAGATAGCAAAGAAACTTCTGGATAGTCTTCTTGACACCATCGACGTGAATGACTTTAAGTACTTAGCTAACATTGGTACCGAGAAGAATTCCTGGGAAAGTGCCAAGAATGGAAGCATATTGTTTACCCATGGTGGCAATACCTACTCTTTGGCTGATACCATTTCCAAGATACAAATGGCAGGTGCTGAGAACCTCCTCTCTCTCGACGATCCGGACGATTCGCTGAATCAGTTCCTTACTGCAATTAAGAACGACATGAAATCCTTATAATAAAGAGTTACAACTATGGGATATATATATGATGACTGGAAAAAACTCTTGGATACCTTCCAACAGTGTGTTGAGAAGGATCTTGAGGAGATTCACAAGCAGAAAGCCGAGGTGCAGGCCATTAAGACCGACATATTCAACCGTTTGGAGAAAGGTCTGTTCTACCACGACGACAACCGTATTGTTATCTCTGCCCCCGAGATTGTAATAGGTAATGTCGACAAGAGTGGCGACCTTCAAGATGGTGGCGGTGTGGTAATCGTCAAGGGCAGCAATGTTAAAATGGAAGGAGTAGGCGAGAACGGCTCTATCGTTAGTCGTGCTCCCAGCATTCGCCAGGTAGCTGTCGATCCCGGTACCGACGGAATGGAGAATGTGGTCTACAGCAAATCAGAGATTGTGTCTCAGGCCGGAAGTATCGTGCTTCACAGCAGCGATGCCGTCGACGCCTTCTCGCAGGACAATCTTTCTACCTCAAAGGGTGGTGTCTGGATACATGCCGACAAAGACCTGAATCTTGAGGCCACTACTACCAACGATAACCGCAAGGACGGTTTAGATGCTCAGATAAAAGCTCTTGGCGACACCGCTACTGAGATAAAGAATCAGATGGACCTGCAGAAGAAAGCTATCGATGGTTACTTCAGCGATATGAAAAAGCTGCACGAGGCCGAGGAGAAAATAAATGTCGACGATTTGTTCTCTGTACGTGTTAATGCCGCTAACATTGACGATATCCATGTGTGTATGGACTCCATCATGCCTTCGCTTTACGAGTCAACCATCTCCTTCATGCGCTCTGTGTCGAGACTGGCCGAGGTTAACCGCAGAAAGAAGGCACTCGAGGCCGAGAAGAAAGCACTTAAGCCAACTGCCGACTTCAAGCAGAAGACCACCGGTGCCTCTATGACCGTCTATGCCGAGAATATTGCCGTTGCTACTACCGATGGCGATGGGAACCTTCATGTTAACGACGAGGCAGGCATCAGTATCCGCACCCCTAAACTCGGAATCAGCACTCTTGCCGACGATGGCAAGCTGGTTGAGAATGGCAGTTTCAGTGTTAATGCTCAGAATATCTCGTTCTCTTCACTTAATCCAGATAACAAGGAGTATCCTGTTACGGGCAAGGTAGATATTAAGGCCAAGGATGTTAATCTTGAGGCCGTCGACTATCAGTCTGGCGATAAGGGCATGAAAGAGAAAGAACTTAATAAGGAGGGCAAACTCACCATGACATTTAAGACAGTTGAGGTTTCTACTGCTAATCCGCAGAACATTGAGCGCGACAAGGATGGCAAGCTCACCAAGGGCGAATACCTGGGCGAGGGCGATGTCATTATCAAGTCAAAGACCGTTACTATGGAGAGTCTTGACTACGAGGTTGCCGACGGCAAACTAAAGACCAAGGCACTTACCAAGGATGGTAAGCTGTCTATACGCACCGAGAAGACCGAGGTTCTTGCAGCCGATGCCGAAGGTAAGGCTACGGGCAGCGTAAGCGTAAATGCCAAGGCTGTTGCCGTTAAGTCGATGGATGTTGATAAGGAGAAACTTACCGACTCTGCACTTGCTGCTGGTAGCACCATGACGCTTGTGTCCGAGAAGATGTACTTGGGTTCGAAATCAAAGGATATCAAGAGCAAGAAGTTGCAGGCCGTGAGCGAGGAGGTGGGCCTCTTTGCCGACAAGACGCTTGAGATACAGCAGGGCGATGGCAAAGCCCTTGTTCAGCTCGATGGAGGCAATGCATCGGTTGGCGGTAGCAAAACGCAGATTTACGGCGATACCACCATCAATGCCAAGACTGAAATAAAGGGCGATGTCCAGGCTCCAAAGGCAGTCATTGATAATCTTGAGGCTAAGACCTCGTTCAAGTCAACGAACATCAGCGATGGTGTTGCAGTGCCAGGAGCTGGCGGTGGTGGCAATCTGAGTGCTAAGCTTAAGACCGAAGATGCTCCAAAGGAAGAGTAATTAAGAATTTAGAATTAAGATAGATATGAGAAGAGCTACAATAAAAGAGTTTGACTCGCTTGCCCAGAAACTAACAAGTTATGTGGGCATTATGGATTTCCGTTTTAAGAACCTCTGCGTAAAAGCCGAACCCATATCGTTGTTACCCATCGAAGTGGCAGTTGAGGGTGAGATGCAGAAGCTTGAAGAGTGTGCAACCATAGCTCAGGAGAACGAATACCAGTTTATGATTATCCCCAAGTACGACGATGATCTTGTGTCAATCGTTAAGGGCATAGCCATGACTCACCCTGAGTTCAAGGTCGAGGGCCAGAAGAAGACCGTCGACACCACCGACGGCCAGGGCAATAATATCTATACCGAGGTAAAATACCTTCTGGTTACCATGCCTGAGGTTAACGACGACCGTTATGACGTGCTTAAGAATGGTGTTGATGCCGTATATAACGAGTGCAAGGTTCAGATGGAGAGTGTTAACACCATCTCTAAGGCCAAGTTTGCTCAGCTGGCTACTGGCGAGAATAAGGAGGATCAAGACCGTCTTGACGAGGCACTTAAGAAACTTAATAAGCAGTGGGACGAGCAGCGCGACAAGATTCATCAGGCCAAGCTCGACGAGATTGAAGAAGCCCACAATCGCTGGCTTACTAAGAAGCAAGAGAAAGCCGGCGGTGGTCAGGATTCCGACGATGCCAATGGTCAGCAGGCGGCTCTCTCAATGAAACTCCCTTCGTAGGTAAATTAGCTAATAAATAACCCAAACAATTTGTCATATGAAAAGAATCAGTAAGTTAACCCTTTTGATGTTGGCTACAGCTGCTTTAATTTGCAGCTGTGTCAAGGCCCAGTTCGACCCAACTCCCGACCCTCCAACTCCCGATGATCCTGTAGAGATATACAAGTCAAGCTTTAAGAAGTATGTTGGAGGCGAAATTAGCAGCAGTCAGGTGTGGGGATTCTATAACAATATCTCAGCCACTACTCGAGCAGCCGATCCTGCAACTGTAACCGTCAATACCAGCGATTACAGCTCTGAGCTAACCAAGAACTATTTCTCTACCATACAAGAGTATTTCAAGGAGGGTGAGGCTTGTGTAGATGCTACTTACCGCAGTTACGAGTTTAATCGTGAACTCGAAAGCAACCGCGTCGATATTATCTACTCTAACATCACGACTGATGATGTTGTAGGCATTTATTATTACGACCCCGCTACCGAAACGGTCGCTGATGCTGCCAAGGTAGAAATGGTTAGCGACCTCAAGACTAATACCAGCTACTATATGCAGTACAGCTGGTATTCTTCAGGTTCTGAATGGGTCGCTAATATGCCCGCCGATGCAGGTTACAAACCTTGGACCGAATGGGGAGCCCAGCGTCTGCATGTACGCCGGTTTACCATCACTATGAACCCCTCTTACCGCTATGGCTTCTATGTCTACAACCCAACCACCGGCAAGACGTATTACTCTAATAAGTATCTTAACGAGAACGAGGCCGAACTTGGTGGTCTTATTGGCTACCAGAATGTGGGGTATGTTGAAGACAGCTACGTGTTTGGTCTCAGCGACGACGATCGGCCCGGTTGCGAAATTCTGTTTGCAATGTCCCGCAGCGGTTCTGAAGCTGTAAGTCCCGAAAAGCCAGAGCCCAAGTTAGAGTGGAAGCGCATTATCTGTGAAGACCTGAACGTTACCAACAACGATACCGATTTCGACTTCAACGACATAGTGCTTGATGTGGCTCTTGTAGATGGCGGTGCCCAGTGCGTGCTTCAGGCTGCCGGCGCAACCCTCAAGATCCGTATCAACCGCAACGACGAACTCGAGGTTCATAAGATGTTTGGTGTCGACCAGAAGGTAATGGTAAACACCGATGCCGAGAAACACGGCATGAGTGGCGCAACAAAGGATCCGGTAAAGTTTAAGCTCGAGGGTAGTTTCTCTTCTATCAACGACATCGCGATAGAGGTGTTTAGAAATAACCGTTGGATAGAGATGACAGCGCCTCCAGCCGATGCTGCCAGCAAGATAGCCGTAGATGATATGAACTTTGAGTGGCCCTACGAGCGCCAGTCGATTAAGAAGAAATACCCCGACTTCCCGGTATATGCCACTAAGAACGCAAAACCGGATTCCTGGTGGAAGTAATGTCATTGTAATATGCGATACAGGTTTATTCACATCATAGCAGCATTGTTTCTTATCGTCGGTATGGCGGTACAGTTCGTGATGTCGTATAGGCAGGCTAAGCTTCAGGTACAGGACAACATAGACCTGAAGACGCAGATTGCCCACGAAAAGATTCTGTTCGAACTGTATGATGCCTACGAGGTAGTAGACCAGATGCAGCATTATGTGGCCGACCATATATCGCAACCTAACAGTATGCTCAAAGGCTCTGCCGATTTGCTGGAGCGTTATCCGAGTGTATTTACTGTTTGTGTCAGTTTTCCCGAGAATTTCTATCCCGAAAAGGGCAAATGGTACAGCCCATGTTCGTATCGCCTCAATGATTCTGTCAAGTCAATGATAACTGGCGGCACAGATTTCGACTATTTCCAGCGCGAGTGGTATAAAGGTGCACTGACAAGTGGCGGTAAAGGTTATTGGAGTAAACCGTACTGGAGTAATGTGCTCGACAAAACCATGTTTACCTATTCCGACAATATGGTAGACAAGGCGGGTAATCTGCTCTGTGTGGTCAATACCGATTTTAGCCTCGATTGGATGCAGCAGTTGCTGGAGCAGTTCAAACCGCTCGACGATGCCGTCTGCGTGATTTATAGTACTGACGGCACGGTGCTCACATCGAGCGAAAAACTGAATGGATACAGCCTCTCGTATCTTTATAATGGTGGTTGGATCGTGTCTCATCAGACATTTGATACGATTGACATCGAGATGGTTATAGCCGTTCCAAAATCGCATATCTGGCAAGGTATCCTGTGGAGAATACTATGGCCTCTCATCGTCTTTGTGCTTGGTATTCTTGTTGTGGGTTTCCTTATTCGCCGTATGTTGCGCGATCAGCACGAGAATGCACGACTTGAGACCGAGAAACAAGTGATGTCGCATGAACTGGTCATTGCTCATGATATACAGATGGGAATTCTGCGTCATGATTTTCCGCATGACCAATATGTGACGGTACATGCCGACCTGCTGCCGGTGCGCGAAGTAGGCGGCGACCTGTACGATTTCTATCGTCAGGGTGATGACTTGTGGTTTATCATTGGCGACGTGAGTGGAAAAGGTGTGCCAGCTGCGATGTTTATGTCGGCTGCCGTCAATCTGTTTCGCTCGGCCATGAACCACCAGACGTCGCCCAAGGCCATCATGGAAGAGATGAATGCTGTGTTGAGCGAAAACAATCCTTCGGTTACTTTTGTTACAGCTATTGTCGGCAGGCTGCATATCCCTGACGGCCAGTTAAGTGTTTGTAATGCCGGTCATCTGCCGCTTTTGATTGAAAGCGAAGAGCACCAAGTGCGAATGATTAAGCTGAAGCCTAATGTGCCGCTTGGATTTATTGGAAAGTATGATTTTGCAGAAGAGGACTATGTGCTTGTTGAAGGCGAGAAACTGGTGCTTTATACTGATGGCGTGACCGAGGCACGTGATGTTGAGAAGAAGATGATGGGCAAGCAGGTATGGATGGATATCGTATCACAACGAGACGACTTGCTGGGAGCTGTGAAACAATATATAGGCGAGGCTGAGCCTACCGATGATATCACACTCATGACCATTTATAGACATAAAAGGAGCTGAATATGGAATTGCATGAAGGTATGACTTTGATGTTGGGCCTCAGTATTGACGCCTGGATTACGATAGCTACGGTGATAACTATCATTGCTGTGATGTTGTTTACCAAGGTTCGTACCGATGCCGTTATGCTCATCGCCATTGGTGTATTGTTTGCCACAGGCGTGCTCGATGCTAAGGAGATGTGTTCGGGCTTTAGTGCAGGAACTGTTGTGGTGACGGGTGTGCTGGCTGTTGTGATGGCTGGACTGCGCTACACTGGTGTGCTGCAATGGATTATGAAGCATGTGTTCGGACTGCCCGACCGTTACCCGACGGCTCTGATGCGTATGATGGTGCCGGTATCCTTGTTGAGTGCCTTTCTCAGCAACACAATGCTTACTATACTCTTTGGTAATGTATTGAAACGATGGTCGAGGAAACTCAATATTGCACCATCTAAACTATACCTCCCGATGGTGTATGCTGTGCAGATGGGTGGTGTGTTGACGCTGATTGGTACGTCGACTAACATTGTTGTGGCCGATCTCTACGAAAGTGCTACTGGCAAGACCATGAACATGTTCTCGATTTTCGTGCCTGGATTGCTGTGCCTTCTTGTGGGTGTCGTGTTCATCGTTGCCGTACGCCGATGGCTGCCAGACCGCAAATCGCCTGAGGAAGCTTTCGAGGCAGCAACCGACTACACTGTGGAGTTACTTGTACCCTCAGACAATCCGAATATCTTTAAGACGTTGGGTGAGGCTGGACTATTCCATGTAAAAGGTGGTAGCCTGATAGCTATCCGCCACTTTGATCATGATCCGGCATTCCTCACCGAAGATGAGTGCGTGATGGGTGGCGATCGTCTGGTATATGCTGGTCAGATTGACGAAATCCTGGAATTGAAGGAAACCCACAATCTGGTGGCTTCCAATCATCCCATTCGTTCGATGAACGAGATCAATAAGAACTATGAACTGCGTATTGCTTTCGTCAATTTCTACAGCAAACTGATAGGTAGAACCATTGAAGACAGTACGATTGAACGCGACAATAACGTGATACTGGTGGCTGTGGCGCGTCGTGGTAAGCGAATAGAGGCTGCACCCCGAGAGGTAGAACTGCAGGCGGGCGACACTTTGCTCTTCGAATGTCCACGCAAGACGAATACTTATGCCAGCAACCTGGCATCGCAGTTGCAGTTCTCCGACTTCCATGAGGTAGTAAAGATCGGGCCTAACGCCATCGTCTCATCACTTATCATGATGGCGATGATGATTCTCACGGCTACTAACGTAGTGTCGTTGCTGCATGGTACGGTGTTGGCGGCCTTGGCTATGTTGCTTTTCCGTTGTTGTT
>Ga0310786_10006101_pt1 | contig 16154 bp, 12 predicted proteins | sample AusTroGonzalo_MG_FD_203881 | JGI IMG/M metagenome (GOLD analysis project Ga0310786, IMG submission 203881) | Bovine rumen microbial communities from tropical cattle in Woodstock, Queensland, Australia - Gonzalo_03 (v2) (version 2) | ecosystem: Host-associated > Mammals > Digestive system >... | reverse complement strand
AGCAAACACAACAGTGCATGATATTCCTATGTTGACTCTCACTTCATTTTCTGTAATTTCAAAATTCTTGTCTGTTGATGATGCAAATATGTCTATGACACTATTGAACTCATCAGATTTCAAGCTTCTGTCAATAGTCAATGAGGTGATGGCTTTGCTAGTACTATTATGATTGATTGTTTTTCCAAGTTCATCTTTCAATGTCTTGTGAAAATCTTCAACAGACATCAAGTCATCTGCAATATCATCATTTATGTCATTTAGATGGTCTTCTTCAGAAAAGTTGTCTCTGATTTTCCTGGAAAGTCCTAGATTAGTCTTAGACTCATTCACTTCTTCTAAAATCTCGATTCTTGAAGATATTTTTTCTATGACATCAGTGACACATTCACCACAATCATCTATGAATTCTTCAATTCCAAACACTCCTTCTTCAGAAATCATGTGGTTGTATCCAAAGTCTGCTTCAATAGTCACTCCTTCTTCTGCATCTATTTCGATGATTCCTATTGTGAAATCAAAATAATCTTCATCTCCATAGTTATTCAGTATCTGGATGTCATCATTCTCAAAATAGTATTGTGGATATCCATTCTTATCAACTGAACTATACTTGAACTTTGGAAGCTTGTAGTCATCAATTCTTTGGATGATAATCTCTTCTATGAAATTCTTGAACACTTCAATGGCTTTATTCTTGAGTACTTCAAATCCACCTACAACAGAAGATGGATCTTGATTTTGATTGAACTCACCAGAGACTTTCTTAGACAAGCCAAGGCTATGCATGTTCTCAAGAAGATCTTTGTATGTCATTTGTATAGATATGATACTAAAACTTTTGATTATTTATTGAATATAATATTGACATATGGATGATCAGAAGCTAAATGAGAAGACACTAGAAGAGAAACTCCAAGACACTAGAGAAGAATGGACTTCAATAGTCAAAGAACTGACTGAGAAGATGAAAGATCTTCCTGGTCTTGAGAAGCTGCTCAACCAAGTGTACATCAAGAGACAAGAGTGTGTTGAGTACTTGTCTAGCTTGATGGTCACATATGGCAAGCTCCAGCGAGCACACAAAGCCCTGTATGCACAGAGGTACAATTTTTACAAGACATCAGCTCAGCTCAGGTACAGCAATGACTCAGCTATAGGGACACAGATTGATGCAGAGCCTCAGATGAATGACCTCAATGAGAAGCTTGACTTGATCAGGATCCATGTAGAAGCTATGAGAGAGACACTGAAGACTATTGACAACATTGTGTTTGGTATCTCACACAGGACTAAGATCTATGAGATGTTGAATGGGCTCAAGTTCTAAAATAGTAGATGACTTAGACAAGTAAAGAGAGACATATGTCTCTCTTTTTTTCATCTTCTTCCTCTAAGTCTTCCTTGACCGTGGTGCGGAGTTCCATGATGTCCTTGTGGTGGTCTGTGGAATCCACCTTGTGGTCTGTGATTGTGTATAGGAGGCCTGTGGAATCCACCTTGTGGTCTGTGATGAGGCATAGGCCTATGTGCTGGCATAGGTCCATGTCTGTGAGGTGGATGTACCATGTGTCCATGTCTGTGAGGAGAATGGTATGGCCTGAAATACCTGTGTCCATTCCTCCAGTATGGATACCAGTAGAGTCCATCGTACAAGTAGTATGAGATCACCCCATCTATGATGTAAGGGATTCCATATGCTACTATAGCTTCTACAGAAGCTGTCTCTGTCATGACTTGTGCTTCAACTGGTGTCACACATGAAGTTATCATCATCATTGTCATAGTGATTGCTATAGCTGCAATCCATCTCTTTATTCTCTTCATAGCTTTACAGTTTGTTGTTTCTTGCAGTATTTATGGATTAGACTGTCAAGATTTTAAGGTAGAACTACTATTTGTTAGTAGTAGATCATCTATTCTTTGTAGTAGATATACTATCCTAGTGTCCTGTCGATAAATATGGCAACTACATAGGCAAACTGAAGAAGGCAATGAATGCAAGCAGGCTAGAGCTATTCACATCAAGAGGATACAAGATACCTACACAGTCAACTAAGTCAATCACTTTCACAGTGATTGGAAGCACTTGGAGAGCAGAGAGGAACTATGGGTGGAGAGAAGATGCAACTGGATACTTCACTACTGATGAGAACAACAAAGTCCTCTCTGGGACTGTAGAGAATGCAGGTGGCACATACAGCTTTGATCCTTCTTCATGGAACACTAGCATCGACTACTATGATGCCACTATGAAGCTCATTGATGAGATTGTAGTGACACTCAAGATTGGAGACAAGACTTACAAGAAGTCATTCACTAATGATGATCCAGATGACTGCATATCCAATCACTTCAGCATAGAGATTGGAATGAAGAAAGAGTATGTCAGAGCACAGTCTAGCAATGCTCAAGACAATGTAGTGTACACTTTCTACTTAGAGAGCATCATGCCTTCAGATCCAGACTTCTTCATTGAAGACTCATTCAGTGAAGCTGTTGAAGCAGATGGAGGGAACATTGAAGACTTGTGGCCTTCAACACAGTTCTTAGGATCTGTAGACCTAGAGAAGGTGTCTGTAGGCCTTGCAGGTGTTGAGACTATATTCATACTAGAGAAGCAAGATGATGGGACATACAAGAGGCCTAAGAGCACTAATCAAGCAATCAGGCTTGAAGTTGCTCCATCAAGCAATGTGAAGTTTGTCAAGTATGCAGAAGAGTGGATCTCTGAAGACTTAGTAGGCAAAGAGTATGACATAGAAGACATTGACTACTCTAAAGTGTACTGGAGCAACTACAAAGCTTTCAACTTGACTGCAGAAGCTGATGAAGACAACAGTGACCAGCCACTTGTAGTGACAATTGGATTCATGGCTAATGAGGAAGGATGCTATCAAGACATCATCACAGTCAAGACAGTAGACTACATAAGTGATCCTACAAAGCAACTCAAGAAGAGCACTATTGGATACTTAGCAGTGCACTCAGAAGCTATTGGAGAAGATGAGAGGTACAGGACTCTGTTCACAAACTTTGGAATACCTGATCCAAAGGACTATCAGAATGTCTTCAAAGACATGCCAATATATGAGGAAGGACAAGACTGGGATTTTGTCAACAAGAAGTCTAAGCAGCTGTTCTTGTCATACTCTGAGATATTCCCATATGTAGGGACATACAAAGCTCTCATCAATGCAGTCAAGTTCTTAGGATACAATGACATCTACTTCAAAGAGTGGTACATGCACTTTGATGGAACTTATGAGTCAAGAGTATCATATGAGTCACTTGATGTCTCTACTGGACAGACTCTGCAGTCTAAGCTCAAGAGAGCTGGAGTGTCATTAGATGAGTTCACTGAGTGGAAGAAGCTCAACCAGCTGTCTCTCATCTACAAGATCAATGAGGAAGATGAAGAGTATGATGATGTCCTATACTACAAGAAAGCAGAGTTGTCTGAAGATGATGGAAGCTCTGAAGATGATGGATCAGACTACGAAGAAGAGACACTAGCAGATGAGTGGGAAGAAGGGCTCATGAGGTTTGAGGTTCCATCTACTAAGCCTGTGTACTCATACCTCAACCTTGAAGTCTTAGCTAAGCTGTTTGCTCTCAAAGAGTGGCTTGAGAAGTACATCTTGAATGTCAACTGTCAGATCATAGATGTGACAGGCGAAGGTGTGTACTTCACTAGGATGAAAGAGATAGGATATGCTGTTGGATATGAGACATTCAGTGAAGAGAAAGAAGAGCACATATCTCCAATATTTGATGAAGAAGGATCTAGCTTGAAGATGCAGAACAGTCGTGCTAGCATCTGCTGCTCTCTTAAAGAGATTAGAGATGGAATGACATATGCTGACTTAGCAGACAAGAAGATCAAGACGTACATCAACAAGATATTTGAAGCTTTTGATGAGTCTCACTTGAGTGAGATGAAGAAAGAAGAGTGGTATGATGTTGACACAGTAGGATTTCCACCAGAAGAGTACTGCTTGATTGGAAAGCCAACTAGCATAGCTATGCCATTTGAAGAGCTTCAGTATGAGCTGACTGTTGACACATCAAGTGGGACTATGAAGAAAGGTGTTGGAGTATGGAACACAGATCCAAGCACTGGAGAGAAGACATTTGAAGAGCTTCCACTCTTAGTCCTTGATGGAGAGATGTACATATTCAAGAACAGAGTCAATGAGATTGAGTTCACTATCCCTCCAATCATCAGAGTGAAGAGCGGTACACTCAGGAAGCCATTTGGGCCTTGGAAGACAAACACTAAGTACACTATACAGACATACTTTGACACTAAGTCAAGACACACTAAGTACACATTCCAGAGTGAAGACACCGGATTCCACAGAGAGTACAATGACTATGTCACTCTCTATCCTAGGTATATAGGAAGTGGAGATGACAAGCAATGGATCTCTAAGCTGAAGTACACTAGTAACAACAAGTACAATGTCCCAATGCTAGTCATTGAGAACTATGACACATATGACCATTTCTTCCTCAATGAGAAGAAGTCTGAGCTCACTAAGAGATACTTAGATGCTTCTGCTTCTATCTCTAGTGACTTCAACAGTGTCACTGGTGCTACAGACAGTGAGATGGAGACAGTCTCAGACAAGAGAGATCTGCTCCACCAAGAAGCTATAGACTTGTGGACAGAAGACTTAGACCAGTTCACTAGCTTGTATGACAGTGGACAGTACCATGAAGGATTCAACAAGTACTTGCTCATCATAGATGAAGGATTCATTGAGGCTAAAGAAGACAATGTTGATCCAGATGTCACTGAGACTGCTAAGGTAGTGTTTGAACCTAAGTACACTATGAGTGGTGGTGAGCAAGACATACACACTCAGTACACATACACTAGCAAGATGACTCCTTCTATTGAGTTTGACAGTAGCATGTATGAGTCAAGATATCAGGATGTGAAAGATGAATACTATGTCAAGATTACTGAGCTAGACATGCTGATTGAGGATGCATCTGCATACAGAGGTGCTATTCTTGAGGATGCTGAATATCAGTATGCTATAAAAGCTTCTCAAGAGCAAGCAGAGTACTTCAGAGAGCTTGCAAGTGAGCGAGAGAAAGAGAGACTTGCTTACTTGACTATATACAACACTACGGCTGGAAAAGGAAAGGCACTTGAAGAGTACCTCAGCTGGATGATCAAGCAGAACTCTGTTGGAAATGACAGGTATCAGAATCTATACCAGATGACTTATGATGACTTAGAGAACAAGCTGGCTCACATAAGAGAGAGATTCTTAGCAGAGTATGCTTCTCAGAAAGAGAAAGCTTACACCAAGCTTCTAGCTGACTTAGAAGATCTGAAAGACCAGTGCTTCTTGTTCCACAAGGACAAGACATTCACAGTCAGCCACTTGGGTGACTATCACTTGACAGTCAAAGGTGTAGATGGATACAATGCTCCATTTGTTGGGACTACAAGCTTGACTTCTACAGTGTATGGAATGAGACCATCAGTGTTCATCAATGACAGCAACAGCACAGACAATGATGGATCTGTCCTTGTAGCTAACATGAAGATCAATGAAGACCCAACTCTGTGGCCAAGATTCAGGAGGCCTATCTCTGACACAGGTGTGACAGACTCTTCTATTGAGTACCTCAACTGGTCTTATATACTTGACACTCCTAAGAATGGTGACTTCTTGAAGGTAGCTAACCTCACAGAGAGAGTCAACAAGATCATCACATCAGAGCCAGGACTGAAGAATGACCAGATTAAGATCATCCTCAATGATGAGAATCCTCAGCATCAGAACTTGTTCTACAGAGATGCTCTCATCAAGCTGTTCTTCATTGACAGGAACACTAATGAGCTTGTAGACCAAGATGAGCAGATCTCAGGTCCATACACTGTTGTAGACTATCAGCCTATACCAGACAATGACATACAAGAAGATGACAACAATTGGATTGTCCTTGGATACAGTGCTAGCTATGAAGAGTTCAAAGGTGCTTCTCAAGACACTATCACTGCTGTCAACAACAAAGAGATTGACTGCTATGCATCACTAGTGTCAAAGATTGAGATCAATGCTGATGACATAGAGAATGACTATGCTAACAAGACTTGCAAGATAAAGCTGAGAGATGCTTCTAACTTCAACAACTTAGCATTCAGTCCAGGACAGTGTGTCAAGATAGAGTTTGCTCAGCTGACATATGTAGGTGAGACTCCATCAACTGACTCATCTGTCAGCCCACTCACAGGAGAGAAAGTTGACACTACTACAGAGATTGTGACTGAGAGGTACTCATCAGGGACTACTTACAGGATAAAAGATGCTTGGTATGACAGTGGTGAGTTCAGTGAAGTGTATCTCATAGATGGACTCATAAACAGTCATCTCTTGGTGCCTGAGTTCTACAACAATGAAGTGTACAACTACTTGTCGGATACACCAAGAGACAACATCAAGAACATTCCATACAAAGTGAGGTGCTCTGTCTCACCAGCACATACTACATACACTAGTTATGTGATACAAGCTACTATGGATGCTGCTGAAGGGCATGACACTGGATGGTTGACATATAGAGACAACTGGCATGCTAAGGACTTCTTAGACAACACATTCTCTTACACTATGGCACCATTCAACATCTATGATGCTTACAGAGACTGGTTCAAAGAGACTTCTACTAAGAGGATGTACATTCACAGGAATCCAGTCACTAACACTGTTGGCAACAACATGATAGCAACATCAGCTGATGAAGACAACACATATGAAGACAATGAGTACTTGAATGTGTGGGATGTGTATGTCAACCAAGGCCAGAGCAAAGATGACAACATCTTGCTGTTCCAAGTCACTAATGACAACGTCCCAATCACACTCAACTACAAAGGAGAGTACCACTTTGTGCTGACTTCAATAGACACTTATGGTAACAAGCTTGTCAACAAGGCTGAGGGATTCTTGAAGACATTTGAATGATCACTTCACGTCCTGCCACATCTCATACAAGTCCTGGTTCTTAGTCTTCATGATCTTGTCAAGATCAAGCTTTCCTTTGTGCAGCCAGTTCTTCACGCTTGACAGAGGATAAGAGTACTTCTTAGCAATGTCCTCAAGCTTCATGTTGTCATTCTTGACAAGCTCCCAGTTGTCATCCTTCTTGATGAGACTCACAAGTCCATTGTACTTAGAGTTTGACTCAATGATAGGCCAGAACACACTACGGTTCTTCTCAATCATGCAGATCTTGACACGCTCATCTTTCATGTCATTGATGATGTTGACTGAAGTGTCTACCATAGTTGACACAATGCCTTCATAGTCAAGCATCCTGATGTCACCACCTTCACCTCTGCTGAACTTGTCTGCATACTTGTCTGCATCATCACAGAAAGCATCACTCTGTCCACCCTGGAACATTGTCTTTGAGTAGAGCTCAGAGATGTCATTGTCAACACATCTCTCATTCTGCTTGCGGATCTTGTATCCAAGAGCTTCATTGATGCAGATGCGATACATCCAAGTGGAGAACTTAGCAATGTCTGCATTGTACTGATCTCTCTTCTCCCAGACTTTCTGGAGAGTAGCAATTGCTATCTCTTCAACCATGTCATTGTCCTTGACAATCTCATGGATCTTCTGACGAAGGCCCCACCAAGAGCGTTCCCACAAGTCTCCATAAGTCTTCTCATTAGGATTAGCTAAGAACTTAGCTGCAGCTTCATTGATAGACAAGTCTTTCTTCTTAGCAGACTCACGATCAGGGCTTGCAATCTCATTCATACACTCATTAACACTTTCTTTCATATTATCTTTGTTTATCATCTTTCTTTCCATCTTCATCTATCTCTACGGAACCTATATATTCAGAGTCATCTTCATTCTTGTGACCTGTGTTCAAAGAATTTACCACAAGCATGCCTAGAGACAGCATGATTATGACTATTCCAACTAAAGTGAACAATACCTGCTGGTGGATCACACACCAGTCAAAGGCATCTGAGACTACCATGCTGACAAGATTCCAGTCAGCATTTGACCAATGATAGTTGTCAAAAATATAGTCCAGATTCACTTTCATATTCATTTTGATGTTTGACACTGCAAATATACAAATTTTTCTTGGAAAATTAAAACATTCCTATAAAAAAGTACAATTATTTAACAAAATTTAACAATTAAGCATTTTCATTCTTATATAATATATCAGCAGATAAATATCAAGAACTATTCATCAGATACAGCAATTCAGCAGATACAGCATTAAACTTTGTTAACATACAGCAATACAAATTAACAGAATAAGGCAGATTAAAAATTACAGCAACATACAGCAAATTTAGTACTATGGCAGATTTAATTAATGCATTGTTTGACCCAGCAGGACTTAACACTAACAACACTGAAGCTCCTGTAGAGAACTCAAGAGAGTTCAAGCCAAGCTACAAGAAGGGTGGTGAATCTGGACGTTTTGAAGCTATTATCAGATTCCTCCCAAATCCTGAGAATCCAAGAGACTTGTCTATCATCCAGAAGTGGACTGTATTCCTCAAGAATCCACTCACCGACCAGGGCCGTACAATTGACAGCCCTTCAACAGTAGGTGAGCCAGATCCACTCTCACAGATGTTCTTTGCTTTGAGAAACTCTAAGAATGCTCAGGCAAGTGAGCTTCAGGACAACTTCAAGAGACACCAGAACTACTACTCTCTTATCCAAGTCATTGAGTGTAATCAAGACCCAAGCTTGACTAACAAGATCTTAGTCTGGAAATATGGCATCAAGATCTATGAGAAGATTTGTCAAGAGAAAACTCCAGTAATGCAAGGACAAGCACCTGGGCAGCCATTTGACTTGTTCAAAGGACGTCTGTTCAAAGTAGTAGCTATCAAGCAGCAGAACTTCAACAACCTTGATCAGTCTTACTTCTTTGACATTGCATATCCAGCAAACTGCATGAGGATTGTGGTTGACAACCCACAAGTTCCTGGTCAGAAGCAAGTGATTCCGGCTACTCTAGAGCTTGCACAGAATGAGCAAGGACAGCAACTCATCTCTAACTACTTAGTAGAGAATGCTCCAAAGCTCAGTGACTTTATGTACAGGCCTTGGGATGAATCTACTAAGAAGTATGTGGATGAGATGATCCTCTTGCACGGACAGATCCTCAATGGTGCTCCAATCTCTCAGCTCCAGCAAGCTTCAATGGCAAGCTCAATGACTGTAGGTCAGTCACAGCCAGTAGCTGCTCAGCCTAGTGTGATTGGAATCACTCAGCCAGGGACAGTCATTCCAGGATCAATCACAGTTCCACCAGCACAGCCAGCTGCAACCCCTGGAATAGGAACAGCACCAGCACAGCCTAGCTTAGGAAGTATCCTCTCTCAGCCTGCTGCTCAGCCAGCTACAGTACCTGGAATAGGAACAGCCCCTGCTCAGCCAGCTACAGTACCTGGAGTTGGATCTCCTGCAGTCCAGCCTGCTGCACCACAAGTAGGACTTGAAGGACTCAGTGTAGGAACTACTATGCCTGAGATGCAAGCACCAGCAGGTGTGCCTGGAGCAGCAAATATCCAAGGAATTGACATGTCAAATGTTGACTCTATCCTTGCAAACACATCAGGAGCACCAGCTCCAGCTGCAACCCCAGGAATTGGAGACATCCAGTCAATACTGAACACTACAATCCTCTAAGTGAGGAATTGCTTATACTAAGAAAGAGCACTGATTAGTGCTCTTTCTTTTTTGTATTCATACTTCTCTGTCAGTCAGGAGCTTCTGCTTGTACTTTATCTCTATGTTTGTGTAATATCTCTGGAGTGACAGCCCGACAATCTCTAGCGGCGTGCAGAGGCCACTCAGCTCTAAGAAGTTGTTGTCTGGGGCAAGTATCCTAGTAGTAGACATCTTGCTTAGCATGACTAGTCTTCTTGGAACATCTACATGGTTTCCTGCTATGTCTATAGAATCCCAGTCATGAGCTACTACGACAGAGTCATCAGACAAGCTCATAGACAGATCTCTTGATCTCCTGGCAAGGTCTTTCATAGTGTCAAAGTCTTCAAAGAGCACAAAATACTCTTTGTCATCATTAGCAACTATCTCTCTGACTGTCTCAATCCAGTTCCTATGACCAACGTTTATAGCTACAACCTTCATGTCACGAGGAACACGCTTTGCTCTCTCAGATATGTCTGCCTCTGGAAACACATACTGTCTCTCCATGTTGTGCAAGTCTACTTTATTGTCTGGAGTGTTGAATAGCAATATAGCTTCTCCTTCTTTCTCACCATTGCAGAATCTCTCAAACCTGTCTGCTGCTTTGTCTACTAGCTCATACCAGTCATTGAAGTAGACTCTTGAAGACCAGTCTCTCATCTTCTTCCTGATGTCATTCCTTATCCAAGAGAAATGATGCATCTTCAAGTCTTTCCAAGGAAACTCATAGTAGTCAACTAAGTAGTGATCAACTATAGGTTTCTTCTTCTCTTTGTCATTGTACAAGATGTTGCCTGACTTGTCTTTCTTGTACACTTTAGGCCTTACATACCTCCTTGTAGGATCAGAAGGCTTAGGGAAGTCTTTGCATTGCCAGTCAAACCTGTACTTTATCTTTGCTATGAATGGAACATAGTTGCCATCATGGAATGGATACACTAAGTAAGTCTTGTAGTCATCTTTCCTGCCAGAGCCAAAGTAGTTGAGGTATCTGCAGTATGAGATCTCAATGTCATTCTCATACACGTAGTCTCTAGCTCTCTGGAATGCATTGTGAGTGTAGTATTCATCTGAATCTATGATTAGCTGGTGTGTACAGCCATTAGCCTCTAAGTCATCTGCTAGCTGGTTCCTCTTTGAAGTCTCTTGCTTTCTAGAGAACTCTTTGTGATCTGTGCTTATCATCAAGACTTTGTCTGCTAAGTGGTCTTCTTCTACAAGCTTCTTAGCTTCTGCTAAGTCTGTCTCATCAATTGGATTTCCAAGATAAGATGATTCCTGGAGACCTATGACAACATAGTCTACTAAGTCTCTTATCTCTCTCAGGATGTTGTACAGGTGCTCAGTACCTTCAAATGCATTTATGGCTAATCCTAGCTTCTTGTCCTTCATGCACTATATATCACTTATATTTGCTAGCTGTGATTTCTGACAATATGCACGCCTACAGAAGAAATAAATAAGCTAAACCAAACCTTTTGTACAGAAGAAATGGCAACAAAGAAAAACAACATCGTAGAAGAAGAGATCCTGAATCCTAAGACAATGGTCTATGGCGATGGTGATCCAGAACCAGAGAATCCAGGTGGAGGCCAGGAGCAAGGTGGAACACCTGCTGTAGATTCTTCCACTGGAGACACTTCTACTGGAGACACTTCTACAAACGAAAACGAAGAAGAGAACACAGAGATGACACTTCAAGAGTCAATTCAGGCACAGCTCAAGAGAGGTTCTGAGATTGTCGATATGGGTCCAAACTACAAGGAGACATATGCAGGCAGTGTGAAGGACGCTAGTCTTGGTGCAGGTGCTGCACAGGCATCTAACATGCAGATCACAACAACTGTAGGAGCAAGAATCCCACAGGTTGACACATCAGAGTACGCAGTACGTGCTCGCTTCACAGCTAATGGAAAGAATGCTGGTCAGAACAGTGACTTCGCAGTGAAGGCTACTGGTGAAGGCGCAGGATTCAAGCCAACTAAAGATGTGAAGAAGAATGCATTCCCAGAGGATGGTGCAGGCTATCAGGAAGTAGTCAACACTCAGAGCTACTAATCCTGTAGCTTTCTCTAAAGAAAAAGAGCATCACACATGTGATGCTCTTTATTTGTCTATGTTTTTATAATCTTAGAAGTATCTCTTGCACAAGATATTTTCTTGTCGTGATCCGCTTCTTTCCATTTCTTGAGGCTCAATCCACTACAATAGTAGTAATTGCATCCAGTCTGGTATGCGTATATAGATCTCAAGTCACTCATGACATCAGCAGACATACCATTGTATCCAATCACCATGAGAGGGCTTTGCCCATCTTGAGCTCTCATGACAACATTGTGATCATATCCTTCATGTCCATCTCCTTGATATCCTAAGTCAATCTCTTCACCATGAGAGTAGACATCTGAAGTCTTGTAGAGCATCTCACCACGAAGCCTGTGCTTGTCTCTCCTTCTGCCTTCTTCAATCTTAGAGAGGTCTACACCATGTGCTTTAAGATAGTCTGCTTCGCTACCAAGAGTATCACCTAGTTGCTTTGGGCTTGATAACTTAGCTATATTCAAGACTTTCTCTATGTCTTTAGAAGATATTCCTAGAGATGTCTTCCTCTTGAGCTCTATAGCAGTCTTGAGCTTCTTGTACACTTTTCCTAAATCAGTCATGTTTCCAATGCTGAACTTAGAAGGATAAGTTCTCAGCACAGTCTTCAACACATCGCCAACAAGCATGCTTGCTGTGTACTTAATTGATCTCTTGAATATGATAGCTATGTCTGGCTCCTCTTCTTCTTGACTGGTTGCTTCTTCTGACTCGTCAAGTACAGTCTCATCAGTGAAGAAGACAGAGAAAGTCTCATCAACTCTGTTCTTTATGTAGTCAAATATGTCTTTGTTATGATTCATGGATTATTTATGTACAAAAGAATGCCTCCTTTCTCTTATCACATCTTCTGTACAGACTCTCTCTCCTCTCTTCCAGTGTCTCTCTGTATCATTGAACAGTCTAGACATAGAGTTATTGAAGCTTTTGTTCCGTCTCAAGTAGTCAAACAATATATAGTCAACATTGAGATCATCATCTAATATGATGCAGAAGTCAAACTCTGTGCCTCTTGTGTCTCCAGGTCTTGCACCAATGCAGAAGCATCTTCCACACTCTCTGAGCTTGTCTTCATCTTCAGGCTTAGACTCTGGGTTGAGGTCTCTGCACTCACCAAGCATCCAGTAGCTGCAAGACAACACATGCTTGCCATAGAGTTTCCTGTGGACAAAGTTGAAGTCAGGCCACTGTGGTTTCTTAGACAAGATCTTGACTTCATCACGTTCATCTATGTTTGATTGCCAGAATCTTCTAGAAGAATTCTTCCAGGATGGCTTCTTGATTGTCTTGTTGTTTGCAACACAACATACACTAGAAATCATCTCCAGAGCTTCCTGGATTGCTCCTAAGTATCTTTCTGCATATGACTTTGAACCATCTACAGTGATGATCTTCTTCATCAAGCTCTTAGTGAGCAGTGGCATCTCATTCATGAAGGCTTTAGAAGATATGTGTAAGTCTTCACTTGGCTTTCTCCACCAGTCAGTGAACCATGTAGTCTTGATGACAGATTGGAAAGATCTCTCAAACTGCTCATCTCTTGACATCTTTCCGTGGTCTTTGAAAACTTTCTTAGCTAATCCCATATTTGTATGATAACTCAAGAGTTGTATAGGTTGATCATAGACAAGTTTCATCAGATTAGTTAATGAATGTAAAAGAGCAAAGACTCCGAAGCCTTTGCTCTTTCCCTTCTATAGTTCTTTCAGTTCCTGCTTAGAATACGAATATCACCTCTGCCACTGAGTAGTCTGTCAGAGCAGGTACACGGTTTGATGAGAATCCATAGTAGGATGTGATCTCATCTACTGCCTGGAGAAGCTCTTCATACTCAGACTCTTGTGGAATAGAGACCTTGAGCTGTATAGCTGTGTTGTCACAGATGGCAATGAAGTCTCTAGCGGTCAGAGCTTTGTCAAGGATGTCAGCTATAGTACGAATTCTCTTCTTCTTAGCATCTTTCTTAGCCTGCTTCTCAAGCTCTTCCTTGATCTTCTGAGCTTTAGCAGACTCATTGATCTCATCAAGGATAGCCTTAGCCTTAGACACTGGCTTGGACTCTTGATTGTCATTGACTTTCTTGTCTTCTTCAGGCTTGTCGTAGCCCCATGTCTCACGAAGCTTCTTAGCAGCATCATTGATTGACTCTTGGCTGATGTCTATGCCTAGCTTCTTGAGAGAGTCAGCCATCTCTTTGAAGAACGGATCCTTGAAGAAGTTAGAAGCAGCACGATCAATCTCTTTCTTCATCTTCTCAGGATCTCCGATGATGCCAAACTGGTCTTTCATCCTCTGCTCAAATGTGCCTTTCAAGCGATCCATCAGCTGGTCTGTGTTCATCTTTCCAGCACAGAAGTCCACTAAGTTAGCAATAGTGTCTGTCAGTCTCTTAGCTGCTTTCTCAGGAGTGTCCTGACTCTTCTTTGCTGTATCAGCAGATCCATCACTCTTCACTCCTTTCTCATCAACATGGACATGCTGAGAAGTTGTTCCATTTGAGTCTGTTCTGTTTACTTTGATGTCAAGGTCTTTGAGACCAAGTGCATTGAAGATTCTCTTTGCTCTGTCTTCAAGAGCTGTTGTTGATATTGTCTCCATAGTTGTAAGTATGTGTTTCTTTTTCAAGTCTTTACCTATTATACTGCAAAAAGTGTGCCAGAGTTTGCTATATCATCATAAATCTACAAAAATTTCACATTTCTTGTCAAATGTCTAGTATGTCTAGTGGATCATTAGTGAAATATGGCTGCCATCTCTGTGGTGTCTTGACTCCTGTCTGCTTGCACCATATGAAGAAGTCATTGATGTCCCACTTCTTCCTCTGAGGCATCATGTACTCTTGCTTCAGCTTAGCCCACCTGAACACATTCTGCTCTTTCTCAAGCTTGTCTATAGCTTCTTTGCGACCATCTTTGTCATCATCATACACATACCAGAGAGGTATGCCTAAGCTGACATGCTTCTTAGCTCCTAAGAGAGCAATGCAGTTAGGAAGCAAGAAGCTGTCCATAGGCCCTTCAGTTGCAAGGACTGGCCTGTCTGGATTGACATTGTACAAGTTGAATATCATTGACAAGCTGTCTAAGTCATGTGGGACATTCTCATGGCTTCCATCTTGCAAGATCTTCTCATGAATAGCTTTGAGAGAGATAGTGACATACTTAGATGCTTGTCCTGTAGTCTTCACTAGTGACTTTATCTGGAATGCAATCACTCTGTCTTCAATAGTGTTTATGATCATGAGAGTGTTGCTCTTTGGATCTACCAAGAAGTGACTGAAGTTGAACTGAAGCCTTCCAGTCAAGTACTTGTAAGCTATAGGACTCTCTTGGACAGTGACAAGTCCAAACTTCTGCTTTAGCTCATCTATCTGTATTCCATAGTTTCTCATCTCAGTAGCATTGAACAAGCTCTCTTTGTAGTCATTGTGCATGCTCAAAGACATGCCACCTTGATTCTTGTTAGCAATGAGGTAGTCTGTTGCTTCAGTAGACAGAGCAGTGTTGTGTTCTTTGAAGAACTTGCTTATTGGCATGAATGTGCCACAGTTGAAGCACTTGAATGAGTTGAAGAATGGACCTTCTTTGAATATGAAGTTCCCTCTCTTCTTGAATGACATCTTAGCAGAGTCACCACAGAATGGGCAAGCAAACTGCCACCTGTCAAAAGCTATCTTGATCCTCTGACGCTCTCTGTCTCCAGGAAATGCCTTGTCTAGCACGGCTTGAAGCTTGTCATAGATAGACTTCCTGAAGTCATCATCGCTCATAACATGCTCTGGCATGAGTGATGAGTCAAGAACAAACAGTGTGTTCTGAGAAGAGTCTTCTGTCATCTTCTGTTATATCTAGGAAACTGTCTGAAGTTTACAATTCCGATAAATACCACATGGCACAGAGGGTATTTGACTTTGACAAGAAGAATGTAAATGAGAGCAACTTAGGACTAGCAAAGAAAACATCTGAAAAAGCTAATCAGAAAGATGCAGTAGAAAACATTGGATATGCTAACAGCATTGAAGAAGCAGCTGAGATCTTCAAGGCGATGATTGTTGCAACTGGCATCATTGGGAAGAACAACATTGAAATGAAGGATTCTACTTATTCTGATAATAAAGAGACGGTCATTGGAATAGATGTTGCTGACATGAGAGATGACATGACAAAAGAGAAAGTTGGAGTCAAAGTTGTCATAAGAAACTGGTATCCTCATGAACACATCACAGGATTCACAATACATCTCTCTGCCGGGACAAGAAGTAGGCTTTATGATCCAATCAAGCTGAAGATCTTCAACAGCAAAGTACTGAGAGACAATATCATCAAC
>Ga0310786_10006100_pt1 | contig 16159 bp, 8 predicted proteins | sample AusTroGonzalo_MG_FD_203881 | JGI IMG/M metagenome (GOLD analysis project Ga0310786, IMG submission 203881) | Bovine rumen microbial communities from tropical cattle in Woodstock, Queensland, Australia - Gonzalo_03 (v2) (version 2) | ecosystem: Host-associated > Mammals > Digestive system >... | reverse complement strand
GTGTTCAGGCAACAAGCATTTGGCAAGTGTTTCGTATTGTGGATTCATTGTGATATCGCGTTTCCTATTAAAACGGAAATATCATGATTTTAGTATAACTGATTCCACGTAGGTATGCAGGTGATCCCTGATTTCCCAACTCTCGCCCACATTGGGCTGGGCATTGAAGATGCTTTTGAAAGGTGCAATCTGATAGCCACCCCAGATGGTTGTCTTCAGATAAGGTTGAAATTTGTAGGGCTTCATTATTATTTACGATTTACTATGACACAGGGACAGTGCATGACACATTCATATCGTTTCTCTATTTTAGGCTAAATACTCTTGACGCATAATCCTCCCATAGTGGAACTTCGATTCCCACATTCATGAGGAAACGGCCTGTGAACCGCTTGCCGTCGAGGGTGCATGGTTTCTGACCGACACGTACATTTTTCTCAATCAGAATGTAGGTCCTATCGGGATTGAGACCTGCCAAACGAATGCGAGGAATGGGCTGGCCGTAGAAATTTTCGACCTTATAAACAAATAAGGTGGCTTGGTCCTTCGTGTCGGATACATACATCAGCGAGGCCACGCCCTTGCGGTCGTATGGTGAAATGAGGCGGTAGAGGTCGCCAGTCTGAACAATCGTGCGTATCTCCTTGTAGTCCTTGAAGCATGTCTCTACCTGACTGCGTTCCTCCTGCGTCATATCCTTGGGCTGCAGCTCAATGCCGAGGCGACCGCTCATGGCCACGTCGCAGCGGAACTTCACGGGAATGACCCGTCCGCCCGTGTTCCAGTAGGGACAGTGGTTGATATGGGCTGCCATGGCGTTAGCGGGGAAGAAGAGCGAGGTGCCCCACTGGATATAGACGCGCTGTAGGGCATCGGTATTGTCGCTGACCCAAAACTCGTCGAAGTAAGGCAGCAGTCCGTAGTTGGCACGACCGCCTCCCGAGGCACAGTCCTGTATTACCACGTCGGGATATTTCTCACGGATGCGCTGCAACACCTTCAAGAGTCCAAGATGATAGTCCACGTAGAGGTTTCCCTGCTTCGACATAGGCAGATAGAGCGAACCGACATTCTGTATCGAGGCGTTGGCATCCCATTTGATATAGGCAATCTCAGGGTACTGTGTCAGTAGGTCATCGACAATCTTAAAGGCAAAGTCCTGCACCTGCGGGTTTGTCATGTCGAGCACCAACTGCGTGCCTCCACGCCCTAACTTCAGTTCGCGTCCTTTCGTCTGCAATGCCCATTCGGGATGCTTCTCAAAGAGTTCACTCTTCGTGTTCACGGCCTCTGGCTCAATCCAGATTCCGAACTTGATGCCCTTCTCTGCAGCATAACTGCAGAGTGCACCCAGTCCGCCAGGTAGTTTTTTCTTGTCCACTACCCAGTCGCCCAGCGTCGATGAGTCGTTGTTGCGCTGATACTTGTCGCCAAACCAGCCGTCGTCCATAACGAACAGTTCGCCGCCCAGTTTCGAGATGTCATCCATCATCTGCATCATACGTTCCTCGTTGATGTCGAAGTAAAGACCCTCCCACGAGTTCAGCAGGATATCGCCCACGTTCATACCACGATGCAGCATACCGCAAGTCCGCGCCCAGCGGTGGAAGCTGCGGCTCACGCCGCCCATGCCCTCTTTACTATAGGTCAGAGCCAGATGAGGAGTCTGGAATACCTGGTTCGGTTCCAAGATATACTCCGATGCCTGTGGGGCGATGCCGGCATAGAAATGATGGAAGTTCTTGTCGGTGGTGTTGATGCGCAGTTCGAAGTTGCCGCTCCAGCAGAGTACTGCACCGATAGTCCGGCCATGATGCTCATCAGGTTGCCCGTCTAATGAAAAGATCACCTCCGGCGCATCCAAGTGGGCATTGCGTGCACCGTCTGAGTTACGAATCACTTGCAGGCCGCGTGTCAGCGGCTCCTGTGTCACGTCGGTCTCCGAAGCCCAGTCGCCATGCAGATGCGTCAACCACACGTCGCCCCGACGTAGCGTCAGATGGCCGGAGTCGTAGCGCTTCAGCGTGATGGCCTTCTTCTCCTGGTGTTCTATCTCCGTCCATGTCTCGATGATGTCCACCGTCTTGTAAGCCTTGTAGAAGAGGCGCACGGTCACTGGCAGTAGCTTATCCTTCATGGTGATTATATGCACCTTGGCATTGATTTCGTCTCTCGACTCTAAATTCTCAACTCTCAATTCCAAATTCTGGTCGCCATTAGCGTGCTGTATCTGTATGGCTGGCAGATGAATCATATCCACCGTGCCGAAAGCTGGCAGTGCTGGGAAGTTCACGTCATCACCAGCATCGCGCACTTCCTGTAGTGTGGCCGTCCTCGCTCCGAAGTAAGCCATGCGCAAGTCCTGTCCTTCCTGTGCCGTCAGCAGCATCAGCATGTTTGGCGTTTCCACTTTCACTTCCCCTTGCCAAGCGTTGCTATCAGCCATCGCATTGACCGTCATTGCCACCAGTGCTATTAATAATAGAATAATTTTTTTCATAAGCATTTAATTTGATTATAATGTTTGTTTCGATTTTCGTCGGCAAAGGGTTTAGCGGACGGAGAAGTCGCTGCGAGAGGGGGAGTTGATGATGCGGGCGGCTTGGCGGCCGTCGAAGCGGGTGGGGGAGATGATGAACTCGGGAACGTTGAAGGAGAAGAAACGGTCGCGGTAGAACTGGCGGGGATGGCGCTGGGGTAGCATGAAGGCCTTGCTGACGCGGCCGTCAGTGTCGACGTGACAGAAATAGGGACGGGTGTAGAGTCCGTCGTCGCGGCGGGAACTGAAGACAAGCCAGCGGGAGTTGGCGCTCCAGTTGTGGAACGACTCGGTGTCGTCGGAGTTCGCAGCTGTCATGGGACTATTCTTAAGTGAAGAGTTAAGAGTGAAGAGTGAAGAATTCAAATCGAGGAGCCAGAGATCGGCTTCGTGGTGCCAGATGCTGAACTGGCCGTAGTCGGAGAGGGTGTAGCAGAGGAAACGGCCGTCGTAGGAAGGACGGGGGAAGGAGATGGACTTGTGCTGCGCTGCTGCATCGATGATGGTCTCTATATGGTCGCCGAAGGTTCCCGTAGCAGGGTCGAAATCGATGCGGCAGAGGTTGTAGTGGAAGTTGTTGAGTGTAGAGTTTGCTGTCGCTACAGGTGAGTCCTGTGGAGCGGTAGCAAATTCTTCACTCTTCACTCTTAACTCTTCACTTATAACTGCGGCGCAGAAATAGAGCGAACGGCCGTCGGCGGAGAAGACGGGGAAAGTCTCGTAGACGGAGTCTTGCTTGACAAGGGGGGAGAGGATGAGTTCGTTCTTTTCGACGTCGTAGACCTGAATGTCGGAGGCTTCGTCGAAGACTTCGATGCGGTTGCGGTCGGCACTGTGGAAGAGCTGACGCGTGGTATTGGTGGAATAGGCTATATAGCGGCCTGAGGGGTGCCAATAGGGATAGACGCAGAGACCGAGGGTCTGCGGGGTCTTGGTGTTGTAGGCGGTCAAAGAACTGTTGTCGTGTCGCAGCAGGGTGGCACCGTGGGGACCTCGGATGTGGAGGCTCATGTTGGCAGGGTTGCCGCGATTGAAACTGTGGCAGTTGACGCAACCCTCGAACTGGGTGTTCTCAATGAGCGCGCTTTCGTCGAACGATGAGAGGTCGCGTTCGTAGATGCCCATCTTGCTCCACACTTCGTAGCCGGGTTCGATGAGGCGGTAGCAGAGGCCGTAATCAATGCTGTCGGGGCTGACGTAGAGGGCAAAGGGACGGTAGGTATGCCAGCCGTCATCGTACTTGGCAGAGACAGTGACGGTAAGCGAGTCGCCACGGGTGTCGGCAAGCAGTGCGTGCCAGTCGTCAAGATCGAAATCGACGGCATCATCGCCCTGACTGTGTAATTCGTGTCCGTGGCTGTCGGTAATGACGGCATCAACCAGCAAGGCGTTGTCGTCGGCCATGCTGAAATTGAGCGGGGCAATATTGACGGGTATGGTGACACCGATGTAGTCGGGGTATATGCTGGGCTGAGCGGTCTCCTGCTTGGCATCGCTGACGGTCTCGGTGCAAGCGGCGAAACAATAAACAATAAACAATAAACAATAAACGATTTTTCTCATTGCTTTTTGGACATGAATTGATTGTATCTTTCGCGGTCGCCCGTCAGAACGTAGTAAGCCAAGAGGTATTGATAGGCCATGCGATTGTCGGTATTGCCGAAGTAGAGGCTTTCGAGCATCTCAGGCGTCACATGGTCGCTGAAGTAAAAGTCGTCCTTGTAAGCCCACTGGCGCAGGCGTCCGTATTCGGGATGACGGGCAATGGCCTCTTCGTTGCCCAACAACGGAAGGGTTTCGTTGGCCCAGTCGCGATAGAAAAGGGTCTTTTGTAGGGCGGAGAGGTATTTGCGGGCCACCTCGTATTGGCCGTTGATGAGGTTGGTCTGTGCCAGACGCTGGTAGCAGCGGCCGCTTTTCTGGAAGTCGAGGATAGCCTCCTGCGCCTCGAAAACTGTTCGCTGGGCAACATTGATCATGCCTAACTGGTAGAAGGCCTCTGCAGTCGGCAGTGGACTGGCGGCATCTTCCTTGACATCAGGCAGCAGACCGACAATGCCGTTCTGGTTGAAATTGGCCATTTGTTCCAAGAGCATACCGCGCATGGCCAGAGCCAGATTCTGTACCGTCACGCCAATCTGGTTGTTGGGCTTTTCGGCACTGATAGTCTGAAGGATGCGGTTCCATTGCTGGTGGCGCGCCATGAAGTCGTATTGCATCACCTTTTCAGCCTTGATATTGACGTTCTTCCAGACGAATGAGCCCATGATGATAGCAACGATTGCAAAGGAGAGGTAAGAGGTGAGGGGAGAGAGGTGAGGGGAATGTACCTGACGACGACGGATTAGGAGATACAACCCGAAAATCACCCAAATAGACAGGGCGGCACCCCATAGGAGCCAGGGGAATATGGTGGGGTAGCGATAGTAATGGACGCCAAGCCAGAGGCTGTCGATAGGTATCGGAAGACATACCGGGCCTACCAAATAGTAAAGTACAGGAATGGCGACGATGAGCAGAATACGTCGCGTCCAGCCATTTGCCCATTTGACGATGACGCAAGCCACAAGCAATGAAAGCAGGACGGCCCAAACGCCGCTGAGCAGTGCATTCTCGTTAAGCAGATAGAGCCAAAGCAGGAAAGAAGGGATGAAGGTAAGGCCGTAGAAGAGGTGAGAAGTGAGAAGGCGGAGGGTTAGGAGTTGTATTGCCGAAAGTAGGAGGGCAATGATGGCAGCGCCCACCCAGGCATACAGGAAGAACTGCGTGCAGAAGCGTCCTAACAGGTCGGCAAAGCCCCCGAGGTGACGGACAATATCCCAGACGTAGGTGCTGTCGAAAAGGAACAGCTGGAACTGCTCCTGATAATGCAGATGATGGGGATAGGCCAGTGCGAAGAAGAGCAGCACGGCCACACCGAACAGACTACTTGTCAAACACCTTGCTAAATTCATCGACGCTGATTGTAACTGGTTCCACCATGAACTCAGGACGGTTGTAACTCTTCAGAAGGAAAGTGTTGTGTTCTGGGTCTTCCTGTGGCAGCATAAAGGCCTTTTCCACTTTCCCGTCGTGGAAATATGAGAAATAGACGCGGCAGAAATTGCCATCGTCGCGGCGGCTGGCAATCATAATCCAATGGCCGTTGCTCGACCACGAAGGATAGCTGTCGGGGCGACCTTCGCTGTTGGCGTTGGTCATGTCGAGGAACGGCGGATTCTGGGTGCGTGCCGCTATGGAATCCTGATCCAGCGGCATACAGACGATGTCGCCATCATTATGTCGGATATGGAAACAGCCGTACTGACCCAAGGCAAAGAGTATATAACGCCCGTCGGGACTGACGCGCGGCAGGGTAACACTCTTGTCGTTACCGGCGGCATCGTACACCAGTTCCTCATCGCCGAAGGCGTGTGTTGCTACGTCGAACGAACGGCGATAGAGGTTGTATTGCACCTTCGGATAGGTGGTACGGATGTCTTTATCGTGCATCTCTTCGGGCAGTGGAATCGTCTTGCAGTAATAGAGCCATTTGCCGTCGGGCGACCAGGTGGGATAGACCTCCAGCAGCGTGGAATCGTTGCTGACGACCTGCACTGAGTCGGTTTCCACGTCATAGAGAATCAGGTCGCTCTCCAAGTCGTAAACCTCAATCTTGTTGGGATTGAGCGTATGGAAACCCTGCCGTGTCTTGTTGGTCGAGAAGGCTATCAGCTTGGCGGTAGGATGCCATGCAGGATAGACTCCCGAAGAGATGGTATAGTCGCGCTTCAGATTGACTCTTGAAATCTTGCCGTCGTTCACCAGCACGGTGCCGCTATTTGCAAGGCGCACGTGGAAGAGCATATTGTCGGTCTTGTAGTTCTGATAGCTGTGACAGTTGATGCACTGGCCTATCTTCCTGTTATTCATGGTAATCTCGTTGTTGAAAATCTGCGTCTCTTCGAACGTGGTGAGGTTGCGCTGGGCGATCTCCATGTAGGTCCAGGCGACATACGACGGTTCGATGAGGCGATACGAGATGTATTCATCGATAGGTTCTTCGGCTACGCGGATTTCAAAGGGATTGAACGACAGCCATTCGCCCGCTTTATTTCCCCAGACCTCGACCTTCAGGCTTTTGCCCTTCGATGCATTGAGCATTTCGTGCCATTCCTCCTCGGGTATCTGCACCTTCACACCACTGCCGTAGGTCTGTTGTTGCCCATCGGGCGTGGTGATACGCGCCACACATGCCTCGTATTCGTCTGCAGGAAGCATGAAGTTGAGGGGCGCAATATTATATGGCACAGTGACATTGCAATAATCGGGGTAGATGGCTGGCAGGCTCTTGGCCTCCTTGCTGGAAGAAGGCACGTCGGGGTGATTGGCACACGACGTCAAGAATAAAGATAAAAAGGTAAAGAGGTAAATAGGTAAAAACACTTTCACCCATCTTCTTCCCTTGTAACGATTATTTGCTTTCATTTTTATTACTTTTTTCTTATGAGTGAACTTCATGACCAATATTTCCGTTTATGACAGGAACTTTTCTTCCAAAGAGGTTATACCACCAATAGGTGTCTCCCCAGTCTTTGCGCATTTCTTCACCGACCTTTTCAAGTGTCATGCCTGGCTTGGCCTTGTTTTCAAGGTCTTCCCAAAACAGCTTGTAGCGTTTGAAAATATCTTCCTTGACGGGGAGCATCATGCGTTTTTCTTCCGGGGCCTTATCCATAAACATAATATAAGCTTCCTGCGCCTCCACAGGAAATTCCTCTTCTAAGTGCAATTGCACATATTTACGCAATGCCTGCCAGAAACGCCGAGAGTCACAACGTAGCATGGCATAGAGCAACGCCTGCTCAGAAGCCACTTTACTGTCGGAATCGTACCAAAGGCTGATGCCATTGATTATATAACTGTCGCTGTTTTCTACACCTGTGAGCTCGTCGGGGTAGGCTTTCTGTAGTGCCTTGATGTTTTCTGTGACGGGAGCCGGCTGCCAATCGTCATAAAATAGATGATGATGCAACTGGGTGGTATAGCGTTCTACCAGTTCTTTGTCTCCGCACGCCAATGCACAGCGGGAAAGCACCTTCAGATAGAAGGGCGAGAAGCCTGCCTGTATGGCATTTTCGAAATTCAGACGGATGGCTTCGTTCATCATGCCGTAGTTGTAATAAACCAGAGGCGATGCGATATCCAGCAGGGTAACGTGGAGCGAATCGGGGTTATAGAGCGGATAGTCGCTGTTGCCCATTTTAAACGAACGTTCGAACAGCCCGCCCTCATTCATCAAGGCGATGTTCTTGAGGAAGATCATTGTGGTAGTAGGCTGGGGGCTCTCGTCTGCAATGTTGAGCACTTCCTTCCAATTGTCGTCCTCAGCTAAGCGAACCATACGCATCTCGTTGATGTAGTTCTTGTCATAGAACTTAAGCGACGAGGTAAAGGCGATGCCGGCAACGGCACATAGCACTGGAACGAACCATTTCGCCAGATAGCGGCTACATATCGGAATGAGGACGGAGACGGCACCTAACGCCCAGAACGGGATGGAAAGATGCTCGCTATGATCGCTTGGGGTGATGAAACGGGGTAGGCCAGCCAGCACGACATCGTCGAATCGCAGATTTGAATAGAATTGTGTATGCCAGATGCTGGCGGTAAAGAGGAGCATGACGAAGCCCACGAGCTCACGCCAGGTGGTTTTTTCGTAAAGTGCCAGGCAAAGCACGAAAAGCATGGCAAACCATCCGAGTATAGGATAGATGCAAAAGCCTATCAGATACCAGACCAGATGCCATTTACGTGGTGTGGTGCGCGCTGCCCATAGGAGGAGCAGCATGGCGAGATAGCCTACTGACTGCGAGAACCAATAACCTCTGATGGTGGAGATATAAATCCAATAACCCAAATCGACAACAGAGGTTAGCAGACAGGCTACAGGCAAGAGCATCAGTGCGGAGGCACTTCCCTGTAACCGGAATGCTTTTGCACCCACTATGAAAATGAGCGTCCAGATAGCTATCAGAGCACCTGCACCTGCGGCAGGATGATAGAACAGTTGCGTAAGCCATGCTCCCACATACTGCATCAGACCGAAGGGCTTCGACAGTAGCGTGTAGAAGAAGGGGGTTCCGTAGAGGAATTCAGAACGGTCGTGCGCCGTATAGAATACCTCTTGATTGATCAATAGGATATAAACGACAAATGCTATGAAAGCCAGCAGACTTCCATAAAGGATAACACTAGATACTTTTTTGTTAATCATCATTTTTTGCTATAAAGGGCTGACTCATTTTACTGAGCCAGCCCATTATTAATTATACTGTTAAGGAATGATTATTCCTCATAGTAAACAGACTTGAGAGTCATAGAACCGCTGTAGAGCATGAGGTCAAGGTCACGACCTTCACCGCCCTTAGCACACTCCTTAGCCAGGGTCTCGGTGATCTGAAGCTCGTTCAAACCATCCTTCCATACAACATGGTCGTAATAGGTGTTACTCCACCAACCGTTCATAACCTTCAGATCGAAATCAGGAGTTACATCTGATACGTCGAAGATCAGAGTCTTCAGACCGAAGTAAACATCATCGGGAATAGTGGGCAGGTGTGCACCTTCAGTAGAGCTGAAACGCATAGCTGCTGCATCCCAAGCTGCAGGCTGGAATGGGGGCTCCTTCTCAGGATCTCCACCATAGATGTAAATCTTCTGGAGTTCGTTCGTGATAGTCTGGCAGGTTACAATGACACTGTCTACCAACATAGTACCATCGGCACAAAGAGCATTGATGTAAACTTTATACTCGGTATCTGTATAATTACCGTCCTCACCCCTGTTCACCTTCATCTTTCTGGTGGCATAGTTACCAATGAAATCCTTACCACCGATATTCCACGCTGCATTGACAGGAGCAGAGGTCGTGCAGGTAATGACGTTACCCCACTGACCATTGTCTGCCTTGTCAGCAGTAATAGTGGTCTTAGACATGAGCTCCTGAACAGTGATGTGACCGCCGTTGCTGATATCCTCATGAGTAGGATCGCAGGCTGCAATGGCACATACTGTGGCAAAAACTAAAAATATCTTTTTCATATTGAATACTAACTTATTTATTGATAAATTACTTTATAAAGTGCCTCAGCATTAGAAGCATCCCATCCTTCGTTCTGAATCAACTTGCCATGCATCAGCGTAATCTGTGTCTGAGGCTTAGCCAGGAAGCCCTTGGTAGCAGCATAGCGCTTTGCCCAAGAACAGGTCATGTGATGCAGAGTTTGCTTGTTGGCCTTATCGCCAAGGCAGACAATCTGCTTGCCTTCCTGTTTCTGAAGAGCCTTAGCAGCGTATGAACTCTCGCTGTGACCATCACAACCAGACCAGCGGCGCATATCGTTGAAGCGGAGACCCTCGAAGGCAAACTCCCAACGACGCTCGTCCTGAAGATATTCCAACTTGTAGGTCTCTAACAGAGGTACATTGGCGCGTGCCCTAACCTGATTGATGTAAGAAACATCGCCAGTGAGCTCAGCAAGCATCAGCAGCACGTCAGCATAACGCATCAGATAGAAGTCCTGGAAGTGGTCACCCTGCTGCTCATTACCAAGCGAGCTGGAGCTGTAACCTTCAACCTGTTTCCACCATGAGTCGTTATCCTTTGGATTGGCATCGAGGTTGACATCGGCATACTTCTTCACTGAATAGCCAGACTCCTCACAGTCATCCTTCTCATAGGTATAGCTCTCGAGCTCGTTGTCGAGGTCAATCATAGAACCGAGCATACGGATGTCAGTATACTCATGACCTTGCTTGTTCTGTGCTTCCTTCCAGTCATCATAGATGTTGCATGAAGGAGTACCCTGGCCCCAGCCCTGGTTGAACGGATAAGTCTTGTCGCGCTTACCATTGTCGTTGGTAGCACCATTACGAAGACCCCAGAAGCAAGAGAGGTAGTTTGAATACATACGTGGGTTGCAATAGGTACCGCCAATTTCCCACTTAGAGGCATTCAAGAACTGAATCTGGAAGATTTCCTCGTTGTTGCCGTTACCATTGCCTGGCATATCGAAGCAGTCTTCAAGAGCCATGTCAGCGATGAAAGCGTAAGCATGAGTACCCTCAGCATTACCACCATCCTCACCATCGTGAGCCTCTGCCCAAAGCTTACTGTTAGAGTACTGCCAGAGTGAACGGAAGTCCTTCAGGAGCTTGTAACGACCGCTGGCGACGATATCCTTCAGATAGCCGATAACATCATTCTTAGAAACAGATGAGAATTCAAAATCTGCCTGTTTGATAGGCTCACCAGCGCGGTCAACAAGTGCCATGGTAGCATCTTCTGTGGAAAGGTCTTTTTTGCCTTCATAGAATCCAGCCCAGAACATCCATGCGCGGGCAAGGAAAGCCTCGGCAGCATACTTGTTGGCGTGACCGTCACCCTGTAAGCCATATCCAGATTTTTCGTCCATGAGCTTAATAGCAGTTGCGAAGTCAGCGACAATCTGAGGATAAATCACTTCCTGTGCACTCACCTGAGTCTGCATCTCGTCAGTAATGAGCGAAGAGGTAATCAGAGGTACATCACCATACATCTGTGTCAACAAGAGGTTATAGAAACCACGCATAAAGAAGGCCTCACCAAGGAGTTGGTTGCGCAGAGGCTTCTGTGCATCAGTCCACTCCACATTATCAATGGTCTCAATCTGAGTGTTGGCACGAGAAACGCCACCATAGAGAAGCGTGAAATCGTATTCATACTGGTCAACGCTACACATCACCAGATGGTGGAGCGACTTGGCCTCTTTGTCCTGCAGACCACCACTTCCGTAGTTGTCGTCAGACATCATTGACCACCAATAGTAAGGATTGTTCAAGAGACCACTATTGTCACCACCTCCTAACGTATTCATGATACTATAGGTAGCAGCATTCAAAGCGTCAACATCTCCAGGCTTGCCGGGGAATGTTGCAGCGGTCATCTCAGTTACACGAGGATCTGTGTCCAGATTGTCGTTACAAGCTGTAAACATTGTTGCTGCAGACAAAACAGCTAACGATGATAAAATATATTTCTTCATAACTGATTATCGAATTAGAATTTAAGATTTACACCAACCAAATATGTACGAGACGGTGGGTAAAGACCGAGGTCAATACCTGATGCCCAACCAGAGCCACCAGCATTGTTACCAACCTCAGGATCGAGACCTGTGTAACCAGTGAAGGTCACGAGGTTTTGAGCCTGAACATACAGACGAAGCTGCTGCAGCGGGCAAGCCTTCCAGATCTTCTTGAAGTCGTAACCCAGCGTGATAGTCTTAATCTTGAAGTAGTCAGCATCTTCCATATAGCGGGTAGATACCCAGTTCGTGTTCTGGTGACCAGTAGCAGAAATGCGTGGCTGGCTGTTTGAGGTACCCTCACCATGCCAACGATCCAGAATCGTGGTATCGTAGTTCTGATAAGGAGCATCACTGAACGAACGGTAAGAACGCATAATCTGCTGACCAAATGCACCAGCACCGTTGATAGAGAAGTCAAGACCCTTCCAGCTCAGGCCGAGGTTGATACCCAGCATGACATCGGGGTTAGGATTACCAATCTCATGACGGTCGCAAAGGTCGTTACCGTCTGCGTCTTTACCTTCTGCGAAAGTAATCACACCATCACCATTCCAGTCATCCCAGATGCAGTCACCAGGCATTGCGTTGTCAAGAACGGCCTTACCGTCTTTACGTGCCTGATCAATCTGTGCCTGGTTCTGCCAGATACCGCTGTAAGACATGCCGTAGAAGTAACCGATGGGCTTGCCTTCCTGAGCACGGTAGCAATATTCAGTACCCTGTGAGAGGACGCCGCCAGGACCGTTGATGTATCCATTTTGGTTGGCGATACGGGTTACCTCGTTCTTGTTGGTAGCAAAGTTTACACTTGCATTGTAGCTGAAGTCCTTACCAATTCTGTCGTTCCAAGAGAGGGCGATTTCAACACCCGTATTCTTCACGTCACCACCATTGATGGCAGCAGGATTGGTACCGTAGACGGAAACCATCTGACCGGCAATCAGCCAGTCTTTCGTAGTCTTCTTATACCAGTCGAAGGTCAAGCCCAAACGGCTGTTGAGGAAGCGTGCGTCGAAACCGAAGTCGAGCTGCTCAGAAGTCTCCCAAGTCAGGTCGGGATTCGGTACGATGTTAGCGTATGCACCAAGATTCGGAGTTCCGGAAACAGAAACGGTGTTGTCAGAAGAGAACTTGTAACCGCTGTCGAAAGCGTCGCCAGACAGAGCGATAGTTGCCAGATACTGGTACTTGTCGATGTCCTTGTTACCGTTCTGACCCCAGCTTGCACGGATCTTGAAGAAGTCGAGCCAGCTCTTGGTCTTCTCCATGAACTTCTCGTTGGTCATTACCCAACCTACAGATACTGATGGGAACCAACCCCAACGCTTGCCGTCGGTGAAGATACTTGAACCATCATAACGCAGAGTAACAGTAGCCATATAGGTCTCGTTCCAGTCCCATGTTACACGACCGAACCAAGAAGCGAGGTACTCTTCGTCATTGGGCTTACCAGTCAAAGAGATGTCAGGAGCATTGACCACCTTGATGTTTGACAGCCATGCAGAATCCCAACCCTTCAAAGTTGCGAGCTGCTCGCCCCACTGAACCTTGTTGGAACCACCGAGGTTGAAACTCCAAGCACTGCTCTGATAGGTCTGACCAACCATGGCGGTAATCTTGTGACCTGAGAAGATGGGCAGATCGTAGGTAATGGTGTTCTCAATAGACCAGTTGGTGTTCAACCATGCGCTCTGGCTAATGCTATATGTAGTGCTTGTTGCATTACCATAACCACTGGATTGTGGCTCATTGTAGCTGCGATATCCGCCTGAACCCCAGTTGTAGTTGAACTGAGAACGCCATCTCAGACCCTTGATGGGCTGAACTACCAAGAATGCAGTAGCGCTGCTGTTGATGTTACGGCTTTCGGTCTTACCACCGAATCCACCATGAGTCAGGTTCTCCCATGGGTTGCTGAACAAAGAAGAGTTCCAGCCTTTACCGTATGCATCGGTACCATCAAAATTCTGATAATAGTAAATTTCGCCTTTGTCAGTATACTGTGGAACGAGCGGACAGGTCTGGAGCAGACTGTGGATATAGCTCCAGTACATACCATCCTCAGCCAGGGAGTGATCTCTGGTGTAGGCAATAGAGATGTTTTCACCGATGGTGATAACATCGAAGTCCTTATTCTTCAGGAGCACGTGGTCGCTGTTCAGACGGATAGTGTGACGCTTGTAGTAAGAAGCCTGGTCGCCACCCATGATACCTTCGTTGCCGGTATAGGTGTAAGACATGGCAAACTTAGACATATCGTTACCACCAGTCAAGGTAACAGAGTGGTTGTTCTGTAAAGCATTCTTGTTTTCGAAAGCCTTCCACCAGTCAGTGCCTTCCCAGCCATCTTCAACTCTCTTAAGGATGTCAATCAGACCTCTTTCCTTCAGGTCAGGAATTGCAGTTTCGTTAGGAACGAAGGCCTTCCAATCCATCCTCTTACCTGAAGTATTGAAGGTGTACTCGTCCATGATAGTCATATACTGCTGAGCGTTGAGCAGCTGTGGGCGCTTGTAGGCGTTAGACCAACCCATAGCACCGTTGTAGCTAATCTCAACCTTACCTTGCTTACCCTGCTTGGTAGTAACCAGGATAACGCCGTTTGCAGCACGGGCACCATAGATGGCTGCAGAAGCAGCATCCTTCAAAATGTCGATGCTCTCGATATCGGCAGAGTTGATACCGTCAAGGCTACCACCTGCTACACCGTCGATCACATAAAGAGGAGCAGAGTTACCGGTGGTACCGATACCACGGATGTAAACCTTGTAACCCTTACCAGGCTGTGTAGAACTCTGGGTGATCTGCACACCAGGAGTCTGGCTCTGCATAGCCTCGAGTGCGTTGGTGGTGTTCAGCTTGGCGATGTCTTCACCCTTTACCTGAACGGTAGCACCGGTCACCAACTTTTTCTTCTGGACACCGTAACCCACAACGACAACCTCATCCAGAGAGGTGTTGTCTTCCTCGAGAGTTACATTGTAAGTAGACTGACTGCCGATGGCAATCTCCTGAGTAGTGTAACCGATGTAGCTGATGACCAGCGTAGCACCGGGCTTCACATTGAGCGTAAAGTTACCGTCGAAATCGGTCACCACACCATTGGTGGTTCCCTTTTCAACAACACTTGCACCAATCACGGGACCCTGAGCGTCAGAGACTGTACCCGTAATCTTCTTCGTTGACTGTTGAACAGCCTGTACCGAGTTCTCGGCATTAGCTGACAGTGGTGAGTACAGTCCTAAAAGGGAGCATGCACCCATCAACAGCGCTGTTTTTCTGATTTTTTGATTCATACTAAAGTATTTTCTTTGATTGAATTTTGGATAAATACATTTTGATTTAGTTAGTTAGAGACGTAAAGTCTCCTCCACGCCAAGCCCACCAGGCCCGCAATGGTGAAATTTAATGGTCTTTCTCTCGCAATGTCATTTTACTTTTTTTTAATTATTGTTATTGTTTATATATAAGAATAGTTGTATCTTGGTTTTATATTTGACCTTGCAAAGGTAAGGCTTTTTTTTCAAACTGCAACATCTTTTATTGATTTTTTTTGTTGCGATTTTACTTTTTGCCCTATTTTATAGGGTGTCATGCCTACATTTAAGATTTTTTAAGTGTATTTTTTACTCAAAGTATGCAAGTTTGTTAAAATAGTATCGTACTTTTTCAAAAAATATAACTAACTTTGCAACGAGTTTAAATGATATTCGGACTAAAGACCAAAGGGTATGAAGAAAACAGGTTTTATTGTTCTCCTGCTGACGCTTTTCATCGCGTTTCCGATGAAAGGTCAGATTCGTGGCAACAGCATCAATGTCGAAGTGGTTCCTGACCATCGGGACTGGCGTTATGAGGTGGGGGAGACCGCTATATTTAATATAAGGATTACGCGCGAGCGTACATTATTAAATGATGTGAAGATAGACTATGCCGCCGGACCTGAGATGTATCAGGACGTCAAGAAGGAAGGAGTGCTGTTGAAAGACGGCACGCTGACGCTGAAGGGTAAGATGACGAAGCCGGGTTTCTATCGTGTCGACGTCAAGACCACCATCGACGGCAAAGAATACAAGGGCGCCTGCGGTGCTGCCTTCTCGCCGGAACGCCTGCAACCCACTACCGTGATGCCGCAGGACTTCAACGACTACTGGCAGAATGCCATCGGCGAGGCTCGTAAGGTGGACCTCAACCCCACGAAGCGCCTCTTGTCTGAGCGTTGCACGAAGGATGTCAACGTCTACGAGGTGTCTTTCCAGAACATTCAATGGAACTGGCGCACCTACGGCATTCTCTGTGTTCCCGTCAAAGAGGGGCGTTATCCTGCGCTGTTGCGTGTGCCTGGTGCCGGTGTTCGTCCTTATGGAGGCGACATCTATACTGCCTCGCAGGGGGCAATCACGCTGGAAATCGGTATTCACGGCATTTCCGTGACGATGGACCAGAAGGTTTACGACGACGTGTTCAACGGAGCCTTGATGAATTACTGGAACTGGGGCATGGACAATCG
>Ga0310786_10006098_pt1 | contig 16160 bp, 14 predicted proteins | sample AusTroGonzalo_MG_FD_203881 | JGI IMG/M metagenome (GOLD analysis project Ga0310786, IMG submission 203881) | Bovine rumen microbial communities from tropical cattle in Woodstock, Queensland, Australia - Gonzalo_03 (v2) (version 2) | ecosystem: Host-associated > Mammals > Digestive system >... | reverse complement strand
AGAACCTTTGTGATACAGTTACAGCCGATCATCAGTGACTTCAGTGAGATACCGAGGTACTTGAAGACTTCTCTGTAGCTGTTGATGATCTCATTCGGGCAGGCAGTAGCAAGGATCTTGTAAGCCGGCTCGGAATTGCCCTCTGTTCTCTCAGCCTCACCTACTACGATATAGGATACCGAGTAGGTGTCATCGAGGTTGAGCTCAGCCTGCATCTGCGCCTTAACTGTCTTCTGGAGTTCCTGGGGCTTGCCCTTGGCAACTGTCATTTCCTTGAAGATAGTGAGGTTGGAGGAGATCGAAACGATCGCTTCCTTGTCAGGCATCTTGTTCTTCTTGATGACGCCGTTGATGAGAGTAGCAACATTGGGGACATCCTTAACGTGACCGTTTACTATAAGTCCTTCTTCAACGTTAAGTGTAGCAGCGGAGCTGATCCTTATCTTGCCGTTGCTCTCTGTTCCCTTAACGACACGTATATTTCTATCGGTAATATCAAATGAAAGCATTTATCTTTCCACCTTTCCGTATTATTCGTTCTCGATAGACTCGAATGAGCCGTAGAGTGCGGGGTAAACGCCGGCAACAACAAGTCCGATGATAACAGCCATGAATATGAGCATTACAGGCTCGATAAGTCCGACAAGTCGCTGTACAGCCGACTGGGATTCTTCTTCGTAATATTCAGAGGTCTTTTCAAGAATTGAGTCGAGCGCACCGGACTCCTCACCAACGTAGATGATAGAGCAGAACATCGGCTCGAAGAGCTCTGTTCTTGTAATGGCGGCTGAAAGGGTCTCACCCTGTTTTACCTCGTCTACGACGTCTTCAAACTTCTCGTCAACGTAGAGATTTCCGAGAACTGAGGAGGATCTTTCAAGACATTCAACCATAGGGATACCGCTCGAATAGAGTGAAGAGAGGGTACGTGAGAAACGTCCTGTATAGATCTTTGTGATAAGCGGTCCCCACATTGGGCCCTTTATCAGCATTCGGTCTATCTTCAAACGGAACTTAGGCACCTTGAGTGCATAGGCGATACCGAAGAAGAGTGCGACTACGATAATTACGAGTATGTACCATTTTGTCTTGAGGAAGTCACTTATAGCTGCAAGCGCCTTAGTAAGTGCAGGCATCTTGGATTTATCGTCATACATATCAATGAAGGTAGGCATGATGAAAGTGAACATGAAGATCGTGATGACTACGCAGAGGATCGCAAGGATCATCGGGTAAGTCATAGCGCTCTTGATGATGTTGTGCAGCTTATTCTCTTCGTTGTAGTGATTAGCCATACGCTGCATAACTACGTCAAGCGAACCGCTCGATTCGCCCGCGCCGACCATTGAGATCAGGAAGTCGGGGAATGAACCCGCATGAACTTCGAGAGCTGACGAGAAGGATTCACCCTTCTGTACGTTCTCATAGATATCCTGCCAGATAGCTCTGGCCTTTTCTTTTTCCTGCTCTTTAGTCAGGATGTCGATCGCTTTTACAAGTGTAAGACCTGAGGTAAGCATAGCGCTGAGCTGACGGCAGCAGAACGCAAGCTCTTTGGTGCTGAACTTGTACATTGATCTTGAATTGTCTGACTCGCTTTCCCTGTAATCCTTGACGTACAAGCCTTTTTCCTTTATCTTTTTAAGGAATTCCTGCTCGTTATCGGCATTGATCACGCCCTTGACCTGTTTATTTCTGGCGTCCTGAGCTACATAGGAAAAACTCCTCATGAAACCACCTCCATAAAATATTGCTTTCTGAGCATTTTACTGTCTTAATAATAACCATTATATCATTTTAAGAGTTACTTTTCAATCGTTTTTTTGACATAAATAATCAACCGTTTTTTATCAATATTCACTAAGAAATATACCTGAAGTAATATTGACTTACCTAAACGGCAAATATTCTACAAAAATCAAATTGCAAGACAGCACAAAGTGAAGCATTGACCTCCCAATGCCGCACATTGTTGAACTTATACAAATATTATATCACACACTCAAATGAATTGCAACAGATAAGGACAGATTTTTTACGATTTTTTATAGAATTGTGAACTCCGGCAAAGCACTTAACTTGATTTTAGGCAATTTGACTGTTGAAAAAAAGCAAATTGTCCACCCAGCGTGACAAAAGAGAGATAATTGACCATTGGACAGTTTTTTTGTCGTTTCAACAACATTTATCCGGGTATACTATTTATAATATATTATAAAGCGACAGTTCACTGAATTAAATATGTAACGGGATCGCCTTGACGGCGTCCCGTTTATCCTCCGACTCATATGAGCCTTATCCCGAACTTCTTCATCCAACAGTCAAGCTGTATGAAAAAAGCTATGGTCTGCGGAAGATTCATCAGCTGTCCGTACCATTGGATATGTTCCTCGTGCCGCAGCAGCTTCTCCAGTTCGCCGCGGTCAACAAGTCCTGTTATGGGCGTATCCTCCGCGAGTATCCTCTTCAGCTTCTCCGTAACTGCCGCAAGGAACGCAGGATCGTGAGTTTTCGGGTAAGGGCTCTTCTTCCGCCACAGCACCTTCTCCGGCAGCCATTCCTTCATCGCTTCACGCAGAAGCCCTTTTTCCCTGCCCTTCCAATCCTTGTACTCCCATTTTACGTTATACATATACTCTGCTATCCTGTGGTCGCAGAATGGGACTCTGACCTCCAGGCCGCTGTACATCGACATTCTGTCCTTTCTGTCAAGAAGAGTCTGCATGAACCAGTCACAGTTCAGCTTAGTCATTTCACGCATACGTCCCTCATCGGTGCTGTCCCCCGGAAGCTTCTCCGTGCTGTCGGCAGTCCGGCGGTATGCACTATAAACGTAGTCCTCAGCATCTATCGCGTCGGCATATCTCTTCGCAAGGAAACGCTTGCGGTAGGACGTGCTCTGAGCCCAGGGGAAACCGTCCGTCATGCGGATATCCTTGTCCCTGTACCACGGATATCCGCCGAAAAGCTCATCTGCACACTCGCCGGAGACCGCAACGGTACCGTATTCCTTTATCTCACGGCAGAAAAGCAGCAGTGATGCGTCAACATCAGCCATTCCAGGAAGTCCCCTTGCTATCGCCGCCTCATCAAGGGCATCGACTAACTCCGGAACATCAACTATCGTCCAGTGATGGACTGTTCCCAGATATTCAGCCATACAGCGGATGTACTCCGGGTCGCTGTCAGGCTGGAACCGGCTCTTTGTAAAGTATTTTTCGTTGTTCCGATAGTCTATCGAGAAGGTGTGGAGCTCCTTTCCCTGCTTCTTCATTTCGGAAGCCGCAACCGACGATATAAGGCTCGAATCCAGCCCTCCGGACAGGAACGTGCAGACCGGGACGTCCGAGGCGAGCTGACGGCGTATCGAATCGAGGACAAGGCTGCGAACGTGCTCGGCGGTCTGCTCAAAGGTCTCGTCGAGAGCGTAAGCCTTCAAGCCCCAGTATTTCCACAGGTCAAGCCTTTTTTCGGTGTAGAAGCCGCACCAGCCCGGCATGACTTCCTTCACGCCCCTTATCACTCCGCAGCCCGGAGTTCTTCCCGGCGCCATAAGTATGAGCTCTGCCGCACCCTTTTCGTCTATCTCACGGGGAACGTCCGGGTGCTCGAGCAGCGCCGGAAGCTCCGAGGCAAAGACGAGCTTATCGCCGCATTCCGCGTAAAACAGCGGTTTCACGCCCATGCGGTCGCGGGCAAGGAATACCCTGTGCGACTGCTGCTCATAAACCGCAAATGCGTAGATGCCGTTGAAGCGCTCAACGCACTTTTCGCCCCATTTGACGTAGCTTTTCAGGACGACCTCCGTGTCCGACCGCGTATCAAAGGCATAGTCCTTTTCCAGCTCACGGCGGAGCTCATCGGTATTGTAAAGCTCGCCGTTGTAGACGATGATGAACGTACCGTCCTCACCGGCAAAGGTCATGGGCTGTCTTCCGCCCTCGATGTCGATGACCGCGAGCCGCGTATGGATAAGGGCAGCCTCTTTCGTAATGACTATCCCCCTCTGATCGGGTCCGCGTCTCAGCAGCGAACGCTGCATTTTCTCGTATATCCGCATATCTTCGCGCATATCCTCCACGAAGCTTATTGCTCCTGCAATTCCGCACATAAACTGCTCCACCGCTTTTCGGCATACGGCACGCCGGATTTTGCGAAAAATCATCCGCCGGGATATTATATGCAGTCCGCCGTCAAAATGCAACGGGAAAACCTCGAAAAAAGGCAGAACGAAACTTTTGTAAAAAATGACCTGATAAAAGGTATGGACAAAATACGAAAAATATGATATAATAATAAGGAATTAAGAAAGCCGCTCATGCGGCGAAATTTTATGCCATAAGGCAAGAAAGGAAATGATATGTTTCACGAGAAATCCTGCGGTGCGATAGTTTACCGCAAATTTCACGGGAATACCGAAATATTGCTGATAAAACACATAAACAGTGGACATTGGTCGTTCCCGAAGGGACACGTTGAAGCCGGAGAATCAGAGATCGAGACCGCTCGCCGTGAGATAATGGAAGAGACATCCATAGACGTCATCATCGACCCCACTTTCCGCGAGACCGTCACATATTCCCCTAAAAAGGATACGCTGAAGGTCGTCGTCTACTTCCTCGCAAAGGCTAAAAATGTAGATTTTATGCCGCAGGAGGACGAAATCGCAGAGATCAGATGGGTCGATATCTCCTACGCCTCGAATATCCTTTCATACGAAAATGACAAAACTATCGTATCAAAAGCCAAAACGGCTATCAAGGAAGCATACTGAAAACAGCCATAAAGAAGTTCAAACTTCTTTATGGCTGTTTCTTTTGATATTACTGTATGGTCTCACAGCAGCTTGAAGCCTGCTTCGTGGAGAGAACGTGTTATAAGGTCAACGTGAGCGAAGTCCCTCGTCTCCATTTCGATACGAAGGAAGCATCCGTTGACACTCTCGGTATTGCCCTTTTCGTAGTGAACACCGGTGACATTTCCACCGCAGTCTGCAATAATAGTTGATATCTCCTTGAGCTGACCCGGCTTGTCGATGAGCTCGATGAGCAGACTTGTTGAACGGCCGGAATTTCGGAGGCCGCGGTCGATAACTCTCGAAAGGCTCGTAACGTCGATATTTCCGCCTGATACTACCGCAACCACACGCTTTCCGACGACATCGAGCTTTCCGCTCATTATCGCTGCAACTGCGGCAGCTCCGGCACCTTCTGCGACCATTTTCTGCTTCTCAATAAGAGCAAGGATAGCTCCGGCGACCTCATCATCGCTGACAAGGACCACCTCGTCAACATACTCCCTGACGAGCGCAAATGTATTCTCCCCCGGCTGTTTTACAGCAATACCGTCGGCGATAGTCGATACAGAAGGCAGACATTCTATCTCGCCGTCCCTAACGGAATTGAACATACTCGGCGCACCTGTTACCTGAACACCGTATACCTTGACGGAAGGCCTTATCTGCTTGACGGTATAAGCTATACCGGAAACAAGTCCGCCGCCGCCGACCGGAACTACGATAGCGTCGATATTATCGAGACAGGAGAGTATCTCCAGAGCGATAGTGCCCTGACCTGCAATGACATTCTCGTCATCGAAAGGATGAACGAATGTATAGCCCATGCTGTCCTTCAGCTCGAGAGCCTTGCGGTAAGCGTCGTCATAGCAGCCCTCAACAAGACATACATCCGCACCGAAGCTCTTGGTCGCCTCTATCTTGGAAATAGGCGCAGTGTCCGGCAGACATATGAGGGACTTTATGCCGTTCTTGGCCGCCGCAAGGGCAACTCCCTGAGCGTGGTTTCCGGCAGAACAGGCAATAACACCGTTCTTTTTCTCCTCCTCTGAGAGCATAGCTATCTTGTAAGCCGCTCCTCTTATCTTAAAAGAACCTGTGAACTGGAGATTTTCGGGTTTAAGGTAGAGCTCACATTCCGGAGCAATACCGTTTGCCCTCACGAGGTCTGTCTCTCTTATCATGTCCTTGAGTACTGTCTGTGCATTGAATACCTTGTCAAGTGTAAGCATTGCTTTTTCCGCCTTTCATAATTATTCGCTCCGGGGAGGAAAAAAGCAGACCCGCCCCAAAGCATGATATTGCTTTGAGACGGGTATCATTACATAATACTCGCGGTACCACTCAAATTGCGGATACAATTATCCGCCCCTCTTTGGAGTCTGACAACCCCTGTGCTCTAACGCGGCATTCACGGGATACACCTACTGGGTGAAAACCTTTGGGCGTTCCGGCTCGGAAGGGATAGAAAGCTCCGCAGTCATTTACCGGGCTCACACCTTCCCCGGCTCTCTGAGAAAATCGTTGCGGTTTTCGTCTTCGTCACAGCTTTTATACTATTGTGAATGAATTATAGCACAGCTTCCCGACTTTGTCAAGTGTTTTCTGCTATTTTTCCGAAAAGCACATCCGCTAGCACTCTCGCGTCGAGAGTGCTAATTTTCATCATCTTTTCACCAAACATTGATATTTGCGTCACAAATCGGCGGTATCATATAGACAATCCAATGAAAGACAAGGTGATCCCAATGGAAAAGGTATATTTGAATTGAGTCTGCGTAAACTAACTATGAAAACTTATTTTTGGAGGTATGAATTATGTATGGACTTACACCCTTCGGAAGGAACAGATATGATCTTTTCAACGTTTTCAATGACTTCGACAAGGACTTCTTCGGCGAGAATATGCCGGTAAACTCCTGCCGCACTGATATAAGGGACGAGGGCGGTAAATACGTCATGGAGTCCGAGCTTCCAGGCTTCGAAAAAGAGGACATCAAGCTCGATATAAGCGGCTCTTATCTCGTCATCTCGGCTGAGCACAACACTCAGAACGACCAGAAGGACGAAAAGGGCAGCTACATCCGCCGCGAACGCTCCTACGGCTCTTATCAGAGGAGCTTCGATATCTCGGACGTTGACACCGAGGCTATCAGTGCGGAGTACAAAAACGGCATCCTCATCGTAGACCTGCCAAAGAAAAAGCACGAAGAGCCGGTATCAAAACGGCTTGAAATAAAATAATGAAAAGCGGCGTGATTTCTCACGCCGCTTTTTGCATGAATTGAGAACCAAAAGATAAATGATCAGAAAGTAATTATTAGTTGTAGTGTCCGCTTTTGCGGACTTTTTTTATAATATCCTCCCCTCTTTTTATAGTCTGCGCTTATAACTAATGATAGACCATTCGTATTGGACAAAAACATATAGGTATGGTATGATTAGTTCATCAAAGAAATACAGGAGTGAAAACATGAAAGTAACAAGATACTTCACCTTTTCGGAGCGAATGCGATGTTGGCGCTGACCACCGCATTTGACCAAAAAAAATATTTCCAGATACGAAAGGTGATCAATTATGAAAAATTTAAAGCTTATATCAATTCTCGCAGCTGCTTCCCTTCTTACAGGATGCGGCGCTCTCAATAACAACTCTTCATCAACTACCTCCGAAGTTCCGGACTGCTGCGCAGGCGACGGATGCGAAGGTGCAAACGGCGGCAAGTCTCTTGAAAAGTCCAAGATAAACATCGGCTACCTCAACTCAACAGCTCACCTCCTTGCTTTTGTTGCTGAGGAGGAAGGCTTCTTCGAGGAAGAAGGACTTGACGTTGATCTCACACAGTTCTCCAGCGCTTCCGAGCTCGTAAACGGTCTCGAATCCGACAAGCTCGACGTTGCATTCATCGGTTCCGTTCCCACACTTACATTTGCAAGCCAGGGACACGATATCTCGGTATTCGGCGGCGCGATGACAAACGGCCACGGCTACGTCATCAAGGAAGAATACGCTGACGAGGATGAGCTCGGCGTTGAGATACTCAAGGGCAGAAACGTTGCCTCCGTAAAGAACAGCGTTCAGGATGCAGAGCTTCAGATACTCCTGAAGAACGCCGGAATCAAGATCGGTGACGGTGACGACGAGGTCAACATCGTTTACTTCGACAGCCAGAAGGATGCTTACGCTGCTCTTCTCAACAAGTCCATCGACGCAGCTTCAGTTTACTCCCCCTATGCTTCGCTTGCCAAGTCACAGGGACACAAGGTAGTTTACTACTGCGCTCATGAAAAGGCTCTCGAAAATCAGCCCTGCTGCCGTCAGGTCGCTAAGACTTCCGCTCTTAACGATAATCCCAACACCTACAAGGCAATCGAGCGTGCATTCATCAAGGCTTACCACTTCTCACAGACCGATCACGAAAAGACGGTCAAGGATGTAAAGAAATACATCGACATTGAAACAGATTTCATAGACACAGAGGTCTACGGCGGATACAGCGTTTCCAGCCCAGACCCTGACAAGAAAGGTACTATCACCCTCAAAGATACCATCGTTGAGCTCGGATATACTGAGGATTTCGACATTGAACAGCACTACAACACTGAAATATACAAAAAAGCACTCGATGAAATTCTCTCCGAAAACTCCGATGATATCTATACATCATTAAAGGAGCATTTCGATGACTACGAATAAGATCGAGATAAAGGATCTCACAGTTAACTACATAGAAAACAAAAGAAGCTTCAATGCCCTTCACGACGTATCATTCGGCGTAGGCAAGGGCGAGTTCGTAAGTGTAATCGGCGCAAGCGGCTGCGGAAAGTCCACGCTTCTGAGCGTTCTTGAAGGACTTTACGCGCCTGCCGGCGGCACCGTTCAGATAGACGGCAAGGAGCTTCACGGCACTGGCAAAGAACGTGGAGTAGTGTTCCAGCACTACTCCCTCTTCCCTTGGATGACCACGAAGAAAAACATAGAGTTCGGCATCAAGCAGACCCGTCACGATATCAAGCGCACCGAGCGTTCAAGGATAGCTGACGAATATCTCACAAAGGTCGGTCTCTCGGAATTCGGCGGAAAATACCCCTCCCAACTCTCAGGCGGTATGCAGCAGAGAGCTGCCATAGCAAGAGCACTTGCTATGGATACCGAGATACTCCTCATGGATGAGCCTTTCAGCGCTATCGACGCCAAGAACCGCGTTATATTACAGGAACTCCTTCTCAAGCTCTGGGAGGGCGACGGCACGACCGAGCGCAAGACTGTCGTTTTCGTTACCCATGATATCGATGAAGCTATCCTTCTCTCAGACAGGATAGTAGTTCTTACAGCTCATCCCGGTACTGTCAACGAGATACTCAACGTTCCATTCGAGCGTCCGAGAAGCCGTGCAGACCTTGTAAAGACTGAGGAATACGGAAAATTCCGCAACAAGCTCCTCTCTCTCCTTTATAACGACATTGCCGAGCGTATCGGCGGAGATGAGGTGGTATTATGACGCTGAAAAAAAGATACCTCCGTATAGCGCATATCCTCTTCATCATACTCCTCCTTATACAGCTGCTTCCGGCTCAGTCCACAAAGGCTACACATACATCATCACTGGTAACCTTTGCTATCGGATTTGAGGCTCTTGTTCTTGTCGGTTCAGCGCTGATAAAGAAGGAAGAAAGCCTTGCACTGTTAGTGGATATCGCCGGATTTGTATATATCCTCCTTGCGGCATGGTCACTTGCCACCGCGAAATACAACTACCTAAACGATCTTCTCTTCCCTGCACCCGGAAAGGTCATCCACCAGTTCGTGATAGACAGGGACAAGATAACAGAAAATATCAAGAGCTCTCTCATCACTATCGTGAAGGGCTTCGTATTTGCAGTAGCCGCAGCAGTTCCGCTCGGTCTCATAATCGGCTGGAACGCAAGAACAGGAAATGCTGCAACATACATAACTAAATTCTTCAGCTCGATACCGCCGATAGTATATATCCCCTACGGCATCGCGCTCCTCCCGACCTTCAAATCGGTATCCGTATTCGTAATATTCCTTGCGACATTCTGGCCGGTATTCGCCGGAACCATGAGCGGTGTGCTCGGAGTTGACAAGAAGATAATCGACTCGGCAAAGGTCCTCAACGTCAGCAAGCCTGAGATGCTTTTCAAGGTAATACTCCCGGCTTCATTGCAGCAGATATTCCTCGGCTGCAATCAGGGACTCAGCGTTTCCTTCATTCTTCTCACCTCCGCTGAGATGATAAACGCAAAGGACGGCATGGGCTATTACGTCAAGTATTACTCTGATTTCGGTGATTACACACGCACTATTACAGGACTTCTCGTCATCGGCTTCGTTGTCATCGGCGTTACGTTCCTGTTCAATAAGCTCCAGAACTACCTTTTAAGGTGGAAACGGTAAAAACATACCTCCAAAGAACTCTTTTGTTCTTTGGAGTTTTTTTATCGGTGGCCCCCGGCACATACAGTCTTAGATTCTGATCTCAAGCATCAAATCAGCATAATCTATAAAGCAGATGCAAATAATAGGATATTTCTATAACTATTGCCGAATATAGTCTAAACCTATTGACAAAGTATGAATGTAGTGCTATAATACATATTGTTCCGATAGGAATACAAAGATTACTTTTGAAAGGAGTCCTGAACATGAGAACCAACATGATGTGCTGTTGTATGTGTACAATGAAAAATTACCGTGTTCTGCGTACTTATGCTCAGCGATGTTGCGCCTTTCTCTGATCGTCAGCGAGTATTTTTTCATGCGTAGGATGCGGTATGCTTCCTGCGCATTTTTATTTTTTTCCGGAGGTTTCTATGGTCGATGAAAGAGAAAGCGTTACCGCTAAAATGTGCGCGTTCGTGAGAGCGTGGCACTCAAACAAGGCACAGCAGAAGATATATGACGATTACCTTGCCTTTGACTTCATGGGCAAGGAGGAATACGACAGCATCTACGAAATGATAAGCAGCGGCTTCGGCGGTGTACATTCATTTTCCCGCGAAGATACAGAGCTGCTCATCAAGGAATACATCGCTCCTATCCCCCTTTCGAGGATACACTTCAACGAAGTGAGACTCGGGGACTTCGCCGCTGAGAACGGAAAGATACAGTATGTCATCTGCGGCGCGGGTTCGGATACATTTTCATTCCGCAATACCAATGAGAATATTGAGATATTCGAGATAGACCACCCCGACACTCAGCGCTTCAAGCTCGGAAGGATAAAAGAGCTCGAATGGAACATTCCGAAAAACGTTCATTTCGTACCCGTCGATTTTGAGAAGGAGCGAATGTGCGACAAGCTCATAGCTGCCGGGTTCGATCCGGAGAAGAAGACCTTCTTCAGCATACTCGGCGTATCCTACTACCTCACACTTGATGTCTTCGCAGACACTCTAAGACAAATGGCAGAGCTTTCCGCTCTCGGGAGCGCAGTCGTATTCGACTACCCGATAAAGACAGGATCATTTCCGCGTAGAGTTGCACGTCTCGAGAAGATAACCGAAGAACTCGGAGAGGTGATGCGCGGCGGATTTGATTACAATGAGGTCTCCCGTGCGCTATATTCGCTCGGTTTCCAGATAGACACATATATGCCGCCTGAGAAGGTGCAGTCGGAATACTTCGACGGCAGAGAAGACGGCTTGAAAGCATTTGAAAACGTAAGCCTGATATCAGCGGTCTACACCGCAGGCTATGACTATGAATAAAACCATTGCCCCACAAAACATATAAGGAGAATTATTATGAGTAAATTTGCAAATACAGAAACAGCACTTATCCACGGAGGCATCTCCATTGACGAGCGCACAGGCGCTGTAAATATCCCGATATACCAAACATCGACCTATAAGCAGGACGGTCTCGGAAAAATGCGCGGATATGAATATTCACGCACAGGCAACCCTACCCGTGAAGCTCTCGAAGCGCTCATAGCTGACCTCGAAGGCGGCGTTGCAGGCTTTGCATTCGCTTCCGGAATGGCAGCACTCACAGCAACTCTCAGCCTGCTTCACAGCGGCGACAGAGTGCTTATTTCCAGCAACGTTTACGGCGGAACCTTCCGCCTTCTCAGCAAGGTGTTCGATCATTTCGATATCAATTACACTATCGCTGATACAACAGACCTCTCGGTATATGAGAGTCAGATAACTCCCGATGTAAAGGCTGTTATCATCGAAAGTCCGGCAAATCCCCTCATGACAGTTACAGATATCAGGGCAGTCGCTGAGGTATCCCACAGATACGGTCACCTCGTTATCGTGGACAACACATTCATGACTCCCTATCTCCAAAAGCCCCTTGAACTCGGTGCCGATATCGTCGTTCACAGTGCGACCAAGTACCTCGGCGGTCACAGCGATGTTGTCTCCGGTCTTGTTGTCGTAAGCACAAAGGAGCTTGCAGAAAAGATAGCGTTCATCCAGAATTCCACAGGCGGAGTTCTCGCTCCCTTCGATTCGTTCCTTCTCATCCGCGGCATAAAGACACTCGCTGTACGCATGGACAGACACGTTTACAATGCGGAAAAGGCAGCGGAATTCCTCTCGGCTCACAGAGCTGTCAAGAACGTTTACTACCCCGGACTTGAAACCAGTCAGGGTTATGCTGTCAACCGCAGACAGGCTAAAAACGGCGGCGCAATGATATCCTTTGAGCTCCATGAGAACTACGATATCAACACCTTCTTTGAGAGCCTTGAGCTTGTAAACCTCGCAGAGAGCCTCGGCGGCGTAGAGTCCCTCGTATGCCACCCCGCAACTATGACACACGCTTCTATCCCGACTGATATACGCAAAAAGGTCGGCATCACCGACGGACTTATCCGTCTTTCAGTCGGAATAGAGAGCATAGAAGATATTCTTGCAGATATCGCACAGGCTATTGAAAAATCCGAGAGAAAGTGAGATAATATATATGAGATACTTTGATTCAATGCAGTCCCTCATCGGGAACACGCCTCTTGTCAGGCTCGGCAATATCGTTCAGGAGGAAGGCGTGAACGTCTTCGCAAAGCTCGAGCTCTGGAACCCTTCCGGAAGCGTTAAGGACCGCACAGGTCTTTACATGATAAACGATGCCGAGAAGCGCGGACTTCTCAAGCCGGGCGGAACTATCGTTGAAGCAACCGCCGGAAATACCGGCCTGGGTATCGCTTTTGCGGCTCTGAACCGCGGATACCGTATAATATTCGTAGTGCCGACAAAATTCTCCGCCGAGAAGCAGTCGCTCCTCCGTGCCCTCGGTGCCGAGGTAGTGAACACTCCCCGTGAAAAGGGAATGCTCGGTGCAGTCGCAAAGGCAGAGGAGATAAAGACACAGATACCCGGCTCCATATCTCTTGAGCAATTCAAAAATCAGAGCAATCCCCTCGCCCATTATGAAACTACCGGACGCGAGATCTACGAAGCCCTCGACGGTCACATCGACTATGTTGTCGCAGGCGCAGGAAGCGGCGGTACTTACACAGGCATTCTCCGCTATATCAAGGAGAGAGTACCCTCTGCAAAGGGCATCCTCGCAGACCCGGTCGGCTCGACTATGGGCGGTGGAGAACACGCCGACTACAACATCGAAGGCATCGGAAATGACTTCATCGCTGAGACAATGGATATGTCCCTTGTGGACGACGTAATAAAAATGAATGATAACGAGGCTTTCGACTCGGCAAGGCTCCTTGCAAAAACGGAAGGAATAATCGCAGGCTCTTCCTCGGGAGCGGCAATGGCAGCAGTGCTGAAACTGATAAAGAGCGGCGCAAAGGGAAATATCGTAACTGTCTTCCCAGACCGCGGCGACCGGTATTTCAGCACCGGATTATATGATTGAGAGGTAATATATGACTTTACAGCAGCTTAAATACATTCTTGCGATATCTGCAACAGGCTCTATGAACAAAGCGGCAGAGCAGCTCTATGTCTCGCAGCCCTCACTGACCTCGTCAGTGCAGGAGCTCGAAAAGGAGATAGACATAAAGATCTTCAACAGGAGCGGACGCGGAGTTACCCTCACCAATGACGGCGCAGAGTTTTTGCAGTACGCCCGTCAGGTGGTCGGACAGTTCGATGTTCTCGCCGAAAAATACATAAACAAGGGCGGCGTCAAGAAGAAGTTCGGAGTATCCTCACAGCACTATTCCTTCGCAGTCAAGGCTTTCGTGGAAATGGTGAAGGAGTTTGATACCGCAGAGTATGAGTTTGCTGTCCGCGAGACGAAGACCGCTGAGGTCATAAACGATGTTGCTACCATGCGAAGTGAGATCGGCATAATCTACCTCAACGACTTCAACAGAAAGTCAATAACAAAGCTTCTCCATTCAAACGGTCTGGAGTTCCATACGCTGACGAAGTGCAGCCCCTATGTTTACCTCTGGAAAGGACACCCTCTTGCAAATGAGAAGAAGATAACCTTTGAGCAGCTCGCAGATTATCCCTGTCTCTCCTTCGAGCAGGGCGACAACAGCACTTTCTACCTCGCGGAGGAACTTCTCAGCACCGCCGAATACCTGCGTACCATCAAGGCCAACGACCGTGCGACCATGCTCAACCTGATGATCGGTCTCAACGGCTATACTCTCTGTTCCGGAATCATCTGCGAGGAACTGAACGGTTCGGACTACATCGCTGTCCCCTTCGAGGACGATTCCGACGAGATCATGGAGATAGGATATATCACGCTTAAAAACGTCATCCTCAGCGAAATGGCTGAGATATACATTGAGGAGATAAAGAAATACCTCGGAATATAACTTGTCTGTCGGAATGCCGCCCGCGGCGTTCCGACAGCAATTTCAAATCCGTCCGCCGAAAGGCAGGCACCTTCATTCTCAATTCTGCTCAGTTATAAACCAAGCCTATAACCCGGAATAGATGTCCGGTATTGGACATTTTTTGCAGGTCAGTGTATAATTAAAACATACTAAAACGATAGGAGAACCACTATGATCGAAATAATCTGGCTCGGACGCGGCGGTCAGGGCGCTTTCACCGCCGCAAAGCTCCTCGGAGCTGCCTATACATCGGACAGCAGCGATAAATACGCGCTTGCCTTCCCTTCATTCGGTCCGGAACGCCGCGGCGCTCCCGTAAGAGCATTCACTAAGCTCGATACCAAACCTGTCGCGGACAGGAGCCAGACCGAAAAGGCTGATTACATCGTGATACTCGATGATACCCTCTATGAGCCGCAGCTCCGCTCGCTTCTGAAGGAGGACGGAAAGATCATCGTCAATTCCAAGAACAGCATCGAGGGAGCGCTCTCCTTTGACGCTGAAAATATCGCGGCTGAACTGAAACTCCCCACGGTGAATACCGTTATGCTCGGACTTCTTGTCGGAAATTCGGGAGTTGTAACGTCAGAAAACGCAGTCGATGCCGTAAAGGGCTATATGCCGAAAAAAATACAGGAGCGTAATATCTCCGCGATACTTAAAGCCGCAGAGGAGGCAGTCTGATGAGACCCTACATAAGAGAAAAAAAGGGCTTCACATTTGATGAAGTCCCAGAGAATACGTCATTTGAAGCAGGCTACCTCGTCAGCGTGAACAGTGGCTGGCGAAGCATCAGACCTGTTATAAATACTGAAAAATGTGCAGGCTGTGAGCAGTGTTACCTCTACTGTCCCGACGGAGTCATCTCCATAAAGGACGGCAAGGCAGTTATCGATTACGATTTCTGCAAGGGCTGCGGCATCTGTGCGAAAATATGCAGAATAGGTGCTATCGGAATGGAGGCGGAACGCAAATGAAGAAGTTTTTATCAGGCAACGAGGCTTTTGCTGAGGGAATACGCCTTGCGCGTCCGCAGGTAATTTCCGCTTACCCGATAACTCCCCAGACCATAGTTGTTGAGAAACTATCGGAAATGGTCGAGGACGGCAGTCTCAAGGCTGAATATATACACGTTGAATCTGAGCACTCCGCGCTTTCATGCGCTATCGGTGCAAGCGCCGCCGGTGCAAGAGCTTTCACGGCAACCTCATCACAGGGGCTCCTCTATATGGCGGAATGTCTCTACTATGCGGCAGGCGGACGCTTCCCCATAGTCATGATGAATGCCGACCGCTCGACCGCTCTCCCCTGGAACATATACGGTGATCAGCGTGACAGTCTCTCACAGCTCGACAGCGGCTGGATACAGGCTTACGCAGAAAATGCTCAGGAGGCTCTCGACCTTGCACTGATGAGCTACCGAATAGCTGAGGACAAGGCAGTATCAACTCCATTTATGGCAAACCTGGACGGTTTCATCCTCACCCACACATACGAGACCGTGGATATCCCCGACCGTGATCAGGCGGACAGATTCCTTCCGTCCTATGAGACCGATAACCGCATAGACTTCG
>Ga0310786_10006095_pt1 | contig 16172 bp, 13 predicted proteins | sample AusTroGonzalo_MG_FD_203881 | JGI IMG/M metagenome (GOLD analysis project Ga0310786, IMG submission 203881) | Bovine rumen microbial communities from tropical cattle in Woodstock, Queensland, Australia - Gonzalo_03 (v2) (version 2) | ecosystem: Host-associated > Mammals > Digestive system >... | reverse complement strand
TCGCTCTCGTGCGTCCCCTGTCTCGCGGCATGGCTTCCGCCATCGCAAAGAGGCTTGAAATGCGATAAGTTGCAGAAAACGCGAAACAACCCGCGAAAAATGAAGCGACGGCGGGGTCTCTCCCCACAGCGGCGCAACCACAACCCAATCATAACCATGTGATTGCGCGGCAAATGTGCTGTGACCTTGCCGGAGAGGCGCGGGGCGGGAGGGTGCGCAAGTGGCCGCTTGCTGGAATAGTTGCGGGGAGATTGGGCGGAAGTGCGCGTTTTACAATGGTTTCGCGGGGTCTGTCCCCCAAAATTTATGGTAAAACCGATTTAAATGTGGTATATTATAAATGTGTTGGGAGATGATTTCTATGTCAGGCACTTCAAGGCGAGCGATCGACTTCGATCGCGCGCGTTTCGCGTGCTGTCGCTCGGCGTGAACAGGTGCGCGCCGAAGCTCGACTATTCGGGCTTCCTCAGACGCCACCCGTCTAACCACAGGTTCTCCAAAAATGGGCGCACCCTCGATACTCTTGTGGTGGTGCACATCGTGTCGGGCCACGGGTCGTTCCGCTCCGCGCCGTCTGGCGACATCCCCGTGCCTGCGAACTCGCTCTTCTTCGTGTTCCCCGGCGTGAACCACTACTACCGCTACGACGACGAGACTGGCTGGGTCGAGGAGTGGGTGGAACTTGACCCCGCGAGTGCACTGCCACTCCTCGCGGAAGCAGGCATAACCCCCAAGTCTCCGCTCAGGACGTTCGCGTCGATTCCCGCCGTTTCAGAGACGTTCCAGGCGCTGATGGACGCTTCGCGGCAGAATGGCCTCGCGGCAGAGTTGCGCGTGGACGCGCTGGCGCATCTCCTTGTCGCCGAGTCGATAGCCGCATGGCGGCAAGGCTCGGATTCCGACGAGGGGACAGTCGTCGAGAAAATGCGCCAGTCGCTTGGTTCAAACGTGGCCGAGCACCTGCTGGTGAGGGACGCCGCGCGGCGTGCCGGCAAGTGCGAGTCGAGGATGCGCGCAATCTTCAAGCGTGCCACGGGTCTCTCGCCGAAGAAATACCAGACGCGTGCCCGCCTTGTCCATGCAGGCAGGCTTCTGCGTGGAACGGACCTCCCCATCGGCGTCATCGCCGAGCAGGTGGGCTTCAAGTCTATCTTTTCGTTTTCGCGCCGCTTCTGCAAACTCCTTGGTGTCTCGCCCCGTGAATATCGTCGCCGAAAGCGGCAGGGTGACGCATAGAGTTGTGAAGCGAAAAGGTTAAAAAGATAAGCGGTTTTGCCATTTCCAAATGATATATCCTTTTGGTAAAATACACTCCAAAAGGATTGCGAAATGGATAAATTGACGAAAGTAGACTTTGATGTGCGCATTTCTGCGGCGCGTGAAGTGGCGCGGCGCAACAAGCTTGACGCCATCATGGTGTTCTCCACGGAATGCGAACCGGCACAGGTGCGCTACTTCTCCGACTACTGGCCGAGCTTCGAGACGGCCGCCGTGCTCATCCCCGCTAAAGGCGAGCCGGCGCTTCTCATTGGGCCCGAATCGCTTACCTACGCCTCTGCGCGCACGAAGATTCCGAACGTCATTCAGCTGATGGACTTCCGTGAGTCGTCCCAGCCCGACTACCCGGGCTCGAAGCTGCCGAAGTGGAAGGACGTCGTTGCGCGCTACCGCCTGAAGAAGATCGGCCTCTCCGGCTATTTCCTCTTCCCGTACGCGATGATGGTCCCACTCGCAAAGGCGATGGGCGGTATCAAGAACATCATTCCCGCAGATGACATCGTGCGCCCGCTCTACATGAAGAAGAGTGCGGCGGAGATTCGTTGCATCAAGGCGGCGGCGAAGGCGAGCGAGGCCGGCTTCAAGGCGATTCTCGATGCAATCAAGCCGGGCATGACGGAGTCGGAGCTTTGCGGCATCGCGACGCAGGCGATGACGGCGGCAGGAGCGGAGGCGACGGGCTACCCGATCTGGTGCTGCTCCGGGCCGAACTCGAACCAGGCGATATCTCGTCCGACGCTCCGCAAGGTGAAGCGCGGCGAGATAATCCACTTCTCCATCGGCGCGAAGGTCGAAGGGTATTCGGCGTCCATCGGGCGTCCCGTCGTGCTGGGCAAGTGCCCCGAGGCGACGCTCAAGTTCCTGCAGGTCGGCCTCGACGCGGCGAACATGACGTTCGACGAGATGCGCGCGGGACGCAACGCGGGCGACGTCGCGAAGAAGATTCACCAGTTCATCATCGACAAGGGCTATGGCGACGCGATACTCTACGGTCCGTGCCATGGGTGCGGACAGATGGAGTGCGAATATCCGTTCCTCGAGACCAGCTCCACCTACACGCTCGAGGCAGGCATGACGTTCATGCAGGACATGTTCCTCCATCGCGGCAACCAGGGCTTCCGCTGGGAAGACGGGCTGCTCGTCAAGGCCAAGGGCCCGGCGGAGATGCTGTCGAGCTACGGAAGAAAGATAAATGTGATCGACTGAGAGGTTGAAAAGTTGAAAGGTTGAAAAGTTGAAAGGCTTAAAGGATTTCAGGGTGAAAAAGATCATCGACATTCACGGGCATCTCGGCAACATAAACTTCGTACCGTTCTGGGCGGCGGACGCGGACAAGCTTGCGGCGTACTGCCGCGAGAGCGGCGTCACGAAACTATGCCTCTCCGCCTCGCGCGCCATCATGTACGACGTGCGCGAAGGCAATGCGGAACTCGACGCTGCGCTGAAGGCGCACGACGAGTTCTACGGCTACGTCGTCGTCTCGCCGACGTTCCCCGATTCGCTTGAGGACCTCAAGTACCTCAAGACCAACAAGAAGTTCCGCGGCATAAAGATACACCCCGACTACCACGGATACGACCTCTCCGTGCCGTCGAACTTCGCGTTCGTCGACAAGGTACTGAAAAAGACGCCGATGGTGCTCTTCCACTGCTCGTGCATGCCTGGGTCGGGAAAGTCGCCGTTCGCGACGATTGTGGAGCTTGCGCGGCGCAACCCGAAGACGAAGATTGTCGCCGCGCATGGCGCGGGGCTTTTCCAGAACGGGAACTATCCGTTCTTCCCCAACCTCGATTCGCTCGAGCGCGAGACGGCGAAGGGTCTCCCCAAGAATCTCTGGGTCGACACGGCGCACTACCTTCTCTACTGCTATCCGACGATACTCCAGAAGATGGTCAATCTTGCGGGTGCGGACCACGTCGTGTACGGCACGGACGCGCCTCTCCAGGGCCCGATGCAGATGCGATTCATGGCCGAACTCGTCGACTCCCTCGACAACCCGCAGTCCGACAAGGACAAGATATTCTATAAAAACGCGGAGAAGATACTGGGCGTGAAAATATGAAAGACATGCAGGGAAGAGGCAGTAAAGAGGATTGCGGGATGCTTTCGCGGCGCAGGTTCATCGGGGGCGCGTTCGCGGTGTCGGCGCACTTGGCCTTTGGCGACGGCACGGCGACAGTTGCCGGAGCCGCAGACCTGTTCCGCTACGAGAACACCCTGCGCGACCATTGCTGGATGTGGGGTCACGATCCCGGTGTTTACGACGGACGCAACAACCGCAACAATCTGCCGCTCAGTCCGAAGGTGTCCATACCTGACGCCATAAAGTACATGGGCATACCAAATGTAAGCGTAATACGCTGGAAGATCGCGGAGCCGGATAGCGACTACGTGCGCAGCTACCGCGACGTCAAGCGCGTGAGCTGGGTCGTGTGCGGGAGGCTGAAGGACTACGAATCCCTCCACGACCAGGCGTTCCGTCTCATGCCGGCAATGCCGAATCTTGTCGGGCTTGACCTCGACGACTACTTCAAGAGCGCCAGGAAGTTCGAGACGATCGAGACGGATAAGGGCGTCGTCAAGGTCACGAATTCCCGCATAGGGCACGCCGCGCTGACCGCTCTCCGCAAGGAAATAGACGCACTGCCGCGCAAAATCGAGCTGCGCATGACGATCTACGGCGACAAGCTGCGCCCGGAGGACGCCCCGGGCATCGCGCTTGCCGATACAGTCCTGTACTGGACGTGGAACGGAACGAATCTCGCGGAGCTGCGGAAGCAGTTTGCCAAGTACCGCGCGATAGCGCCGGGCAAAAGGACGCTTCTCGGAATCTACATGTGGGACTTCGGCGCACACGCTCCGCTCGACATGCAGCACATGAAGAACCAGCTCGACATCGCGCTCGAATTCTACCGCTCGGGCGAGATAGACGGTCTGGTGTTCCATTGCACGCCGCTCGTCAACAAAGGGCTTGAAACGGTGGAATACGCAAGGAACTGGCTCGCCAAGCACGGCGAAGAAAGGCGCTGAAGGATGAGAACGCTGTTTGCCGCAGTCCTTGTGCTTGTCGCCGCCACCACCGCGTGCGGCATCGAATGCGTCGAGCCTGTCGGCGGCGCGACCGTCTCGCAGCTCCGACCGGCCCAGGCAAAGTTCGTGCGCGAATCAATGGAGGAACGCGAGAAGTATTTCGACGACGGGCCCAACGCCAAGGCGCTGAAGGCGGACAGAAGCGCGCCGCTTCCGGTAAAGTTCGCATGGTCCGGCGGAAAGGCGCCATTTAGGCTGACCGTGCGCAGGATGCCGGACGGAAAGGTGTTCCATTCCAGCGAGCATAAGCGACGCCATGCCGATGTGGATTCCCTTGAAATCGCCCGCGAGTGGGAGTGGACCGTGTCGGACGGAACCGAGACTGCAACTGGCAGGTTCCGGACCGAAGACCAGGGGCCTCGCCTCATCCGCATCAACGGCGTCGCAAACGCCCGCGACATCGGAGGCTGGATCGGACTTGGCGGGCGGCGCATCAGACAGGGGCTTCTGTTCCGCACTGCGGGGCTTAACGACAATGCGCCCATTGAATACTATTCGCTGGACGAAATCAAGAAGCTCCATGCGGAAGGCAGGCTGGCTGGCATGGGGAAGGCGGGCAAGACGCACGCCGACCAGCTTGACCGCGGCGAGAAGCTACGCGAAAAGGACATGCGCCTTGTCAAGCGCTCGTGCTACGCGCCGGGAAAAGAACGCCTGACCGCAGAGGAGCGCGCAAGGATTCTTTCGCTGTACGGCTTCAAGACCGACATAGACCTGCGCGGACCGGAAGAAGTCTATGGCATGACGGAGTCGCCGCTCGGTTCTTCCGTCACATGGGTGAACATTCCGCACAAGGGCGGCTACGGCTCTTTCGCGAACGAGAAGTACTTCGACTGCAAGCGTCAGGTGTTCAGGACAATGTTCAACACTAATTCATATCCTGTCGTGTTCCACTGCATTGGCGGCGCGGACAGGACGGGCACGATCGCATTCATGATAGAGGCACTTCTCGGAGTCGATACAAACACGCTCGCTCTCGACTACCTCACAACCGGGTTCATCGCCGGAGTGACGGACGCGAAGCACAAAGGCTGGTTCAACGCGATGATGAAGACTTTGAACGACCTGCCGGGCGACACCAATTCCGAAAAGATGAACGGAGTGTTTCTGCGCATGGGATTTTCGCAGAAGGAGATAGACGACTTCCGCGAATTCATGCTGGAGCCGCGTCCGGCGGACTGCTTCAACCAAAAACAAAAAGAAGGGGGAAACCATGAAAAATAAGTTGTTGTCCGGCGCAGTCGCACTGCTGTCGGCCATAGTCGCGTCGTCATGCCTGGCGGATCCTTGCTGGACTGTCACGATTGACAATCACGCTGGCACGATCTCTTATGACGGGTGGACGCTTACTTTCTCCAGCGAGAGCAAAGGGGGGATCATCATCAACTCCGGCAATCGCGTTGAAGGCGATGGTGGAGTTCTCGATCTGTCGCTTCCTATGCGCGATGGAAACGGCAATGAGTATTATGTTCGTGCTATCGGACAGAAAGCGTTTCGCCAGGCAGAGAATCCGTTTCTTGTTGTGAGCAAGATTAAAGAAGTTCGCCTGGGAGGCAGCGTTGCTAACATTGATGCTTATGCGTTTAGTGGCTGCACGAGCCTGACGAACGTCGTTCCGTTCATACCCGATTCAGTGACGGTTCTAGGCAAGCATGCGTTCTACAACTGCCCGATTTCCTGCAAGCTTACGGTGCGAAGCGTTGAAAAGATTCCCGAAGCCGCTTTCTATGCAACGGCTTTCGGAGAGGCGGAACTTCCTGGAGTCACAAACATAGACTACAGGGCGTTTTACGGGAACGGGGCGATTTCCAATGTCGTTTTCAGCGCCAAGCGCGTGGGCTTTGCTTCTTCGGCGGCTGCCAATGGTTATGGCAACAGCTGCTTTTTCCATGCGACGGACACGGCAAGGTTCTACTTCCCCGGAAAAGCGCCATACCTGCCGCAGAACGACGCAGACGGCAGCGGGCAGGGACATACTGGCACGTTGAACCTCTTCGGGCAGAATGTCAGAGACAGGGCAATATATGGTTCTTGGAAGGTAGATCCTGATGGATGGAACGAGATTCTTTCGCAAGTCGGCAAACCAAGATCCGAGATTTCCGGGACGTTCCCCGGACAGGACGAAAGCGTACGCAGGGTGGTGGGCAAGCTATTCTACTGGCGGGAGAAATCGGCAGGGACGTCCAACTCTGCCTGGCTGATTGATTGGAGGAGTCCGCTCGATCCGCAGACAGGCATGGCGATAATCTTTAGATGACACGAGGACGGACGACAATGGCAATCACAGCTTTGGTTTTGATTGTCGGCTTGATTGCGCTTCCGGCTGTCGGGGACGGCGCGGAGAGTGCGCTTTTCAAGGATATGCCGTGGAGGCTTGGCGAAAGCGGACTCTTCATCCTGACATTCAAAGACGGCGAGACCGTCAGTTCGGAAGAATGCGAGAGGAAGACTGAAAAGACCGCTGGCGGTTTCAAATGCAGCTATGCCCATCCGAAGGCGCATGTCACCGTTGAATGCAGTCGGGTGGAGGGCGGCTGGGATATTCGCGGCACGGTTGTGCCTCGCGGCGAGAGCTCGTTGCTCGACTTCAGCATCCCTGCACGGCTTCGCTTCAAAGGCTCCGCCGTCGATCGGTTCGTAATGCCGATGCGTCACAACTTTGGCCCCGGTATCGCGTTCAATTCGCGTTTCTTCGACATCTCGCGGGCCAAGACGGACAAGGCCTTCCGGCGCACCGGCAGATATCAGGTGAAATATCCGAGTGCGTTCGCGGACTTCGCGCACATGTCGTGCACTGACGGAAGCTGCGTCGCGTTGTTCTCCGTGCAGCCGCGCCCTCAGCACGAACCGTGGGCGATGCCTGCGGAGTTCCGCTTTGTTCCGGGCGAGCTGTCGTGCGGGGTGGATGCAGGCGGAGGATGGTTCGAGCACAAGTTCACCACGTACGTCGCGCCTGGCGAAACGTGGCGGTCGCCGCGCATCCGCATCGTGGCCGGGAAAGACCTCGCCGTCTCGCTCGACGAGTATGCGAAGGTCAACGACCTTTCGAAGACGCTGGAGGAGAAGGTGCCCGACGCCGCGTTGCGCAAGCGGCTCGCCGAGGCGCCGTTCATCACATTCGCGTATTCCGCCACGTGCGCCGAGATCCGGGATGCGCTGAAGTACCTTCCGCCGCATACGCACATACGCTGCGTAGGCTACATGAAAGGCGGCTACGACAGGCAGTATCCCGACTTCCTGCCGCCCGGGAAGAAGTTCGGCACAGCTGCGGAATTCCGCGAACTCATCGACGAGATACACCGGCTAGGGCATCTTTTCTCGCCGTACACCAATCCTACGTGGTGGGGTGACAATCCGCGTGGAGAGACTTTTCTCGCGGCCGGAGAGGCGCCGCTTGCCATCGGGCTTGACGGGAAGCACTATTTCGAGAAGTGGGGAAGGCCGACAGGCTGGACCACGACGCTGTGGCATCCCGCCGTCCGCGCCGCGAACGCGAAGGTCAGGCGGCAGTTCATGGAAGATTATCCTGTGGACATGCTGTTCGAGGACCAGCACGGCGCGCGGGAGTTCAAGTACGACATGAATCCGGCTGCGCCATCGCCCAGGGATTATTCAGAAGGCATCGTGTCGCTTTGCGAAGAGGGGGCGAGAATCATGCCGCTCGGCACTGAGGACGGATGGGACAAGGTCGCCAACGAGATGACGATGTTGGAGGGGATTTCGTTTTTCGTGTATCCGAGCGTGCGACGTCCAAAGTACGTGACGCCGGCAAAGCGCGTGTATCCGCCGGAGCTGTGGAACCTGGAGGCGATTCCGCAGCGGCTCTTTCACGGCAGATTGATGTTCAAGCACCACGACAGCCACCAGTTCGCCGAGAACGACAAGACAATCGCCTGGTCGCTTGCACTGGGCTACGTGATGAACTGGGGCGTACACCCGAAGGATTTCGTCGCGGATCCGACGAAGCGCGAGTGGTTCGCGAAGCTTGCCGCGATACAGCGCGACGTGGTCGCTCCGCTCGTCCGGCGCAGGCTTGTCGGGTTTCGTCACGACCGGTCGGCGATATTCCGCGACGGAAACGACCCCGTCTGCGAAGACGACGATGGATATGTCGTGGCCGACTACGAGGGTGGCTGTCGGCTTCTGGTGAACCTTGGCCCCGTGGAGCGAACCGTCGAAAACCTCGTTCTTGGGCCGTACGGCTACAAACTTGAACGGACAAATATTCCAGTCGGTTCAAAGCGGGTAGAGTCAAACAAGGAGGATGAATGAAGGCGAATACCGTGAGACTGTTCGTGGTTTGGAGCGTGCTGCTGCCGAGCGCTATTTCGTTGACTGCAGGGCCGCTCGACACCGCATGGCTTAAGGGTACGACGGACAAGGACCCTCTTTCGTACAGATGCGGAGACGACATGGCTCTTACAATCGAACTTATGGGAGTCGAAGGCGCGATTCCCGAGGGCGAGTACTCGATGCAGTGGACGCGCACCGACGATTTCGGCGGAACGGAGTCCGGCTCTGTTCCTCTGCCGGGAAAGCCGTTCACGTACAGGACAAGACTGGACAAGCCCGGATTCGTGCGGCTGACTGCGTACGTTGTCGGGAAAGACGGCATACGGTACGAGAAGAAGTTCATCGGAGACGCGACGACTCCGGAGGGAAGAAAGGCGATGAATGCCTTCGAGAAAGCCCCGAAGAACGTGTTCTTCGACGGCGGAGCGGGTGCGGACGTCGCCAAGCTGCGCGACGTGGCCGAGCCCGCCGACTTCGACGAGTTCTGGGACAGGCAGTTCGCCAGGCTCGACAAGGTGCCTGTCATGGCCGAGAAGCTGGAGATCGACAGCGGCAATCCGAAGACTCGCCTCTACGCAGTTCGCATAGACTGTGCGGGACTTAGGCCGGTGACGGGCTACCTCTCAGTTCCAAGGGACGCCGAGCAGGGGCGGAAGTATCCGTGCGTCCTCCACACGCGCGGATACAGCGGAGACCGCTGCCTGCATAAGCGTCCGGGCTGGGTGGGCGTTGGCAAGATTGTCCTCGATATCAACGCGCACGGGCTCAAACTCGAGGAGTTCGGCGCAACCGATGCCGACACGAAGGCGTTCAGGTGGGAAATACGGTCGAACGGCAAGACCTACGCATTCGACGCGGAACAGAACAAAGACCCTGAAACTGCGTACTTCAACGGCATGGTGCTGCGCGTCAAAAGAGCGCTTCAGTATCTTAAGACGCTGGAAGGGTGGAACGGCAGGGATCTGTATGCCAGCGGCGGCAGCCAGGGCGGTCTGCAGACGATATGGGCGGCTGCGTGCGGAGAAGGGGTTACGGTTGCTGATTCGGGCATCACATGGTGCTGCGATATGAAGACAAACGCATCGCGGGCGGAGCGCAAGGCGTCTGAGGACGGATGGTACATCCCGTGGACGGAGTCGATGGGTTACTACGATGCAGTGAACTGGGCCAAGCGCATACCTGGTACATGCCGTACCAACATCACGCGCGCGGGCCTTGGCGACTACTGCTGCCCGCCGATGGGCCTTGCAAAGCTGTACAACAGTATTCCGCGCAATAAGTCCATAAAATGGGTGCAGGGATCGCGGCACGGTTACGTGCCGCCGGAATACAACGGACGCGACTTTTACAAGGAGACGCCGTGAACAAAAAAGAGGTATTGACTTTTGTGGCCGCGTTGCTTGCGGCAAGCGTCGGCGCGGCAGAGCCTGATTTCACCACGCTTATCGGGCATCGTGGAGAGTCAGAGGATGCACCCGAGAACACTCTTCCCGCGTACCGGCTAGCGGTGGATCGCGGCTTTGGTTTCGAGTGCGACGTGTATCTTTCAAGAGACGGGCGCGTCTATACGTTCCACGATCCCAATCTGACGCGGACGAGCGGAGGCGCGAACACCAACAAATGTTCTGACGTCACGTGGGACGAGGTGTCGGCGCTGGACGTCGGTTCGTGGGGCAGGTGGAAGGGGAGTCAATTCGCGGGGACGCGTCCGGCCCTGCTTGAGGAGGTCTTGAGACTGGCCCGGCCCGGAAGGTGGATATACATCGACATGAAGACGCTGACGGGAGATCCCGTTCCCTATATCCGCGACATACTGGCAGGGCAGACGACGGCGAATCCCGGGAACGTCCTTTTTCTCGCCGGCACCGTCGCCTGTGGGAAGGAACTGCGCAAGCACCTGCCCGAGTACAAGGTCCTCTACTGCGCCAACAGCAGACACGGATGGAAGGAAGATTCGCCGCCTGTCGCGGTGGACGAGGTCCTCGCAACTATGCGCGAGATGGACGCTGCCGGTCTTGACATACGATTCGACCGCGATGTAATTACTGCCGATTTTGTAAAGACCGTAAAGGATGCCGGGTACGAGTTCCACTTCTGGATATATGGACGAGATCGCGCTGAAGATGTCGCCGAAGCGTTTCGGAACGGAGCGGACACGGTGACAACAAACTGCCCCAAGCGCATGATGGACGAATGCCGAGGCGCGGCTTTGTCAGGCGAATGACATGACCGCGAATCCAATAGCCGGAACGCTGGTGTTCCTCCTTGGAGGAATCGCCGCAGCCACCTATCTGCTGCCGTTCCGCGGCGTCAGGGGCTGGGCTTACGAGACGGGGTGGCTCGTTTCCGTGCTTGCGGGGTGGCTTGTGTTCCCTCTTGTCTTTGACGCGTTCGTCGTTCCTGACTTCTGGGGTGTCATGGGGACAGCTCCGCTGTCCGCCTTGCTGCGCTCATTCGGCATCGGAGCCCTATGGGGCGTCGCCTCCGCCGGAATCAACTTCGGCCTGCAGGGTGCGCCGGAACTCGAGAGTGCCGCGCTCGCCGCCGACACTGCGAAATGCGTGTAAATTGGGTCTTCTCGTGGAGGGTGTTCAAATTTGACGCTCCAAATGTACCCATTGCAGATGACTTTTGGATGATGAAAATATGATTTCTTTATTTTGCCACCCCATAAGTATGAAAAAATGATATAATATGGGGTGTCAAACGGAGATCAATTTATGATAGGTCGCAAAAAAGAGCTGTCTGAACTGAGAAAAGCATACGAGTCAAAGGAGTCGCAATTGGTTGCGATCTACGGGCGTCGTCGCATCGGCAAGACATACCTTGTCAATGAAGCGTTCAATCGCTCGTTTGCCTTTCATCACTCTGGATTGAAGCGAGGTGGCCTAAAGGAGCAGTTGAAGCAGTTTCGCATGTCTTTGCGCCAACAAGGGCATTGGGATTGCCCGACGCTGAACGACTGGCAGGAGGCGTTCTTTGAATTGGGCAATTTCCTGTCTGGACTGCCGGAAGGAAGAAAGGTCGTGTTCCTCGATGAAATGCCGTGGATGGACACGTTCAGATCGAATTTTTTGACGGCATTCGAGGGATTCTGGAACGGATGGGCCGTATTCCGCACTGATATTTTGCTGATTGTATGCGGTTCTGCGACGACGTGGATATTGAAAAAGGTCGTACACAGCCGCGAGGGTCTGCACAACAGGCTTTCTGCAAGAATCAGGTTGGAGCCCTTCACGTTGCATGAATGTCGGCTGTATGCCGAAAGCGAGGGGCTGGGGCTTGACGAGCGTCAGATTGCGGAGTGCTATATGGCGCTTGGCGGTGTGGCGTACTACTGGAGCCAGCTTGCGAAGGGAATGAGCGCAGAGCAGAACATCAACCGGCTGTTCTTTTCGGAAGACGAAGGGCTGCGCGGCGAATTCGAGGAACTGTATTCTTCACTGTTCAGGAATCCTCAGCCTTACGAACGAATAATCCGGTCGCTCGGGAAGAGACGGTATGGATTGACGAGAGACGAGATTCTGGCGGATGTCGGCAAGGGGAGCGGCGGCGATATGACCAGATATCTCGAAGAGCTGGAGGAGTGCGGCTTTATAAGGAGTTATCATGTCGTCGGGGCTGTGAAGCGAGGAAAGCTGTATCAATTGATAGACAATTTCAGCCTGTTTCATATGCAGTTCTCCGGCATGCGCGGCAGCGAAGACGGCAATTACTGGACGGCATTTGTGCCGGAGGGGACAAAGCATGCATGGAGAGGCCTTGCCTTTGAACGTCTTTGCCTTTCCCACGTACGGCAGATCAAGGAGACGCTGGGCATTTCCGGGGTGGCCGTCGATGTCTATGCTTGGCGGCGGAAGGGGACGGAACGCGGCGATGCCGGCGTGCAGATCGATCTGCTTCTTGACCGAAAGGACGGAATAATCAACCTTTGCGAAATGAAATACTCGGATGGGGAGTATGTGCTCGACAATGCGGAGCTTGAGCGCATGATAAGTCGCAGGGAGACATTCCGCTTGGCCTGTGGCATAAAAAAGGCCATACATCTCACGCTTGTAACGTCCAATGGCCTGCGCCACAACAAATACAGCGGAAACATACAGAGCGAACTGACGCTCGCCGACCTGTTTCGCGAATGAAGCTGATGGAAAGGGTCGCATGACATGACAGCCAACCCCATAGCCGGAACGCTGGTGTTCCTCCTCGGAGGAATCGCCGCAGCCACCTATCTGCTGCCATTTCGCGGTGTGAAGGGCTGGGCGTACGAGACGGGGTGGCTCGTTTCCGTGCTTGCGGGATGGCTCGTCTTCCCTCTCGTCTTCGACGCGATTGCCGTCCCCGACTTCTGGAATGTTCTCGACGCGGCACCTGCGGCAACGCTCTTCCGTTCGTTCGGCTTTGGCGTCCTCTGGGGCGTCGGCGCGCTTTGCTGGGCGCTGATGGTGCGCTATCTCGGCATCGGCCTCGGGCTGGGCATCGGAGCCGGGCTTTGCGCCACGACGGGGACGCTGCTGCCGCCCATCTGTACGGGACATGCGGCAGATCTCGTCGCCACGTCGTCCGCGCGGATGGTGCTTGGCGGCGTTGGCATTGCGCTTCTCGGCATTGTCGCCGTTGGATTGGCCGGGCGGCTCAAGGAAGGCGAGATGAGCGAAGCGGACAAGAAGAAGGCAGTATCGGAGTTCGACTTCAAGAAGGGGCTTGTCACTGCGATCATTGCTGGCGTTGCTTCGGCAGGAATCAACTTCGGGCTTCAGGGCGCGCCGGAGCTTGAGAAGGCGGCGCTGGATGCGGGCTGTTCGCCGACTTGGGCGGGCATGCCGATCCTGACCGTCGTTCTCTGGGGCGGACTTGCCACGCAGCTTGCATGGGGCGTTCTGCAGCATCGCAAGAACCGTTCGTTTGGCGATTATGCTGCCAATCCGCGCCCGCTCAACTACCTGCTTTCGATTGCCGTGGGGGTGGTCGGCGTCATGCAGTTCGTCTTGCAGAAGGCGGGCGAGCCGCTTATGGGCGAGTTCCGCTACATTTCGTTTGCCGTGCTGATGTCGAGCGCCGTTTTCTTCTCGGCGATTCTCGGCGTCATCCTCGGCGAGTGGAAGGGCACGTCGTGGCGGACGCAGGGGCTTCTGACGAGCGGGATTGTCGTTTTGGCGGCAGGTTTTACGGTGATGGCCATTGGAGGGAAATGAAGGCAATGCAAACGGATCGGCGAGGATTTGTGGGGTGGGACCCTTTGGACGGTAGTAATTTTGGCGGTAAAACCATGTGATTTGGCAAGATAACGCAAAAAGAGGCGGAATGCGATGCCTAAAAAGACAAAGTTGAATCTTGAGTTTCTGCTTGTGAAAGCGGAGTTGGAGGGCGTGTCCGAGAAGGGGCTGTTGCGGAGCCGCAACATCGGGTAGGAGGACTTGATCTGGCTGCGGACTGGCGGGGAGGGAAGGTTCCTAGGCAGGGTTAACAGGATTATTGGAGTTTGAACACCCAAATCTTGTTAATCCTGTAAATCCTGTCCAAAACACGGAGGCGGGGTCTGTCCCCAAGTTTCTGTCAGGCCTTGATCGCCAATGCCATTTGGCTGGCATCCAACGCATTCCAATCGAAGTTGAGCATCTTGAACGCATAAAGACGCTTCCCGACATACATCGCGATCCGTTTGACAGGATTCTTGTCGCACAGGCGTTGGAAGAAGGTCTTGTCATCGTGACACGCGACAGGATAATACCGCAATATCCCGTACAGACAATTTGGCAACACCCATGACGCCGTAGTCCATCGCATTGCATGTTGGCGAGCGGGAACGCTTCGGAGGCGATGTTACGCGGCAAGTAATACCTACGCCTGATGCCGGTGATGTCGGAGAGGCGCGAGGCAGGTTCGTAAGTGGCCGCTTGCTGGAATAGTTGCGGGGAGATTGGGCGGAAGTGCGCGTTTTACAATGGTTTCGCGGGGTCTGTCCCCAAAATTTATTGTGCGGAGAGGACAATTTTTGGTATAATGCGAAGGGTAAGGGAGACTTGTACATACAAGATGCGGTTAGTGAGGGCTTTCTGCGGATTGCGTAAAGCTACACACGCTTATGGCGTGTGCGGTTCTTCATGCCCTGAAATGGTACTCGTCGTCAATTCCACATCGCCACAGAGCCGCGTAGGATGCTGCGTGGAGGGTCGCAATGTTTTTAATACCCCCTCCTCATCATTGCCGTGACCGCAGCGTAGGGCGTCTGGAGCGGCGTCTGCGGCGTTGTGGCGGCAACGCCCCGGTGTCGTGCCGCTGCGGCTCCGCGAAGCCGCATCATCATCTCTATTTGAACAAAAGCGACACTTCTGTCGCTTTTGCTTTTTCTACAAACCACTTGTCGAAAGGAACGACACCATGAAGAAGATGCTGCCCCTCGTCGCCGCGCTGTTCGTGGCCGCAACCTCCGCCGTCGCGGATCTCTACGCCACGCTCATCGTCAACGGCACGCCCTACGACCAGGGCGGCGAGGGCTGGACCTTCGACGGCGCGACGGTCGCGCTCACGAACGCGGGGCCGTTCGTCCTCTCCACGGGTGGCGCGAACTTCACCTCGAACGTCGCCGTCGTCGCGCAGGCCGACTGCGCCATCACGTTCACGAATCTCGAAGTCTTCGCCGGGAACCACGCCGGGCTTTCGCCATTTACGGTCGCGCCCGGCGTCTCCGTCGCGCTCACGCTCGAGGGCAATACCGTGCTGAAGGCGGGCAGTGGCGCCGCCGCGATCACGGTCGTCTCCAACGCGACCGGCGTCGCCTCGCTCACGATCGACGCGGACGCGTCGGACACATTCCACACGCTGGGCGCGACCGGCGGCAACCAAGGCGCGGGCATCGGCGGCGGCGACGGCGAGGCCTGCGGCTCGGTGACCATCAACGGAGGCCTGCTGACGGTCGAGGGTGGCGCGAACGCCGCCGGCATCGGCGGCGGGCGCAACGGCGCGGGCGGTGCGGTGACGATCTCCGGCGGCCGACTGAATGTGAAGTCCGCCGGCTCCTACGCCTTCGTCGGCGGCGGATTGAAAACCACGAACGGCGGCGCGGCCATCGGCGGCGGATACAAAGGCCCGGGCGGCATGACCGCCATCTCCGGGGGAACCATGTCGCTCACCGGCGTCGGCGATGGTGCGGCCATCGGTCCCGGCAAAGACGGCGCGGGCGGAACGACCGCGATCACGGGCGGCTCGATCCTGGCGCGGGGCGGCGCGGTGGAACCGCCGCCCTCGAACGGCGTCGCCCGCGTGTGGCCGGTGTCGGGGCTTGCGGACAGCGCGGCGCCGTCTCTCCCCTGGCTGCCCGCGACCTACGGCACGAACGACCTCGTCGCCGTGGGCGGCGAAGTCTGCGTGTGGCTCCCGACGGGCGACTACGCCTACGGCGAAGCGGAGAGCGACGGCGCGGGCGGCATGCGCCGCCACGCCGTCCTCGTGGACGCGGAAGGCAACGTGACACTCGACGGCTGGGCGACGGTTTCGCCGCTCTCCTCGCTCAC
>Ga0310786_10006092_pt1 | contig 16177 bp, 15 predicted proteins | sample AusTroGonzalo_MG_FD_203881 | JGI IMG/M metagenome (GOLD analysis project Ga0310786, IMG submission 203881) | Bovine rumen microbial communities from tropical cattle in Woodstock, Queensland, Australia - Gonzalo_03 (v2) (version 2) | ecosystem: Host-associated > Mammals > Digestive system >... | reverse complement strand
TATCGAAGATAGTGCCATTGACTCTCTTATCACCATCCTGTTGCCTCGTGCCCGCGTCATTACCCCTAATATCCCAGAGGCGGAGATTCTGCTTGGCGGAGAGACACTCGATTGTCAATCATCTCTTCCTGACGCTGCACGTCGACTCGCAGAGAAAGCTCAGACCTCAGTGCTCCTAAAGGCGGGTCATCTCACAGAAGAGAAGCTGGTAGACATCTTCTATGATGCCGAGGAAGGCAAGGTGTATGAGTTGCCATCGGTACGTATCCACACCAAGAACACCCATGGCACAGGATGCACGATGTCGTCGGCTTTTGCTTCCATGCTTGCCAAGGGCATGAATCTGCCAGATGCCGCCGCAGCAGCCAAGCAGTATATCAATGATGCCATCGTTGCTGGTGCCGACTATGAAATAGGTAACGGCTTTGGTCCTGTGAAGCATTTCTTTGGCTTATGGAAGTAACAACCAAGCAAAGCTACAATTTCAGCTAATGACTCATTGAGGACACTGCCCAACCTATACCTCCAAGTCATAAGGGTCAAGAGTTCCTTCAAATGAAAGCAAATGATGAAAAATGAAGAGTAAAAAGGTGTAAAGCATTGATGTCAATGTATTTTTTTCGCCTTTCTCTTTTCATTTTTCATTTCTTTTATATACCTTTGTCCCCGAAAAACGAAAACAATCCAACTATGGCAGAAGAAACACAATTTGACCAACTGCAACGGCTCGTCCACCTGATCGCGGACGACAACGAACTGCTGAACCGTGCCAACACGTTCATGCAGAACCTTGTGAACAACAAGTTTGACTATCGCGGCAGGAAAGACATCTCCGCTGAACTAGCCGCAAAAGAGAAACTAAACGAAGGAAGGCATCAATGAGATGCTTTCCTTCATTGTTTCTTTATTTCTTCTTTGTTTCTTTATTTTGTGTTGGCACTCAGAATAAATCCATAATGGTGAGCCTGATTGCCGTCGATGGTGTATTGTGGCAACGTACGCTTGCCCCAAGTGTCTGTGCCACCTACACCATGAACGCTGAGGTCGATGTTGAGATTGACGAACTTTCCTCGTTGCAATTCGTAAGGATGACCCACCCCAAGGTCTTCCTCGCCGTAATCCCAAGCACGGATGCAGAGGGGCTGACAGCCTTCGATGCGCAGTTTCCTTGAAGAACCAGCTATTTCAAACCAACGAACATCACAACGATTACCGTTATCTTGCGGATGCACATACTCCGTCATGTAGTCGGAGAGCGGCATCTGGTATCTTCCCAAGAAAGCGGAACCCTTGCGGTCAGGATAGTTCTCCCACGGACCTCGACCGTAGTAGTTGATGTCAGTATAGTCGGCAGGCAGACGCATTCTCATGCCGAACTTGGGCATGAGTGGAATATCAGTAGCGGTAGGAATGTAATCCATATTGACCATGATGCGTCCCTCTGCCGTAAAGGCATAAGTAAGGGTAAGGTCGGCACCTATGGGCAAAGAGATGTCATAGACTATCTTCAGTGTTGATTCGTCCACCTCTGCACGATAGGAATGTACGGTACGTTGGGTTGCAGCTTCTTGCCAAACAGCCACTCGACGGGCAAAACCAGCAGCACCTTGATTGTCATTCTCCGGTTTCCAGAAGTAGGGTTCCAACGGAGCTTGCAGCATCTGTTTCCCATCAAGCATCCACGAAGTGATGGCACCCGTATTGTCTATCATGACGGAACCCTGGTTCGTGGTCACAAGAACACCTCCATCCTCCTGACGCGATTCTGCAGGCGTTCCTGTCAAAGTCGTGGGGAAGGAAGAAGGTTTCGTCACAAACTGTTCACGAGCCACCACAAATCCCTTCTGTGCCCAAGGCTTGTCTTCTTTCAGACGAGCGCTGACATTGAGCAGAGTCTCGTTGAAATAACGGATGGTGTCGTAGGTTATTTCATACTCATCAACGTCGGTGAAGAAGTCACGATTGATAATGCGGACATTACCATCTTCATAGACAAACTTCAAAGGTTGATAGACATACTGCACCTCATAATAATGGGGATGCGGCGTGCGGTCAGGGGCAATCAATCCATTGATGCAGAAAGGACCGTCGTTGGGCTTGTCACCAAAGTCACCACCATACGCCCAGAACTCATCCTCCTCTTTCTGAAGCTTGGATGAGGGACGTAAAGGCGAACCATCTATGGGTTTCGCAATACCTTGATCCACCCAATCCCAAACTGCCAATCCACAGATGGAAGAGTCGGCATAGACTACGTCCCAATATTCCTGCAGATTACCCATCGAATTTCCCATCGCATGGGCATACTCACGCATCATGAAAGGCTTATCCGTCACGCGCTGGGCACGCTCACGCAATTCATCCGGATAGAGATAACTATCATCATAAATATCTGAGTATCGGTGGTCGCTGTCAAAGAACGGTGGACGAGTCGTGTCCAATTCCTTTACCTTATTATACATTGCCTCGATGTTCGGACCCACAGCACCTTCGTTGCCAAGACTCCAAAGGATGACGCAAGGATGATTCCTGTCACGCTGTACGAGCGATGTCGCCCTATCCACATGAGCATCCTTGAATTCAGGGTCTTCACCCATCTCACGATTCGCATAACCATAGCCATGAGTCTCGTGGTTCGCTTCGTCCATCACATAGATGCCATAACGGTCGCAGAGTTCGTAGAGATATTCGCGGTCGGGATAGTGGCTGGTGCGCAGGAAATTGACATTCGCCTGCTTCATCAGACGGATATCCAGCTCGTAAGTGGCATCATCTACATAACGACCCGTACGAGGATGGTGGTCATGACGGTTCACGCCACGCAGTTTCACATTCTTACCGTTAATTTTGAAAACCTCACCCACAATCTCCACCTTCTTCACACCCAAGTGATAGTCGAAGTGCTCGATGACAGCCCCCTTCATATCCTGCAACTCAATGCTGAATGGGTAGAGGTTGGGCTTCTCGGCAGACCACAAACGTGGGTGTTCCAACGGGAGGTTCAAAGCAATGGTAGTCGTGTCACCAGCAAGAAGACTCTTCACATTGCCCACCAACTCTCGTCCATCCATCTTGAAGACCACCCGCAGGTCTTTTGCCGCTTTCTTACCTGTCTGACAAAGCGAGATGTTGGCATGAATCGTTGCTTGACTGAAATCGCTGTTCAGGTCAGAAGTTACCTTGTAGTCGCAGATATGTGTCTGCGGTCTCACCCACAACTGCACAGGACGGAAGATGCCAGAGAGTCGCCACATGTCCTGATCTTCCAGGTAGCTACCGTCACTCCAGCGATAAACCTCCACAGCCAGTTTGTTCTTGCCAGCCTTCAGATACTTGGTCACGTCAAATTCAGCAGGTGACATTGAGTTCTGACTATAACCCACACGCTTGCCGTTCACCCAGACGTAGAACGCCGAATGAACGCCTCCAAAATGAAGGATAAGGTTTTGCTGTAACATCTCCTTCGTGACATCGAAGAACTGCACGTACGAACCCACAGGATTGCGGTTCTCGTAGGCCGTCCAATCTTGAGGTGGCTCAGCAGTTACGCTGGGACGTGCCTTCACAAACGGATAATTGATGTTGATATAGATAGGCGTACCATAGCCCTGCATCTGCCAATTGCCAGGCACAGCGATCTTACCCCATTGACTCACATCATAGTTCTCCCGATAAAAATCTGCGGGTCTTTCTTCTGGTTTTCTGCTCCAATGGAAATACCATTGTCCATCGAGCGAAACAATTTCCTTGCACTCCTTCTCCTTCGAAGGCAACTGCAACGTGGCATGATAAGGTAGTTTGTTGATTCCTAACACATGAGGATTCTCCCAATCATTCGTGGTCTGTGCAGATGCCTCCAAAACAAGGGTCAGCAAGGCCACAAGCATCAAAGTAAAGTTCTTTTTCATTGGTTTTGGTTGATTAATGATGCAAAGGTACAAATTTTTCACTACCTTTGCAACCCCAAATCATAATAAATAATGTATCACAGCATGAATAGATGGATGATAACGCTTCTTGCCTTGGTTTTTGCCCTTGGCATGCAAGCACAGAACATAGAATACTCCAAGGAAGATAGCGCCTTGGTGGTGAAGCTGTTGAAGGAAGCACCCACACAGCGTGGCAACGAGAATCGCATTTTCTACTTCGGCAAGAAATTCTTGGGACTGCCATACGTGGCACACACTTTGGAACTGGGTGATACCGAGCACCTCATTGTGAATCTGCATGGACTCGACTGCACCACGTTTGTGGAGACCGTTGTGGCACTCTCCTTATGCGATCTGCAGAACCAACGCACCTTCGACGATTATTGCAAAAACCTCTCGAAGATTCGTTTTCGTCAAGGCAAGATGACCGACTACACCTCTCGCCTTCACTATTTCACTTGGTGGGCTGAGGACAATGAACTGTTGGGCATTGTCGAAGACATCGCACCTAACACTGCACCTTGGGGCGCGTTCACAGCAGTACAGACCATCAACATCAACTACATGTCAGCCCATCCGACGTTGTACAAGCAGTTGAAGAACCATCCTGAGTTTGTGGCACCCATCAAACAATATGAGCAAGCCACCAACGGTAGGCAGTTCCGCTATATTCCCAAGAAGAATCTGCAATGGAGACAAAGCACCGACTTGGGCATCATACAAGATGGCGACATCGTAGCCATGCTGACTGATTCTGATGGACTCGACACCCGTCACATCGGCATTGCCTTTTGGAAAAACGGACGTCTCCACCTGCTCCACGCATCGAGCCTCTACAAGAAAGTGCTCCTGAGCCCAGAGACGTTCTACGAGTATGAGATGAAACAAGACAAGCACACGGGCATCCGCGTGTTCAGATTCAAAGATAAATAGTAAATTGTCAAATAGTAAATAGCACGGTGATTTATTGCTTTTCAGGAACGGGTAACAGCCAATGGGTAGCTGACAAATTGAAGGGGCTGCTCACGGATGAGGAAGACATGTTCGGCATGGTCTTTCCCGTCTATGGATGGGGCATCCCAAAAGTGGTGGGAGAATATATCGACGAGCACAAAACAGAAATCCAATCTGCCAAATACGTATGGGTGGTGATGACTTGTGGTGATGACATCGGCTATGCTGACACCATCTTGAGCAAACGGCTTGACAGGAAGGTGGATGCGGTCTTCTCCGTCCACATGCCCAACACCTATGTCTGTCTGCCTGGCTTCGATGTGGATAAGGATGAGGTGGCGACTGCCAAGGTGCAGGAAACGCGCAAACGTCTTCCATCCATCGCTGAGAGCATCCAGAACCGAGAGACGAAGACAGAAGTGGTGCGAGGTGGTTGCGCGTGGTTCAAGACCTACGTATTGCGTCCCCTCTTCAACCGTTTCCTCGTCACCGACAAATACTTCCACACCGCCAAGAACTGCATGCGTTGCAAACGCTGTCTGCGTGGATGTCCACTAAACAATATCACCACCGACGAGAAGGGCAATATTGTCTGGAAACACGAGAACTGCACGGGTTGCCTCCGCTGCTACCACCGTTGCCCATGCGAAGCCGTTCGATTCGGCATATTCACCAAGAACAAAGGACAAAAGATTCATGATTTCGATTGATAAATTGGGGGTAGAATTCTCTGCCACCCCACTCTTCTTAGATGCCAGTTTCGTGGTCAATCCTAAAGACCGCATCGCCCTTGTGGGCAAGAATGGTGCAGGCAAGAGCACCATGCTGAAAATCATTGCCGGCATGCAGGAACCCACCTACGGACAGGTGTCACGTCAGAAGGACATCACCATCGGTTATCTGCCACAGGTGATGAAGTTGGCTGACAGCCGCACCGTGATGGAGGAGGCTGAGACGGCGTTTGCCCATATCAGCGAGATGCAGGAGCGGATCAACAAGATGAACGAGGAGATTGCCCGTCGCACAGACTACGAGAGCGAGTCGTACATGGCGCTCATCGAGAAGTTCACCCACGAGAACGACCGCTTCACGATGATGGGGGGTGCCAACTATCACGCCGAACTGGAACGCACCTTGCAAGGACTGGGGTTCCAACGTGCAGACTTCGACCGTCCCACAGCAGAATTCTCTGGCGGTTGGCGTATGCGTATCGAACTGGCAAAGCTTCTTCTCCAGAAGCCCGACCTCCTCTTGCTCGACGAGCCCACCAACCACCTCGACATCGGTTCCATCCAATGGCTGGAGCAGTTCTTGGCACAACGCGCCAATGCTGTCATCTTGGTGAGCCACGACCGTGCCTTCATCAACAACGTGACCAACCGCACCATCGAAATCACCTGTCATCGCATCAACGACTACAAGGTCAAATACGATGAGTATGTGCAACTGCGCGATGAACGTCGTGAACAGCAGCTTCGTGCCTACGAAAACCAGCAAAAGGAGATTGCTGAGATCAAGCAGTTCATTGAGACCTTCAGATATAAGCCCACCAAATCCAACCAAGTGCAGTCGCGCATCAAAATGCTGGAGAAGATGGTGCCCATCGAAGTGGACGAGGTGGACAACAGCCATCTCCACCTGAAGTTTCCACCCTGCCTGCGCAGTGGCGACTACCCCATCATCTGCGATGAGGTGGCGAAAAGTTATAACAAACTTGTCTTCTCTGATGTGAATCTGACCATCAAACGTGGTGAGAAAGTGGCATTTGTGGGCAACAATGGTGAGGGTAAATCAACCCTCGTCAAGTGCATCATGGGACATATCCCTTTCGAAGGCAACTTGAAGATTGGACATAACGTGCAGATTGGCTACTTCGCCCAGAACCAAGCCCAGCTCTTAGACGAGAATGTGACCGTGTTCGATACCATCGACCGTGTAGCACGTGGCGACATCCGACTGAAAATCCGCGACATCCTCGGAGCCTTCATGTTTGGTGGCGAAGCATCTGACAAGTACGTGAAAGTGCTCTCTGGCGGTGAACGCAGCCGACTTGCCATGATTCGACTCCTGCTCGAACCCGTCAACCTGCTCATCCTCGACGAGCCCACCAACCACCTCGACATGCAGTCAAAGGATGTGCTCAAACAAGCCATCAAGGACTTCGACGGCACAGCCATCATCGTCTCCCACGACCGCGACTTCCTCGACGGACTCGTCAGCAAGGTCTATGAGTTTGGAGGCGGGAAAGTGCGCGAACACATCGGCGGCATCTACGACTTCCTGCAAAAGAAACAGATCGAGAGCCTGAGTGAACTGGGCAAGAACATGAACAGCGCAGGAAGCCCATCAGCAGCACCGACCAAAGATAGCGGTTGGAAGAAGGAAGAAGGGAAAGCCGAAGACAAGGAACTTGGCAACAAGGTACAGTCACTCCTCTCCTATGCCGAACTGAAGGAGCGCAACAAGACCATCAAGAAAGCAGAGAAAGCCGTTGAACAGGCAGAACAGAAAATCGCAAAACTGGAAGAGCAAATCGCCGACATTGAAGCAAAGCTCGCCACTCCTGAAGGTGCATCCGACACCACCCTCTTCACAAAATACGGAGAACTGAAAACCCAACTCTCCGCTGCTGAGGACGAATGGACGGAAGCCAGTTTAGCGTTAGATGAATTGACAAATAATTGACAGTATCACTCTCCAGCGCACGTACATCGCGTTAGCTCAATTTTCAACTTTCAATTTTCAATTTTCAATCACCCAAAGCTCCACCGGCACTACCCCATCGCTCAACATGCCCAACAGCTCGGCAGCCTTGTTGCTGAGGTCAATCACTCGTCCCTTGGCGAATGGGCCACGGTCTCTCACGTCCACAATCACCTCTCGTCCGTTCTTCTTGTTCACCACACGAATCTTCGTGCCGAACGGCAACTTCTTATGGGCACAAAACAGCTGATTCTTGTCATATCGCGTACCATTTGCCATCATCCGTCCGTGCGTCTTGGCAGAATAATAGGTCGCCATGCCCGTCTCGTAGAGCGTACCCATCTCCGTATCCTCCGCCACCTTTTTCGTGTCCAGATTCTCATTCGGGATGACAGGTTCCTTCAGCGGCGCCCCCTTCTCTTCGGGCTGATTCTCTGGAGCAACAGGCATCGCACCCACCCATCCCGTCGGATTCGTGGACGAATGCAAACCCTCTCCCGCACCCCATTGCACAGGATGGGAAGGGTCTTGCGATGAATGCAGCACCTGTCCCCAACACCACCCAAATGGTAATGAGAAACAGATAAGCATCGACAGGAAACGTGTACAGATAAAATTCATCGAAACAACTGATTTAGGTAGCGTTGCGTTTGCAAAGGAAAGAAAAAAACCGCACTCCCGCAACTTTTTCCGCAAAAAATCCCCTTTTCGTTTTGTAATGTCCGAAAAAAGTACTAACTTTGCACCCGCAAACAAAAAAGAGGAGCTCTTTTATGTTGCACAACATAACATCGCGGGGTGGAGCAGTTGGTAGCTCGCCAGGCTCATAACCTGGAGGTCGCATGTTCGAGTCCTGCCCCCGCAACTAAGTTACAAAAGAAGTTCCTCCCCGAACTTCTTTTTTTGAACAAGCCCTACCGTGCCGGAATGGTGGAATGGTAGACACGAGGGACTTAAAATCCCTTGGGCATTGTGCCCGTGCGGGTTCGAGCCCCGCTTCCGGTACTTAATTATTTTTCAGATCATCTGTAAATCATGGATTTATAGATGATTTTTCTTTTTCAAGGTGTACTAAAAGTGTACCAAATCATAATAATTAATCGGTTATAATGAATTTGTTTATTTGCGGGTTCATCAACTTTGTTTCTCTAACGAATCACTTGCCAATCACGTATGTGTTGAACGAGTGTGGGGATGCTGCCACGTTGAGGTACTTTCCTTTCACCTTGACGCTCAGGCGGGCATCGGTGTCGGTGAAGTTGCCGACCGTGACGATGATCTGCTGGCCGTTGCGGAACACGACGACGGGCGTCTTGCTGTAGTCGCGGCCGGCGTAGGCGATGGTCTCGGTGCCAGGGGCGACGAACTGGCAGAAGTGCTTGTAGGCGAAGTACTCGGCGGTGTAGCGCTTCTGGCGCGTCTTGCTGTCCACCTGGATGAGCGCATTCTGTGTCCAGCCCCAAGTGGACTCTCCCTTGTCAGCGAGGATGAAGTTCCAGTTGTAGTACTCGTCACAGCCGTTGCCGAGATTGTCGCTGAGCAGGAAGAAGGTGTGTTCACCAGCCTTCCAGTCCATCGAGCCGTTGCCGCATTCGCTTTCGCTCTGCATCAGGCGCAGCTGCGGATAGCGGGCTTTTAGTTTCGGCAGGTTCTCGCGGCATTCCCACTGGGTGGCGATGCCCTTGATGTTGGCTTGGAGTGTCGCGTCGTCGATAATTTTCTGCACGTAGTCGAGTCGGTTGGTGTTGAAGGTGCCGATCCACAGTTCCACCTCGGGGTGCTTTTGTTTCAGCGTGGGCGCGAGATATTCGTTGTTGAAGCGCAGCGTACCCTCAGCCGTCCATGCGCAACCGGGATAGGGCGTGTAGCTATAGGCTTCGTTCTGGTACATGACCTTGGTGATGGGGAGTCCCTGCTCGGCATAGAGGTCGATGAAGCGGCAGAACATGTCGGCGTAGCTCTGCAGGTAGCGCGGGTCTTGGATGAAGTAGTCCTGCGTAGCAAGGCGACGCGGGAACACGCCGTTGCGCTCGCCCAGGAGCTTCATCTCGTCGGGGTCGGTCTCGGCGGCCGAACCGCTGAGCACACTGCCATCATATAGCAGATAGTCCTTCTCCTTCGGCTGCGTGTTGTACGGGCTGCTCAGCACGCAGTAGTCCTGGTTGATCTTCATCCATGCGGGCGGGCTCCACGGGCTCATGAAGAGCTGCAGCTGGGGGCAGTACTTCTGCGCCGCACGGGCCAGCGGGATGATGTTGCGCTTGTCGCGCTCGATGTTGAAGTGCTTCAGCCCGAGGTCGCCCACCACGTCGTCGCACTGGTACCACGAGCGGGCGTAGTCGTTGGCATTCATCGACACACGGCCATGCGTGAAGTGCAGGTCGCCGTCCTTGGCAAACAGGTTGCGCATCACCTCGTCCTGGTCGTCGCGGCTCAGCAGGTTGAAGGCATCCCAGTCCAGCTCGTTGAACGTGGTGCCCCATGCCCGGAACGTCGTTCCCTTCTCATTTCCCTCAACTGTCGCCACCAGCGTTCCCTCAGCCTTTGAGGCAAGCGCCGCTTTGGATATCACCCACGGCGTCTTCTCGGTGGTTGTGTACGTAGTCACTCGCTGCGCATTCAGGGCCAGCGTTCCCGTCAGCAGGACGGATAATAGCATCATTTGTTTCATATTCATTGGCTTTGAGTTTCTTCCCTGATCACCATCGTCGGGGGGCATTCGTACATCACCCGGGCATGGTTGGTGCGGATGAGCTGGCTGTCGAGGCGCTGGCCGGAGGTGCGGTCGATGGTGTCGCGATAGACCTCGCCGTTGCGATAGACCACGCCGTCCTCGCGGGAGAAGTATTCGTTCTCGGCATGGATGTGGAAGGTGTGGGGCAGCGGCTCCTGGGCGCGCAGTTCGCCGCACAGGTATTCGTCGTCGGTCCAGAGGCGGAGCTGATAGGTGTTCGGGGTGTCGTTGCGGAAGCGGTAGTCGATGTAGTTGTAGGAGATGCTGGTGCCGGTGCCGAAGGGAATCTGGCGGCCGAAGTCGGGGAAGAGGTCGAGCCCGTCGTGGTGATGATGCTCCGTGATGGTCAGGTCGCTGTGCAGCACGAGCCAGTGGATGAGGTTCGACAGCTGGCACATGCCGCCGCCGATGCCCTGCGAAGGCTTGCCCTTGGCGATGGTCAGTCCCTCCTTGTAGCCCTTCCGCTTCGTGGTGCGCCCGATGAGATGCCAGACGGAGAAGGTCTCGCCGGGACGGATCATCAGCCCGTCGATCTGATTCACCGCCAGGGCCAGATTCATCGCCTTGTTCTCCTGCAACTGCATGTTCACATTGCCCAGCCGCCGTCGGATGAGCGAGTTGTGGCGATAGACCACCACGGGCAGCTCCTCCATCGTCCGCTCCCTGGCGAAGCGCGTCTTCCGCAGCAGGTCCTGCACGTGGCGCTTCAGTATTTCCTTCTCCATCGACAGCCGATAGGTGAAGGGCGAGATCTCGCAAAACAGTTTCCGTTCCATATTCCCTACAGATCGATTAGAACCTCCTCGCGACGTTCATTTACAGGGCATTGGCCAGCGCAATCACCTTCTGACGGGTCTCCTCCGTCTTCTGCTCGTCATTCTTGGCAGAGACGAAGCCCGTGTTCTCCACCTGCCAGTAGTTGCAGATGTCGCGGAACTCGGCCGTGGCGCCATCATAGACGTTGGGCGAATAGGACGACATCAGCAGCGCCATCTTCTTCACCTTGGCGGGCTTGTTCACGCAGTACATGCGCTGGACGGGCGCCTGAATCTGGGCGCAGAGCGTGAAGTAATAGATGGGCGCAGCCAGCACCAGCACCTCCGCCTCGTTCATCAGCGGGAAGAGCTCCTGCATGTCGTCCTTCTGGATGCAGGCACCATTGCCCTTGCCACGGCAATATCCGCAGGCCATGCAGCCGGCAACCTTCTTTCTGGCCACATTCACCAGCGTGACCTCATGACCCGCCGCCTCAGCAGCCTTCTTATACTCCTCCGCCATCCAAGCGGTGTTACCATTGGCTCTTGGCGAGCCCTGCAGAATCAGAATCTTACTCATAATCGTTTTGGTTTTGTGTGGTTATACAAACTGTTGCAAAGATACGGAGAATTTCCGAAACTCGCATCATCAACAGGAGAAAAATTAATTTCTCAACTTTCGCAAGTTGAGTTAAGGAGCAAGGAGCGAGGAGCAAGGAGCAAGAGGATACCTTGCTCATACATACAAAAATGGCAAACAAGCGAACAGAACATTCCTCTTGCCCCCCGCTCCTTGCCCCTTGCCCCTCAAAAGTTGAGCTTGCGAAACTTAAAAAGCATATTTTCTGCCTCGGGGAACCGAACTCACCCTGTCGGTACCGTATTTTTTCATTGCATCGGCTCTTATATCGGTATATAAGACTTCATACAAGCTGCTTCGACTCTTATATCGGTATATAAGCCTTCTCGCAAGTTGCATCAGTTCTTATATAGGTATATAAGGCTTTTCGCGACGGCAAAATTACGAAAAGTTAGATGAAATTCGGCTCCCGAAGGCAGAAAAATGCGTTCTCATAGGCTGAAATCGTTCCTCCGAGGCAAAAAATTGCGTTCTCATAGACTGAGTTCGGCTCCCGAAGATGAAAAATTGCGTTCAGCGCCCCATCATTCGCATCTAAATCACCACGTCGAGCACCATCATGAGGACGAAACCGATGGCGAAGCCGATGGTGCTGAGATTGGAGTGCTGACCTTCGGAGGCTTCGGGGATGAGTTCCTCGACGACCACGTAGAACATGGCGCCGGCGGCGAAGGCGAGCATGTAGGGAAGGACGGGCATGAGCAGCGAGGCGAGCAGGAGGACGGCGACGGCTCCGACGGGTTCGACGGCACCGCTGAGGGAACCCAAGAGGAAGGAGCGCCAACGGCTGTTGCCCGCCGCGCGCATCGGCATGGAGATGATGGCTCCCTCGGGCACGTTCTGGATGGCGATGCCCAAGGAGACCGCGATGGCGCTGGCCAGGGAGATGTTCGTGGCACCGCTGTCAGCGCCGGCGAAGACCACGCCAACCGCCATTCCCTCGGGGAGGTTGTGGATGGTGACGGCGAGGGCGAGCATGGCGGTCTTGGAGAGATGGGAACGCATGCCCTCGGGCTTGTCGGTGCCGATGTGCAGGTGGGGCGTCAGTTCGTCGATGAGCAAGAGGAAGCCCATGCCCAAGAGGAAGCCCACAGCGGCGGGAAGGACGGACCATTTGCCGCTGTCGGCCTCCATCTCCATGGCAGGCATCAGCAGCGACCACACCGACGCGGCCACCATCACGCCCGAGGCAAAGCCCAGCAGCGCCTTCTGCAAGCGCACGGACATTTCGCCGCGCATGAAGAACACGAAGGCGGAGCCGAGCATCGTGCCCAGCAGGGGAATCAGGAGTCCTATGATGAGTGTCGTTGTCATCGGGTGGATGTTGTGAATTATCGGGTGCAAAGGTAGGTCTTTTCCATGGATTGTGCAATACCTACATCTAATGAAAAGGAGAGCCGAAGCCCTCCTTTGTTATTTCGCCAGTTCCTGCTCGATGCTCGCTTCCATGTCCTGCGGCTCCGTGGTAGGCTCGAAGCGGCAGACGACGTTGCCTTCGCGGCTGATGAGGAACTTGGTGAAGTTCCACTTGATGTCGGGCTTCGATGCGTAGTCGGGATCGGCCTTGGTGAACATCTCGTCGAGCAGCTTCGTCAGCGGATGCTTGGGGTTGAAGCCGGCAAAGCCTGCCTGGCTCTTCAGCCACTGGTAGATGGGGTGAGCGCTGTCGCCGTTGACCTCAATCTTCGACATCAGCGGGAAGGTGACGCCGTGGTTGATGCGGCAGAACTCCTCGATCTGCTCGTCGGTGCCGGGCTCCTGATGGCCGAACTGGTCGCAGGGGAAGCCGATGATGACGAGTCCCTGGTCCTTATACTTCTGGTAGAGCGCCTCGAGGCCGTCGTACTGAGGGGTGAAGCCGCACTTGCTGGCGGTGTTGACGATGAGCAGCACCTTGCCCTTGTAGTCGGCGAAGCTCACTTCCTTGCCCTTGTTCGAGAGGGCGGTGAAATCATAAATCTTTTCCATGTTGTTGGTGTTTGCTGTTTCTTTGCAGGACATCAGGCTGATGACAGCTGCAAGAAGGGTCAATAAATAAATGTGCTTCATAAGTAATCATTGGATTAATCGTTCTTGATGGCAACCTCCTCCAACGACTGCATGATGTCTGCCACCTCTTCCCTGTGTTCCCACAAGGCGCAGCCGCCCGTATGTTCGCCACCCACAAGACGCGCATCGCGGAGACGCTGGAAAAGGGGTGACTTCAAAGCGCCGCGCACACCGAGCGAGAGCACGTTGCTGTCGCTGAAAGGAGAGAACGGACAAGGTTCGGCTGCCCCATCGGGACCGATGTGGAAGAAACCACGACCACCAGCGAGACAACCGCCCATGTTTTTCTCATCGCCAGGGAAGGAGATGATGATCATGCTGGAGAATTGCTCGCGCTGATGCTCCAGGAGCGCTTCCATCCGTTCGGTGTCTGCCTCGCTCAACGCCAAGTGTTCTGTGCCGCGTTCGGTGGGCACGTATTCCACATAGATGATGAGTTTGCAGCCCAGGTCTTGCAACTGATGGATGAATGGATCGGAGGTCACGAAGACCATGTTCTCCGTCGTGACCGTGATGCTCGTTCCGAAGAAGAGGTTCTCCTGCCTCAGCATCTCCATCGACATCATGGCACGTCGGAACATGCCCTTGCCGCGACGTTCGTCGGTGCCATGCTCCGTTCCCTCGATGCTGATGACCGGCACCATGTTCAGGTGTTTCTTCAGGAACTCCATGTACGAGGGACCGATGAGCGTGCCGTTGGTGAAGATGGGGAAGATCATGTCCTTCACCTCTGCCACCTTCTCCAGGATGTCCTTGCGCATCATGGGTTCGCCACCTGCCAGAAGCGAGAAGTTGATGCCCAAGTCGGCAGCCTCGGTGAAGACTTGCTTCCATTCCTCTGGCGACATCGTCGTGCGTTGACTCTTGCCCGGGTCGTCAGCGATGCCGTTGGTGCGGGCATAGCAGCCCTTGCACGAGAGGTTGCAGGTCGTGGAGATGCTGCTGATGAGGAAGGGAGGAACATCCAGCCCCTCCTCCTTCTTCACTTTCGCTCTCCGCTTCTCCGAACGGGCAAAGGTCTTTTGCAGCTTCAGCACAAACCTCGCTTCACGTGGATTGGTCAGCACACTCTTGTATGCTGTCGCCATGATGTTGCGGATGCTTCCGCTCATGTATTCGTTCAGTTGCATGAGAGAAAAACTTCTATTGGTCGAGAATCGTCCTCACAAAGTCCTTGAACGCTCTAATGTCGGCATCGTCGGGATGTCCTGCCTTGACAGGTCCCATCGAGCCACTGCAAGTAAACTCCTTGGTGCTCACAGCGATGCCTTTGGCTTCGAGGGCTTGTCGCATCTGTGGTACAGGTGATTTGATGATGGCACATGAGCCAAAGCACACCACACGCTTCACTTTATCGGGGGTAAGCGATTGGATGAACTCTATCACGCTGCCGTTCACTTTGCCCAAGAACACTCCTGCCCCAAGAAAGAGCGTGTCAACAGGTTCCGACAGTGGCACACTGACCAGCTGAGGTTCTGCACCCACGATGTCTTTCACGGCCTCTACCATCTTTTTAGTATGACCGAACTTACTGTAATAACGGATTGCGTTTTTTGCCATAATTACGTTATATTTATTCTTCTACAGCTACAAACTTCTCTTTCTTACGCTTGCAGCGGGGGCAGCGCCATGTGTCGGGCAGTTCCTCAAAGGGAGTGCCGGGAGGGATGTTCTGCTTGGGGTCGCCCTTTTCGGGGTCGTAGGTGTATTTGCAGGGGCATTTAAATTTTGTCATAATGGTATTCTTCTTATAATTTGTGGTTAAAAAGGGGAGAGCCGAGACCCTCCCCTTGGCAAAAAAATGTATTTGCGTCGCGATGCGGATGCACCTGTCGATGCCATGAGAGATAATCAAGCGGGCTGCCACTTGCAACGGACAGGCGACACGATGGCACCTTCCTTCTTCAATTCGGCAAAAGCCTTGTCCACTTCCTTGCGGTCGATACCTGTAATCTCCGCAATTTTGCCAGCGTTCACGGGAGCACCGAACTCACGCATGGCCTGTAATACCTTCTCCTTCATGATGTTTAATCTTTAATGTATTACATCTGCATGATCAGCCAGTTCTGTACACCAATCTTCTCAATCATTTCGACTGCACCCTGACTCCAGTAGAGGTCTTCTTCCTCGTCGGCCAGATATGCCTTCAGAATGTCGAAAGTGAGATAATCCTCGCATACTGAACCCATGCACTTGCGCAACAGCTCCACGCCTGGCTCCTGAATCTTCAGGTCCTCCTTGATGTACTCGATGGGGTCGTAGCACAGCGCGCGGGCCTCGTGCTTTTCCACCTTCACTTCGCCGCCAAGGTCGAGGATGCGGTCGATGAACTTCTCCACCCATTCCATCTCCTCCGTGTAGTGGCCGATGTACTTCTCGCCCAGCTTCGTAAAGCCCTGAGCCTTGAAAATCT
>Ga0310786_10006091_pt1 | contig 16180 bp, 13 predicted proteins | sample AusTroGonzalo_MG_FD_203881 | JGI IMG/M metagenome (GOLD analysis project Ga0310786, IMG submission 203881) | Bovine rumen microbial communities from tropical cattle in Woodstock, Queensland, Australia - Gonzalo_03 (v2) (version 2) | ecosystem: Host-associated > Mammals > Digestive system >... | reverse complement strand
CGCTCGAGGATCATTATGCCCCTTATCAGTATGATTTAGAAAACATGAATATGCTACCCAAGTCTATATTCGGCATGAGAGACAATGGCGAGAGTTTGCTTTTCAGTGACAATGAGATTAAAGGTTTCTCTTATGAAGAAGGTTATGTCTATGTACTACGTATTAAAGCGACTCCAACACTTCAACAGGTAGGAACCTGCAATCCACCACCCTATACATTTGAGTTGGTAGAAGTAATTTCAAAAAAACAACCTAAAATTGGTCCTGCAATATGAAACAGTATTTAAAAACAATCGTCTATCTGGCTGCTGCCTTAGTGTCTGTAGCCTGTTCATCTGGTGGAGATAATGACCTTTGTTTTAAGTCAGAGAGTTACAATGACGTCGTTTCGCGGGGAAACACTTATGAAGGCATTTGGATGGTTAACGACGTAAAGGCGGAAGCAGCTGATGTCAGTATTAATTTTGATGACACTGAAGTTCAGGGGAATGCCTTGCCAAGTACGGCAACGTTTTTCGGCTTTCCGTTTCAGGCGATTACAGATTTAGTCATGCCTGGAGCAACGGTCAGCAGTATCCCTAATTCCATTGCCATACCAATGCGATACGTCGGCTATTCCGACAATGCCTACTACCTCGAATTTACCCCCATGTACTACTCGAGTATGGACCCACAGAATATTTTCTATCAAGTGATTCTTGAGGATGGAAGGGAGATTGGTCTCACTATACACATGGTGACAGAGAAATCTTCGGTAATCCTCAATAGTGAAGGTGGGGCATTCTCTTGCATCATCCCTGTGGATAGGATCTTATGTTCAGAAGGTGCGGGAGTTATATTTAAAGAGATACCGCTTAATCCAGAGATGCAACTAAGATACACAAGTATCAATAGAGTAAAAGGAAGCACCGTTGGAGACTGAGGAGCAACTGCTGAAAGCCATCAAATCTGGAGACCGCCAGGCGATGAGACGGCTCTACGAACGGTATAAGGGATATGCTATGTCGATAGGACTGAGGTATATCCCTGACAGCGATGATGTGGAGGATGTGGTGCAAGACAGTTTTGTGAAGATCCTGACCTCAGTCCAGCATATTGACTACCAAGGGGAAGGATCACTCACAGCTTGGGTCAGAAAGACGGTAGTAAATAAAGCGCTTGACTTTGTGAGGAAACATGAACGGATCAGTTTTACGGGTACCATCCCGGATATACCCGACGAGGAACCAGAGTTGGAACGGATTCCACCTCATATCCTCAGCAGAATGATCGCACAGCTGCCATCTGGCTATAGACTGGTGCTAAACCTCTATATTTTCGAGCACTGCTCACATCAGGAAATCGCACAAAGGCTGGGTATCAAGGAGAATTCATCCACCTCCCAGCTGGCAAGAGCCAAACAGATGCTGATAAAGATGATGAAGGATTATATTAAACGACACGAGATATGAAGCAGGACAAATGGACCGAAAGGCTTGAAAAACATTTGGCAGACTACCGTGAGGAGCCGAAGCGCGACTTATGGGAGGGCATTGAGGCTTCACTTGATAAAGAGGTGAAGCGTCAGCATCGTCTTGTATCCTTGCGTCGTTGGATGGCTGCTGCCGTTTTCCTTGGGTTGATAACTGGTGGAGCTTATTTATTTTGGCATCAACAGCCCCTTACAGATGAACAGCAACACAATGCGATTGCTGATGTATATGAGGCTCCTGAGAATCTAAAACAGGAGGAATCCATTGTGGCTCAAGTAATCACATCTAAGAACACAGCTTTATCTGTCATGCTTCAACCATCAGACAAAGTTGTCGCTACTGAGGAATCTGTCACGACAGAAGAATCAGTGGCTACTGAGGAGTCAACTCCTGTAGTAAATGAGTATCATAAAGTATTGCATATAAAAACCGAGGAGCAAAAGAAACAACCCACTTTGGAAGTGTTCGAAGAAAAGAATCCTGCAATACACCACAACAGAAAGTTGTCAATGAACCTGTATGCCTCAGGAGCTATGGGTAGTTGGAAGGGACAGAATGGTGTTATGATGAGTTCTTCGATGCAGCAGAAGTTCGCCTTTACGCGTGGGGAATCAATATATCTGAAGGATTATGAGGAACGTCAGGATCACAAACAACCTATCTCTTTTGGACTTACGCTCAGTTATCCTATCACCAAGAGACTGTCTGTAAGTACAGGAGCAGTATATACCAGACTGAGTTCTGATTTCCTGACCATCGTTCAGAATCATCAGATCAAGCGTCACCAGGTACTCCATTATGTTGGTATTCCCTTGAATCTACAGTTCTCAGTATGGCAATGGCGTGGGCTGGATCTCTATCTTGCTGCAGGTGGCCAGGTGGATTGGAACGTTGCGGCAAAAGCCAATACCGATGGTGTAGATCAGAAGATGGATAAAGATAGGATGCAATGGTCGATAGGCGGTAGTTTAGGTGTGCAATATCATATTGTGCCTCAGGTTGGTCTCTATGCGGAACCAGGTATTCGCCATTACTTCAATAATGGTAGTAGCATCAGTAATTTCTACAAAGACAAGCCCACGAATTTCAATCTCCAATTAGGACTAAGATTCGATTTTTAGGCTATTGTGCCCCCAATAATTATTATTGGAAAAGTGTAAGTAATAAGGTAAATAGTAATTGGAAAAGTGTAAGTTTTGAATAGAATAATCATTGAAAAAGTGTATTTTTTTATCGTTTTTCTTGTGAGATAATGTTATTTTTACTATCTTTGCGCCTGTAATAGCATCATGAAGTATGATAGAAAGAAAGGCAAACGAGTTAATACACGACTTTTTTAAGAACGATAAGCGTTCATTACTGGTAACGGGAGCTCGTCAGGTAGGTAAGACTTTTGCCATCCGCAAGATTGGCAAGGAGTGTTTCGATCAGGTTGTTGAAATCAACTTCATCGAGCAGCCTGATGCCATTGCCCTTTTCAGTGAACCTAAGGATGCCAATGGCTTGTTGCTGCGTTTGTCTGCTTTCACGCGTAAGCAGCTGATTCCTGGCAAGACACTGATTTTTTTCGACGAGGTGCAGGAGTGTAAGGAAATTGTCACCGCCATCAAGTTTCTGGTGGATGAAGGGAGTTACCGTTATGTGATGAGTGGCTCGTTGCTAGGTGTCGAACTGAAGGACATCAGAAGCGTACCCGTTGGTTATATGGGAGAGATCGAGATGTTCCCACTCGATTTGCAGGAGTTTGCGACCACAGTTGGCATCAGCAGCGATGTGCAGTCTCATTTACGCGAATGTTTTGAGCAGCAAAAACCTGTTGATAGTTTTATCCACGAGCGTATGCTGGAGTTGGTGCGTCTTTATCTGATTGTGGGCGGAATGCCTGCTGCTGTTCAGCGCTATTTAGACACAAATAATCTTAGACGGGTTTTGGGCGAACAGCGAGACATCATTCGCACCTATAAGCGTGACATCACGAAATACGACCCCAAGAGGAAACTGCTGATAGAGGAAATTTACGACCTGATTCCCTCTGAACTCAATGCCAAGAACAAGCGGTTTATTCTCAAAGAGTTGAATGAAAAGGCTCGTTTTAGTCGCTATGAGAGCGGCTTCCTGTGGCTGAAGGATGCTGGCGTAGCCCTCCCCACTTACAATATCGAGGAGCCCAAACAGCCCTTGTTGCTTAACAAGCAGCGCAATTTGTTCAAGCTTTTCCTCAATGATGTCGGCCTCTTGGCGGCTATGTATGGCGACAATATCCAGTTGCGATTGTTGGAGAAGGACACCAATATCAACTATGGCTCTGTGTTTGAGAATCTTGTGGCTCAGGAACTCTGTGCCCACGGCTTTGGGCAGAATCATGACCTTTTCTACTTCAACAGCAAGAAACAGGGTGAACTCGATTTCGTGGTTGAGCAGCATGGAGAGGTCTTACCTATCGAAGTGAAGTCTGGCAAAAATTATGAGCGCCATCGTGCACTCTGCAATGTGATGGCAAATGATGATTATTCCATACCAAGAGCCATCGTGTTCTGCCAGGACAATGTGCAGATTAATGATAATGTAACGTATCTGCCCATCTACATGCTAATGTTCATGCAGCACGAGCAGACGGAAGAAGTGGTTTACAAATTCCAACCAATTTAAATATGAACGATAACAATTGATTGACTGATTAGAGATAAAAATGAAAAAGGTATTACTATTGACAGTCTTGCTGATCTTGGGAGCCAACGCCTGGGCAGGTCATCACAAAAACTTCAAGACAACGGCTTATGTAATGGTTCAGGATGTGAACCGAGTGGGAACCGTGAAAGGGTGGGAGGCGCTATGGCCCGACTACTCCAAGAATCTGAAACTGGACAAGGTGTATCTGGAGACCTTCCGCGACAATGTGTTTGTCGATGACAAGGCTATGCAACAGGCCATTAAGTTCTTCAAGTCGAAAGGCGTCGAGGTATCGGGAGGCATCACCTACAACTTCTCGGGCAGCAAGCGCCAGCGCTGGGAGAGTTTCTGCTACAGCAATCCCGAGCATCTGAAGATGATCAAGGACATCGCCGAACTGACAGCCCGCTATTTCGACGAGATCGTGCTCGATGACTATTATTTCACAAACTGCAAGTGCGACCTTTGTATCAAGGCGAAGGGCGATCGCTCATGGGGTGATTTCAGAATGGATCTGCTCGATAAGGTTGGCAGGGAAATGATCGTAGAGCCAGCCCATCGCGTGAATCCGAAGTGTAAGGTGATTATCAAATATCCTAACTGGTATGACCATTTCCACGGTCTGGGCTTCGACCTGAAGCGCGGTCCCTGGACCTTCGACGGCGTCTATACCGGCACAGAGACGCGCAATCCTGAGAGCGAACAGCATCTGCAGGCTTACGAGAGTTTCGGTATCATCCGCTATTTCGAGAATATCCGTCCACAGCACAACTTCGGCGGATGGGTTGACGCGGGCGGTGCCTGGTATCCCGAGATCTTTGCCGAACAGCTGTGGCTGACGTTGCTGGCCAAGGCTCCAGAGATCACGTTGTTTAACTTCACGTCGATGATGTTCCCGTCGTCCCAAAAGGGTAATAACCCTCCCACATGGGGACGTATCGCCGACGATGCCTATAACAAGATCGATCCCCTGCTCGGCAAACTGGGTACGCCCAAGGGTATCAAGGCCTACAAACCTTTCAACTCGTCGGGCGATGACTTCCTGCATAACTATATGGGTATGGTGGGAATTCCTGTGGAGATTGTGCCTGAGTTCCCGGAGGACGAGCAGCTGGTGATTCTGACGGAGTGTGCCAAGAACGACCCTGAGATTCTGTCGAAGATGAAGCGGCTGATGGAGAAAGGCGGTGACGTGATCGTCACTTCGGGCTTCTATCGTGCCATGCAGGACAAAGGTATCAAGGACATCTTCGAGATGGTGGCCACCGAGCGGAAAGCCGATATTGACACCGTGATCGTGAGCGGTGGATACGGATTCGGGCGGAATATCGGACGGACAGCCGTCAGCGTGAAGATACCCGTCTTTATGTACTTCACCAACGACTCGTGGGAGGACATCACCACGCTGTCGTATGGTAACGGCTGGCCTCTGCTTCAGCATAGCGTCTATTCAAAGGGCAATATCTATGTGTGGGTGATTCCCGACAATTTCAGCCATCTGTATGCCCTGCCTGCCAATGCGCTGAACCGCCTCCGTGCCGTCATCTCCCGTTCGACAGATGTCTATATCGAGGGACCCTCGCAGGTGGCTTTGATGACTTACGACAACGGCACCTTTGTCGTGCATTCGTTCCATCACGAGCCTGTAACCGTCACCCTGGTGACACGCAGCAAGAACGGCCTGACGGATCTGATGTCAGGCGAGGTGTTCAAGGGCGAGATAAAGCCCAGTCAGAAGATCAACGGGCGCGAATCGTTTGACACCAATGTCGTGACAGTCACCATTCCGCCGCATTCATTCCGTGGCTTCAAGATCATGTAAGCATCATTATTTTTGCAACAAAAAGAAGATATGGAAGATAACAACAAAGAGCAGCAAGGGCTGCAACTGGAGTTGCCACAGGACGTGGCACAGGGCGAATATGCTAATTTTGCCATCATCACGCATTCGAGCAGTGATTTTATCATCGACTTTGCTCGTGTGCTGCCGGGGGTGCCGAAAGCCCAGGTGAAGAGTCGTGTGATCCTCGCACCAGAGCACGCCAAGCGCCTGCTGGCTGCCCTTCAGGAGAACATCATGCGCTACGAGAATGAGTTTGGACCGATCCGCATTCCCAGTCAACAAGCTGAACCCATCATCCCCTTTGACCTCCCAAAAGGTGAGGCTTGACACCCTGTATTGCAGTGAAACAAGATACCTATCCTATACTGCACCTTCCTGAGACGGGAACGGTGCTCTATCCTTTTCGCGAGAACTGCCATCATGAGGTGAACAGGTTGAAAGCCCGTTTCTGCGAGTGGTTGGGTGAGCAACTGCCAGAGGGTCTGACGTTCAGAAACGATGTGGGCATCTGTGTGGCGGATGCCTTGCCGTTGATCTGTCCTAATCTGGTGATCCTGGTGGATGAGCGTCCTGACATACGGATCGCTGTGGAGATCGACGAGCCCTTCGACCTTTACACACGAGAGCCCCAGCACTATCTGACTTGTGGTGACGACTATCGCGACGGACTGCTGGCGCGACTGGGTTGGACGGTGGTGAGACTGGCTGAGCGACAGGTGTGGAACCACCATGAGGCTTGTGCCGACTATCTGATTGAGGTGTTGAAGGCACGCGTGCCTCATCTTTCATATCCCCAATTATCAGGAAACCCACTGCCGCCAGTGAAGCGTTGGACGAAGATGGAGGCGCAGAAGATGGCGGCAAAGGCGCAGATTATCGCTACTGCTCAATCGGCTAACGCACCTTCACGCTGCAAGATGACCCCAGCGGAGTGTCAGTGTATGGCGCAGATGAAACCTTTTCCTCGGACTGCTGATATGCAGGCGAAGATGACCACTTTCAGGGATGCAGGGCGTTATGAGCAGGATGCGTATATCGACTTCGAGCCCTACGAACATATCTATCTCTATCAAGGTCGGCAGCGGCTGTTGCCTGTGAGTTCGTTGGTGGGCTACTTCTTCGAGTGTTTCAACCCCTTGGCAGCAGCCGAGCGCCAATGGCAATACAAGGGCATCCCAGTGGAAGAGGCGCTCGACCGTTGGGACAGGATCGGTACGATGGCCAGTGAGGTGGGTACTTTCGTACATGCCCAGACGGAGAACTACTTCCGCGATGGTTCGTTTGAGACGGTCTATCCCTTCTGTTACAATGGTGAGACAGAGCAGATATCAGTGGAAAAGGAGAAGCAGCATTTCCTGCAGTTCGTGAAAGATTATGCCATCCAGCCCTATCGTCAGGAATGGCCTGTCTATGATACGACATTGAATATAGCAGGCACCATCGACTTGATCTGTCAGGAGGATGACGGCTCGTTTACGATTTACGACTGGAAGCGCAGTTCAAAGGTGGTGAACGCCTTGGGACAGCCTATCACAGAGGGTTTCAACGGAAAGATGAGTCTGAACGGCATTAACCTGCCCGATACCTCGTTCTATCACTACTGTCTGCAGCAGAACCTCTACCGTTATATGTTGGAGACGCATTACGGCATCCGAGTGGGGGCGATGAACCTGGTGGTGCTCTGTCCCGATTATCCCTCGTATTTTGTGGCACAGGTGCCGAAGATGGATGAGGTTGTGAGTCAGATTATTGGCATCTGTCAGCGCGAAGATTTGGGCCATCGTCTGCTCACTTAGGTAATTTTTGTGAAAAATGTGTGTGTTTCGCAATTTTTGTGTAACTTTGCAGCGCAATGAGGCGAAACAGACACATACTACTGATAGCCTGCCTGATGACGAATATCGCTCAAGGGCAGGCTGTTCGCAATGATACCATTACGGACAGGACCCATCAGCTTCGTGAGGTGACGGTGACAGAGAGTCGTCGTCAGCACGAGGTGAAGAGTACGGCGCCCCTCCGTATCCTCGACCGTGAGCAGATGCTGAGCCTGGGTGTGACGGATATGGCCGACGCCCTGCACCGTATGGCTGGTATCACCTTGCGCGACTATGGTGGGGCAGGGGGATTGAAGACGGTGTCTGTACGTGGCTTCAATGCCAAACATACGGGTGTGAGCTACGACGGTATCATGCTGAGTGACTGTCAGAGTGGTGAGATAGACCTCTCGCGTTATTCGCTTGACAATGTGGAATACCTCTCGTTGGTGATAGGCGATAATGACGATATCTTCATCCCAGCCCGCAACGCTTCGTCTTCGGCTGTGCTGAATATCCAGACCATTGGTATGCCGACAGGTGACAAACGTCCGCATCTGACGGCCCAGGTGAAGGCTGGCTCCTTTGGTTATGTGAGTCCTTTCCTGCGCTATGAGCAGAATCTTAGCGAGACCTTCGTCTTCTCGGTGACAGGGGAATATACCTATGCTGAGAATGACTACCCTTACGAGGTGAAGAACGTGACGCAGGTGGTGAAGGACTATCGTAAGAACAGTCGGATGAACACAGGACATGGAGAACTGAACTTTGTGTGGACGCCTGATGCCTTCAACCGTCTTAGCGGTAAGGTGTATTATTACGATAATGATCGTCAGTTGCCTGGTCAGGTGCATTATTATACGGATTTATGTAAGGAGACCCTCCGTGATCGCAACGCTTTCGGACAATTACAGTATCTGACGCATAACCGTTCGGGCTGGTCGTTGAAGTGGAGTGCAAAGTTCAACTGGAATGCTTCGATCTATAAAGACCCGTTGGCATCCAAGAACCAGAATGATGCCAGCTACTGGCAGCGCGAGTTCTATACCTCAGCAGCTGTACTCTATGCACTATCGGAACAGTGGGTTTTCGACTATTCGTTAGACTATGGCTATAACAATCTGACCAGTTCAGCTGAGCGAACCATCAACAACAAGCCTTATCGCCACACGATCCTTCAGTCGGCGACTGCCAAGTACCGAAACGGAAGACTGACCGCTCTGGCCCGTCTGCTGTATTCGCTCTACCTGAATGATGCTCAATACGGTGAGAGTGCCCGAAACATGCGTCGCCTGTCGCCTTCTGTTTCCTTGTCCTATCAGCTGGTTGAGGATCAGGATCTCTACCTGAGAGCATCGTATAAGAATATCTTCCGTTCTCCAACCTTCAATGAGAGCTATTACTATCACATGGGCAGTACCGACCTGTTGCCAGAGAGCACAGACCAATATAATATAGGTATGACCTATAACACAAAGTCGGAAAGCTGTGATTTCCAGGTTACCCTCGACGGTTATTACAACCATGTGAAGGATATGATTGTGGCCGTACCTTATAATATGTTTATCTGGACCTGTGTGAACGTGGGAAAAGTGGGTGTGCTGGGAGGAGAACTGACAGCCAATGCCAACTGGCGACTTAATGCGGACAACAGTCTGCAGATCTCTGGCAGCTATTGCTATCAGCAGGCAGAGAATAAGACGAACTCCAGTTCACCTTTCTATGGCTATCAGATAGCCTATATACCAAAGCATACCGGTAGCTTGGCTGTCGGGTGGGAGAATCCTTGGGTGAATCTCTCGCTGCATGGTTCTGGCCTCAGCAGCCGTTGGGCAAACAACCAGCATTACGAGGGAACGGAAATCGACGGCTATTGGGATACTGGACTGACGGCTTGGCGCACTTTCTCTTGGAAGGGACAGTCGCTGGAGGCCCGTTTCGATCTGAAAAACCTCTTCGACCAGCAGTATGAGATCGTACGTCTCTATCCCATGCCGGGACGCAGCTGGCAAGTATCATTGAAATATCAACTTTAAAATATAATAACGAAAATGAGAAAGTATCTATTAAGTGTAGCTGTGATGGTGATGGGTACAACCCTCCTCACAGGTTGTCTGGGAGACGATTCGAATAGCAACACACCAGCGGAGATCACTGTGACCAAGGGCGTGTTTGTGATTAACAACGGTAATGTTGGTAAAGCGATCGATGGAAGTTTGTCCTATATAGATTATACTACGGGAAAAGCAACTGCAAACATCTATAAGGAGGTCAATGGCAAAAGTCTGGGTGGTACACCTAATGATGTGGTGGTGTATGGCCAGAAGGTGTATATTGCGGGTTCTGACGAGAACACGATCTTTGTATTGGATGCCAGAAACTGTAAGGAACTCAAGCAGGTGAGCACCACTGCTTTGTTGGGTGATGCAGAAGGTAAGAGTCCACGCCGTATCGCTACTTATGGTGATAAGATTTATTTCACCACGTATGGCGGTTATGTGGCAGCCATTGATACGATAAATTTCACCTTACAGCAGCAGTATCAGGTTGGTTCTTATCCCGAAGGACTGGCTTTTGGCTCCACATCCAGCAGCACGACCCTGCCCAAACTCTATGTAGCGAACAGCGACTGGAGCATGGGTAATGGTTCTATTTCCTGTATTGATCTGGCCAGTGCCAGTGTCACGGAGATCAAGAACGACAAGGTGACAAATCCCCAGGAGATCGCTGTGTCTGAGGCAGGTACACTCTATGTGCTCGACTATGGCCATTATGACGAAAACTTCAATCAGAAAGACGCAGGTGTTTATATGATCAGCGGCAATGATGCCAAACTGGTGATTCCCAATGCCACAGGTATGGCTGGTTTAGGTTATTATATCTATACCTTTAACGACCCTTGGGGTGGATCAGGTGCTACCTATAGTATCTATGATATCCGTTCAAACTACACCACGACACTGAATCTGAGTGGCGATTCATCTCATAAGCTGATCAGTCCGTGTGCCATCAGTGTTGATCCGAATACAGGTTACATCTATATTGCTTCTCGTCAGCAGGATCCCGATACAGGTTATCCCAGCTATGCTATGTCAGGCTTCGTGAATGTCTACGACAACACAGGTAACTACTTAGAGTCTTTCACCACCGGTGTAGAGCCTCATAAGATCGAGTTCTCTCACGGTACAGCAAAAATCGTGTTCGAATGAGAATTCTCTGTGGACTCATCCTCGCCTTATCACTGCTTTCCTGCGGTGGTTCGTCCGACCTGCAGGGAGGCGGTGACAAGGTTGACTTCAAATACGCCTCGCTGATCTCCATCACGGCGTACGACGGCTATACGGTGGCTACCATTGGCAATCCCTGGGAGGATGGTAAGGCGCTCCACACGTATGTGCTGGTGCCTCGTGATAAAGAGCTGCCTGTCCATCTGCCGAAGGGTACGGTGATCCGTACGCCGTTGCAAAAGGCAGTGGTCTTTACCACCGTCCATTGTTCTTTGCTGATGGATCTGGGATGCAGAGACAAGATCGCTGGTGTGGCTGATTTGAAATACATCAAGATTCCCTGGATTCAGAAACAGGTGAAAAAGGGCCGTATCAGCGACTGCGGTGATGGGATGAGTCCTGTGATAGAGAAGATTATCGATATCCATCCTGACGCCATCCTGTTGTCGCCATTTGAGAACAGTGGCGGCTATGGAAAGTTGGAAGATCTCGACATCCCCCTTGTGGAATGTGCCGAGTATATGGAGGTGTCGCCGTTGGCTCGTGCCGAGTGGATGCGTTTCTATGGTCTGCTCTTTGGTAAGCAGAAGAAGGCCGACCAACTCTTTGGGAAGGTGGATAAGAACTATAACGATCTGAAAGAGAAGGCTGCGGAGGCAGGTAAAGGCCGTTCGGTGATGATGGATAAACAGGTAGGTTCCGTCTGGTATGTACCTGGCGGGCACAGCACCATCGGTCAGATGATCAAGGATGCGGGTGGCCGTTATCCTTGGGATGACGATGAGCATAGCGGTTCGCTTCCCCTGTCGTTTGAGACGGTGCTTGAAGAGGCTTTCGATACAGAAGTGTGGATGTTCCGCTATGAGGGAGCCAAGGCTTTGACCCTCAGACAGTTTGGTGAGGAAAAGAATGGCTATCAACAGTTTCGCGCCTTCCAGACCCAGGAGGTCTATGGCTGTAATGTGCGTACTTCACGATTCTATGAGGAGTCGCCTTTCCATCCAGACTGGTTACTCAACGACTTTATTCACATTCTTCATCCGGAGGTCAAGTTAAAGAGTCCGCTCAAGTATTATAAGAAATTAAACTAATTCAATTAAGATATGAAAATAGCATTAATCGGTTATGGAAAGATGGGCAAGATGATAGAGCAGATTGCCCGCGACCGAGGTCATGAGATTGTGAGTATCATCGATATTGACAATCAACAGGATTTTGACAGTCCTGCTTTTGCATCGGCTGATGTGGCCATTGAGTTCACTGCGCCTCAGGCGGCTTATGGCAACTACCTGAAAGCGTGGTCAAAAGGTGTTAAGGTGGTCAGTGGCTCTACTGGTTGGATGAAAGATCACGGCGACGAAGTGCGTAAGGCTTGTTCGGAAGAGGGAAAGACGCTCTTCTGGGCTTCGAACTTCTCTATCGGTGTAGCCATCTTCTCTGCCGTGAACCGTTATCTGGCAAAGATCATGAACCAGTTCCCTCAGTATGACGTGGAGATGGAGGAGACGCATCATGTGCATAAACTCGACCATCCCAGTGGCACAGCAATCACACTGGCTGAGGAAATTGTGGAGAACATTGACCGCAAGGAGGCTTGGAAGGAGGATACGACAGACAAGAAGTATCTGCGTGTGGATCATATCCGCCGTGGTGAGGTACCTGGCATCCATACCATCCGCTATGATTCTGATGCCGACCTGATAACCATCACCCACGATGCCCATAGCCGTAAGGGTTTTGCGCTTGGAGCTGTGCTGGCTGCTGAATACACCAAAGAGCATCAGGGCTTGCTGACGATATCAGATATGTTTAAATTCTAAAACGAAGGTTAACGATCAGGTGAAGATGCAACTTACTGTAACACAGTTGCGTCAAATCGATGTAAATGATATTTTAGCTAAAATGGTAAAAAAGAAAGAATTCAATCCTAAGGTACAGTGGGCGAAGTTTATCGTCGTACTGATACTTTATCTGCTTTTCTTGTATTGGGTCAAGAGTTGGTGGGGACTCCTCGTAGTACCTTTTATTTTTGATGTCTATATCACCAAGAAGATCAAGTGGCAGTGGTGGAAAGAGTCAGAACGACCTGTGAAGTTCGTGATGTCGTGGATCGATGCGTTGGTCTTCGCCTTGGTGGCCGTGTATTTCATCAACCAGTTCTTCTTCCAGAATTACGTCATTCCATCGAGTTCTTTGGAGAAATCTCTGTTGACGGGTGACTATCTGTTTGTATCGAAGGTGAGCTATGGTCCCCGTATCCCTCAGACGCCATTGACGATGCCGCTGACTCAGCATACGCTGCCTGTGGTGGAGTGTAAGAGTTATATAGACTGGCCCCATTGGGACTATCGTCGTGTAAAGGGACTGGGTAAGGTGGAACTGAATGATATTGTGGTGTTCAACTTCCCCGCAGGTGACACGCTCTGTTCTGCCCCGCAGTATCAGGCCTACGACTATTACCAGATGTGCTATGGTATTGGTTACCAGCTGTATCCGAACCGTCCTGACCCAGACAAACTAACAGCGGAGGAACGTCTCAAGTATTTCGAGATGATTTATGAGGCAGGCCGAAACGAACTGTGGCAGAACCGTGGAACATACGGTGAGATCATCACGCGTCCCACAGACCGTAGGGAGAACTATGTGAAGCGTTGTGTGGGATTGCCGGGTCAGACCCTGGAGATCCGCAACCGTATCATTTATCTCGACGGCAAGAAAAACAAGGAGCCCGAGAATGTGCAATATACCTACCATGTGAAGTTGAAACAGGCCATCCCAGAGAATCTGATGGACCAGTTGGGTATCTCTATGGAAGATCTGACGAGCCTGAATACAGCGGGTTATATGCCACTTACAAAGTATGCTGTGACTACCTTGCAGGCCAGAAAGGATATTGTGGAAAGCATCACGCTGAATACGGAGGCCAACGATCTGGAGATCTATCCCCTAAACGGCAATAAGCACTGGACACGCGACAACTACGGTCCTATCTGGATTCCGAAAAAAGGCGAAAAGATTCGTCTGACATTGGATAATATTGCCATCTATGAGCGACCCATCCGTGTCTATGAGGGCAACACGCTTATGATTGAAGACGGACGTATCTTTATCAATGGTAAGGAAACGCGCGACTATACCTTTAAGATGGATTACTATTGGATGATGGGTGACAACCGTCATAATTCCGCCGACTCACGTTATTGGGGCTTCGTGCCTGAAGATCATATTGTGGGTAAGCCGATCTTTATCTGGTGGTCCAGCAATCCAGACCATCGTGGTTTCGGAGGTGTCCGATGGAATCGTTTAGGACGTATTGTCGATGACATTAAATAAGGTCCTGCTGAGTACAACCTATTTCGGCCCGGTGCAGTGGTATCAGAAACTGCATCGGGCTGAACATGTCATCATAGAACAATGGGAGAGCTTCCAGAAGCAGACCTATCGCAACCGTTGTCTGATTGCTACCACCAACGGTGTCCAGGCCTTGACGGTGCCTGTGGAAAAGCCGGCAGTATGTATTAAGGATATCCGTATCAGTGATCATGGCAACTGGCGTCATCTGCATTGGAATGCTCTGCAGTCGGCCTATGGTGAATCCCCTTTCTTTGAGTATTATCAGGATGATATCCGTCCCTTCTTTGAAGGTCGATGGACCTATCTGCTTGACTTTAACGAGGCTATCCGCCAGAAAATGTGCGAATTGATCGATATAGCACCTTCTGTAACGTTCACCACCGCCTATATCACAGACCCACAGGCCATCGCCGTTAGCGATTATCGTACTGCCATCCATCCGAAACATCCTCTCCAAGACGATGACTTTGAGACAAAAACATATTATCAGGTGTATCAGATGAAACACGGCTTTCTTAGCAATCTCTCTGTTTTAGACCTTCTTTTTAACATGGGACCAGAGAGTATTTTCTACCTTTGAGACATGGAATGAGACATATTTGAAACATTTCTTCTCCAAAAATGCCGTTATTTCATTTATTCTGTTTATCTTTGCAACACAATCACCAACTGCTCTATGAGGAAAACATTGTTTTTGCTGTATAGTCTGCTGCTTTGTCTCACGACTTTGGGACAGACAAGGCACTTCTATACATCTGAGAAATTATCAAGTAACCTGATTACGTGTATATGTCAGGATAAGACCGGTTATATCTGGATTGGTACGGAATACGGACTGAATAGATATGACGGTTACCGTTTTACGAATTATCTGCACGATGCGAACAACCCCTCCTCACTGGTGAGTAATAATATCACTTCGCTTTTCATTGATACAAAGGGATGCTTATGGATTGGAACGGGAACGGGATTGACACGCTATAGTAATGACACCGAGCAGTTTGAGCGAATTGACCTTCCAAGTAAGGCAGCGCCCCGTGTCAATGATATTATCCAGGAAGACGACGCGCATCTGCTGATTGGTACTGCTGGTTATGGTCTGTTCAGGGTGAATATCGTATCCCGTCAAGCGGAAACGGTTGAAAACTATACACATGGCGACGTCGATTATTTCAATCATATCCTGATAGATGATGACGGAAACTTTTGGAAGGGCGGTTCTGGAGCGGATTTCTCATGTAGAAAGCCAGATAAGAGTATCCGTCATTTTGGCTCTCCATACGGGCCGGTAACCGCCTTTGTTAACTATCAAGGTGGTGTGCTCATGGTATGTCAGCGTGGGTTATTGTACTATCGTGACGGACAACTGATTCCAGATTTCATCGATCTGAGCGTGCTGGGAAATGAGGATGTACAGTTGAGATCGGTACTCTGTGACAAAAAAGGTAATCTGTTTATCGGTACATTAGGCAAGGGACTCTGTTGGGTACCTCAAGGTTCACACAAACTGCGTCGTTATGAATATCCCAGTTCCTCGTTTGACCTGAATACAAGTAATGTGTGGGCGCTGTTTGAGGACGATCAGGACAACCTTTGGGTTGGCTGCCTGAAACGTGGTCTGTTGTTGCTGCCACAACACGAGCCCCAGTTTGCTACTTGGAGTCTTTCTGCGCAGAACGTGAAGATAGGCGGTTCGGTGACTTCTTTCTGCCAGGGTGACGATGGAATGACTTGGTTGGCCGTTCAGAATAATGGTGTCTATGGCTTTGATGCCAAAGGAAATATGGTGGCGCATCCAGC
>Ga0310786_10006090_pt1 | contig 16180 bp, 18 predicted proteins | sample AusTroGonzalo_MG_FD_203881 | JGI IMG/M metagenome (GOLD analysis project Ga0310786, IMG submission 203881) | Bovine rumen microbial communities from tropical cattle in Woodstock, Queensland, Australia - Gonzalo_03 (v2) (version 2) | ecosystem: Host-associated > Mammals > Digestive system >... | reverse complement strand
TGCAGTCACCGCAGAAATGGTCGCGGTTGACGGTGATGTTCGCGATACCGCCGCAGATGTCGCAGTGACGGACCGGGGTGGACGTTACGAGAGTGTGGATTGGACATGTTGCAGTAGTCATTGTAGGTCTCCTTGTGAGTGGATTTTGTGAAAGGTTCGTTAAATTCTTGAATTAGGTCGGCCCAGAACGTATCGTATCGTATAGCCTGACGGACATCGTTATGTCGTGTATCTGGAACTCGAAAGAACCGCTATCCGCATTAACGCTGAACCATACATACGGAACAAAAATGTGTGTGTACTTGTCGGGCTCTACATTTGATCCAGACTGGACCGCATCTAGCAGATAATACCATCTACTATTGCTGTAGCGTATAGGACGGAGGTGAGTTGTCGCTCCGGTAGTGCTGAAGTCGCAGAGTTGCGCGATGCCGTTTGTCGGGCGGGTGTATGCTGAAAAGTTGTAGCCTGTCGGCATATACACTCGCATTGAACCGCTCCATCCATCGGGAACGCTGACGATTGCGCTGAACGATGTGCAGACGTAGCTTTCGCCACCGGTTGCTTGCCTGTTGTTGTATTCGTCGGGCGGGTTGAGCTGCGACCAGTATGGTATCTTGTGAACGAAGTCGTCTGCTTTGCATGTAGGATTGTCGCCAAGTTCTTCAAGATCAAGTTCACCGGAATGGAACGTGTGGATGTTGTTCCTGATGATGGTTGTCGCCATCGCGTTTGCGTCAAAATTATCCTGGTGCGTGACAGACATCATTATGCCGCCCGTCGTTCCTATGGCATGGCAGCCAGTGCAGCTCACGCCTCTCTTTGTGCTGGCGTTGAACTTTGCCGTGCTCCTGACCCCGTTCTTGTAGGAGAATACGAGCGTTCCTTCGTTGCCAAGACAGAAGTTGCCGCTTTTCAGTTGAACATCGGACGGCTGGAAAGCCTGGCGCACCTGTTCGTCGTATGATGAACTGTGCGCCGTGCACCACTGGTTCGGGTATGCAAGAATGCGCTCGCCGTTCGCGTCCGTATGGTAGACGCGACGGAACAGCGGGACTCCCTCGGGATGCAGGTTGTCGATGTTCCCCATGACAAGTGCCGCCGTATGCCAGTTGTTGTTAAATACGATGCTCATTAGAAGATATACAGGGTGTTGGAGTCCGTTCCGATGGAGTTGAAGACGACCGAGCGTCCGTTGATTTTTAGGCTGTCGCCAACCTTGACATTGCCGACATCGACATCCTTGAATACGGGGGTTCCGTTATCAAGGTAAACGGCAACTAGATACTTGGATGACGATCGTGTGTTGCTTCCGTCTGGCGATACAGACGAGACGGCTGATCCTGCCCATGACAAGGCTACTACACCTGAAGAAGAATTGTGGTCTACGAGTGTATCGTGCGTGTGGCTTTCGTCTGCCTTGTGTTCCAGGGCTCCGTTGATGGTGCCGATGCTGGAGCCGATGCCGTTCAGTGTGGAGTCGAGCCCGGTGATGTCGCCTGTGCCGTGTGTGTGGCTTGTGGGGTTGCGGTTGTCGCTCAGGCGGGAGTCGTTTCCCATTACCACCTGCGAGCTGCTTGCGTTACCACTTGAAGGAACGTTCTTTGCAGCCGCAGTGCCGAGTGTCGGAAAGTCGGTGATATCGCTCTTGGTGTGCGTGTGGCTCGAAGCGGCCTTGCCGTTGATTGCCTGGTAGATGGCGGCGACATCTTCGGCGATGTTGCGCTTGTTGCCTTGCGCGTCGAAGTAGTGCGTGGGCACGAGGCCGAGATCCAGGTTTTCTTTGTCCTGAAGGTTGTTGATGTCGCCGATGCTTGCCATGTCCTACCCTTCCAGATCCTTGAGTGCGCGGGTGATGAGGAACTTCACGAATTCCTTGTTGTTGGGGAACGTGTGGCCCTCGTTGAAGAGTTTGACCTTCGCGGCGTTGATTTTTTCGGTCAAGGGCTTCGGGAAGGTCATCGACGGCATCATGTTGGGGAACAGTTCGCACTGCACGCTCTCTTCGGCGGGGACGACCTGGGCGTCTTCTGCCTTGGGCGTGTAGTCAATCTTGCGGCGCACGGTGTACTTGCCCGTCTTGCGGATGGTGGGCAGCACGTCTTCGACGACCCACTTCTCGAACTTGCGGGCGTCGGGCATGCGGCTGCGCATGATGAGACGGTAGAGGTCGGGTTCGTTGATGGCGATCATCGCCTGCTTGCCGCCCTTGGTGTCCACCGTGATCTTCTTGCAGAGTTCGGTTTCGCCTTCCACCAGGTCATTCGAGTCGATGACCTTGGAGCAGTGCTTGGAAATGGCGTCCTTCGTGTTCTTGTAGCCCAGGACCTTGCACACGTCGTCGGCGACGAACCACACTTCCTTGTTCTCGTCCTGGACCATACGGATGCCGTCTTCGCCGTTGAAGATACGGTAGCGCAGTTTGAGCGCGGTCGCCGTGGTCGGGTCGAGTTCTTCGGTCTTGGGCGGTTCTTCATGGACGGCGGGCAGGGTCTCGCCCCGGACATCGCGGTCGAAGTCGGTGTCGCCCTCGCCCTGGATTTCGGGTTCTTTTTCGTCCAAAGGGTGTAGCGATTCGCTATACCCTTCGGTGGTGGTTTCGGGTTCCTCGTCGAAAATTTTCTTGATCATTATGCTACTCCTTTGGTGGTGAGCCCCAGGTCCTTGAGGATGGGAGCGAGTTGTTTGTTGGTGCGGTAGCCGGTGGCTACTTCCCTTATATACTGGGCGCTGTAAGGCTTTCCGGCTATTTCGGAAACCCTTTCGGCGGCCTTGCGCCATGAGAATTTCGTCACGGTAAGATTATTGTCCATTTGGAAGGTTTCCTCGTTTTTAGTAAATTGTTTGTGGTAGTGGTTAATAACTGCTACATTCTATAATTTAATCAATCGTTTTACCTTTGTCAAGAGAAAATTAAACAAAAAGTGAATTTTTCTTATGTTTGGCGATAAACTCAAGGCATTTGCGCAAAAAAAATATGGTGCAGACAAGCATTTAGCGGCTGCATTGGGCATGTCACCGCAACAATTAGCGGCATATACGGCTGAAAAAAGAAAGCCTGGGTTCGAAATTCTGCAAAAATTAGCAGGAATAGGGTGCGATATATCGTGGATTTTAGACGATAGTAAAACTATTGATGAATTAAACGATGGTTTAACCTTTGTCAAGAGTGAACCCGAAAATAACGGTATTCTAGACCTTGCGGGAGCCATCGAGCTGTCGAACACCCCCGCCAGCCGCCTCGCCCAGCTCGTGGGGGTAAGCCCCGCCACCCTTGCCGCCTGGCAGAACGGCACCGCCACGCCCACCGTCGAGGAACTTTCCCGCCTGTTCAACCAGGTCGTCGCCCTCGCCCTGAGCTCCCGCCACGCCGCCACCGCCCAGGCCCAAGCCGAACCGGAAAGCCCCCGCGCCGCTACCGCGTGAGCGGGAACATCATCGAAATTCACTGGTAAGCCATGCCCACCGACACCATACACACAATCGTTTACGACACGATCTATACAGTCTCCTTCGATACGGTCCATGTCCTCATGGATTCTTCGATTACCGTGCAGGCGTTGAAGGACTCGCAGGCGTTCTACTCCAATTCGTTCTACTGGTTGATAGGAGTCGTTACCGTTATTGTCGCCGTATTCGTATTGGCGATGACTATTGCCTGGAACAGACGATTTGAAGTCGAGCTGGAAAAGCTGCGCAATAAGGTTGAAGAGGAAACGAAACATATTTCTAAAAAAGCCTTTGATGAATCAAAAAGTGAATTTGAACGAAATGTGTCCGAGTTGAGTGTTCGTCTTGGGAAAGCATCGTCGAAGATCAATGATTTGTTGTCAAAGTTGATAATGAACTATCTATTGCAGGCAAAGAACGCCAATGATTCGAACGAGTGTCTTAGATCGTGCATTTTTGCATTCGATATCATTTCTGACAATTTCGGTGCTGGTCTTATGACCGAAGCCGAGCTTATTGTATCGGTTCTTGAGAAGAGGTTTATAAAAGAATTTCATGGCGGTGTGGACTCCTATTTGTGCAAAACCATAATTGACCGTATCGAAATTTTCGAATCGTATTACCTCGAATACTTTGTCGATAAATCTCCTGAAGAAAAAGAAAATGCAGCCGGATTTATAAACAGAATAAATGCCATCAAGGCTTGTTTAGGTCAAAAGAAAACGAACAAATAAAATAATCAAGCACCCGATGCCAATAGAAGCCGCCGGGGCTAAATCGGGAAACACGTATTTCCAATAAAGTTCGCGCTTGAAGGCTTTCCAGTCGATTTCATCATTTTCCTTTTCAGCCTTTGGCGGGTAGTTGTCGTAGCCTTTGATTCTGTCTGCGACTGCTTCCAGTGATTCCACCGTCCGTGCGTCCAGTACAATGTTCTGGCCTAATTCCGACAAGCAGCAATGGATGCAGACGGTGCGCCCGTCAACGGTTTTAAGCGGGATGTGGAACTTGTCCTTATTGCAGGCTTGGCACTTGAACTTTTTCATGTGCTTTCTTATGGGGTCGTTGTCGTTGCCTACGGGTGCGGTGCGTTCGAATGTCGTGAAGTCGTGCATGCTTTTTCCCTTGAAGATTTTTTATGTTGTTGTTTTTTTCGCGCATTTTGATTATATTTGCAATACAGAATGAGCGTCTGGGATTCCCTTACAGTTGATGACTTGCCTAACGAGGACTTGAAATGGGTCGCGAAGTCCTTGGGGCTCGATGTCGCCAAACGTATCTGGAAGAAGTTCGCGGGCAACCATGTAGCCTGCCCAGCCCGGATGACGCCCAACGCAGTGCGCCGCTACATGCGCGACAATTTCGACAAGCCAGTTCACCAGCTTGCGTTTGAAACGGGTCTCAGCGAGCGAACGATCTACAGGTATATGAACTTTGTCGAGAAGAAGCCCGAGCAGTCGGGGCAGCTTAGCCTGTTCTAGGGTCATTTGATTCCCTCCGTCAAGTGTTCCAAGAGTGTTTCCTTGAATCCTTCGATGTCTTCGGGCTGCACCACCATATATGGGCGTGCAGGGATGTTCGACCCTGGGTGGTGGACCTTTCCGTAGAATACTTTTGTTCCGTTGCGCGTAAATGCTAGCGACTTGTAGTTCCGGTGCCATATATCGTGCGCCTTTGTCTTGCCGCCGAAGTTGAGTATGCGGGCGTAAACCTTGTTTGTGCCAACCGTGGCACTATCCTTGGTGCTGGACTTGACGAATGAACCCGACAAGTTCGACCCGCCCGTTCCCCTTGATATCAGGCGACCCTTGCCGTACTTGCTGATTACCCACTTTTTGTCACCACCGATAAAGGAGTCCTTGGAACTGTAACGACCGCCTACCTCGAAGTTGTATTCGATGGAGCTTTGCAGGTCCTTGGCGATGATTTTCATTGCCGTGGACATGTCTTTTGCCTTGTTGTCGATGCCTTTTAGCGTGATTTTGCAATTTTTGTCATCGATTTCAGCATTTATCATTTGCATTTCTCCTGAAAAAGTGGTATATTAGGGGTATAGAATGTTCGAGTAAGTGTAAATTCCGAAACACTTGGGTCACGTACCGAAAGGCAACGCACCCTATGGTGAGGTAACGGGCCACCAGAACGTTCTATTTTTTTATTATCGTGTGTCTCTTGAAATCACTGTCATCCACAATTAGTCCTGTCGTGTAAGTCATCGTATTGTACTTCGGGTCTTTTTTGAACACCAGCTTATTTCGGCACATTTTGCCATTGTACCTGAATGGCTTTGAAAAGAGAATCAATCCGTCTTCAAGTTGCCCTGTTCTATAGGTCGGTGTATATTCATCGATAAGCGATGGCAAATTTTCGAGGGTTTCCGTCGTAATACCGACGTGCCCTTTTTCATTTCGCCTTGTATGCCTGATTCTCCACTGGTCGAATGTTATAATCGGGCTGTCTATTTTGTAAGCACTCTTGCAAAATTTTTCCTGCACCGAGTCGAGAAATCCCATGGCTACATACGAGCTTCCCTTTCTATCGACGGCATCAATCGGTGCATCGACTCTCACCATTTCCTTGAAGTTCTTCTGTATTTCCTGCTTTTGCTGGAAGGTGAGGGCGTCCCTTGTCTTCTTGTCGTCAATCATGTCGATGGTCTGCTTCAGATATTCCTGGTGCCTATAGCTGTATGCTCCGGGGGCGTAGTCCCAGCCTGCATCGGGGTAAATTTCCTTGCCGCCAACCTTATAGCCGCGAGTAGTTATCTGCTTGCCCTGAATGGTCTCGGTCTTGCTTACAAAATTTTCGGGCTTGCTCTTTTGGACGACTTCATCGGCGGGCTTCCCGTACAGTTTCTTGATGCCCTGCTTTGTGTAGGACTTTGTTGAACAGTGACAGTTCCAGCCCTTGTGCCCGAAGAAAACTTCCCAGAACGGGTCGTCGTATCGGAGAACCATATTGTGCAGAGCCGCGTGGCTTTCTCGCGGGTGCGGGTTCAGCGGACCCTTTGGAATGGCTACGAATCGCCAATACGGTGCGATGTCGGCCTCTTCCATCATCTCCTTGTATTTGCCTGCATCGTATGCCGTTTTCATGTTGGTGCCGTATATGGTCCTTAAACGGCGCTGGTCTACTACGATTGGTTTCAATTCGCCTGTTTCGGGGTTGACGGCGTTCACATCGCCCCACCATCCCCTTTTCTTTAGGGTCGGAATGATATCGTTTGCAAAGTCCTGGTAGGAAGTTCCATTTTTTATCGCGGCTTGGATAGACTTCTTGATGTCTTTTACCAATGCAATGGATGTCGCCTTCGATACGACGAAAACCCTGTCGTGCTGTTCACGCATGGTGTCCGTCCAGTCCCAATGACCGAAAACATCCTTGGGTCTTTTCTGGGCTTCCTTCGCAGTCAATACCGCCTTCACCTGTTTCTGTTTGAAGAACTCGATGGCGTTCTTCGGCTCCATCTTCCAGGCGGCATTGATCATGGCTTGCAATTCGCTTTTATCAGGCATCGACACGGCCCTGCATTTCGGAGAGCAGCAGGCACTTTGTCACTGCATCGTCCATTTTCTTGCTGCTCAGGTTTGGGAGAATCTTGTAGAGCTCTTCTTCGAACTGTTCGTAGTTGCCGCAATGTTCCGCAAGGTCGATAATCGGCTTTGCAAGTTCTTCAATCTGTTCCTGCAAATCCTCTGCGGAGAGGTCCTGAATCATCTTCTCGATTTTGTTTTTGACGCTTCCTTCTGCGAAACAATGACAATCATCATGTTCGGCGAACATGCCGCCCTGCGGCTGGACTTCTGTCATTTCGAAATACTTTTCATCGATGCCGTAAACATCGGTGATGTACTGGGCATTGAACTTTACGCCGAGCTGCGTGAGTTTGGCGTCGCGGTCGAGCCTTGCCTGCTGCATGTCTTCCGGCAGGATGATGTTCATCCAGGGGATGACTTTCTCGGTGGGCCAGTTGATTTCGTAGATCCAGCGGATGAGCTGGTTGATGCTGGATTCGACCATGGCTGCGTCGTCGAGTGCAAGGTCCGAACGGACATCGTTGTGGACGGTGGCCATCGCCTGGGTGCCGCCGGAACTTGTCTGTTCGGTGGTGAGCGTTTCGCCGAGCCACGCCTTGGATATTTCGGAATCTGCCCACTGCACGAGCTTGCTGTGGATGTCGCTTGCGGCTCCCGAGTTCGGAGAAAGGAGCTCGACGGAGCCCGTGTTCGGGAATACCGCCACGGCGTCCTGCACAAGCCCGGAGAGCATCTTGAGGAATGTATTTTGGTCTTGGACGGTTGTTCCTGCGGGGACCTTGCCCAATGCTTTAGGGATGCCGTATTTTTCGACGAATATCATCCAGAACTTGAGCCCGCCCTTCTTGAAGGTGAGCGGCCAGAAGCAGCGGGAATAGACCGGCTCGCCGTAGGGGTTGCTTGCCGTTGGACGGTTGCGTGTGACCAGGAACTTCTTGTCGGGGACTTGAGTGCGGTTCGTGTTCTTGTCCTGGAAGAGCAGCTCTCCTTCGTCGTCGAACTTGAACCATTCCTGCGGGCGGTCCTTGATTGAGGTGGGGAGTATGAGCGTGCCCATTTCGGTTTCTACCGCGTCCCACACGATTTCGTGGACGGCGTAGCCGTAGCCGTCGGCTTCGAGCATCTGCGATATGGTGTTTCGCAGTTCGAGGTTCCAGAGGTATTCTTCCAGCATCTTCGCCTTCTTGGCGTCGCCCTTGCTTCCGTCGATTGTCCAGGGGCGGCTGGTGATGGCGGCGAAGCGCTTGTTCTTCACTGCGTCGAGGTGGCTGTCAACGAAGTTGCGGTAAACCTTGATGTTGCCGCCCTGCGCCTTGAGGATGGGGTCGGGGTTCGGCAGGTAGTCTTCGCCCGATACGAAGGTGGCGAGCGCCCGGGTGGCCACTTCGGTCGCCAAACGGAGTTTTTCACCGTTTTTTTGGTTGGTTTCGGGGTGTTTTTTACTCTTTTTGCTCATGCATTCCTCGGTGGTTTTCTAATCTCGTTGAAAAGCCGTTCAAATTCGTTGAAAAATGATTTTCTAAAGTCGGACGAGTAAACACTAGGGTAAACGAAAAAACGGCTTAGAAGTGCGTTTCTGCGCGTTTCTCAAAATCCCCCAAAATCGATTGCTTCGTGTTTGAAGGGATTTTCGCTTTGAACGAATATCGGGCCCGCTTCGCTTGCGTTTTTGGCGTGGTATGCAAGGGCCGCTGCCCAGAAGAAGTCGCCGTGGCCCTGCTCGGTGCTCGCTGCGTCGTAGCGCACGTTCCCGGCGGCGGTGACGATCTTACGGACGGCGTGGATGCTTTCGGCCTGTTCGTCCTCGATGCGGCCTTCGACTCCGGGGAACTTGGGGCATTTCTCGATGACGATCTTCTGGTCTTCGAATGCCTGGAGCAGGTTGATTGCCAGGTCCGCCTTGACGGTGTTCGTGAAGAGCACGCCTTCGACCTTGACGGTGCCGAACTTGTCCTGGGCGCGTTCGGTGAACTGGTCGCCCACGCCGGTGCGGTCTATGCAGGAACGCACGAGGTTCGGGAGCATCAGGAACCTGTAGAGTTTCTGTTCCAGGTAGCTCCACTTTTTGTTCTGGTAGGCCTCGACGGCTCGGCATACGAGCGTGCCGCCTACATCTTCGAGAACGTAGATGACATAGAGGTGGCGGTGGCGTGCCACGTCGCAACCGAGATATAGCGGGCCCTTCGCCTTTTCGAGCCCGAGAACTCCCTGGCGTTCGCAGCTGTGGATGAGGTCGTAGCTGATCATGGCCTTGGATTCGTCCTGCGGGTTGCAGCAGTATTCCTCTTGCCATATCGCCTCGGTCAAGCAGCCTTTGTGTTCCTGCTCCAGCCATTCCTCGCGTTCTTTCCTGGAGAGCTTTTTGCCGCAGATGCGGTCGGCAACGCCTTCCTCTACTGCGAGCTGGATTGGCACGGTGTGAACGCTGTAGTCAAGTTCGCCTTTTTTGCACTTCTCGATGAGCTTGTAGAATAGGCTGTTCACGCCGTTGTGGGTTGACAAGATGCGGATGGGATAGCCCCACATGGCGGCAGGCTTCGCGGCTGCCCACATTTTCTGGTCGTTCTCGTGGTGGGCGGCTTCGTCCCACACGATTTTTCCACCCTTGGAACGGAATGCCTTGGGGTTGCTGGATAGCACGTAAATCTTGGAGCCGTTGCAGAACTCGATGAGCTTGGATTTGACGCCCTTGTCTTCGTCGGCGAAAACGCAGTCCTCGATGTCTTCGCAGTTGACTTCGGCGAGCGCCTTGGCGATGGCGTTGAGCTTCTGAATCCAGGAGTCGCAATAGTCGATGTATTCGGCGGCAGCCGTCATGTCGGCGGAACTGAAAAAGACTTTCAGTCCGGGCTGTTCGATACAGTCCTGCACGTCTTCGAAGCTCTGGACCCACGTTCCACCGATACGGCGGGACTTCTCGAAAATCTTGACCTTGCTCTTGTCAAGTAGCCAGCGCTTCTGGTAAGGAAAGAAAAAATCGTCAAGTGCTGCCATTTAAAACGCCCAGGTGTTTCTTGATTTCTTCGAGCGCCTTCTTGGCGCGTTCTTCCGGGGAAAGGTCGGACTTGTTCTTTTTCGGTGCCACGGCCTCGTACTTGCGGGCGTGTTCTGCGGTGTCGATGATGCGCTGGAGCGCGGTGTAGCGTTCGGGGGCAATCTTCACGCCGTCGAGTTCGTCCTGCTTGATTTTTCGGGCCATCACTTCGCCCAGGCTGAAGAGTTCGGCGTGGAAGTTCTTTTCGCCGCCGCTGATTTCTGCGCGGGTTTCTTCCCAGCGGTCTTCTGCCTTCCAGTTCTGTAGGGTGCGCGTGGAAATGTTGAGCCGTCGGCTGATGTCTGCGAGACTCATCTGGTGGATGGTGTAGAGTTCCTTTGCCTTGGGCTTGAGTTCGGACTTGCTCATGGCATTCTCCCGGGTGTTGCGTGGTTCTCGGCGCAGCATGCGCGTATCGTTTCGAGTGCTCTTTTTTGGTCGTCGCTATACTGTTTCAAGACGGCTTCCCATCGCACCTGGTCGTTCGCCGCGTTCTTTTCCCACTTTGCGTTTTCATTCGTGTAGAAGATGGCCAGCATGACGGCGAAGACAATGCCCACGCCGAACTGTTTCAATGCCTCTTGCCAGAAAGTTTTATCCATGGTATATACCTCCGTGCAAATGTAGCCGGAAATCACTGACAAAGGGCATGTCATTGTCATGCCCTCTTTCGCGGGCAAGCGGGTAAATTTGGAGCCATGAAAGACAAGCATCCGAAGATTCTGAAATCCAACGACCTGCGTGAACCGTGGGTCGAGGCGTTCAAGACCGGCCCCGTCGTCGATATGGCGGGCAACACTCACGACTTTAGCGAAGCGGACCTCGAAGAACTCAACCAGGGAATCCACGACCAGCTCGCCGCAGGCTACCAGCCGCCGATGGTCAAGGGCCACCCGAAGGTTGACGATCCGCGTGTCGGCTCCATTGTCGATTCCAAGGTGGAAGACAAAGTGCTGAAGGTGAAGCTCGACGATGTTGACCCGGACTTTGCCGAAGAGGTGAAGAAGGGCGGCTTCAAGTATCTTTCGGCTGCCGTTTACAGCAACTTGAAGAAGGGTTTGCGACACCTGGGCGCTCTCGGTGCGGTCGGCCCTGCCATGAAGGGTATGGCCCCGCTGTGTTTTGGCGAAGGTATGTTCGCCGATTCCGACAAGGGCGTTACAGAGCAGGACGTGAGCGTCTTTGCAGAGCCTTTCGCATGGGACCGCCTGGTGCCGCGTACCGTATTCGAGTCGCTTGTGTATAAGCTCGGCGGCATTGGCCGCCTGTTCCGAAGCCAGCGCGAGCAGCTTATCGAAAAGGAAGGCATCGAAGCTGCGGACAAGGTCTTCCCGGAATACGCCATCAAGGATCTTGAAAAAGTTGAAAGCGTTTTGAAGGACGCGAAGGATTTTCCCAGGCAGCAGCCTGCCGTAAAGAGTGACGCAACCGCTGACACCCCTTCTTCTTTCGGTGAGCCGGAAGAAGATGGGGCGGCTGGTGGAACCACCGAACCGACGGACGGTGACGAAGAACATCAGGAAGGAGAAGCCGGTTCTGGCTCGCCGGTCGCCGGGAGCCAGGATCCTCAGCCTACAACGCCCCCTCACGACGAGCCGACCGGCAATGGCCCGGAAGGCAATTCTAGCGAAGCGGCGCGGTTGAGCGAAGAGAATGCCGCGCTCCGGGCAGAGAACGAGACTCTCAAGGCCGAAAAGCTCCAGGCGCAGCGCCTCCGCGCCGGTGCGGCATTCTCCGAGACTTTGGACAACGCCATTGCTGAAGGCCGTTGCAATCAGGTGATGAAGGACAGCCTGATGAAGGTTTTCGGCGCGTTGCAGCACTTGCCGGTCGATGGCGAAGGCTGCTTCGGCGAAGGTGACGACCGTGTGAACCCGGCAACGGTGCTCGAAGAGACGGTGAAGAACCTCCCGAAGATCGTGGAGTTCGGCGAATCGCAGATTTTCAAGACCAAGAAGGCAGAGTCCGCCGCCGAAAAGATTTCCGCCTACAAGGCCGAGCAGGAAGCGAAGGGGCGTGTGCTCACTTTTGCCGAAGCTGCCGAAGAATGTATCAAATAACAAGGAGAACCCAGAATGAAGGGAAACATTCTCAATTTTACCGCTGAAGAAGCGGTCCCCGCTTTCCGTTTCGCCAAGGTTGGCACTGCGGATGGCAAAGTCAAACTCGCCACCGCCGATGATTCGGTGCTCGGTGTGTCCACCGACATCAACTCCGATGAAGGCCGCCCGTGCGATGTCCAGCTTGACGGTATCGCAAAGGTCGAGCTTGGCGGTTCCGTTTCGTTCGGCGATGCCGTCGAACCGGATTCCAATGGCAAGGCTGTCACGGCTTCTGCAACTCCGGGCTGCGCTGTCGCTCTCGATAGCGGTGTAAGCGGCGACTTCATCCGCATCAAGCTCGACGGTATCGGCGTGCCCACCACTCCGGTGAACGCCATGAAGTACAAGGCCGCAACCGGAGGCGTGTCGAAGAATACCTTCGTGAAGCTCGGTTCTACCGCTGGCGAAGTCACCACCGCAGGTGCTGGCGATGCCGTGATTGGCGTGGCTCTCAATGATGCCGCAGCCGGTGCCGACGTGGAAGTGCAGCCCTACGGTATCGCTTCCGTGGTCGCTAGTGCCTCCATTTCCGCAGGTGCGAAGATCAAGAGTGCGGCAAGCGGCAAGGCAGTGACTGCCTCCACCGCAAACGATGTCGTGTATGCCATCGCCCTCGAAGCTGCCTCGGCTGCGAACGATGTCATCAAGGTGCAGGTCGGCTACGCCGGTGTCATTTCGGGTTAATTCAAAAAAGGAAGAACAACATGAAGAAGATGACCAAAATCCCGCTCATTCTCCTCGCTCTCGTGTGCACTGTCGCCGCTTTCGCTGGTGCAGACACGCTTACCGCCTGCGGCGTCCCGCAGATTCTCGTGGACTCGATTGCCCCGATTGCCGGGGTGTCCTGCGCCACCACGGGTCTTATCCTGCCGATTGGCGAACAGCAGACCGGTCTTGTCATCGCGTACAAGAACAACAAGCTCATCGCCGACGACGTGATGCCTATCAAGAAGCTGGACGGCAAGAAGCTCGACTTCAAGTACACCGTGCGCACGAAGGGTGACGGCTTTACCGTGCAGGATACCCGCGTGGGCCGTACTTCCGAACCGAACATCATCAACCTTTCCGGCGAAGAAGTGTCCGATTTCTGCGTCGCACACGGTCTCGAAGATATCATCCCGCAGGAAGATATCGACCAGCTTGACGACCCGACCCGCTTTGTAAATTCCCACCTCCAGGCGCTTGCCGACCGCATTGCGCTCGGTCGTGAAATGCGCGTGGCAGGCCTTGTCGAAAACACCTCCAACTATGGCTCCGGTCTTTCCCACACCTACGAAGACAACGAAGGCATTGGCGCAACCGGTTTCAACATCGTCGATGTTCTCCTGGAATACCTGGACAAGCCGCTTGCACGCCCGAACCGCCTTGGCATGGGTGCCGCCGTGTGGGCGAAGCTCCGCCGCGACGAAAACATCCTGAAGGCTCTCTACCCGAGTGGCAACTTCACCGGTGGCGTCGCTACCCGCGAACAGGTCGCGGAACTGTTCGAAGTGGACGAAATCTTCGTGGGTGAATCCCGCGTGAATACCACCAAGAACCCGCGAAACCCGACGCTTGCCCGTTGCTGGGGCAGCAATATCTGGGCCCACTACTACGAACCGCTTTCCAACCTTACGGATGGCGTGGCGTGGGGTCTTACCGCCCAGTCCGGCGAACGTGTCACTTCCAACGAAGTCGATACCAAGATCGGCCTCAAGGGTGCCCAGAAGCTCAAGGTCGGCTCCTACCTCAAGGAACTGGTCGTGGGCAAGGATGCGGGCTTCCTCCTGAAGAACGTCATCAAGGCTGCCTAACAGATGAACTACTGTACGCTCGAAGATATCCGGGGCCATGTTCCCGAAGCCCGCCTGGTCGAGATTACCGACGACACGAACCCGAATGCCACGGGCACCGTGAACGTGGCTGTCGTGGAAAAGGCCATTGCCGAGAGCAGCGATATTATCGATGCCTATATCGGCAAGCGGTTCAAGCTGCCGCTTCCGGGTATCCCGAGTGTATTGCGTACCATCTGCGTAGACCTTTCGATCTACAACCTGTACGAACGCGTGACAGAGCTGAATGTCTCCGACGGCATGCAGCTCCGTTACAAGAACGCTCTATCCCTTCTGAAGGGCATTGCCGAAGGCGAAGTGTCCATCGGCATTGTCCCGGAAGAAGATATTCCCGAAACGAGTTTCAAGGTCGTTTCAAAAACCGGTGACGCGCAGTTCACCATGGAATCTATGAGGTCCCTATGAGTGAGCCGGTTGCCGTTACTAACTGCTATGTGATAGAAAAGGCTGTCAAAGACCTGATTGAAGGCTGTAATGTCCCGCAGATGGTCTTCAAGGCGGTCGATATCCAGAAGGATTTACAGACCATCACCCATCCGAGCTTTACGGTCGCCGTCATCAAGGGCGACTTCGAGCAGGAAGGAATGGGCGGAAAGATTACCGAGTCCGTCGAGGTGGTGGTGACACTCATCGTGAAGAACCTTGCGAACGAGGAACAGCGCAGGATGATGATTCACCCGATGGTGTCCTATGTGGTGCAGAAGCTGCACCGTAACGATCTCGGGCTTCAAATGGAGCCCCTAACCGTTAGCGGCTGGAACGATGTCTCTACTGCGGAGCATCTTGGCCTTGCCCTGACGCTGTTTGAAATCAAGTTTAAGACGCAGTTCACGGTCGTGCCCGAAGCCGCCGAAGAAAACTACAGGGAACTGCTCTCCATCGGCTCTACGTTCCAGAGCGAAACGCCCGAACACGAGGTACTTGCCCAGGGCGAAGTCATTTTCAAAGAGGTAAACAATGAACCTGTCCCCTAATATCCCCGAAACCATGATTCCGGGTTCCTACACGGGCTACAACTACTACGCTGGCCCGAACGGGCTGCCCGCAAACATCCAGAAGGTGCTGCTTATCGGCGATGTTTCCACCGCCAAGGCGTCCACTACCCCGGTGAACAAGCCCACCGAAATCGGCACCGAGACCGAGGCCTACGACTTCGCCGGTGCGGGTTCCGTGCTCATGCAGATGTACAAGGCCGCCAAGAAGGCCTGGAAGTATGCCCAGATCACGATGCTTCGCCACGGTGCCGTGACGGGTTCTGCGGCCACCTGGGAAAGCACTCTTTCCGGGACGGCTACTGCGGCAGGCATTGTTTCCGTAATCATTAACGGCCAGAAGATTAGCGTGGGTGTCGCCAAGACCGATACCGCAGCCGCTGTCGCCACGGCCCTTGCCGCCGAAGTGAACAACACTCCCGACGCGCCTGTCACCGCCGAAGCCGCTTCCGCAAAGGTCACTCTCACTGCAAAGTGCGCCGGTGCGTATGTGTCCGCTGCTATGGGTGGCCTGAACGTGTCCGTGGCATCCGAAGCGACTGGCATTACCGCAGGCGCTGTGAGCGCCACGGCTGGCGTCGGTACGGTTGACCTTACGACTGCCCTTGCCGCTGCCTTCCCTGAACGTTTCCACATCATCGTTTCCCCGGTGAATGACGAAACGAACCTCGGCTACCTCAAGACGCATCTTGAAGCTGCCGCCGCGCCGCTTGAACAGCGTGGCCAGCGTGCCATCTGCGCTATGGTCTCGGCTTCGGCTACTGCCGCCAAGACCGAAGCACTCAAGCATAACTATGAACGCCTGCATATCGCGGCGGTCAAGACCAAGATCAACGCTACCGTGTGGGAAATCGCGGCGGGTCTCGGTGCGATTTTTGCCAGCAACTCCAAGCCGAACGTGCCGATGAACAGCGTGGCCATTCCTGGCCTTGCCACCCCTGCCGTCGAGGACAAGTGGAGTGGCGAAGAACAGGACATCCTTCTCTACGGCGGTGTGATTCCGCTCGTCGAAGAAGACAGCCAGCTCTGCATCGTGCGTGCCGTGACCACCAAGAGCAACAACAGCGGTTCCCGCTTCACCAAGCTCATCGACACGGGCGTCATCGCCTCGCTTGACTACTTCCGCGACTCCATCCTCGCGATGCACCGCGCCAAGTACAAGAACAAGGTCATCCATGCGCTTCTGCCCGATGCCCTGAACGAAGACAACAAGGCCATCGCCTACGCCCTCGAA
>Ga0310786_10006089_pt1 | contig 16183 bp, 12 predicted proteins | sample AusTroGonzalo_MG_FD_203881 | JGI IMG/M metagenome (GOLD analysis project Ga0310786, IMG submission 203881) | Bovine rumen microbial communities from tropical cattle in Woodstock, Queensland, Australia - Gonzalo_03 (v2) (version 2) | ecosystem: Host-associated > Mammals > Digestive system >... | reverse complement strand
TGAGCGTGGGGCGCACCTCGTGCAGGAAGAGGAAGATCAGGACGGCGGTCAGCAGGATGCCCAGCAGGACGCTCTGCCACGAATCCGCCACGGACGCCCGGATGAAACTGCCGGTGTCCTTGAACCATGTGAGGCGCATGCCGCCCGGGAGCGCACCGCCCCGGTTCAGCGAGTCGAATTTCTTTCGAACTCCGTCGATGACTTTCACGGCGTTGGCGTCGCTGCGCTTGACGATCTCGATGCAGATGCCGAGCTCGTCGCCGTAGTAGCCCTCCTGGCGGACCTCCTTCGAAATGAGCTGCACGTCCGCGATGTCGCCGAGGTAGACGCGTTTTCCGGCCTGCGACCCGATCTCCAGCGCCTTCACGTCCTCGACGTCCTGAAACTCGGCGTTGTAGGTGAGGCTGATCTCGCGGCCCCCCTCGCGGACGCGGCCGACCGGGAGCTTCACGTTGTTCTTCGCGACGCGCTGGAGCACTTCGGCGACCGTGAGGTTGGCGGCGGCCATCTTCTCGCGGTTCAGGATGATGTGCAGCTGGACCTCGTTTCCGCCGTGGATGCGGACCTCGCCGACGCCGGGGATCGAGGAGAACTGGTCGGACAGCTTGTCGTCCACGTAGTCATACATTTCATCGAGCGGGCGCGTGCCGGTGAGGAAGAGCGTGACGACCGGGATGGCGTTGATGTTGATCTTGCTGAGCTGCGGCGTCTCCACGCCGGACGGGAAATCGTCCGTGATGGTGTTGATCTTCTCGCGGACCTGGTGGATCATGATGTCGACGTCGGTGCCGAGCTCGAATTCGAGCGTGAGGGCGGCGGCGTTCTCCATGCAGACGGTCGTAATGTGCTTCAGTCCCTCGATCGAGGCGATCGCGTCCTCGATGCGGCGCGCCACGTCCACCTCGATCTCCTCGGGCGATGCGCCGGGATAGATGGCCGTGACCTGCACATACGGTATGTCAAACTTCGGCAGCAGGTCGATGCCGATCTTTTTGTAAGCGAAAAGGCCGAGGATGACCAGCATCAGGATGACGCAGGTCATGGCGACCTTCCGGCGGATGGAAAGCTGGCTGAGTGTCATGGATCGGCCTCCGCGCTCAATTCGCGTTCGTGACGTTCACTTCGGAGCCGTCATTGACGAAATACTGGCCGGAGACAATGAGATTTCTGCCTGCGACCGCGTCGGGATTCAGTATCTCGGTGAACCCGTCGGACGTGATACCGGTCGCGACCTCGATCTCCTGCGCCTTGCCGTCCTGCACGGCGAAAACCGCGCTCTTGCCGCCCTTCTTCAGGATCACGGCGTCGCGCGGCACACCCAGACCGTCACGTTCCGCCAGCGTGATGTCCACGTCCACCAGCATGCCGTCCAGGAGCGGCGTCCCCTCCGGGAGATACGAACGCATCGTGAAGGTGCGGCTGAGCGGGTCGATCACTGGGCTGCACCAGTCGGCCTTCGCTTCGATCTTTTTGTCGCGGAAACTCACGGAGATCGGGGTCTCGCCCGGCCTGACCGCGTCGAAATACACGGCGCTGATGAGGCAGGCGACGCGGAGTTTCTTCGGGTCGGTGATGCGGATCACGTTCATGCCCTTGCTGACGAATTCGCCGTTCTCATGGTATTTGGCCGTGACCACGCCGTCGTAAGGTGCTATTTCCGTCGCGTCTTTCAGATCTTTGTTGGCGATCGCCATGTCGAGCTTGGCCTGTTCGGATTTTATCTCGGTGAAATGCAGCTCGGCCAGGACTTTTTCATACGATTTCTGAGCATTGTCGAAGGCGAGCTCGAACGTCTCGAACGTGTTGTCGGACACGGCGTGCTGCTCATGGAGCTTGCGGTTGCGTTCGTAATCCTTCTGCGCCTTTTCGAGCTGGGTCTTCGCCATGTTGGCGTCCATCTGCAAAACGGTGTGGAGCGATTCCTCGATGCTCTTCAACGCCTGCTCCGCCTGCGCCACGCGGTTTTTCAGTGTAGTCTGGTCGATCGTGAACAGTATTTGCCCGTTCTTGACCTGATCGCCGTCGTCGACTTTCAAATCCATGTTCCCTACCGCGCGCGCGGCGACATTCGTGAAAACATACGCCTGGATTGTGCCCTGCACGCGGATCTGTTTGCGGAAATGCCGCGGCTGCGCCTGAGCGGTCTGAACTTTGACTTTATAGACAGTCCCCGCCTGCGCGTCGTCGTTCTGTCTGGACTCGGAGCAGGCGACGAGGCAGAGGAGCCCCGCGGCAAGAAGGAGGAAAGAAGAAAGATGTTTCATGTTCGCCTCATCGTTTCAAATAGGATGCAAACTAATGATTTCAGTTTTCAAAATGACTTACTTGCTAAGTAATATAGTGCATTTCTGGTTCAAAGTCAAGTGAGAAAACGATTTTTGGCGCAAAAAAACCGCCGGTCTGTATGGACTGGCGGGTAAGAAAGAGACGGAATAGTAAATATGTGGAAAAAGAAAGGACGTGTTTCGTCACGCCTTGGCGATCCGGCGCTGGAGTCCCACGACGACGCCCTTCACGTGCGGCGTATCGGACGGCGTGCCGTTGATGACGGCATCCTTCGCCTGTTTGAGGATCTCGCGTCCGTTTTCCTCGGCCACGACGATGTCTTCGCTTCCGACTTTTTCCGGGTTGCTCTTCACGATCAGGATATCGCCATCAAAAATGCCGCTTCCGTTCAGGTCCGAACCATGTACGTGTACGGCGTACAGGTCCTCCTTCGCCGGACTGTCCAGCAGACGCGCTACGTCGCAGACCAGCATCTTGTCGCCGGGATCCGCCGCCGTCGCCTCGCCGATGGTATGGAACGGGATGGACTGGATCCCGGCAGGGAAACGAGTCCGTTTCTTCGGGTGGGAAAGACTGATGCTTCGGGCCTTCGAGCTGCGTGTGAGGTAGTTTTTCTTCTGCAGGGCCCGGATGTGGGCGAAGACGGTCGAGGTCTTGATGTGGAAATGCTCGGCGATCTCGTAGATGGTCGGCGCCATTTCCTGCGTGGTCATGAATTCGTTGATGAACTCGATGATGTTTTTCTGTTTCTGAGTCAGGCCTTTCATGGATAAAATCCCTCCTGTTTGGTTTTTGTTCGGGCGTTCCTTCTCCGCATCCCCCCGCGGCGGAGTTTTTGCACGCCCTATTTCCGTTTACTATAATTGCCCGCACAGTTTTTTCCAACGTCTTTTCCTGCGCGGCATACACTTTCTCCGGAAAAACTGCAAGAAAAAACGACCTGGTCAAATTTGCTGTACAAGTTTCGGCGCGGCGGACCGGGGGAAGGCAAGACTCCCGTCTGGCAGATGGATTCTGCGGAAAACAGCAGGAAAGGGTTTTTTCTCGCGCTTGACAAATCCTCGCGGGCGTGCTATAATATTGCCTGACTGTCGAAATACTCCGTTTCTTCCTGGCCCGAAAGGATCATCCGCCTCATGCCGACCTGTTTTCCCCCGATACGTCTCCGCTCCGCCCTGTTCTCCTGCTTCCTCTGTGCCGCGGCTTTCATGAACGCCTCCTGCGCTGCCGCGATCACGCCCATCTATGAGCACAAGGAAGGCGCCCTGCCTTCTATCCGATTCATGCTCCCTGGCGAGATCCCGCTCGAGCTCGTCACGCTGCCGGCCGGATCCATTGCGATGCAGGTGAACCGCAAGCCGCAGACGAATGAAACGGTCGGCAAGGACGGGCGTGTGGTCTACAAGTTCAAGGAGAACGACCTTTCCGTCGGGAAATTCGAGGTGACGCAGGCGCAGTGGCAGGCCGTCATGCGGACCACGCAAAAGGAACTCTCCGAGGCTGCGCGCCCTGGCGGAAAACTGTACGGAGTCGGCCCGAACCTCCCGGTGTACGACGTTTCGGCGGAGCAGGCGAAGGAATTCTGCGCCCGCCTGAACAAGTCGCTCCCGAGCTCGTTCCGCTACCGGTTCACCCTTCCGGACGAAGCCGAATGGGAATACGCATGCCGTGCCGGGACGACGACCGAGCTGAACAACGGCCGGGAACTGCGCGCCCGGAACAACCAGTCGTCCGCGCTCGCGGAAGTCGCCTGGTACCGCGGAAACTCCTTCATCTCCGCACCGTCCGTGTCCGAGGCCGGACTGAAAACGCCCAACGCCTGGGGGCTTTACGACATGCACGGGAACGTGCAGGAACTCTGCCTCGACTGGTTCATGCGCGATTTCACCGCCGCGTACAAGGGCGACCTCTGCGCCATGCGCGGCGGCTCCTGGCATTGTTCGCCGGAAGACTGCACCGTGACCGCATGCAGGCCCGTCGACGCGGCGGTCCCGGTATTCGACGCCGGATTCCGCCTCGCGCTGAAGCCCGCCGCGAACATCCCGAAGACGCCGGCGCAGTACGAGCGGACGCCGCTTCATCAGGACCATATCACCGGGCTGGTCGTGCTCGTGAAGTTTCCGGACGATCCGGCGGACGTGATCATCCCGAAGGAGAAGGTGGAGTTTTTCCTGAACGAGAAAAACTACCGCGGATACGGCAATTCCTGCTCGATCCACGATTTCGTCGACAACCAGTCCTGCGGCCGGTGCGACCTCAAATACAAGGTCTCCGACTATGTCGTGGCCGACCACGAGCGCGACTACTACCAGAAGGCGCTGAACTACCGCGGCGCGGACATGCTCATCAAGGAGGCCATGGCAAAGCTCCCGAAGGACTTCGACCTCTCGACCATCTCGAAGGAGCCCGACGGCACCATTCGCTCCGCCTGCGTGCTCTACTCCCGCAACAGCTCGTTCGACGGCCTCTGGCCGCAGGCGCACTGGTTCAGCCCGATGGACCAGATCCGGCTGCCCGGCGGACTCCACAGCATGCAGGTGCTGATCTGCGGCATCCAGGACAGTCCCACGGTCAGCATCCTGATCCATGAGATCATGCACCAGACGTTCGACATCCTGGACTACGTCGATTACGGCGAGAAGAGCAACAAGACGCCGAAGAACGAGCAGAAAGTCTCCCACGGCCTCGGCAACCACTGCATCATGGGCATCGGCATGTACGACCGCATCACCGGGCTCCAGACCAACCCGACCGCCCTCGCCGGGCCGTTTCGCTACCGCCTCGGCTGGCTGAAGGCGCTCCCGCTCCCCGCGAAGGGGAAAGTCCGGATCCCCGCCTCAAGCGAGTACGGCTACATTTACCGCAATCCCGCCAACCCCGATGAGTATTTCCTGCTCGAAAACCGCAACGCCGATTCGTCGTTCTACCGCGCGCTTCCCTCGCACGGGCTTGCCATCTGGCATGTCGACGACGCCGTGACCGACCAGGAGGAGGACGAGGAGATGACGCTGGAGAAACACTACGAGATCTCGCTCGAACAGGCCGGCGGCGTCCCGCTCCTCGAGAAGCCGTGCCCCGGCACGTTCGGGCACCAGACGCACGGCAAGGACTGCAACGGCATCGACACCGATTATTTCTACCCGCCGGACCGCGTCGTCTTCAACGACACCTCGAAGCCGGACAGCCTCTGGTGGGACGGCTCGCCTTCCGGGCTCGACATCTCCAACATCGAAGTCGACGGACGCGACCTCATCCTCACCATCGGCCCCGATCCGAAGAATCCGAGACCGCGCACACAGGTCCAACAGACGCAGTCCCAACAGCAGCCGCAGCAGCAGACGCAAACGCAGCCTCAGCAATTCCAGCCGGGCCGCCGCATGGGACAGCAGCCCGTGCAAGGACAGGGCTTTGGACCCGGCCGCAGGATGCCCGGTTTCGGACGCAACCCCGGCGGCCGACAGTAACTCGGCAGGACGCTATCTCTCTCCTTCTTCGAAAATAGGTCTTATAGGCCGCTTATATTCAGCAGGTTCTGTCTGCTGTCTCGTGTTTCCCGGAACGAAAAAGAAGCCCCGGCTCCGAACTTGTCGGGACCGGGGGCGAATCGAATGCCGTCCGTGCCGGGATCGCACCGGGCAGGGCGGCAGGGAAACTCGATCTTACTTGTTGAACGTGTCGTTGATGGCGTCGCCGACCGCCTTGTTGGTCTCGGCAGCGGCATCTTCGGCCTTCTTGGTGAACTTGTTGACGCCGGATTCGGTCTTGTCGATGGCCTTGTCGAGCTTTTCACCGGCGGTTTCCTTCTTCTCGCAGGAGGTGAAGGTCATGGCAGCGGCGGCCGCGACGAGGACGATGAGCGTGAAGAGCATTTTCTTCATGGTGTTATGCCTTTCGGTTTGTTGTTGGGTATGAGGTGAGAAAGCCTGATCGGGAAAACGCGGTCACTCGGCTTTCTTTTTGGGCTTGATGGTGAGGATGAATCCGAGGGCGAGGCTGAGGAACGCGCTCATGAGGACCTGGTAGTTGGCCGGGAGCGAGAACGTGATGGTGTGCGCCGGGATCCAGAAGACGACGATGGTCTTCAGCAGATAGGAGCCCCAGAGGTGCTTGTCGATGCCTTCGAGGAACTCGGCGCCGCCGAGGAAGCGCTTCTTGGTGATGCAGGTGTTCCAGTAATCGTGGCTGAGCATCATCGGGAAGCAGAAAATGAGGTTGGCCCACAGGGACGTGGAGAAGCCCTGCCAGATCTTCTGAACGGTATCGTTTTCGAACGTGAGCGGCCAGACCGGAGTGCCCATAACGGCGGCGATGCCTTTGCCGAAGAGCGCGAAGGCGATGGTGAAGAGCATGCCGTACACGCCCCAGACGAGGAACTTCAGGATCAGGTCGGGGGTCTTCCAGCTGCCGGTCTTGCCGCGCACCTTGATCATTTCGCCGAGCGTGGCGAGCAGGCCGACCTTCAGGAAGCCGGAGATGTAGGGGTAATGTCCGACGACGCGGCCGAACGCCTTGATGCCGTCCGTGGAGAATCCGGCCCAGAAGAGGCCGATCTTGCCCGAGAATTCGAGATTGCTCAGGTCGGCTTTGCCGTGCGCCCCGTAGTCCAGCGGGAAGAAGAAGACGAGGCAGACGAACGCTGCGAAGTAGATGACCGCGATGATGTCGCCGATTTTGAATTTCATGTGAATTGTTTCCTTGTGTGAGTGTTGGGGAAGAACGATATATATTATAAAGATAGCATGTTTATTCGTAAAAATCAAGTCGATCCGCCGAAAGATGCGGAAAAATGGACACCGGTCCGGTTGTCCGATTTTATTGCGGCGTCTGCTGGGGAGCGGGATCGTCTTCACCATCCCCCGCCGCGGCCCGGAGTCTTTCCATCGCTTCCTGCCGGTGGATCTCATCCCATTTCCGGGTCAGTTCCTGATATTCTTCGAGGTCGCGTTTCTTCTTGTGGCCCGGTGCGCCCGGCATGTAGGCGTGGATGTTGACGCCGTATCGTGAATCCGGGTCCCGAGATACGATGCGCCGTCCGTCCACTGCCGGATCATGGACCCACATTTTCAGCTCAAGGGGCTTTTGGCTCAGAATGGACGACTTCTGTTTCAGTTCGTACACCTCGCGGGCGATGTCGAATGCCTGTGCCTGGGCATCCGGATTGAGCTCGATCTTGAGTTCGACCGAATCGTCCGGGTGAAATCCGACCGTGCATTCCCGAATCGTGTATTTGCTTTTGATCGCGTCAGTGATGTCTGCGCGGACCTGGCAGCGCATGCCGGTCGAAGCGGCGTCGAATTGAACCCCTCGAGCCATCCTGTAGGTAAAATGAGCAAATCCCCCCAACCATGCGAGCACCACGCATGCGACGATCAGCAGTGCTTTTCTGTTTTGGGGCTTCATTGTCCCTCATTCCCTTCCGCGGCGCGGCGTTCTGCCATCTCTTTCTGCCGGATAATCTCCTCCCATTTCCGGGTCAGCTCTCGGTACTCCTCGATGTCGCGTTTCTTCTTGTGATTCGGCGCGCCGGGCATATAAGCGTGGAAGTTGACGCCACTTTTCGCATCACGGACCCGTATTTCCAGCTCAAGGGGCTTTTTGTGCAGGACGGGCGACTTCCGTTTCAGCTCGTACACATCCCGGGCGATGTCGAACATCTTTTCCCCATCTTTCGGATCGAGTCTGATGCCGAGCATGATCGTGTCGTCCGGGGGAAGTTTGATCGAACAATCCCTGTATTTCCATTCCTTGTCCGTGATGTTGTACTTGCTTTCAAGCGGATCGATAATGTCGGCGTGGACTTCGCGGTACATGCCGGGCTTGAGGGACTGCCATCGCAACGCCCACGATACGCTATAAAAAGCATAAGACATGAGCGCCACGCAGGCCAGGAAGAAACATAAGGCGATCCACTCGAACTTCGTGGGTTTGCTGAAATTCAGTTTCATCGGTCCGGCCTCGGGATGGCGTTCAGGGGCATGTTCGGGAGAATGGGGGAATCATACTCCTAAAATACACCTTATTTTCCGTTTGTCAAGCGGCGGAACCGTTTTTTCGATTCAGGAGTCCAATGCCTCAAACAGACTATTTATGTCGTGATAGACAGGCGCATCGGGATCGTTTGCGAGGCGATGTCCCTCGGCGATGGCGTCCAGTGTTTCCTGGTTCACATGCGGCTTTTCAGTGTGTTTGTTTTCTTCTTCTTTGTCCATGGTGAAATCTCCGAATTTATATCTCCGCGCTGATGTTCCGGCCGCGGGAATCGCGCAGGAAGAACGCGGCGAGCGCGGCGGGGGCCGCGATGACCAGGCAGATCGCGAGAATGTGACGGAACGCCGTCGAGGAAGCCGCGAGGGAATCCGCGACTTTGAAGCGGTCGAACAGCCAGCCGGCCGTCTGCGAGAGGGCGATGATCAGGATGTTCGCGCAGAAGTTCACGAACGCGATGGCGCTGGCGGCGAAGACCTGCGGGACGAATTCGCGGCAGGCGGTGATCTGGATGCCCGTGAAGCCGTACCCCGCGCCGAGCAGCAGGAACCCGGCCCACGCGGCGGCGCGCGAGCTTCCCGCAGGGAGGAACGTCCCGGCAAACAGCACGGCGCACCCGGCGGCGAGCAGGGAGCAGCCGGCGGACTGGAAGACCTTCCGGCGGTTGCCGCAGAGAAGGCTGAAGGACCCGGCGAAGATCATTTCGATCATCACGAGCGTATTCATGATGCCGAGCGCGCCGTCCTCCGCGCCGCAGACGTCGGTGAGGTACTTCTTGCCGAAGACGCTGAGGCAGGACCAGTAGATCACGATCCCCGCCGCGCCGCAGTAGAACACCCCCACGCACTGCGGCTTCCTGAGTTGGCGCAGCAGATCCTTCCACGGGAACGGCTCGCGGTGTTTCGGGGCGGCATCGGAGGTCGTTTTCCGGGCGGTCCGGGCGGAACAGATCAGGCAGAGCGCGACGGCGACGCCGCAGGCGGTCGTGAGGTGGTTGCACCAGCGCAGGACGGTCTGCCACGGGTGGTCGGCGGCGAGGGACGCGAACGGCGATGAGCCGAGGAGCGTGCCGCCGTAGCTGAAGACGTAGAAGATGCCGATGAGGGCGGAGAAGTATTTGCGGTCGAACTCGGAATCGAGGAATTTCAGGAGCGTGAGGTAGCCGATGGTGCGGCCGCCGCCGTTCAGGACCGCCCCGGCGTAGATCCAGACGGGCGAGGTGAACGTGTACAGGAGCCATTCGCCGAAGACCTGCAGCGCGATCCCGGCGAGGATCACGGGCCGCCAGCCGAAGCGGTCGGTCAGCACGCCGGAGATGCCCAGGAACGCGATGCACCCGGCGACGCCCCAGCTGGAAATGGCTGACGTCTGCGCGGCGGTGAAGCCGAGCGATTCGCGGATCTGGTCGAACACCATGCCCGGCACGCCGGCGCGCGTGGCGGCTCCGATGGCGTAGACGACGGCGGCGAAGAAGAACAGGAACAGGGTCGGAAGGGGGATCTTTTTCATGGGGCGTTATGGCGACGTGTTGGAATTGTCATGAAAGAAAGCAGGAGGAAAAGCCAGTATATAATATAATCTGCTCAAGTTAGAAACAAAAATAATCATTCGGCATAGTTCGATAAAGAAAAGTTATCGATGTATCGTATCTGCACCAAATCAATCAAACCGCGGGGGGATCCGCGTCCGGGGCGACAAAAGGATGAAACTACAGTGTTGTTTATCCGGAGATGGCGTCGGGGAAGGTCTCGCGGAGCACGCGCATCACGCCGTCGTCCTCGTTGGACGGAGCGCGGAACCGTGCGGCGGCGAGCAGGTCGGGATGCCCGTTCGCCATTCCGTAGCTCCAGCCGACCTGCTGGATCATTTCGAGGTCGTTCGGGTAGTCGCCGAACGCCATGCACTGATCGGGCGAAAGGCCGAGGCGTTTCTGCAGGAATTCGATCGCGATGCCCTTGTTCACGTCGGCGCGCATGATGTCGATCCAGTTCTGCCCCGCCAGCGTGACTTTCAGGCGGTCGCGGAACGGCGCGAAATGCGGCGCGCAGCGTTCGGCGGCGCTCACGGGATCGAACACCGCCACCTTCACCACGGAGTCGTCCGCGGCCTTGACGGCGGCAAGCGGATCGTCCGTGAACGTGCGTTTTTTGTAGTAAATCGCAGTGTTTTCGACTCCGACCGGGCCGCAATCGCTGGAAATATAAGCCGACTGCACGCCGCACAACACCGTGGTCGCGGGGATCGCCGAGCCGGTGCGCCAGAGCACGGGCAGGATGTCGTCCGGGAGCGGACGGCAGAAGATGCACTCCGCGCCGTCGAACACGAGTCCGCCGTTTTCGGAGAAGAAGAACAGCTTGTCCGCGATGCGTTCGAACATGGCGGCGAGGTTGAAATACTGGCGTCCGCTGGCGAGGACGAACCGCACGCCGCGCGGATACAGAGCCTCCACCATCGGGACGAAATCCGCCGGGATCTCCTTGCGGTCGTTGAGCAGCGTGCCGTCCAGGTCGACGGCGATCAGGCGGATGTCGGGGCGCATGCGGACGGGCTTACGGTTCGATCAGGTCGTCCATGCGGAACGACGGCGGGAGCATGCCCTGGCTCTGCACCCAGGCCTTCACCGTGGGCTCCAGCAGGAAATCCTCCAGCGCCTGGTCTTTCGCGAACTTGTGGTCGCAGTACGGGCAACGGGAGAACGATTCGACGTCCGGCTGGGCGAGCATTTCGCCGCAGACGGGGCAAATGAGGAAACGTTGTTCATCGTCGATCACCGGGGGGACCGGAGCGACCGGAACGTGGATTGCAGGGGTAATCATCTTGGTACCATCTTCCTTTCTTTTCAGTCATCATTTCAGGGCGCAGCGCCGGATTACGCATACCGGACGCTCCCTATAAACAATATAACCCCCGACCCGTTTTTTTCAACCCGCGCCCGCCGGATTTTTCGAAAAAACGCGCGGGCGGACGCGGGAGGGGACACCAATAGCGGCGCCTTAATCCTTATTCCCCGGGCGGTTGCCGTAGGGGAAGAAGAAGATGCGGCCGCCGGTCTTGCCGTCCTCCTCGGAACGCTCGAAGAGGCCGCCGAGGAAGGACCACTCGTGGAATCCGGGGGCATCCTTGGTGGTGATGAACGGGAAGATGAACTTGCGGGTGTTCACGCCGTCGGTGTCCATGTTGTAGAGGTAGCCGAGGATGCTTCTGTGTTCCTTCTCGCCGATCTTCTGGCTGTTCGCGCCGAGGCCGAAGAGGACCTTGGTCTGGTAGTCGCCGGTTTCCTTGCACTCGAAGGACGACGAGGTGAGCCCCCAGCCGGTGTTGAAGCCGGAGACGGTACGGGTCACGATATACTTGTCGGCGATCTCCTTGAGCACGGGCGGGATGGAATCCCGGAATTCCGCGCCGCGGTCGAGCGGCTTCATGCCGATCTGCGCCAGAGCTCGGTTGATCTGTTTCGCGAGGTTGTTCCAGTCGGCGTACGAATGGCCGTAGCTGGTTTCCTTCGGCTTGTCCGCGGCCGTCTTTTCGAGGAAGGCCGGGGACCAGTGGTTGATCTCGTAGTTCTCCTTCAGCTCGTACAGGCTGCCGTACAGGCTGGAGACGAGCTCTTCGGTCTCCGGTTTCCACTGGACGAACGTCTCGTCCGTGGTCCCGACAAGGAAGAGCGCGTAGCGGCCCGCCTCGCCCTTCACCGGGTCGATGCTGTGGGACGCCTGAAGCGCGTTGGCGGAAGCGGGGATGATCCTGCCGGGATGCGGCACGTCGCCGTCATGGACCTTCGTGCTGCCGAAGTAGAGCAGCGGGGTGAGGATGCCGAGGGAGGAACCTTCGTCGGAGGAACTGCCGCCGGAGAGGAGCGGGAGGACGAACCAGGACTTGGAAACGTTCGAGATCCCGCCGTCCTTTTCGAGGCAGCTTTTGTTCCAGAAGAAGAACGGATAGAAGCCGCCGTAAGTCGCCACCCGGTCCCCGGCGAACAGGTAATCCTCGCATTGTGCGATGGTCTCCAGCATGACACGTGTATCGGAATCGGTACGCGCGCCGTCGCGGTAGGCGGTCACGGCGGCCTTGAAGCCGGGGGCGAAGCTGTCGTCGCGGAAACTCTTCAGGATGGAGTCGCATTCAGCTGTGACGATCGCGCGCGAATAGGCTGCGACGACCGGGTTGTCACTGGTCTGTCCGCCCTCCTTCAGCGCCTTCGCGAAATCCTCCAGAGACCGCGGGTAGATATCGAACTCCGGGCGGGTGTCCCTGCCGGACCGGATGAGCGTGAGGACCGAGAAGGACTTTTCGGTGTCTCCCATGCCGTTCTGGCGCAAACCGGTCTTCTTGTCGGTGTAGTGGCCGAGGAGCCCGAGGAGCACGTCGAGTTCGAATTTATCCTGCCCGTTTTGGTTGATTTCCGTGTCGAAGAGCAGCGTGATGAGCTTGCTGGAAACGGTCTCTTCCCCGCCGTTCTTTTCGAGCGTTTCCCTGAGGCGGAGGAAGAGCGGCAGGAATCCGTAGGCCGTTTTCTTCTGCTCGCCTCCGTCTTTGATCTTCGAGATCACGGCGTCGATGAGGTGTTTCACCAGGGTCCCGGCCTCCTCGGCGGTTATTTCGCCGGAGATGGCGCGGTCGATGCCGCAGATGCGGAAGACGTCCTCGTTGGAGAGATGGAAGAATTCCGTGTCGATCTTTTTGAGGGGCGGGACGGCTTGCCCCGGCTGGGCTTTCGCAGGGGAGAAGTTCTGAATGTAATGCTTTTCGGTGAGCTCGTTGAGCAGCTCCTTCGCCCAGACGTCGCTTTCCTCGGAGCCGTCCGGGATCGAGGAGCGGTAGAGGTAGTGGTCCACGCACTCCATTGCGAAGGAGTAGAACCCGCTGTCGAGAACGGGCTGCGAATCGAATTCCGACTTGGTGGAGCTGCCGGGGAAGAGGCCGAGGATGTTGAAGTGGCCGGAGGACTTCGGCAGGCCGAACATGTCCTTTTCCTCCTCGCGGGCGGCGCTGAGGAGCAGTCCCCACAGAAGATTGTCGGAATAAGACGTCTTCGTACGCTCGAAGTTGAGGAGATAGAACAGGAAGCTGAGCTCGTGGTCGCCGTCGTCGGAGTTCGACCACTCGGCGAACGGGAGGATCGCCGTGGAACGTTCCTCCGAGGTGGCAAGGACCTGGCTGTCGAGTTCATGCTCGGCCTCTTCCTGCGTGAGGTCCTCTTCCGCCATCAGCTTCTTTTTGTCCGCGCGGAAGGATTCGGAGTAGCCCCAGTACGGGATGAAGTCGTCGCGGTCGTTTTCGCCGTTGAACTTGCGCGTGGTCTTCCGGTACGTGTCGTAGATCAGGTAGCGGCGCTCGTATTCGGACGCCGTGGTGCGGAATTCCGGATACACGTAGTCCTTGCGGGCGAACGGGATGGACGTGAACTCGGAGCCGTAGCGGTCCTTTTCCCAGTCATAAATGGGGAGAAGCGGCAGGAGATAGCAGTAGCTTTTCTTCGTTTCGCCCTGGCTGCGCTCCACGCGGAAGAACGGGAAGAAGCCGTACTCGCGCTCGTCCTCGTCGTATGCCCACCACAGCGGGCCGAGGTACTTCATGTCATCGACGGCGGACGATCCGCGGAAGAACGGGAAGACGCCATACGCGTGGCGGTCCCAGTAGCCGAGCAGCAGGACGTTGCCCTCGGTCCATTTCTCCTCCTCGCCGTTCATGCCCGTGGCGGAACGCTTTTTCCAGCTGGTGAAGGGGAAGATCGACCCGCCGTTCTCGTGGAACCAGGCGAACGGGAACAGGCCGCAATCCGGGGAGTTGCGTCTCCACCACCAGAGGAGGACGTGGTTGCGTTCTTCGTCTCCGGCGTCGATGTCGTAGAAGGGGAAGAACCCGTGGCTCTTACAGTCGTCGTCCCAGTAGCCGAGGACAAGATAGCGGCCTTCGCCCCACAATTTGTTCCCCTCATCGTCCGTGGTCCTCGACATATAAAGGAGCAGCGAGTAAAAGCTGGTTTCGTTCATGGCATAGAGCGGGAGAAGCGCGGAGCCGCCCTCGTATTTCCAGAAGAGCGGGAAGAAGCCGAAGTCGCGGGATGTTTCCTTGATCTCGGGCGGTTCGGCGTCCCACCACACCGGCCCGACGAAATTGAGGTCGTCGCCGAAATAGCAGAGCGGGAGGACGCCGAAGCTGTCGCCGTCGCCGACGAACGGCCCGGCGAACCAGAAGGCGTCGGGCTGCCGCCCCACGTGGAACAGCGGGAACATGCCGTAGTAGTCGGGATCCCAGTAGGCGTTCAGCGCCCAGCCGTCGCCGTCGACCGGGTTCCAGGAGGAGAGCGGGAACAGGATGGAGGCGTCGTTGCCCTCGCGATTGTAGAACGGGCGGATCGCCATGCCGAAGTCGTCCCAGTCGATGAACGGCCACAGGATGCTCACGTAACGGCTGTTCACGGTGCAGAACGGCCAGACGTTGACCTGACGGTCCTGGAGACCGACGGGCGTGCGGAGGCTGGCGACGGCGTCGTCGTACTTGCCGCCGGAAATACGGCTGGACTTCGGCGCGGAGTAGGCATCGGAATCCCAGCCGATGCGGTTCATGCGTTCGCTGGAGGCACAGGAAGAAGCAAGCAGAGCCGCGAGAAGCGCGAGGACGGAGAGAAGGGAAACTTTCAGATGGCGCGGATTCATGGGAGGCTTTCTGTTGTATCAAAAAAAGGTGAAGAAAAAGAATCTTTTGTTCGGGTTTTCTAATATATCATGTAAAAGCGGCATTTTCAAATGCGGATGAACGATTTGTTCCGATTCAGAACGGCGGGGAATCGAGGTCTTTTGAGAGGGAGCGGATCTGGTCGCGGAGCTGAGCGGCGCGTTCGAATTCGAGTGCCTGCGCGGCCTCGAGCATCTGGGCCTCGAGTTCGAGCACGAGTTCATCGATGCTGGCGGCTCCGGTCTGCTTCAGGATCTCCTCGGTCTCGCTGAGCGTGACCGGCTGCCCCTTCACGCCGCGTCCCTTCCTGCCCTTCGCGGGACGTGTCTTGAGGCCGGTGTTGTAGGGCGCGCCGGGTTCGTGGAAGGTGTAGCGACCGGAGCCTGCGGCGGCGGGCGCAGGTGTGGATTCGGGCTGCACGGCACCGATGATCTCGGCGATGGTCTCGCGCGGGGGCTTGATGATGGTGTGGGGGACGATGCCGTGTTCGGTGTTGTAGGCGTTCTGCTTGGCGCGGCGCGCCTCGGTGGTCTCGATGAGCGCCTTCATGCTGTCGGTCATGTTGTCGGCGTACAGGATCACCTTGCCGTCGGCGTTTCGGGCGGCGCGTCCGGCGACCTGGATGAGGGAACGGCGGGAACGGAGGAAGCCTTCCTTGTCGGCGTCGAGGATGGCGACGAGGCGGATTTCCGGGAGGTCGATGCCCTCGCGGATGAGGTTGATGCCGACGATGCAGTCGAAATCGCCGCGGCGGAGCTCGTTCAGGATCTTCACGCGTTCGATGGCGTCGATCTCGGAGTGCAGGTATTTCACGCGGATGCCGACGTCGGAGAGGTAGTCGGCGAGGCGTTCGGAGCTTTTCTTGGTGAGCGTGACGACGAGGGAACGCGCCCCCTCCGCCGCGGTGGCGCGGATCTCCGCGATCACGTCGTCGATCTGCGAACCGAGCAGGCGCACCTCGACCGGCGGATCGAGCAGCCCGGTCGGGCGCACGACCAGCTCGACCACGGCGTCGCCGCACATCTTCATCTCGTAGTCGCCGGGCGTGGCGGAGACGTACACGGTGTCGCCGGTGAGGCCGAGGAACTCCTCGAACGTGAGGGGGCGGTTGTCCAGCGCGGAGGGCAGGCGGAACCCGTAGTCGACGAGCGTCTGCTTGCGGCTGCGGTCGGCCTTGTACATGGCCTGGAGCTGGGGGAGCGTCACGTGGGATTCGTCGATGAAGAGCAGGTAG
>Ga0310786_10006087_pt1 | contig 16186 bp, 11 predicted proteins | sample AusTroGonzalo_MG_FD_203881 | JGI IMG/M metagenome (GOLD analysis project Ga0310786, IMG submission 203881) | Bovine rumen microbial communities from tropical cattle in Woodstock, Queensland, Australia - Gonzalo_03 (v2) (version 2) | ecosystem: Host-associated > Mammals > Digestive system >... | reverse complement strand
CCCGCCAGGGTGCCGATATTCGTGAACAGGCGTTTCATGTCAAATGTATTTATGCGTCCGGATGAATTCCGCGGAGCGGATGATCAGCGGATGCATGTAGGTATCGACGTCGAGGAAAGGAACGACCTTGCGGTAGTCGGCATGGATCTGCTCGATGAGCGGAGAACTCTTGGCCGGACGGCGGAAATCGAGCGCCTGCGCGGCGTTGAAAAGTTCGATGGCCAGCACGGTTTCCACATTGTGGATGATGCGCACCAGTTTCGTGGCGGAATTGGCGCCCATGCTCACATGGTCTTCCTGTCCGTTCGATGAAGGGACGGAGTCACAGGACGCGGGCCAGCAGAGGCCCTTGTTCTGGCTCACGATGGAGGCGGCGGTGTACTGCGGGATCATGAAACCGCTGTTGAGGCCAGGGTTCGGCGCGAGGTAGCGCGGCAGGCCGCGGTAACCGTGGATGAGCAGGTAGACGCGGCGCTCAGAAATGCTGGCCAGCTCCGACAGGGCGATGGCCATCGCATCCATCGGAATGGCGATGGGCTCGCCGTGGAAGTTGCCGGCCGAAATCACCATGTCCTCGTCGGGAAAGACGTTCGGGTTGTCGGTGACGCCGTTGATCTCGTTCTCGATGACCCACTGCACGTAGGTGAGGTTGTCTTTCACGGCACCATGCACCTGCGGGATGCAGCGGAAAGAGTAGGGGTCCTGCACATGTTCTTTGGGACGGCGGATGAGTTCGCTGCCTTCCAGCACCTGCAGGAAACGTTCTGCCGTGGCGAGTTGTCCTTTATGGGGACGGATGCGGTGGCTGAGCGGCAGGAAGGGTTCGATGCGGCCGTCGTAGGCTTCGAGCGACATCATGCCGACCAGGTCGGCCCATTTCGAGAGGCGCTGGGCCTGGATGAGCGACCAGATGGCGTGGGCGCTCATGAACTGGGTACCGTTGAGCAGGGCCAGGCCTTCTTTCGACTGGAGGCGGATGGGCTCCCAGCCGAGTTCTTTCCAGACCTCGGCGGCGGGACGCACCTGGCCTTTGTAGCGGACTTCGCCCATGCCGATGATCGGAAGGCTCAGATGGGCCAGTGGCGCGAGGTCGCCGGAGGCGCCGAGCGAGCCCTGCTGGTAGACGACGGGCAGGATGTCGTTGTTGAACATGTCGATGAGCCGCTGCACGGTGACCAGCTGGGCGCCGGAATGGCCGTAGGAGAGCGACTGGGCCTTGAGCAGGAGCATCAGGCGGACGATGTCGGGCTGCACTTCTTCGCCGGTGCCGCAGGCGTGCGACATGACGAGGTTGTGTTGGAGCTGCGACAGGTCTTCGGCGGGAATCGTTACGTTGTACAGCGATCCGAAGCCGGTGGTGATGCCGTAGACGGGCCGGTCGAGGTCTTCCATCTTGGCGTCGAGATAATGGCGGCACTTTTCGATGGCTTCGACGGCTTCCTGCGAGAGTGCGAGTTCTTCGTGCTCTTCAGCGATACGCCGGATATTCTCCAGCGTCAGGTGTTTATGGGAGATATAATGCATATTTAGCTATTATTTGCTTGCGCCCAGGCGCGGGTGGGTATTGCCTTGAGGACCCTAACCACCCTCGGTTGATAGAGGGAGGGGCCCGAAATCGGCTTGCCGATTTTGGGAAGGAGACTCGCTTGCGAGTCGGTCCGAAAGGCAATACCCAGAGCGCCCAAGCAAGCAAACTATCATGGTTATTTTAATACGGATTTGATCAGTTCTTCGTCGGCGAGATGGGGAAGGGTTACCTTGAGTTCGGGAGTGCGGGCCATTTCGCGCTCGATGGCGAAACGCGCGGCCTCGTTGCGCGCCCAACTGCGACGGGCGATGCCGTTGTTGACATCCCAGAAGAGCATCTCGCGAATGTGTCGGTCGCTGTCCTGGGAACCGTCGATCACCATGCCGAAGCCGCCGTTGATGACCTCGCCCCAGCCAACACCGCCACCGTTGTGGATCGAGACCCAGGTGGCGCCGCGGAATCCGTCACCGATGACGTTCTGTACAGCCATGTCGGCCGTAAACTGCGAACCGTCGTAGATGTTCGATGTCTCGCGGAACGGGGAGTCCGTGCCAGAAACATCATGATGGTCGCGTCCCAGTACGATGGGCGCGGTGATCTCGCCTTTCCGGATGGCTTCGTTGAAGGCCAGCGCAATCTTGGTGCGGCCCTCGCAGTCCGCATAGAGGATACGCGCCTGCGAACCCACGACCAGATGATTGCGACCGGCTTCTTCGATCCAGTGGATGTTGTCGCGCATCTGCCCGGCAATTTCCTCCGGAGCCGTGGCGGCGATTTCGCCGAGCACCTTGATAGCCAGTGCGTCGGACTTGGCCAGGTCTTCCGGCTTTTCGCTCATGCACACCCAGCGGAACGGGCCGAAACCATAGTCGAAATACATGGGACCCATGATGTCCTGTACGTAGGACGGATAGCGGAAACGTCCGTCCGGAAGCAGGATGTCGGCGCCGGCGCGGGAACTTTCCAGCAGGAAGGCATTGCCGTAGTCAAAGAAATACATGCCCTTGGCAGCCAGGCGGTTGATGGCGGCGACATGGCGACGGAGCGAGGCCTGTACGGCCTCCTTGAAACGCTCCGGCTCTTCGGCCATCATCTTCTTCGACTCCTCGAGACTGTAGCCCACAGGGTAGTAGCCGCCCGCCCAGGGATTGTGCAGCGAGGTCTGGTCCGAGCCCAGATCTACGTGAATATCTTCGTCGGCAAGGCGCTCCCACAGGTCCACCACGTTGCCCACATAAGCCAGCGAAACGACTTCTTTCGCAGCAATGGCTTTGCGGATGCGCGGGATCAGTTCGTTCAGGTCGTAGTGGAGTTCGTCCACCCAGCCCTGTGCATGGCGCTTCTCGGCGGCCTTGGGATTGATCTCAGCCGTAACGCTTACTACGCCGGCGATGTTGCCCGCCTTCGGTTGGGCGCCCGACATGCCGCCGAGGCCGGCGGTCACGAAGAGCACGCCGCCACGGTCATCGCCGGAAAGCCCGCGCTTGCGGAGCTGCTTCCGGGCCGCGTTCATCACCGTGATGGTGGTGCCGTGCACGATGCCCTGCGGACCGATGTACATGTAAGAGCCGGCCGTCATCTGGCCGTATTGCGAAACGCCTAAGGCATTGAAACGCTCCCAGTCGTCGGGCTTCGAGTAGTTCGGGATCACCATGCCGTTAGTCACGATCACCCGCGGCGCATCCTTGTGAGAAGGGAAGAGGCCCAGCGGATGGCCGGAATACATGACGAGCGTCTGCTCGTCAGTCATCGTTGCCAGGTACTGCATCACGAGGCGGTACTGCGCCCAGTTCTGGAAGATGGCGCCGTTGCCACCGTAGATGATCAGTTCGTGCGGATGCTGCGCCACGCGCGGGTCCAGGTTGTTCTGGATCATGGCCATGATGGCTGCCGCCTGGCGCGATTTTGCGGGATATTCGTCAATCGGCCGTGCATACATCTCATAGGACGGGCGGAACCGGTACATGTAGATGCGGCCGTACTTGTGCAGCTCTTCTGCGAACTCCCGGGCCAGCACGGCGTGGTGCCGTTCGGGAAAGTACCGCAGTGCATTCTTCAGCGCGAGCACCTTTTCCTCCTGTGTGAGAATATCCTTGCGCTTGGGCGCATGGTTGATATCGGGGTCGTAGGGCTTAACTTCCGGCAGTTCCGCCGGAATTCCTTGCAATATTTCTTCTTGAAAAATCATAATAAATGTATGTTGTTGTCATTTCGACCGAGCGAAGCGAGTGGAGAAATCTCTTTCATCAGATCATCCCTGTCTTTATTCATCTGATCTATCAGCCAGTCCTTTTTTGATCTTGACCATCTTTTCAATTGCTTTTCCCTGTCGATAGCTTGATTTATATCTGAAAATTCCTCATAATATACAAGTTTGTCACAATGGTACTTTTCAGCAAATCCGGGATTAATTCGTGAACGATGCTCAAGTGTCCTTCTTTCCAGATTGTCAGTTACACCGATATATAAGGTTGAATTTGTATAATTTGATAAGATGTATACCCAATAGTGGTTGTACATGATAGATTTCTCCATGCGGTCCTTCGGACCTTAGTCGAAATGACAATTATCCGTTAATGTGACCGTTGACAGCGTCCAAAACCTTCGTCTCCATAGCTTCTGCCTCCCGGAGGATCTCCGCAGCGCGGGCGATGAGTGGCCGGGCAGGAGCCGGATCTTTCAGGCCCGAGGCGTTGATGCGGACGTTCAGCTCGGCACCGCGGCACGCGGCGCGGGCGGCCAGAGCGGCCACGCCAGCATCGGATGCGGAAGCCGGATTGCCTTTCTGCGCCATTTCGAGGGCCAGCGGCAAAGCCTTCAGGGAGGCCTCCATGGTCTTTAGGGGAACGGACGCGGCATACAAGGTGGCTTCCTCGATGGCGGCGGCACGGGCTGCTTTTTCCTCCTCGGTGCCTTTCGGCATCCCGAAGCAGGCCATGATCTTGTCGAAAGCGGCCGTATCTTCATCCACGAGGTCGAGCAGTTCCTGCATCAGGGCCTGGCCCCGTTCCGCCACGTCAGAGAACTCTTTCCAACGCTCGTCCCAGCCGCGCTTGTGGGCGGAGAGATTGGCGACCATCGTGCCCAAGGCGGCTGCCAGCGCGCCCATGTAGGCGGAGATGGATCCACCGCCCGGGGCGGGGGATTCGGAGGCTGTCTCGCGAGCAAAACCTTCTGCCGTCATGCGCACGAGGCGGTGCTTGCGGGCCTCTTCTTCCGGATCTTCCATCAGGAACTCGATGACTTTTTCTTTCGGATCGAAGGGCCGCAGGTCGTCGAGCGACATCGACTTGACAGCGATTTTCAGGATTTCGCTCTCGTCGATACCGAGCGAACGCTGCTGTTTCGCCAGATAGAAACGGCCGGCTTCGAGCAGCACGCGCTTGGGCACCAGGCCCACGATCTCGGCGCCCGTTACGCGCAGGCCGCGAGCCGCAGCCGCGCGCGACACCTCCTCATAAGCCACATGCAGCGGCGTGGCGTCGATGTCCGTAATGTTCATGGATACCTGGGCAATGCCGTATTCGTCGATGTACCAGCCGATGGCCTTGCATCCCTTCAGCGTGCCGGGAATCCAGATCTGCTCGCCTTTTTCATCCTTGAGCAGCTTGCCGGTCAGCGAACCGCCCTCGCGGGCCTTGCGGCCTTTTTCGCGCACGTCGAAGGCGATGGCCATGGCGCGGCGGGTGGAGGTGGTGTTGAGGTTGTAGTTCACGGCGACCAGGAAGTTGCGGGCGCCTACGTTCGAGGCGCCCGATCGGGCGACGATGTCATTGTAGGTGTCGGGTCCGAAGTCGGGCTTGCGAGCCGGATCGGCGATCTTCTCGGGCAAGGCTTCGTACTCGCCGGCACGGCACACCGCCAGGTTCTTGCGCTCGGGCTTGAAAGCGGATGCTTCATAGCAGTAGCAGGGGATGCCCAATTCTTCGTACATGCGTTTCGCCAGATCTCGGGCCAGCACGGCGCATTCCTCGAGCGTAATGCCCGACACCGGGATAAGCGGCAGCACGTCTGTTGCACCGGAGCGGGGATGGGCGCCGTGGTGCTTGCGCATGTCGATGAGTTCCTGCGCCTTGGCGGAGCCGCGGAACGCAGCTTCGCAGACGGCGGCGGGCTCACCGACGAAAGTGACGACGGTGCGGTTGGTGGCCTCGCCGGGATCGACATCCAGCACTTTTACGCCTTCGACAGTGGCGATGGCGGCCACGATGGCATCAATGACTGATCTATCGCGTCCCTCGCTGTAGTTGGGGACGCACTCGATAATTTGTTTCATATAGCTTGTATTTAGATACGATTTATTTGGTTCAAGTCTGGTTTTTGCTATCAAACTATCAAAGATACGAAGAATTATGCAATTTTCATTATCTTTGTATGTTCACCAAACAAAACGAGAAAATGATCAAGAGAGATGTTCCTACGCCCCATATCGGCGCCGAGTACGGCCAGATTGCAAAAACCACGTTGATGGCCGGCGACCCCCTCCGCGCCAAGTTCATTGCCGAAAACTTCCTGGATGATCCGGTCCAGTTCAATAATGTCCGGGGCATGCTGGGCTTTACGGGTACCTACAAAGGACGCCCGGTGAGTGTGATGGGACATGGCATGGGTATCCCGTCCATCGGCATCTACACCTGGGAACTCTATAAGTTCTACGATGTGGAAACGATCATCCGTGTCGGTTCCGCCGGCTCCTACGATCCCGAACTGAAACTGGGAGATCTGGTCCTGGCGCAGGCTGCCTGCACTGATTCCAACTATGGTGCGCAGTTCGAACTGCCCGGCACTTTTGCGCCGATCGCCGATTTCGACCTCCTGCGTCGTGCCGCGGATTCCTGCGACCACTTCGGCTATCGCTACAAAGTGGGCAACGTCCTCTCATCCGACGCCTTCTACAACCAGCACTCGAAAGGGATGAAATGGATGGATATGGGCGTAATCGCCGTCGAGATGGAAGCCTCGGCGCTTTACACGAACGCCGCCTTCCTCAAGAAGAAGGCCCTGGTCATCCTGACCATCTCCGACCATCTGATCACCGGCGAAAAGACCTCCTCCTCCGACCGCCAGACCACCTTCACCCACATGATGGACGTTGCGTTATCGTTGGTGTAGTCGTACGCTCTAGTTGGTGTAATCCTCATCCCGGACTCGATCCGGAATCTTCCCCTGCGTCATGCCCGGCCCCGACCGGGCATCTGAGATCATCGGCCTGCCTTCTTCTGTCACGAAAACAATGTACGGATCAGCGGAAAAAGTGGGTGGGCAGGGACGAATTGGGATTCTGTGAAGTGGTTGCAGTTTCGCATCCCCTGTTTCCGTCAACTTGTGACACCCTCGGCATCGACGGGAAGCAGCCTGCGGAATTTCGCGTGGAACGACACCCTTAGTTCAGGGGGTCGTTCCACGCTACGGCTTCCTGAATGCCTTGCGCGCATGATGTGTGTGTCTCAGTTTGGTGGAGCGTCCGCTGTCTCTCCGAGTGTAATCGTCAAGCGCGGTCATCCCTTTCAGAAGGCCTTGCATCAGGGACAACCGCGCTCAGTCTGCCTTGGCTGAGGCAGACTGAGCGCGCTACCCATCATTCCACGTCGTTCTAAGGCTATTGTCCGCGGCAGACGATTACACGCGTCCACCCGGTTTTGGCGCTGATCCCAATGTACCCCTAATGTGCTCTCGCGGCAGGGTTTTCGGCCCTTCGGCCCTTTTCCCTGCCGCGACGACACCCTCAGCATTAGCTTGCAGTCGCGGCACAACTGTCCGCGGAATTTAGAATCGATATTTGTTGAACCTGATACCTTTCCCATGTAATTCCAGCTCGTATTGTTCCAAGGACGTGAAGTATTTGTTTCATTGCCGCCAACTATGATACCAAAATAAAATACAGGGATAACTACCTCATCGTAAAGGTATTATATGATTTTTTAGCCTCCATCATTCAAGTAAATATTACCACACAGGGATGTTTACCGACAGGCTAAAACAATGGCTCCATATCTTCATGTCGTTGACAATCAAAGGAGAGTATCGCAGACCTATCCGAAAGAAATTGTCTCCACCAAGACCTAACTCTGCATATGGGCGCACATGAAAAGAGCCATCGTCGAAACCTGTTTCCCAATCTGCTGCAAGCCCTGCTGCCTCTCCATAACCGATAATTGATAACTTACTAGTGCTCACATATCCGTAACCCATCCCCGCTTTCATATAAAAATGCATTCCTTCTTTATTCGGAGCAAGCTGTACACCCACACCTCCACATGCGGCAAAATTCCATACTCCAAACGAGGCTTTGAAAACCCGCGCTCCTTGAAAATAAACACCCATTCCTGTCCTATCCAATTCTGCAAATGCTCCAACTTCCCAAAATAAAGGGCTCCCTTTCTTAAAGTATCTGCTATAATCAACGCCTGCCCGGAGAGCGAATCCGATACTTTTGGTACAACGAAAGTCTGACCAGTACTCCGAAGGAACGACATTCTCCATTGCTGTTTGAAAAGCAGCCACGCCAAACAACTCTACCCATTCACTTGTCGCTATTCCAATACTCGGATTAATTAATATAGCTGCTTCTTTCTTTCGCCCGTTGTAGTTTTTTTTCTCCGGATTTTCATCATAAATCCTATTTGCAGTCGGCTTTAGAGTAGATGATTCGTAATTACTGCTTAGCGGAGAATGTTGTTTAGGTTGTTCTTTCGTTATTTTTTCCACCTCCGACATCTTATACACAAAGATGCTTCCGTCAGCAGTCTGTATTTTCAGTGTTTCATTAGGAACCTGTTCGATGATAACGCCTCGTACCTGACCCCCGTTTTTCAAATAGACCACTTCAACCCATTGCTGTGCAAGCAGTAGAGTAGTCAACCCGCAAAATAGGAAGGTTAGTATTATTCTTTTCATAGTCATTATTGTTAGAAATTGATCATCAGTGAAATACCTGGTGCTAGTGCCAAACCCTTTGAGTCAAAAGCAGGAACCAGAATCGGGTTTGCACTAATTAAAAAATGGGAGTAACGATAGTTGTCAATGATGGCTTGGGCCTTTTTTCTGTGATGTGAATCATATGTATTGGCGAACACGATTCCGGCTATACCAGCAACAGTAGAACCGATTCCAATAGTTAGCCAAGGATCTTGTGGGACCGCACCGGCTAAACTGAGAATAGTAGCCACAAGTCCTCCTCCTAAAGGAAATGCGGACAAGATGCCAAGCCATGTAAAAGAGCCAATCCGGGAAACATTATCAAACAGTTCATCGGCATTCACCTTTCCCAGGGCATCATATAACTGCTCCCTTGTAAAAACAGTCCCGAATTCGTTGACAACCTTTTTTCCTTCAATTTTAAGACTGGAGGTGTCAAATCGGATATTGCGAGAGGATCCTTGAGTATGAATAGAACTGTTGTCAACTTGTTCTTTGGCTATTTGAACCACATCTTTCATGGGATATACAAATATATTCCCATCGGCTGTTTGAATCTTGACAGAAACCTCGGGTACTTGCTCAATAATAACCCCTTTGACTATGCTACCATTTGACAAGAATATCACATCTTTCCATTGCTGTGCAGAACTTTGCCATGAAATAGCAAAGATGACGGCCATCACTATGATGAAATACCTCATAATCTTTTGACGTCAGAACTTAATGGTATAGGCAATAATTGGGGTATATTCGATTCTGGGAATCTTCGTGGCTATTTCCTGGGGAGCCGCAATCTCAATTGCTTGGAAAGCATAGGATTCTGCATGTTATACTTTTCGACAATATCGTCTAGTTTACCTTTTGAAACAAGGGTTCCTATCAACCCTGGGACTCCCATCAGTACGCCGACACCACAAGATATCATTCCTCCTATCTGACCAGCCTTGCTATCAGTAAGGGACCACAAAAGAATTTCAAGTAAACCAAAGCCAAGAAAACCAATCCCCCAGCCCATGAATGACGAAGCACCCCGATAATTCTTGTTTATCCTTTTAAACTCGTCATACTGCTGAGAACCGAGCAAGGCGATGCATGTCCTTTCATTCAGTTTGGTGCCATTTATTTCCAAGCCATTACGTTTCCACTCCAACTTACCGTTGAGTATTTCATTCCTTATTTCGTCAACTGAATTCCCATAAGACACCTCAACTTCTTTTGCCTTTATTTGCTCTTTAGTGATTTTTTCAACTTCTGACATCTTGTAGACATAGATACTACCGTCTGCCGTCTGTATTTTCAGTGATTCCTTAGGTACTTGTTCGATGATAGTTCCACGTATCATTCCACCGTTTTTAAGATATACGATTTCAATCCACTGCTGAGCTGAAGAAAGACCTGTCGAAAGCACGATGAATAATACGAATAGCAATATCTTTTTCATATGACCTGAGTTTAAAAAGTCATGGCTAAACCTATTCCGTTTTGCATTAAACCAATTTTTAGGTCAGCTGAAAAACCATGTTTTTCATTGTAATCTTCCTCAATCCAATTCAATCTTTTTTTACTAATGATTTTCATTGGTATTGCAATACTTAGAGATGTAGTACCGACGGCCGAAAAAATCATGGATGCTGTAAAGAAGCCCCTGAACGCTTCTAAGTCTCCATCCAATTTATAATCACTGTCCCAAGACTTTCCTGTAGAATCCCAATAATGAGTCCAAGTCAAGGTAGTAGGCGCATTTACAATTGCGACTACTCCAAATATAATTCCTAATCCGGTAGCCGCAATGCCGATAGGGAGAAAGGTATTCCCCAATTTCCGCTGTCTTTGAGCGCTCTTATATGTCTCGTAGTATCCATTTTCTTTCATGAACGATTCCTGAAATTCGGAGCCAAACATACCCAAGTCCCGGCCTCCGAGAGAAAAATCTCCACGGCCTTCATATATGAGTTTTTCTTGCAATAGCCCATATAAGATTTCTGTTGAGGTGAACCCCGAGTTCAAACGCTCTTGTCGTTCAACGGCCTGAACCTGCTCCTTGGCTATTCTTTCCACTTCAGTAAAATTGTAAACGAAGATACTTCCGTCAGCAGTCTGGATTTTCAGTGTTTTGTCGGGAATTTGTTCAATTATGTTTCCTCGTACCTGACCTCCATTTTTCAGATATACGACTTCGACCCATTGTTGGGCGTATGAAGTGATTGATGTCACCAATAAGATGGCAATGACCATAGCTCTTTTCATAGCTTCCTATTTTTCTTTGGGCCCCGGCTCAATTGCCCGTATATAAAAAAGAAAGTGTGAGCCTCTTATCTTCTTCGCTGCTTGGGCTCTGGACTGCCTCGGGGACGAATGGGAATCGGAAATGCTCACACTTGCTATTGAGTGGGCGGAAGGCCCATCGGATAGCCGGTGCGAGCGTTTCGCTGTTCCGATCCCCGTGTGAATTGTCCAGATTCAAGCAGGCGGAAAAGCTAAACGCTTTCTATGTTTAGAACTGCGCATGGCGCAGCCGTCTCAAAGATAGTGATTTTCTTTGATTTTGCCGCGGTGTTTTTCTTTTTTTAATTTCTATTTTCTACGAAATACGATGAATTGAGATTCCAGTTCCAGCCGGGAATGTCGGAGTAGATAATCTTCGTTACGCAAAGATCCGACCGTACGCTTGCAGAGTCGCCGTCCGCTCGTTGACGCTATACACAGCAAAGCAAAGCAGGCGGCGTCTCGGTACAAGTCCGGCTTGACGGAATTCAGATACCACTACCAAGTGAGCGATGACGGACGGATACAAACAATCCTCCAAGGCCAAACCTTTGCCAGTTAACAAACATGGATACAACGTTGTATCGGTCGACTTTGGACAACCATCCCGGAAGAGAAGGGTTCATCCAATTAATTACATCAACGATTAAATCATGAAGAGAAGTGAGCCTCGTCAGATTCCAACTTATAGCTTCATTATGAAACACCCTGTTTCGTAGTGCCCGGATGGTATTAATTGGAGCAGATACGTTCTTTCTTTTTCGCTGGTTTTTGGGGAGGTTCGGGAAAGCCCGGCGAAGATCTTTCCATAGGTATTTCTCGTAGTTGGCATTGAAAAGGGATGCCCAGAACCCCAACGTCAGTTCTCCGTTTATCTTGTCAGCTGTGACTATTTCGCCTCTTGCTGAAATGTGACTGATAGCGGTAGCGACATAATTGTAGAGTGTCTTCAAAATTGGATGGGATTGAAAATGATAATACCATTCCTTCGTGCCCGTCATCCGCTCTAATTCTCGAATCAGCGCATTACGCAGAGTTACCTCAAAAACAGACAGGGAAGGTCCCAGGGATTCAGCCAAACGAATGTTCTGTTCGTAGTGTCGGATAGCCTTATGGTCATTGTCCGGATATCGATCAAAATAGGGATGCATCCTTGCTTCCGAGAAAGCGGACACAAAAAAAGTTTTGTCAAATTCACAACTCTTCATATCTTTGCCATGCAGTCCCGGTCATTCCTCTCCCAGACATAAGTGCTGGTGAAGAATCCGGGTTTTTCTTTTTATTATGGCGAAAGATATCTAAGATTGAGGGATGAATCCATAGGTTAATCGTTTATACACGGGTATAAACGTTTTTTTTAATTTTTAAGGGAGGTGGCTCAGTAATTAATACCACGCGGGACGCTTGTCGGCGTTGGCGACGTTGAGGCCGACGTCGAACATCATGCGGACGTGGGCCAGGGTGCCGCTGAAGTCCCAGTCCTCGCGGTATTCATCGGAGGGCTTGTGATACCAGTCTGAACGCGGATATTTGTTGGGACGGGAGGGATCGACGAGATCCTTCCCATATTCTATGACCACGGCGGGAACTCCTTTCTTTACGAAATTGAAATGGTCGGAACGGAAATACCAGCCGTCCGAGTTATCATTATTCCACACCACATAACGCCCCTGCGCGCCGGCCGCCGCCACCAGGTAGCGGTCGAGTTCGTTCTTGCCGCCGCCCAGCACCATCACGTCGTAGGTGAGCGGTTCGGGCGCGATGCAGTCGAAATTGATGCAGGCCGCGGTCTTGTCCATGGGGAAGGCCGGGTGCGCGCAGTAATGTTCCGAGCCGAAGAGCCCGCTCTCCTCAAGGGAGGGAATGAAGAACAACATGGAACGGCGCGGCCGCTGAGGCAGCTCCGCATTTTTTTTGGCCAGCCACAGTACGGCCGCCATGCCGGATCCATTGTCCGATGCCCCGTTGTAGATGTTGTCGCCCGTCGCGTCGGGCGCTCCGAAGCCGAAATGATCCCAGTGCGCACTGAAAACCACAGCTTCGTCTTTCAGATCCGTACCCGGCAGGACCCCGGCCACGTTGGAAGTTTCTTCAATCTTGTAGTCCACGTTCATCACGAGCGGAGCCTTGGCCTTGAGCACAATAGCGCGGAAGCCCGGACGTTTGGCCGCAGCGAGGGTCGCTTCGAAATCGACGCCGGCGGCTTCGAAAAGCTTGCGGCAACCGTCCTCGTGGAACCAGCCCTTGAATGCCAGCGCATCGGCGTTGCGGGTGTCCTCATCATAGAGCGACAGGTTGCTGCCGGTGTGGTTGGCCGCCACGTTCCATCCGTAGCTGGCTGCCGCCGTATTGTGCAGGACCAGGCAGCCGGCTGCACCCCTGCGCTGCGCCTCCTCGAACTTGTAGGTCCAGCGCCCATAATAGGTCATGTTCTTTCCCTGGAACAGCGAAGCGTCGTAGAAACCCGGATCGTTGACCATCGCGATGATGATCTTGCCCTTGACGTCGACCCCTTCAAAATCGTTCCAGCCGAACTCCGGCGCATCGATGCCGAAGCCGCAGAAAACGAACTCCGTGGCGGACAGTTCCACCTTGTCCGTCGCCCTTGACGTCCAGATGACCAGGTCATCCGGGAAGAGCAGGTCCATGCGCTTGCGCGCGCCTTTCACCCGCAGCTTGTCACCCACGGGACGGCAGATGGTGGAAACCGTCATGACTTTCTGGAAATAGCTGTCGCCGAAGGCCGGTTCCAGGCCGATTGCCCGCATTTCTGCCGCCAGATAATTGATGGTCTTGGTCTCGTATTCCGTCATCGGCATGCGACCGCCGAAATCATCGGAGCCGAGGACCTGAATCCAGTGGCGGAGGAGGGCTTCATCTTGTGTGGGATGGGAAATCGTCTGGGCGGCGGAAGGAACGGCCAGGCACGCCGTCAACGCCAGCAGAGCGAGGCAGTGTTTTTTCATGGGAGCAGGTTTGTCTATTTTTTATTCAGAAGCGGAAGGAAAAACTTCAGGTTGTCGCGGCAGGGTTTCAGCTCGCCCTTCTCGATGCGGTGGATGACGTCCACGACCATGTCGTTGAGGGGCGTGGGGACACCTACCTCCCGGCCGGAGGAGCAGACCACGCCGTTGATGGCGTCGACCTCGCAGCGTTTTCCTTTTTCAATATCCTGCAACATACTGGCCTTCAGGCGCATGTGCTTGCGCATAGTCAGGGGCAGGATGGCGAAAGCAATGGACTTCTTGAGAGGGTTCTTGAAGTCAAGCAGCGTGACCACATCCTTTCCCTGCACAGGCTCGAAGCGGATGTTGCCCGCGCGGGCCACGTCGATGCACTCTTTGATGAGGGCAAGCGTGACCCTGCGGGAATCTTTCGGCTTGATGGTCTCGCCGAAGGTGGCGCCGAGGGCGGTGCTCAGACCCGAGAACGAAGCATTGATCAGGAGTTTGGTCCAGCGGGTGCCGATGAAATTGTCCTCGACGACGACGGGCCCCATCAGTTGAAGGAGCTCCTTGACGTCATTCAGGTGCCGGTTGGGGAACGGGGAGAGCGAGCCCAGCTGGAAGGTGAGGCTGTCTGGCGAGCTGGTGAGTTCGCTGACGCCGGGTTCCAGCATCGTGGCACCCCATGCGACGGTGCAGCCCAGCACATGGTCGGGGCCGACGATATGGCTGATGAGCAGTTCGGGAATGCCGTTCTGGAGCGTGACGATCACACCGTCGGGGGTGAGATAGGGCACCAGGAAACGGACGATCTGCTCGTTCTCCATCTGTTTGGTAAACAGGATGATAATGTTGTATGTGCCGGCCATCTCATAGGGCGTGATGGCTTTGACGGGTTGCACGAAATCTACGCTGCCGACGACATGGGCCCCTTTTTCGTTGAGCGCCCGCACGTGGGCAAAGTTGTGGTTGACCAGGTCGATGCGGCCTCCGTTCTTCGTGATGTAGGCACCGAGGATCGTTCCCATCGATCCTGCTCCGTAAATACAGGCTCTCATCCTTGAAGGTCTTGATTAAAGCGAGTCTCCGAAATCAGCGCGGAACTTCTTGACGAGTTCTTCCTGCCAGTAGCCAATCTCTTCGAGGCGGCCGAAGAAGAAACGCAGCACTTTGGGTTCTGATACCCACTGAAGTCCGCCGATGAGCTGGCGGTTGTCCCAGAGCCACTTGACGCGGTCGGCGCAATACTTCACCTGGGAAAGGGTGAACACGCGGCGCGGCATGGCGAGGCGCTGGAGTTCGAGCTCTGCAAAACGCTCAGTGCCATCGGGCTCGCGCTGCTCGCTGAGGGTTCCGCGCTCCATGCCGCGGATACCGCCGGCAATGTAGAGGGCTGCTCCGACGGCAGCGGCAGGATACTGGTTGTGCGGGATGTCCGGGACGATTTCCGAGCAGTTCAGGTGGGCGCCCAGGCCGCCGGCAGGCTTGATGACAGGGACACCGTAATCGTCGAGTTCCTTCACCAGGTAAGCGATGAATTCCGGCCCCTGGCTGATATATTCCATGTCGAGCGACTCATACAAGCCCACGGCCATGGCTTCCATGGAACGGATTTCCATGCCGCCGTAGGTCAGGAATCCTTCGTAGAGCGGCACGAACTCCATCATCTCGTCGGTGAAACGTTTGTCGTGCGCCGTGATGATGCCGCCGCGGGAGAAGCCGAGCTTGCGGGCGCTGAAGTAGATGATGTCGAAACGGTCGGCGAGAACATGATAGATCTCCTTGGTGGTCATGAACTTGCAGCGGGGTTCGCGGACTTTCATGAAATAGACGTTGTCCTGCAGCAGGGAGGCGTCCAGTACGCTCCTTACGCCGAATTCATGGCAGATATCGGTCACCGCGAGCATGTTTTCGAGGGAAACGGGCTGTCCGCCGATGAGGTTCGTGCCGGCTTCGACACGGACGAAGGCGACTTTGTCCGGACCCACTTCCTTGATCGTCTTGCGGAGAAGTTTCAGGTCGAAATCTCCCTTGAAGGGGTCGTCGCTCTTGGGCACCAGGCCTTTCTTGTCCACCAGCTCGATCACGGTACCGCCCAGACGGGTGATATGGGCCTTGGTGGTCGTGAAGTGAAAGTTCATCAGGGTGTACATGCCCGGCTTGACATAGGCTTCCGCGAGGATGTTCTCAGCGGCGCGGCCCTGGTGAGCGGGGAGTACGTTCTCGGTGCCGAAAACTTCCTTGACGGCTGCCTTGACGCGGTTGAACGTCTCGGATCCCGCGTACGCATCGTCGGCAATGCTCATGGAAGCGACCTGCTCGTCGGACATTCCGTTCACGCCGGAATCCGTAAGCATGTCCATGTAAATGTCCTTGTTCTGGAGAAGGAAAGTATTGTTGCCGGCTTCCTGGATGCGCTTCAGGCGCTCTTCTACGGGAAGAAGGGAAAGTTTCTGGACGACACGCACCTTGTGCATTTCGAGAGGTACCTGATTTTCAGGCTGGTAGAATTTAACGGGCATAATAT
>Ga0310786_10006086_pt1 | contig 16188 bp, 12 predicted proteins | sample AusTroGonzalo_MG_FD_203881 | JGI IMG/M metagenome (GOLD analysis project Ga0310786, IMG submission 203881) | Bovine rumen microbial communities from tropical cattle in Woodstock, Queensland, Australia - Gonzalo_03 (v2) (version 2) | ecosystem: Host-associated > Mammals > Digestive system >... | reverse complement strand
AGGAGCCTCGTAGCCGTCGATACGTTCGCCCACGAAATTGTAGGTGCTGTAGTAACGTATCTCCAGGATGGCGTCCGGCACCACGTCCGTGATCGCCACGAAATGTTCGGAGCCGTCCTTGGCCGCCTTCGGTTGGCAACTGACAATCAGCGCAAATGGGAGCAGCAAAAGCAGTAATGATTTATGACAAGCTTTCATATCTTCTCGCATAATTATAGTTCAGCCTGCAAAGGTAACACTTTTTTTTGGATTATGCAAGAATCTGTGCATTTTTGTGCACAATTCAGGCTTTTTGTCAGGCGCGACCACCCACTGCTATTCCGCCACTGTCAGGTTGTTCTTCAATTGCTCCACACTGCTAGCTCCCACGAGAACAGACGTTACGCCGTCTTGTTGGAGAACCCAGTTCAGCGCCTCCTGAGCAATGGACCGTCGGTTACTGAGGGCTTGCACCTGCAGTTGGTGCAAATATGTCAGCAATTCAGGCGTGCGCCGCTCTGACTTCAGAAAATGCCCTTTGGCCATTCGCGAATCGGCAGGAATACCATCCAGGTAGCGGTCAGTCAGCAGACCTTGCGCTAACGGAGAGAATGCAATAAAGCCCACTTCGGCCTCCTTGCAGAAAGCCAGTATGCCTTGGTCAATCGGTTCGCGGTTGAGCAGGTTGAGTTTGCCTTGATAAATGAGCAGAGGCACGTCCCTCTCGCGCAGATAAGCAGCCGCTTTTTTCAGCGGTTCGAGCGGCCAGTTGGAGATGCCCACATAAAGGGCCTTGCCCTGACGAACGGCGTCCACCAGTGCTTGCAGCGTCTCTTCTATGGGCGTGTCGGGGTCGTAACGGTGTGAATAAAAGAGGTCCACATACTCCAGATGCATTCTCTTGAGCGATTGGTCCAAACTGGAAAGCAGGTACTTGCGGCTTCCCCATTCGCCATAAGGGCCGCCCCACATGTTGTAGCCCGCTTTGGTAGAGATAAACAACTCGTCGCGATATGGGGCAAAATCCTCATCCATCAGCCGTCCCAGCGTCTCTTCAGCACTTCCGTAAGGAGGTCCGTAGTTGTTCGCCAAATCGAAATGGGTGATGCCATGATCGAAAGCGTATCGGGCGATGGAGCGGCTGCGCTCGAACGGGTCTTCTCCGCCGAAATTATGCCACATACCCAGACTCACTTTGGGCAACAGTACGCCGCTCCGTCCACAGCGGTTGTACAGCGTTGACATCTTTGCATAACGCTCCTCGGAGGCTATGTATGCGCCCTGCGATGGGTTTGATTGGTTCTCTGTTTGCATGGTGAGGTTAATATTTGAAATTTATGCCAATAGAAAAGTATCTCGCGGAATAATACCGCTGCAAAGGTAATACAATTTTTTGACATGACAAAGTCTTTTGCAAGAAAAATGCAAAAAAATGCTCGGGCGAGGTCGCGAGGCCTGTCCGAGCATAGAGAAGTTAGCGCTTTTTAGCGCTGTCGGTACCAGCTATAGTTACAATCCTCTTTTCAACGTGTCGATTCCTCGGCGCGTATCCCACCAGTCAACAATCACGAGTAAATCATTTAGTGCACTTTTTTCATGAGGAAAAGTTACATGGGTTACAGGGTTACACATCTTTGTAGGTGGGTAGAACCGCCATAATATAAATATATATAATATAATATTATAATATTATATTATATATATTATGAACTGATTTTTGACCTGAACTCACATTTTTGTGTAACTTTGTTACTTTTGTAACCTTTTGCTGTCGCTTGCTGCACCGCTCTATCAATCCGCCCCTATGAACGTCCGAAATGCCCATGTTGATTATCAGCGTTTTATAAACAAAATGCATTTTCCCGTGCATTTTTTTGCGATTATATTTGGAAAAGAGCAAATGTTTGACGTATCTTTGCAGTGCGTTTCGGAAGAAGCGGCAGAATCGGTGCACAGTTTCTGCGGAGCTTCTCCCCTGCTTCTGCCCACAAGAAACTCTCTCCCTATGATAGGGGGAGTACCCGAAGGGGAGAGCGATCGGCCGGGGTCGCTTTAATGAGGCTGTAAGTGAAAAGTGGAGGGCTCAGTCTGTGGGGCCCTGTTGGCGAGCGCGAGGAGTCAGTCCTTGCAAGCCTCGAGGCGAGCGCGAAGGGTGGGGAGATAGTGGTCGCGGACGAGAAGGTAGTCTGGGGCGAAGCGGAGGAGGGCTTCGCAGGTCAGAATGGCGTCGTCGTAGCGTTTGAGGGTCTCGTACGATTGGGCGATGCAGAGCCAGTTGGAGACATAGTTCCAGTTGTCGATGGTGTCGCCTTTTTGCTCGAAGAGCTCCTTGGCGCGGAGGAAGAGGGTGAGTGCGCGCTTTCTGTTGCCGCCGACGGCTTTGGGGGCGCGCATGTCGACGCAGCCGCGGAGGTTGAGCGCGATCGGGTTGAGGGTGTCGGCCTCGTAGGCTTTCTTGGCGAGTTTGGACGACTCCAGCCCTTTGGTGAGGAACTGCACCTTATTATACAACGCGATATAGGCGGCGAGGGTGGAGCGGTAGACCAGCAGCTGCGACTCGGAGAGTGCGGGCTCGAGCACGTTGATATGCGCTTCAAACGCGTCGATATGTTCCTGCGTATCGTTGGCTTTTTCCTCGATTGCCGTGTTGACGTAGCCGAATTCGTAACTCAGGTAGCGCAGTTGTTCGTCTTGTGTGAGGCGGAGGAACGAGTTGGCGTGGAGGTAGCGGTTCCACGTGGCCATATCGTTGCGGAGGAAGGCTTGGTAGAGAGAATGGTCATCCCATTGCCCCCAAGCCATTAGGCTTGAGAGCAACAGGACGGAGAGGATGAAAAAAAACTTTTTCATGAGAGAGCTGGCTAGTGGAGCTAGTCTATCTAGTCGGGCTAGTAGGGCTAGTAGGACCTTTGACCTTTATTTCTGGTGCTCGAGTTTGAGGGTGCGGGTCGGTTGGTCGCAAACCTCGCTCGGACCGTAGTACTGAATCGGACCCGGGTAGATGTAGCTGGTGTGCGCGTCAGCCCAGAGCTCGCGGTGGGCGGCGAAGTACTTGAACGGCTCGCCGTTGAGGTCCACGAGGGCTTTCTGGATAACGGGTTTCATCTTGCCGGCGCGCTTCTCCATGTTCATCATCATCGTGATAGGAATACCTCCGGCCTGCCACTCGTTAGCGGGCGTGGTGAGGTTCTGCACGATAGCCATGTAGCCGGTCTTGCCTTCGGCGATGAGCCAAGCGGCGGTGCGGCCGAGCGAGTAGCAGTAGTCGGCGTCGAAATTGGATGGGATAGCGCAACGGCCTTCGTAGCCGAAGAAGTGGTTGAGCGCGGCGAATTTGCCCTTGTAGGTGCCTTCCGCTTTCATGACGGCCAGTTTCTTGGCTACCATCTCGATGAGCAGTTTCTCGGTCTCGATTTGCGAAACCATCACGTTGCCGTGCGGGTCGCGGTCGAGGGTCAGCTGGCGGGCGATACCTTTCGGCAGGTCGCGATAGAGGGCGCAGCTCTCGTGCGTCAGTTTGGCTTTGACGTACTGACGTTTCTCGTCGTCGCTGCCCAGCGAGTTGAACTCTTCGTTGCTGGCGAGCAGGTCGTTGAGCTCGGCGATGAGTCGGCGCATAGCGGGGATGAACTCGATGAGGCCTTCGGGGATGAGGATAGTACCGAAATTGAGTCCGGCGTCGGCGCGGGCCACGATGACTTTGATGATCTGGTCCACGATGTCGTTGAGGGTCATGTTCTTCGCCTCCACTTCCTCGGAGATGATGCAGATGTTCGGCTGAGCCTGGAGTGCGCACTCGAGGGCGATATGGCTGGCGCTACGGCCCATGAGGCGGATGAAGTGCCAGTATTTCTTTGCGGAGTTGGCGTCGCGCTGGAGGTTACCGATAAGTTCGCTATAGACCTTGCAGGCGGTGTCGAAACCGAAGCTGGTCTCAATCTGGGCGTTCTTCAAGTCGCCGTCGATGGTCTTGGGGCAACCGATAACCTGGATGCCGGCGTTCTTCTGTTTGTAGTACTCGGCCAGTACGCAGGCGTTGGTGTTGGAGTCGTCGCCGCCGATGATAACGATAGCGGTGATATTCAAAGCCTTGCAGGACTCGATACCTTTGTCGAACTGCCAGGTCTCTTCCAGTTTGGTACGACCCGAACCGATGATGTCGAAGCCGCCCGTGTTGCGGTACTCGTCGATAATGTCGGCCGTGAGTTCGAGGTACTTGTTCTCAATCAGGCCGCTCGGACCGTTCAGGAAACCGTAGAGTTTGTTCTGGGGGTTGAGTTGCTTGAGGCCGTCGAACAGACCGGCGATGACGTTGTGGCCGCCGGGGGCTTGACCGCCGGAGAGGATAACGCCCACGTTCTTAACGGGATAGGCTTGCTCCTTGCCCGGAACGAGTTTGATGACAGGCAGGCCGTAGGTGTTCGGGAACAGCTTGGCGATTTCTGCCTGGTCGGCTACAGACTGGGTTTTCTGGCCTTCTTCGATAGCCACGTGGCCTTGGAGCGCCACCGGCATTTTGGGGTTGTAGTTACCCCGCGCAATTTGTAGAGGACTTTTCTGCATAGTTAGTATTATTTAGTAGTTTCTTCAATCAGTTTGACGAGTTCTTGGACGGCCTCTTCCTGGGGGATGTTCTTGAGCACGCACTCTTTGCCACGGTAGAGGCTGACGCGCCCGCGACCCGCGCCCACGTACCCGAAGTCGGCATCGGCCATCTCGCCCGGACCGTTGACGATGCAGCCCATGATGGCAATCTTAAGGCCCTTGAAATGGCTCGTGGCCGCCCTGACTTGGCGGATGGCTTCCTGCAAATCGAAAAGCGTGCGCCCGCACGAGGGGCAACTCACGTACTCAGTTTTGTAGCGGATAAGGCCTGCGGCTTGCAGGATATCTTTCTCGAGAAGCTCCAGTTGGTCGGCGGAGAAGTTGGGATTGAGGAGTTTAACGCGCTTTTTGCCTCCGTCGAGCAGCCATTTGCCGCAGTCTGCAGCGGCCTGCAGTTGCATGAGCGCCCAATCGGTTTGCGGGCTGGAGTAGGAGACCGTCTCTTCGTCGGTCAGCAGCTCCACGCCATGGTAGCGAATGCTCTCGGCGTCCACGAAATAGTCGCGCAGGGCGCGTGCCACAGGTATCTCATTCTCAGGCGCTTCGCTCAGGCTGACGCGGATGGTGTCGCCGATGCCGTCGTAGAGAAGCGAACCGATTCCGACCGCCGATTTGATGCGGCCGTCCTCGCCTTCGCCGGCTTCGGTCACGCCCAGATGGAGCGGGAAAGACATGCCCTCGGCGTCCATCTGACGGATAAGCAGACGAACGGTTTCGGTCATGACCCGCGTGTTGCTGGCTTTGACGGAAAGGACGATATTCGGGAATTGTTCCTCGACGGCTACGCGCAGAAACTCCATGCAGCTGACGACCATACCTTGCGGCGTGTCGCCGTATTCATTGAGGATGCGCGCGGAGAGGCTGCCGTGGTTGACGCCGATACGAAGCGCCGTGTGATGCGCCTTGCAGAGGCTCAACAGATGCTTGAAACGGGTGTGGTCCGGGTCGGAATAATTGCCGGGATTGATGCGCACTTTCTCCACCCATTGCGCGGCCAAATCGGCGATAGCCGGGTTGAAATGCACGTCGGCTACGAGCGGGCCGCTGAAATGTCCCTGTTCGTGAATGAGCCGCAGGCTCTCCGCTTCGCGGCTGCCTTGCGTGGTGAATCGTACTATTTCCGCGCCGGCTTTGAAACAACGCTCGGCTTGCGCAACGGAACCCGGCACATCGTTGGTGTCGGTGTTCGCCATCGTCTGCAAACGAATGGGGTAGTCGCTGCCGATACATAAATCACCGACCTGCACCTGACTCGTTGCACGACGAACAAATGTCAACGCTTCTCGTTTCATGCCGCAAAGTTACTACTTTTTTTCCATTCTACCAAGAAATTGACCCACTTTTTTCGAAAAAAAGTGTCTATCTCTTGCATAATTCAAATCTTTTGTGTAACTTTGCAGCCGTTTATGGCCACTTAACCCCACGACTGAGCGTATGAAAAGACAAATCGCATGCATAGTTTTTCTGTTGTCGGCGCTGCCTTTATTGGCGCAAGACGACGCTTTCGAGCAGTTTCGACGCGCCCAACAGGATTCTTTCAATTCGTTCAAAGATAGCAAGCAGGCTGAGTTCGATGAGTTCCGCCGCCGCGTGAATGAGCAGTATGCCGATTTTATGCGCCAGGCCTGGGAGCAGTTCCCCGAGCAACCGGCCGAAGAACCGCAGGAAGAAGCGCCCGTGCCGCCGGTTGTTTATCAGGAACCGGAGCCCGTAAAGGCGGAGCCCGCTCCGGCACCTGTAAAGCAAGAGCCCGCTCTGGCACCCCAGCCGGAACCTGAACCCGTAAAGGCGGAGCCCAACCCGGAAATAAAGCCGGAAACTCCGGAAACTCCGGAGACTCCGGAAATTCCGGAACCCGCTCCCGAGCCAACTCCCGCTCCTGAGCCAACTCCTGAGCCGACTCCTCAGCCGGAACCCGTAAAACCGGAAACTCCGGCAATTCCGGAAACACCGGAACCCGCGCCTGCGCCAACGCCTGAACCCGCTCCCGAGCCAACTCCCGAACCTGAGCCGGTTCCCGCTCCGCGGCCGAAGATAGACGAGCTGGGTCGCCCGCAATCGCAGATACAAACGGCTCCCGCGCCCGTTGCGCATGAGATACCTGTCAAGCCGCTCATCATTTACGTGCCGGAACCCGCGCCCGCGCCGGAACCTATTGCGCCGGTCAAGCCCAAAGAGGAAATCCCCTACAAGAACGTGAGTGTAAGCTATTACGGCAACATCATCACGATAGGCTTCCCAACGGCCGACGTTCTCAAAATCAAAGCCTTGAAAGAGAATGACCTGGCTGATGCGTGGAAAGCGCTCTCCCAGAAGAAATACGACATCACCGTCAAGACGGCCTTAGATGCCCGTAAAGTCAACAACCTCTGCGACTGGGCGTATATGGAAGTGCTCCGCGCCGCCACCGAGAAGCAATATGGCAAGACCAACGAGGCTGTGCTGGTGCAGGCGTTCCTGATGACGCAGTCCGGCTATCGCGTTCGCCTGGGTATGACGGACAGTCGACTGCACATGCTTATCGCCAGCTCGTATCATATCTACGGCAAGCGCTACACGACGCTGGACAATATCCGCTTCTACATCATGGGTGACCGTGACGAGCAACCGCTGCGTATCTGCAAGGCGAAGTTCGACAAAGAGCAGTCGCTTTCGTTGCAGTTGGCCCGCCTGCCGATGTTGGGCGAGGAGATGACGCCGCAACGCAAACTCACGTCGCGCAAGGGTGTGACGGCAACGGTTAGCCTCAACAAGAACATGATTGATTTCCTGGGTGACTATCCCAAGTCGTGCATCAACGGCGACTTCACCACCCGCTGGGCCGCATACGCCAATACGCCGTTGGACAAGAAGGTGCAGGACGCCCTTTATCCGGTGCTCAAAAAGACGGTTGCCTCGATGTCGGAGCGCGATGCCGTCGGCATTATTCTAAACTGGGTGCAGACCGCTTTCGTCTACGGATACGACGACCAGATATGGGGCGGGGACCGTCCGTTCTTCGCGCAAGAGACGCTGTATTACCCGCAAAGCGACTGCGAAGACCGCTCGATTTTGTTCTCGCGTCTGGTTCGCGACATTTTAGGCCTTGACGTAGTGCTGTTGTACTATCCCGGTCACCTGGCGACTGCTGTGGGATTTACGGGTCAGGAGCGTGGCGATTGGCTGACCTACAACGACCGCCGATATATCGTTTGTGACCCGACGTACGAGAATGCGCCGGTGGGAGCGACGATGCCGGGAATGGATAACAAGAAAGCGCAAATCATCGTCCTGAAGAAATAGTATGAACAACAAACGCCTCATATTTATCGTCCTCAGCCTTGTCGGTCTGTTGGCCGTGGTAGCGGCAGTCGTGTACGTGCTGCTCGTCCTCCCCAAGAAGAGTCAGACGGTGGTCGACCCCTACGCCACGAACGACACGTACGTCTACGAAGATGCGCCTCATGCCGACCCCGCGATGGTGGGCAAATGGCAGAACTCGGCCAATCCGCAGTGGTTCAAGGTCTATTACGACGACTACGACGGCGACGGCTATTACTGGGGCAAAGAGTGGAACGAAGGCGAGGATGTGCATGAAGAGGATTTGCAATATCACGGCAACGGTTGGTATCGTTGGCGTCGCGACGGCAAGAAACTGACGGAACTGCATACGATGGACATGCGCGATATGCCTATCGCCAAACAATGGCGGGTCAAGACGGATAAGGACAGTCTGTACTTGTCGGAACCCGAGCAGCGGAAGCAGTTTTTTTCGTTCTCGCGGGTGGATGATTAAGGTTGTTCGCCCGGCGAACGGTTGACAGAAGGATCGGTTTGCTCCAGTTGGTTGGCAAGCCGGTAGAAGCGCGTCAGGAACAGGACGGCCGCCATCGAGAGCGCGACAATAAAGCTAATCCACATACCATTGACGCCCAATTGTGCGGGGAACATCAGCACCCAGCCCAGCGGCAGGGCAATCAGCAAATAGATAATCACGGCAAACTGCATCGGACGACGCACGTCGCTGATGCCGCGCAACATACCTGCACCTACGCATTGCAGGCCGTCGGCGTATTGGAACAGTCCCGCAAAAACGAGCAGCGGTGTGGCGATTCGGATGACCTCCGGGTCTTCGGTATAGATCATCGGCAGCCACGAGCAAAGGCCAATCATCAGCGACGCGCCGATGGTGTTCATCAGGAGAATGAGATGCAAACTGGCGCGGGCGGCCATGCGCATCGCGTGATAATCTTTCAGGCCGTATTGGTGCGAGACGCGAATGGTGGTGCCGGCACCCACGCCCAGCGAGAGCATGAAAGCGAAGTCGGCCACATTGTTGGCGATATGATGCGCAGCCAGCGACTCCTTGTTAATCCAACCGACCATGATAAACGAGACTGTGAACACGATGGCTTCCATCGTGGTCTGAACGCCAATGGGGAAGCCCACTTTCCGAAGTTCGCGCAATACGCCTCGGCTGTTGGCAGAACGGTTGAACAGCGCCAGGTATTTCCGCCAGTCGCGCTTGGCGAGAATGACCGTCAGGAAGACGATTGGCATGAGCGTCGTGGCAATCAGGCTGGCCAATCCCGCGCCGTAAGCACCCAACGGCCGGATGCCGCAATGGCCGAAGATGAAGACCCAGTTGAGCAGGATATTGAGCGTGTTGACGGCGAAGGTGATGATCATCGCCACGGTCGTGTTGCCCAGGCCTTCCAGAAACTGCTTCTCCAGGCAGAACAGCAAGAAGGGGATAAGGCCGAGGATGCGCGTGAGCAGGTACGGTCGGGCCGTGGCTGCGACGGCCGGGTCTTGACCCATGTAGGGCATCAGCGGCACGAAAAGGGCTAAGATAAGGCAGGTGACGAGCCCCAGCAAGAGCGTGAACCAGATGCCGTTTTGCAGTAGGGTGGAGACGCGGCGGTCGTTGTTTTGGACGAAAGCGTAGCCTGTGAGCGGCGTCACGCCCATGAGTGCGCCCATCGCAAAGACCATAAACGTGAAGAAGATGCCGTTTCCGAAACTGACGGCGGCCAGGTCGGTTGTGCCATAGTGGCCCACCATGATGGTGTCGGCGATACCTACGAGTGCCGCGCCGAGTTGCGTCAGCATGACCGGGAACGCCACTTTCAGGTTGCGCTTGTAGTAAGGCACATATTCATGCAGGGCGGTTCTCATCGTGCGTATTCGGCTGATTATTGGCGAGTTTCTCCTGTTTGGCCATCGTGCGGCAGACGTCGCATTGTCCGCATGTCGGGCTGTCTGTCTCGCCGAAATAGGCGAGCAGTACCTGCGAGCGGCAGAACTGGTTTTGCTCCGCATACTCGACCATCGCCGTCAGTTGTTTCTCAAACTGCTCTTTGCGGTCTTCGACACAACGTTTGGGCAGGCGAACGTACTCCAATTGCAACCTCTCCTGCGCGTAATATATATAAGGTGTTTTGCGGCGCGGAATATAGCTGATAATCCCCTGCTGTGCGAGCAAGATGAGTTGATGGTTGAGTTCGCGCTTGTCCATCTCCATTTGCTCGGCGAGGCGGTCGTCGTAGATGTAGGCGGGTTCGGTGAAGATGCCCGTATATTGGCGCATGAGCGCGTTGATGATTCGTTCGCCCGTCTCCGACATTTGTTCGCTGTAGAGTTCCTCGCGGGTGACGGTGATCTGTACGCGCGGCTGCGTCTCGTGCTCGTCGATGTAGGTGATATAGCCGGCTTGCGTGAGGATCTGCAGCGCGGAGAAAGCGGGCAGCACGGGCAGGTGTTTCTCGGTGCAGAACTGCTCCAGCGGGAACGCGAACGTGTGGTCGAGGCCGGAGGCCAGTCCCACTTGGAGGAAATTGCCCAGCGCATCATAGACGCGCAGGATGAAATCGCGGTCCGGGTAGTTGTCGCGGACTCGCTTGGCGGCTTTGACCTTGTCCTCTTTGTTGTATAGCAGGATGGTGTAAGCCGGTTGGCCGTCACGTCCGGCGCGGCCGGCTTCCTGGAAGTAGGCTTCGAGACTGTCGGGCAGGTCGAGATGGATAACCGTTCGAACGTCGGGTTTGTCGATGCCCATTCCGAAAGCGTTGGTTGCCACCATCACGCGCAGGCGGTCGGAACGCCAGGCTTGCTGGCGGTTGTCTTTGTCCTGATTGCTGATGCCGGCGTGGTACGCTTCCGCGCTAATACCTTGAGCCACAAGCCAATCGGCCACTTCACGCGTCTTCTGGCGGTTGCGGACATAGACAATGCTGCTTCCGGGGACGCGCTGGAGGATGTGTAGCGTCTGTTGCAATTTGGCGTGCCAGGCGTTGCCGTTGGCCTGGGTTTCGTCGCAATAGCGGACGACGTAACTCAGGTTGTCGCGCCGGAACGAAGCACGGAAAACGTTTGGGCGGGGGAACTTGAGTTTGTCCTGAATATCTTCGACGACTTCGGGCGTGGCGGTGGCGGTTAGGGCCAAGACGGGAATGCGCGCGTCCTGACGGTAGCGACGAAGGCGGTCCTGCAGCACCTCGCGGATGTCGGCAATATGCAGGTAGGGCGGGCGGAAATCGTAGCCCCACTGCGAGATGCAATGGGCCTCGTCGACGGCAATCATGCAGACCGGCAGTTCGGTCAGGCGTTTGCGGAAATACTCCGATTCGAGCCGCTCGGGCGAGACGTAGAGGAACTTGTAGCCGCCGAACTGACAATTATCCAAAATGACGTTGATCTCGCTCTGGCTCATGCCCGAATAAATGGCGTAACCGCGTATTCCGCGGTCGCGGAGGTTGCTCACCTGGTCTTTCATGAGCGCTATGAGCGGCGTGATGACCAGGCAGAGTCCTTCCATCGTTTCGTCGCACGGGTCTTTCATCGCCATCGCCGGCACTTGGAAGCAGATACTCTTGCCTCCGCCGGTGGGCAACAGCGCCAACGTGTCCTGACCAGAGCCTACACTTTCAATAATTTCCGCCTGAAGCGGGCGGAAATTATCATACTGCCAATAGCGGCGCAATATGTCGCGATAGTCGAGCATCAGCGGCTAAACATGCGCGATTATTGAATATGTTCGAGCGCGTAGCGCATGCGCGCGAGCGTCTCTTCTTTGCCTAACACGTTGGTTATCTCCCAGATATGCGGGCCGCGAGCGGCACCAACGAGGGTGATTCGGAAGGAGTTCATCACGATTCCGACGCCCAATTCTTTCCCGGCAATCCAGCCCATGACCACTTGGTCGAGGTTTTCAGCCGACCAATCGTCGGTGGCGGCAAGCAGGTCGTGGAGTTCGCGCATCTGAGCCGGCGACTCCTCTTTCCAGCGTTTTTTGAGCGATTTCTCGTCGTACTCGGTCGGCGCGACGAAGAAGAAAGACACTTGCTCCCAAAGTTCGTTGACGAAGTTCACGCGCTCTTTCATCAGGTCGATGACGTGCTCCACTACGGCTCTCGGCGCGCGCTCCACAGCGGCTTTGTGCTCCGCCGGAACAGAGGCGAGGAACGCGTCGTAGAGTTCTGCGCCGGACTTGAGCTGCAGGTAATAATGGTTGAACCACTTGCCTTTCTCATAGTCGAACTTCGCGCCGGCTTTGGAGACGCGGTCGAGCGAGAACTGCCGGATGAGTTCGTCCATCGAATAGATTTCCTGGTCACCTGTTCCGTGCCAGCCGAGCAGGGCGAGGAAGTTCACCACCGCCTCGGGCAGGTATCCGCTCTCGCGGTAACCGCTGCTGACTGTGCCGTCTTTCTGGTTGTGGAACTCCAGCGGGAAGACGGGGAAACCGAGCCGGTCGCCGTCGCGTTTGCTGAGTTTGCCGTTACCGTCCGGCTTGAGCAGGAGCGGCAGATGAGCGAACTGGGGCATCGTGTCTTCCCAGCCGAAAGCGCGGTAGAGAAGTACGTGCAACGGAGCGGAAGGCAGCCATTCTTCGCCGCGAATGACGTGCGAAATTTGCATAAGGTGGTCGTCGACGATGTTTGCCAGGTGATAGGTCGGCAGGTCGTCGGCGGATTTGTAGAGCACCTTGTCGTCCAAAATGGAGGAATTGATGACCACTTCGCCGCGGATGAGGTCGTGCACGTGGATATCCTCGTTGGGTTCCACTTTGAAGCGCACTACGCACTGTTCGCCTGCATCTATTCTGGCAGATACCTCATCTTTGCTCATCGTGAGCGAGTTGCGCATCTGCATACGCGTCGTGGCATCGTATTGGAAATTGTTGATTTCTTTGCGCTTGGCTTCGAGTTCCTCGGGTGTGTCGAAAGCGATATAGGCTTTGCCCGCGTCGAGCAACTGATGCACATATTGGTGATAAATCTCGCGGCGCTCACTTTGGCGGTACGGGCCGTTGGGGCCTTCGGGCTCTACGCCTATTCCCTCGTCAATACCTATTCCCAGCCAGCGGAGCGACTCGATGATATACTCCTCCGCACCTGGCACGAAGCGTGTACTGTCGGTGTCTTCGATACGCAGCAACATGTCGCCGCCGTGTTGGCGGGCAAACAGGTAGTTATACAACGCCGTTCTCACGCCGCCGATATGCAGCGCTCCCGTCGGTGACGGGGCAAAACGAACTCTTACTCTTCTTTCCATTATAATTTTGTTCTTATTAGTCTGATTGGGTTTATTGATTTTCTTTCTTTTCGTATTCATCGAGGGCGGCGGCCATCAGTTCGCGGCCTTTCTCCATGATTTCCTTGGCCTTGTCGAAATCGAAGGTGGAGTAGGCGTTCTGCGGCATTTCGGCCAGTACATCCGGCTGGCAGAAGCGTACCATGTTACGGCAACCGGCTTGAATCTGCACGTCAATCGTACGGTTGATGAGGCTCGCGTAGTTGATTTGCGGCGTCCATTCTCCCGCGTCTTTCGACAGTTTGTTCCATAGTTTATACACGCCGCTTATCCGTTGGACTTTGCGGGGCAGAGTAGGGATGTTGACACCCGTTTGCATTCTGTCTTCCGCGGAAATGTTCACGCCGACGAGGATGTCGCCTTTGGTTCGGGCTACCCGGTTAAGCGGGAAGGGGTTGGTCAGGCCGCCGTCCACGAGTAGCGTATCTTTGAAATGGTAAGGCTCGAAGCACATTGGGATAGAGATGGACGCTCGGATGGCGTCGAACAGTTTGCCCCGGGTGAACACCACTTCGCGGCTGTTGAGGATGTCGGTTGCTACAAAAGCGGCGGGGATAGGCAGGCTCTCTATATCGCTGTCGGGTACCCATTCCTTGATAGCGCTCAGCACTTTATTGCCTTTGACCAAGTGGCTCAGGCCGAAACTGAAGTCCGTGAGGCTGAGGATCTGCTGGATATCGAGCGAGCAAAACCAATCGTGCGCTTCGGAAATCTTTCCTGCGGCGAAAATGCCGCCAATCAGACTGCCGATGGACGTGCCCGAAACGGACGTTATTTCATATCCGCGGCTCAGCAGTTCCTCGATGGCACCGATATGCGCCATTCCTCGGCTGCCTCCGCTACTCAAACATAACGCAACTTTCTTCCCCATACTATTCAAAATTGAATGTCAATGTGATCATGTGCGACCTCAGGCGCGAGATGGCGTCCGTGTAAAAACCTTCCGTGCTGGCAGAAATACCCTCGTTGCGCTCATCCATCGGCGTCAGTACATTGTTGAATCCCAATTGGTATTTCAACTCCGGGCATAGTTTGAACCACGGGAAGTAGAAGTCACATCCAAAGCCCACTTGGAGGAAATAGTCCAGCGGTTTTTGGAGAATCTGCTTCTCCTTATCCTGTCCGAAATCGTAGCTCACGCCGCCGCCGGCCACGACATAAGGGCGGTAGTTGCTCTCGCGGTCGGCCGACCATTTGAGCATCAGCGGGAAGGAGATGGGCATGCAGAGCACGTCGGTCGTGAACTTGCCCAAAAGGCCAGATTCCGACACGTAGGTGATGGTTCGCTCGCCGAAATGCAGTTCCGGCGTGAAGCGCAGATTCAGGTGTTTCGCCAAGCGCAGGTCGGTAACGAATCCCACCGAGAAGCCGGGGAACAGCGAGCTGACGCGGGCGTGGAGTACTTGGTCGGAGAACGAACCGCCTTCCAGGCGACCGCTTACCGGCAGTTTGGAGTCCGTGACCGAGTAACTCATGAAGTTCATGCCCAGCGAGAAGCCGAAATGTATTATTTTGTCGTCCACGTAGGGCCTGTTCATCGCACGCTGCGCGCTGGCTCCCGCCACGCCCACGGTCAATAATACTATGATTAGTAATTTCTTCACGTTCAAATCTTTTCTTTCAATTCCTCTATTGCCAGACGGTAGCCGTCCAGCCCTTTACCTTGTATGGTGTGTGCGCATACGCCCGTGAGAAAAGAGTGCTGCCGAAAAGGCTCGCGGCGACTCACGTCGCTGATGTGCACTTCTATCACCGGCACGTCGATGGCCTCTACTGCGTCACGCAGACTCACGCTCGTGTGCGTGTATCCGCCCGCGTTGAGGACGATTCCCTGCGCTTTGCCGAAGCCGTATTCGTGCAACGCATCGATGAGGACACCCTCGTGATTGCTCTGCATGTAGATCAACCGGTCGGAGGGGAATAACTGCTTGAGTTCCTGCAGATAATCCTCAAACGAGCGTGTCCCGTAAATGCTCGGTTCGCGCCGCCCCAACAAGTTCAAATTCGGCCCGTTTAGTATCAGTATATCCATCTTTTTCACACGTCGCGTGGCCATACCCACACAACTTTGCGCTGCAAAGTTACTGCTTTTTTTTGGATTATGCAAGTCTTTGGGCAAAAATGTGCAAAAAAGGCGTGTTTTTGGGCAGGAGCTTGTAGCGAGGTGTTGCGGAGAAAGTAGCGAGATTCTCGCAGGTGGTTTTTACCTGCTAAGTGTTGAGACCGCGCTGGTGCGCGGGGCAGGACGCGTCGCTTGCGGCACGGAGGTGGCACGAACTGGCTCTTACGCCTAACGCTCCAGAGCCGTTAAAGCCACCCCGGCCGACCGCTCTCCCCACAAACGAGGGCGTTTGTGGGGGCTCCGTAATGAGGGGTGCTTGAGCAGAGATAGTCCTTTCGGGGAACGCTCCCGCAGTCGCTCGAAAATCCTGTTCCCAATCCAGGATTTAACGTCCCCGAGAAGGACCATCTCTGCCAACACAGCGACTGGCGTCGCTCGTCCTGCCGCGAAGTAAGTATGGTGTTAGCGAGGTCCTGCCCAAAATAGTCCCTATTGTATTTTGCCGGAGAGGCGGAGGCGCTGGTCGAGAGGCATGAGTTGCGGAGCTTTGATGGAGGCGGTGTTGACTATTTGTTGCTGGCCGTCGATATCGAAACGTACTGTGGCGCCGTCGCTGCGGACATCCATTGTGACGTGCGCGCCCATGACGATGGGCAGGTTGATATTGCCGTGGCCGGCGGGGAAGCCGCAGAGGACGGGGATATGATAGGGCTCGAACACCTTTCGAAGCATGGCTTCACAGCTCTCGTAGCCCAAGTCTGTGCCGCAACTGGCGAACTCGCCCAGGATAATACCTTTGCAGCGGTCGAGGACGCCATTGAGTTGGAGGATACGCACTTGTCGGTCCACGTTATGCATGGACTCGCCGACTTCTTCGATGAAGAGGATGAGGCTGTCGTAGCGGGTGGCGTCGGCCTGAGTTCCGACGTTGGGAGCGAAGGTGCAGACGTTCCCGCCCACGAGCATAC
>Ga0310786_10006084_pt1 | contig 16191 bp, 12 predicted proteins | sample AusTroGonzalo_MG_FD_203881 | JGI IMG/M metagenome (GOLD analysis project Ga0310786, IMG submission 203881) | Bovine rumen microbial communities from tropical cattle in Woodstock, Queensland, Australia - Gonzalo_03 (v2) (version 2) | ecosystem: Host-associated > Mammals > Digestive system >... | reverse complement strand
GTGCCGGTTATTACAAAGGAACGGAGTACACCGATCGTCGTACCTATCATGACACCTACAAAAAAGGGTACATGGCAGAAAATCCATCGTTGAGTTCTTCTTTTGCCACGAGCAATATTCTCAAAGGAGGGTATCAGTGGGGCAAACATAGTTTCAACGCAATGCTCGGTTTCGAATATAGTTTGTGGAAGACGGATTACACCACTTCAGCGGGTGTTGGCATGCCGAACGGCATAGACGCACTGAATGCCTCTGCTCCGTATGCAGTCGGAGGTTATAATATCCCGGGAGCCGGTTGGTCAACCTTTGTGCAAGCCAGCTATGACTACAACAAACGCTATTTCATCACCGCGACATACCGTGCTGAGGCCAGTTCTATCTTTGCACCGAGTCATCGTGTAGGTCACTTTCCCTCGGCAGCTGTAAGCTGGCTGATTAGCAATGAGGACTTTATGAGAGAACAAGATGTTGTTAGTTTCTTTAAACTGCGTGCCAGTTATGGTATAACGGGTAATAACAATATACCCCCATTCCAATATCTGGCAACCTATACGCTGTCGAATCTATACCAGAATAATGTATCAGCAACCTCGAGTCGTTTGGCAAGTCCCGATTTGCATTGGGAGACTGCTTATATGGCCTCCCTTGGTATAGACTTGACTTTTATTAAGCGAATAGATATGTCTATTGACCTCTATCAGACCGATAATACAGACTTGCTGTTAGACGTGCCGGTAGCACCTTCAACAGGTTTCTTTAAAGTGACCCAGAACGCCGGTTCGGTTCGTAACCGCGGTATTGAATATCGCATCGATGCCAATATTATCAACATGAAAAAATGGAGTTGGGATGTCGGCTTTAACATCGGTTTCAACCAAAACCGCGTGACCAAGACGCCTGACCATAAGCCCTTCTTGCAGACTGCTATCAATGTGAGTCAACAGGTGAAAGAGGGTCAAGACATCTATACGTGGTATATGAAAGAGTGGGCAGGTGTTGATCCTGCAAATGGTGATCCGTTGTGGTATGTGGTTGATAAGGAGACCGGAGATTATGTGCTGGATGCCAATGGCAATAAGAAAACAACCAATGACTACAACGCTACTTACGCACGTGCCGTCGGCTCCGCCAGCCCGATGTTCTCGGGCGGTCTGAATACGCAATTGAGTTGGAATGGTATCTTCCTGCATATTAATACAAACTTCACATACGGAAACCTCATTTACAACAGTACTCGTGAGATGACCGATGCCGATGGTGCTTACACCGACATCAACCAACTCTCGTTAGATGCACAAGGTTGGACGCGTTGGCAGAAGGCAGGTGACAATGCTACGCACCCGAAAGCTGCGCCGGCAAACGACTCACAGTCCAATCAGGTGTCCTCCCGTTATCTGGAGGATGGTAGTTTCTTCCGTCTGAGAAATATCACTATAGGCTACGACTTCCCAACAGAGTTGATTAGCAAAGCACGTATGACCAAGTGCCGCATTTACTTCACAGCGGACAATTTGGCTACAGCAACTAAGTTCTCCGGTATGGATCCGGAAATTAACATGGTAAGCGGTAACAATACCTTGGCAGGCTTGTACTCTTCAAACTATCCTGTGGGACGTACGTTCCAAGGTGGTGTGGAAATCTCTTTCTAAAGTAGAAAGACCGCTGCGCTCAAAGTAGAAAGTAGAAAGCGAAAGGAATTAAGATTATGAAAACGAAAACTTTATATTTACTTGTAGTACTCGGATTGGTACTCGGTATAAGTAGTTGTAACTTGGATTATTATCCATCGGATGAGCAGAGTAGTGAGATTATTATGCAAGAGGCCAGTGCCATGATTATTGATGGTTGCTACTCGCTGATGAAGGACGAAATAGAATACCTTGGTTGGCCGAGCGGAAATAGTTATTGCCGTCACTATTTTCAGATGTCGGAATTCCCGTCGGACAACATCTGTCTCTCCGGCAGAAGTACGGACCCGTTATTCCAAGCTACAACCTATACGATGACTGATAACCTGCAGAACGTAGGAACTCTCTGGATGATAGGATATAAAATCATCTATATGGCTAATACGCTGATTGAGACGCTGGATGAAAAAAATACGGAAGATAACCAAGTTTTGGGCGAAGCGTATTTCATTCGCGCCCTGATGCATCTTCATCTGGTTACGTTGTATGCCAAGCCGTATTCATTCGGACAAAATGAGTTGGGAATTCCTTTGGTTACGGTAACGCAAGTGAAGGATATCAAGCGTAATTCCGTGGGCGAAGTATATAATCAAATTGTAAAAGACCTTAACAAGGCAGCTTCTCTGATGGGTGAGTCACGAGGCAATGCCGGTTACGCCAGCAAAGATGCTGCGCTCGGTCTGCTTTCGCGCGTATATCTCTATATGGAAAAATATGATGATTGTATTGCTACCGTGACAAAGATGCTCGGCGGTAATCCCGATGCGGATTTGTCTGCCAAACTGGACGAGAATCTGGCTACCTATTTTGCCAATGCTAAAAACTCGAAGGAGACACTCTTCTGTATTGTACATGAGGTAACGGAAGACCGTGGTCAATCCTCTATCGGTTCCATGTACAACGCCGACGGAGGAGGATGGGGTGAAGTGTACCCGTCTTTCCAACTGCTTAACCTTTATGAACGTTATCCGGAGGATATTCGCTACACGGCGTTCATTAAACCGCAGTATGATGGCGGTGAACCTGCTACGCAATTTAAAGTGTTCATCCCCAAGGGCGAACCAGGGTCGGAAGAGAAACGTGACGCAATGAGTTTTTTAGCTACCTATGATTCCGTAGCTCAAACGTATTACTTCTATGATACAGGTGTAAAATATTCACTCACTAAAACCAATGCAGAATATCGGGTGAACTATAACGGCGAAGATATGGTAGTGCGTGTATTGCCGAAGAACATTATCCTTCGTAATACCTATCCAAAGTATTTTGTAACCAAATTTGGTTATCAAGACGGCAGTCCGACACTCAGTTCGCCGGTGTGCCTCCGTTGGGCTGAAGTCATTCTGAATGCAGCAGAAGCATACGCACGCAATTCAGACGATGCGCATGCTTTGAAATATGTGAACGCGATTCGTACGCGTGCTGGCATTCCTGCCAGCGGGCTGTTCAGTGCCGGGGATATGCACGGCTACACCAGCGTTATTGACGTCGTGATGGATGAGCGTCGTATGGAACTCGCCTTTGAGGGACATCGTATGTTCGATGTATATCGCAACAAGCAAGACATGGACCGTCACTATCCCGGCGTACAGGCTTGGACGACGATGAAATATAACGACCCGAGAATTCAATACCCGATACCGAATGGAGAATGGACGGTCAGCGGTATTCAGCAAAACCCCGGATATTAATGTTGAATGTTTACTAATTAAATAATTATTTATTAACCCATTAAATACACAAAATTATGAAAGCAAATTGGAAAATCGCACTTATGTGCATGACTGCGCTTGCAATGGTAGCATGCGCCGAGAAGAATCAACCGAATGATGATTCCAACAAACCTTCAGGCGGAGGTGGTGGTAGTACACCAACTCCCTCAGGAACCTATGTTAGTCCTATCCAGATTAATGATAAGTCTATCGCTGATTGGGATGCCCTTGGAACAAAAGTCGCCGTCGCTGAACTGCCGAATAACCCGCTTTACACGGGCTTGAAGAAAATTATGGTGTATGCTGACTCTGTTTGTATTAACTATTGCATATTCTTCGTTCCGGCTGAGATGCCCAGCCACACCACTGTAGATGCAATGCATATTTACATGGATGCCGATAATAGTGATAAGACCGGTGGCTATTGGGATCAGTTCGATGGACCAGATCAAGGTAATACTGACCTTATGTTCGAAGGCCCGCTGTGGGATGATAACGGAACTCCGATTCCTTATGTACCGACAGTTTCTTATTGGGCAGGTGCGCTCAATGGCGAAGGTTGGCTTTGGGATCAGCAAGAAACTTCCACCAAAATCGGTGCCAGTCAGTTCGTGAACGACAGTATTATCGAAGGACGTCTGGTTATCGAGTTGATTCCTTGGAAGAACTGGTCGAACGCATTCTCCATCGGTTTCGATATTCAACAGAACTTCGAAAGTGTAGGTTTGCTGCCACAGGGAAACACTCCAAATGGAGAGCAGATTGGTCGTGCCCAGAAATTGTTAGTTACTTTTGACAAATAATATTGGATTTAATCCAACCATAAACCCCGTTTTGTATGAAAAACAAATATGTTCTTTTCCTTCTGGTGGCTATTCTCTTCTGCTCATGCAAGAAGGACGAACCTAAAGATCAATCGGAACCCACGCCGAAAGAGGACACCATACCTCAACCCAAGCCGGATCCCGATCCGGAAGGCACTATCTACTTCACCCCAACAGATGAACTGATAGCCAATCCCGAACGTGGATTCTATGTGCAGAAGTATTATACCACCGCGAATATGGAAGAGGTGGCTTCATTGGATGCTATTCAAAACAGTCGTGAGAAATCGTACATAACCCTCTTCCTGCACTCCTATTATTTTGCAGATACTATCACCGGTTCTGCCAATTATATGGAGAGTGACATTGCGCCTGAGTTCTTGGCACGTCTGGATCAGAACATGGAGACCCTTCGTAAAGGTGGTGCAAAGGCAATATTGCGTTTTTCATACGCTTATCATCACAATGTGAAGAAAAAACCTTGGGATGCAGCACCCGAATGGGCGCTGCATCACATGGACCAAATTGCTCCATACCTGAAGAAGCATGCAGATGTCATTTATTGCGTCCAAGCAGGTTTCATAGGGTCTTGGGGTGAGTGGTACTATACCACCAACTATCCGCAAAATCCAGCTAAAGATGAAGGTTATGAGACACGTTGGCCAATAGCAGAACATTTGATGGAGGTCGTTCCTGCCGATCGACAAATTTGCTTCCGTCAGCCGCAATTCAAGATGCGCTATTTGCGTACGCATGGCATGAGTGAAACGCCATTATCCGAAAAAGAGGCCTACCAGCAGACTATCAAAGCACGCTGGGCAGGACATAACGATTGTTTTGTGTCCGGTGACGGAGATGTCGGAACTTATCACAATGAAGAAGAACGCGAGTTTTGGGCTGAAGATACCAAATATACGCTTATGGGTGGAGAAACCTGTAAGCAATGCGAGTACTCTAATGGAGAAAATGCCGTTAAGGAGATGGAGAAATACCACTGGTCGTACCTATGTAACTCCTATCATCCGGATGTGTTAAGCGAGTGGGTTGATGACCATCATATTGATGAAATCAAACGTCGTCTTGGATACCGCTTTGTATTGGACAAGGCATTACTCACGCAGGAACCGAAAGCAGGTCAATTATTTGAGGCACAAATCAATATGCATAACGAAGGTTTTGCAGCACCTGCGAACAAGCGCGACCTCGAACTTATCCTTGTTTCCAACAAAGATCCGGAAAAGAAATATGTCTATAAGCAGACCGAAGACCCGCGTTTCTGGATGGGAGGAGAGAAACAGCAATTCACGCTGTCCTGCACTTTGGAAGCGGAGATGAAAGGCGAGTACAAGTTGTATCTCAATCTGCCCGATCCGTATGCATCTCTGCATGATAACCCGCTATACTCCATTCGATTTGCCAACAAGGATGTGTGGGAGGCTGAAACAGGATATAATTATCTAACCACTATAACCGTACAATGATATGAAAGATAAACTATGGCTTGTATTTATCCTCATCACTGTTCTTACGTGGGGTGTATGGGGGGCGTTCTCGGGATACCAGATTCAGAACGGTATTCCAGATACTGTCGTGTATATCTTATGGGCGCTTTCGATGATTCCTTGTGCTATAGTAGCACTCATCATCAATAAGGGCAAGTTCCTGCATGATGGTAAATCGGCTCTCTTGGGTTGTACGGTTGGCTTGTTGGGCGCAGGAGGTCAGTTGGTGCTCTTCAAGGCGCTGACGCTCGGACCATCCTATATTATCTATCCGTTTATTTCGATGTCTCCGGTTATTGTCATCACCCTCGCGGCTATCTTCCTCAAGGAGAAAGCTACGCGTTGGCAGATAGCCGGTATCGTTGTGGCACTCATCGCTATCCTGCTACTCTCGTTGGAGACGGGGCAGGAAGGCAGTCCGGTTAGCGGCTGGCTTTGGATTGTTTTAGCAGTGCTGGTACTTTTCGCGTGGGGCGTTCAGGGCTTCTTCATGAAGTTCGCAAATAACACCATGGACGCTGAATCAATCTTTGTTTGGATGGCATTGTCGGGATTAGTACTTATTCCAGTGGCATGGTACATGAGCCCAGATGCGGCTACTTTCTTTGCGCAAGATGGTGTAATGAAGACCAGCTTTGGTTGCTTCGGCATTCAGATTCTCAACTCCATCGGCGCCCTTACGCTTGTCTATGCTTATCGGTATGGAAAAGCAGTTATCGTTTCGCCGATGGAAGGTCTGTCGCCGATGGTGACTGTGCTGCTGTCGCTCATTATCCTCAGCGTAATCCCGAACCCGCTACAAATAGCCGGTATTTGCTGCGCTGCTTTCGCGATGTACGCCCTGTCGAAGTGAAAAATAAAAGGATTGTTTAACCTAAAAATAATACTTTATGAAAAAGATTTTCTTTCTAACTGCCGCTATATGCGCAGTGATGACCATTAGTGCGAGTGTGGTCAATGTAAATTTGAGTAGTCCGAGCACTACCTTAGACCGAGGAAAAGCTACTACCTCCTTTGCCGATGGTGTACTGACCGTCAATTGGGAAGTGACCGATGCTTGGGGGGCTGCTGGTGTTGAATTTGCACTGAACAACCTGTCTGGGGTGTCGGCTGTAAGTTTTGAATACCAAGGTGACGGAGCCGAAATAGGTCTCATCCCTTATCTCCGTGACTCAGAAGGCAACCGTTGGTGGGACGCAGAGAGCTGGAGCTCATTGGCTGTTACCGAATGGACAGAAGTGATAATTACCCCAGGAACATGCCTATGGGATGGTGCCACATACAAATATGGCGACCAACCCTTTGTTAAGGTAGGTTTTATTGCCAACCCTGCAACTGCTGTTTCCGGTGTATTCAAACTGCGTAACATTACGATAACGTATGGCGAAGGCGGCGGAGGAACAGAACTGCCCGATCCGGATTCTTTGGTCTATAACGGCGTTGTGCTGCCGCATAATACACAGTTCACCCGTACCCAATGCGGTTCAGTGAGTGAAAGCCTCAAACTGGATGAAGTGTCCGGAATCGCTTGCTCACGTACCACTCCGGGCTATTTATGGATGGAGAGTGATAACTTTGGCGACTATATCATCGCTACCACTGAGGCAGGGCAACAGCAGGCAATGAAGGTCAACTTCCCTAATCTCAAAACCTTAGGCATTCGTTATTGGGACTGGGAAGATCTTTGCGGAGGTGTCTATAACGACAAGAACTACCTCTTCATCGGTGCATTCGGAGACAACAACGAAGAGGATGACTTCTATAGCATCGTTTATTTCGAGGAACCTGCTATCACCGGTGGTGAAATAAACGTTGACCCAGCGCAGATTCATTACGTTTATCCGGATGGGAAAAGCCATAATAACGAGGCACTGATGTATGACAATGTGGAGCAGGTGCTCTATATCATTACCAAGGTCTATTATAACGTGTGTCAGGTGTATAGCCTGCCGTTCCGCACAGACTATGGAGATGCAACGCAGACCCTCAAGCATGTTTGTGACCTCGGCGTTAAATCCGATATCGCTCTTAATCCTAAGAACGTGCAGTGTCTCGGTTTCCATCTGGTAACAGGTGCTGATATTTCGGCGGATGGCAAATACGTCCTCATCAAGAATCATAACAATATCTCCGGCTATGCCGAGTACTCGTGGGTACTATATTGGGAGCGTCAAGGCAATGAGAGTATTGCTGAAACTGTTAAACGTCAGCCCGAAGTTATTGACTGCTACGAATACGAGTGGCAAGGCGAGGCTATTTGTTGGTTGGATGATAATACCTTCTATACAACCAGCGACTCGGACGGAGAACCTCCTATCTACAAATATACACGCAACAATCTAAGCATAGAGAATGCGAAAGAGAATATCTCTTCACACAACCGGCTGGTTTGCATTGACAATATCATCTATCTGCGCACCGATAATGGTATTTATACCTTGGACGGCAGAAAGGTGAAATAATGACAGAAGGACTAAAGACATATTTTGCATTACTCCAAGAGGCCATTTGGGGACGAGGCGATATTGATGTTAAGACCCTTGAACATGTTAATGACGTTGTTCAAATCGCTCAACAGCAAGGGACAGGAACACTGATATTTGACCAAATTCTCAAATGCCCTGAATTGGCAGATTATTTCTCTTCGGCAGAACGAATGCGGATGAAAGCCGTTTGTGCGCGAAGTATGATGGCACAAGAGGAGCAGCGCCAAGTGAGAAAGATTGCTTGTGATGCTTTGGAGGCAGGAGGAATAACACCTGTCTTGCTCAAGGGATTAAGTTTGGCAAGGCTCTACCCGAAACCCTATCTTCGCAGCTGTAGTGATGTAGATATATATGTGGGCAAGGAAAACTACCATCCCGGAGCGAAGATTCTCCGAGAGACGTTTCCCGATGCACCGCGGTTTGACACGGAAGAAGAGTATTTTAGACACTATAATCTCAATGTCGGCTCGACTGCCATTGAAATGCATCGCGTAAGTGCGTCTTTCGCTCATCCGAACGATATTAAAGTATTTGATGCCCTTGAACGCGTGGCATTGCAAAAACAATATGTGCATTTTGAGGATGCTGAAGACGCATGGAATGAACCCGAGTGGAAGTTTAATGTACTATTTGTGTTTGTACATAGTTGGGAGCATTTTGTGACTGAGAGTGCGAACATTCGCCAGTTTTGTGACCTCGCCTTGTTGATTGATAAAGGATTCGGACAAACCGAGGTGGGGGAGGACATAGAAGACTATCTTCGGTCGAACCTTCGAAAGTTGCATTTACTGCATGCGTGGCAATTATATGCCTATATCATGGTGAACTATCTCGGTTTGCCGAAAGATAGATGTCCCTTATATACTGCGGCATGCCGAATGAATGTAGAATTGTTACTGGAGCAGGTATTGGCACGAAAAACTGTTATTCCGACTCCTAAAAGACCTGCACCAAAGAATGTGATTTTGCGGAAGTTATATACATTGCGGGAACGCATCCTTGAAGCGCAGGAAATAGCCAAAGTAGAGCCGTATTATGCGCGACACATGGTCGCTACAGCCTTCGCACAAAGCTGGGATAGGTTCAAGAAAGGAGAGAATACCAGAACTTGGGAGTAAGAAGGAATATTTCTTCGTTAAATTGTTAGGTTTCAAAGACTAATGCACGCTAAATACCTAATTTATTTGCGTTCTTTGACCTTTCTTCCGAAATTATAACCGACGCGGATGGCGGGTTCGATGGTGGCGGTTTCATCGGCTAAGGATGCATGGTAGGTCAGTTCGCCCATGATATACCATCGGTCGGTGATGAACTTGCCGAAACGCACTTCGACGGGTAGTACCATATCAAGGTCATAGAGTGCGAAGCCGGTACAAGGAGCGACACCAAGCAACCACGGTTTGTTCTGCGGGAGGTACAAGCCCTCGCTCGCGACCAACTCATCCATGTCGAAGAAATAGCCGCTTTGCGCCATCGCCCCAAGGCTCATCAGCGCAAGCGTCAAAATAGTAAATATTCGTTTCATGAAAATGTGTGTTTTCATAATATGCTGCATTTAGAAGCGGACGCCGAAGAAGACGTTTGCTTTCCAATCCCACGTCATGATACTACCGTTGACGACGGTATTGTATTTCAGGTCAAGGTCTTCACGGTCAATTTCGAACATCTTATCCTGCATGCGGAAGCGGATATTGTTGCAAACGCCAGTCAAGGCCATCACAAATCGGTCGTTGATGTTCCAGACAAGTGCGAGACGCGCCATTCCAGTGAAGAAGAAAGGGTAGCGTCCTTTTATCTTGCGGCTAAAGACGAGGTTGTAATTTTCATCTTCATTATGCCAGAACATGCGGCTGTCGCCCGTCATGATTGTTTGGTTGAACACAGAGAGCATCGGCATCAGAGACAGGTGCAAGAGGAATTTGCCGTTATTGGGCGTGTAGTTGTATCCATACCCGACACCAAGCGCCACTTGGTACATTTCCAAGTTATGCAAACCTCCTGCTTGGGTCATATAACTCTCATTATTGAACGCCAAGTCCGAATACCGAAAATCGATATATGCCAAGACCGAACCGGCCGATTTGCGTTGGATAAAGGACTGCTTGAAGGCGGCAGGCATTGAGAATTTCTTGTTATTAAAGGCATAGTATGCGGCTATGAAAAGGGTAGTTACGTTGTGTCTATGCCTCGCGATGACCAATTATCCGCGAATGTGATAAATTTGTTCCAATCCCGCTGCGCCTTGGTCATACCCAATGAGTCGCGTTTCGGGACATGTTTTTTATGCGCGGCAGCATTGAGCTCTCCTGCCCCGCAGCCCAGCAGGAGTATTATCTATATTATCCGACCTATTGTTTTCATTTGCGTGCAAAAGTACTGCAATTTTTCGAGATACGCAAATTTATTCGATATTTTGTGCGTTTTCCAAGAGAAAATCAGTAAGATATTTGCGTATTCCATTTTTTTGTAGTACTTTTGCAGTATGATTTTGATAGCAGATAGTGGATCCACGAAAACTTCGTGGAGTTTGATGACGGCGAATGGTCATCATCAGCCGTTTAAGACGGATGGAATCAATCCGATGTTACAAAGCGAAGATGCAATCTATGCGACCATTTCGAATCAGTTGTTGCCACAGCTCGGTCCGTTGATGTGGGCCGGCAAAGTGACCGGCATCTACTTTTATGGAGCGGGTTGTACGCCGGAGAAGAAAGTGCTTGTCAATCAGACACTTAGTCGTATTTTTCCAGAGGCGGAGATAGTTGTGGAATCGGATATGTTGGGTGCAGCGCGTGGTCTGTTCGGTAAAAAAGAAGGCGTGGCATGTATCCTTGGAACCGGCAGCGGTTCGTGCTACTACGGAGGTGAAAACATCGCATGGAGTGTGCCATCGTTGGGCTATGTGTTGGGTGATGAAGGCAGTGCCGCCACGTTGGGCAAAAGGCTGGTAGGCGATGTGCTGAAGAACCAGCTTGGGGAAGATTTGAAGACGGCGTTTTTGAGTGAATATAATCTTACGCAGGCAGATATTCTGGACCATGTATATAAGCAACCATTTCCCAATCGCTGGTTGGCAAACTTGGCGCGTTTCTGCTATGCTCATTTGGAAGATACCCGCATTTATAAGTTGGTATATGACCACTTTGACAGCTTTGTGACCCGCAATGTGAAGCAGTATTACGACAGGATTGGGGTTATGGGTGATTGGCTGACGGTGAATAAGAACGGTTTGCAGGTCGGTTTTGTGGGAAGTGTGGCGTTTTATTACAAGGATGTGCTACGCAATGTGATGGTTGCGCACGGTTACAAGATAGCCAAAATCATGCAAGACCCGATGGAAGGGCTAATCGCGTACCACCAGAAAGATGTTGTGGCAACATCTTAATTTACGATTTACGATTGATTTGGAGATTCGAGTTGGGATATTAACGGCGGCTAAGATAGACTTTGAGCAGCGGGAGAGCACATTCGTATTGCACAATGTGCGTATCGGCATTGGTTTTCACTGGGATAGACGTGAGGATCAAGAGTTTGCCGGTCGATTGGAGATTCTTCGTAATGCAGACGGTTCCGAAACCGCCGTTAATGTGATAGATTTGGAGAATTATCTGTGTAGTGTTATATCGTCTGAGATGTCTGCCAATTCGCCAATGGAACTACTCAAAGCGCATGCTGTAATCTCACGCAGTTGGGCTATTCGGGCGATAGAGGCGAATAAAGGCGAGCGGTTAGCGGTAAGTGGTGAGCGGTTTACGTATGAATCGAACGGACATATAGGGTTTGATGTATGTGCCGATGACCACTGTCAGCGTTATGAAGGGCTGGCACGAATGAATGAGCGAGCAGTGGAGGCGGTTCGTGCTACTGAAGGACAAGTTCTGATGTATGACAACATGGTTTGTGATTGTCGTTTTCATAAATGTTGCGGAGGCAGGACAGAAGAATTTGAGACCTGTTGGGAAGATATTCACGTGCTGTATTTAGAGTCTGTCGAGTGCCCGTATTGTAATCCTATCTATCTGAAAGACAAAACATTATTGAGGATGAGTCTTAACGAATATGACCTTGAGACGGCGAACTATCATGATTGGGAGGTGAAGTATACAGCTGCGGAATTAGGTGTGATCATTCGTGAAAAATCCGGCATTGATTTCGGGGATATAATAGACCTTATACCCATGAAGCGTGGCAAATCTGGGCGCATATACGAAATGGAGGTCGTAGGGACCAAGCATCGTCAAGTGATAGGTAAGGAGTTGACGATACGTCGTTGGCTATCCAAGAGTTGCCTGTATTCGAGTTGGTTTGACATCTTGAAATCTGCTAATCATCAAATTACCCTAATCGGTCACGGTTGGGGTCATGGAGTTGGGTTGTGTCAGATAGGCGCCGCGACGATGGCAGCAACAGGATATACCTATGAGCAGATATTGGCGCATTATTATCCGCACAGTGTTCTCACGCGCGCGTAGGCGCAAACCTTAAATATATTATACAAAAAACGACCGAACATTGAGCTCGGTCGTTTTCGTTTATGCTAAGAATGGTTTATTGGAAGTTCGCACGATTGTCCACTACATCCGCTTGCTCCTGAATCAAAGCAATAGCTTGATAGGGCAGCATATAAGCCGTGCGTGAAACCAATTGTTGTTTTTCCGATTCCACATTCATTTCGCCTTCAGCAACAGTCTTATTGCCGGCTTTAATAACAAAGACGCCTTGACGACCTTGAATAGGCTGTGAAAGTTCACCGGCTTCCATAGCAAGTGCACAGCCGATAACAGCGGGTTCGTTACCTGCATTGCCGAAGCGATAAGCGTTCAAGGTTACGTTCTCAGCGGTTTGAACGGGTTGTCCGGTGATTTGAGCGGCTTCTTCGAGGGTTGCGATTCCTTTGAGTTGTTTTCTGATGTATTCGGCTTTCTTGTTGTTGGTAGCCTCAACGGTCAACTCGGGACGAACAGACTCCAAGGAACGGAATTCGTCATCATTAGCCTCTGTGAGAACGGCTACAACAAACTGGTTGCCACATTCAAATACATCACTTACTTGACCTTCTTTCGCCTCAAATGCCCAACGAACGATAGGACGGCTTGCTTTGAGGTCTCCTACTTTCTCGGTCACTTTGGTGAGGTTATATTGCGGTTGTACATTCAAGCCAGCTTCTGCAGCAGCAGCGCGGAAGGCTTCTTCGTTCGGATTATTAACGATGAACTGCTTGGCGTTGTTGTAGATAACAGAATAGGTCTTGCTGGACGGAGTGACGTTGCGCTCCAAGATAGCCACTTTTGCTTTCGGGGTCGGTTTGCTGATGTCGATAACTTCGAAAGTCTGCTCTCCTAGACCTTGTGCTACGGTGAAGCGAGTGCCACGTTTGCCTGCGAAAGCGGGTTCAGCGATGGCTTTGGTCAAGTCTTCAGCTTTAAACCATCCGAGTTCGGTGTCTTCCTGTCCTTCCTGTGAAGCAATAGCCTTGAGGCAAACGCTATCAGGCATGGAATAACCTACTTGCATGAGACGAGCCATAGAGTAGGTGTTGTTCTCAAAACGCAGTTCGGTTACATCACCTGCTTTAGCGCCTTTTGCGAAAGCGAAATCTTTGTATTCAGCAGGAATGGTGGTCTCGGAATAATCGCGACCGTCATACATAATATCGGAGTTGGTATTAACTACGAGCGCGATATCGTCGGTTGTTTTGAATTCCTCTTGGAGGTCTTTCATCAGTTTCTCGGTATCGGCAAAATCCTGCTCAGAGGGTTTGATGTCGAAAGCGACGTAAGCGATAGCGCGGTTGGGAGTTTGTTTGTACTCCTTCTTATGCTTTGCATAAAGTTTCTTAATGTCGGCGTTGCTTACAGTTACCAGTGAATCAGCCACGGTGTAATAGGGTTGCATTACATACTCGGCATTAACGCTTGTTTGGCGAGCCTCAAAAGCGTATTTGGCATCGAGGCTATTGGCATTAACCAAGCTTTGGAGTAAAGTGGTATATTTCTCTTGCATGTATGTGAGGCGCACGGCGTGCTCCCAATACATCCAATAGGTTTTAGCCTGCTTGAGGTTTGCGGCTTGCTCAGCGGTCTCAGGTTCCTGCTCCAATGAAGCGAGGAAGCGAACGAGATAATTGCGGTTGAATTTGCCGGTTTCGTCATAGAAAGCGCGACGACCGACAATCAGTTCGTGAGGATTTTCGCCGATGCAGAGTTCGCTCAGTTCGTCGGCTGTTACATCCAAGCCGATTTTCTTGCCTTCAGCGCGAAGACAATAGTCCATGAGCATCATTTGCCATACTTGGTTGCGAATCTGTGAGGACATCTCCTCGTCAAAATCCGAGCGACCGGTTTCAATTTTGTACACTTCGGTTAACTGGTCCTTGGCAGCCTCGTACTCTGTGTAATGTACGTCATGCCCTGCGATAACTCCGACGTTTTCGCGGCTACGGTTAAAGAAACTGCTTCCTGAATTAAGGAAGTCACCAAGGATAAACGCTAACATAGCGAGTCCCACTATCACCAGCAGGATCACACCGTGATTTCTAATCTTTTGTAATGTTGCCATCTTTTTTGTATAAAGTTAATTTAATGTTGTTTGCTTATTCACTAAGGATTTCCATTTCTCCGTTTTGGATTTCGGGCACATAGTTGCCGTTGTTTTTGTTAACATAGTGTGTGAGGACACCCCAAACGCGCACTCTGGTACCAACGGGGACCATTTGTCCGGTAGGAGAAGCATATCCATAAGCTTCAATTGTCTGCTCTGTGCCTGCTACATCATCCATCCAGAATGTTTGGTTGCCGTCTTTGAGGTCACTAAACGGATTGTTGGTAATGTATCCGGTAATGGAGTAGAACTCGCCGGAAGACGCGTTGTCCGAGAGAGCGTCCACGATTTGCCGTGCTTCTGCGCAGGTAATGGCAGTGGTCTCAGGAGCTGCAGAAATCTTCGGGTTGTTGCTATAGAGAATCATTGCATCGCCCTTGCCGGTTGTTTCCATTGTACCTTTATAGTTGGTCATATGGCATTGAACTACTACAAAATCGCCGGGTTGTACACCCTCTGCCGAGAAGATGCGTTTGCCACCCAATCCCATGCATTGATAGCAGTATAAAGCATCTTTAGCGCGCGATTCCGGATTGATACCAAGGTAGAAATAGACATTACCATAGGATGTAACAGCTTCTGCATTCTTGCTTGCGTCGGCACTGCAAATCCAGCCTTTTACCTTATAAGTATCCTCTGTAACGGCTTCACTCTCGAGCGCGCTGCATATTTCGAGCGCCTTGGTCACGTTAATGGCATCTTCCAGCACATCAGCTGGCACACCTTCAGGATCAGCTTTCTCGGGAGCCACATATTTCTCCGTTTGGTTCTGGTCATTGTCACCGGGCATAACAGCCTTTTCTTCGCAACCGGTTGCAAACAAAGCAATAGCGGCGCATACGAGCATCAAATTGTGTAGTTTCATAATACTATATTTTTAGTGTTAAACTATATTCAAGCGCATTTTTTTCATTTTAGGCTGCAAAGGTACAAAAAAATAATAATTCTCACAAATATTTTGCATTAATTTGCGTTTTTTTTTCAAAAATATTTTGTAGTATCAATAATTTGTAGTACTTTTGCGCGATTTTTTTATTAAAGGAGGACAAAACTATAGCAACACAACCAGTAAATCGACCCTTCCGTGGTCGCGTTGAAAAAGAAAATCCTAATCGCATCAATGAGGCGATACGTGGAGTGAACGAGGTTCGCCTCGTAGGTGAAAATGTTGAGCAAGGCATCTATTCTTATAAGGAAGCGATGCGAATTGCTGACGAGCAGAATTTGGATTTGGTTGAGATTTCGCCAAATGCCGTGCCGCCCGTTTGTCGCATAGTTGATTATCAGAAGTTCCTTTACCAGAAAAAACGCAAGGAAAAAGAGCAGAAGCAGAACTCCAAGAAGATAGAAATCAAGGAGATTCGTTTCGGACCTCAGAC
>Ga0310786_10006083_pt1 | contig 16191 bp, 18 predicted proteins | sample AusTroGonzalo_MG_FD_203881 | JGI IMG/M metagenome (GOLD analysis project Ga0310786, IMG submission 203881) | Bovine rumen microbial communities from tropical cattle in Woodstock, Queensland, Australia - Gonzalo_03 (v2) (version 2) | ecosystem: Host-associated > Mammals > Digestive system >... | reverse complement strand
TGAGCGTCGTCAACCACTTCAAGGACTTTCGCCCAAACGCGACTCTACAGGATGTTGACCGCGAACTTTTCAGGCAATTCATCGATTATCTTATCAGCAAAAAGCTATCAAACAACACGGTAAGGCTTTACGGCATCATTTTTAAGGCGCGAATGCACGACGCCTACATTGACGGCAAGATTGCCAAAAAACTCGACCTTTACGGCATCACGCCTGCCAAGAAAAGCACAGATGTTGACTTTTTGACGACGGATGAATTGCGAATGATGTACAAGACGCCCGCCCCGAAGCACATCAAGAACATTTTTCTTTTTTGCTGCTTTACCGGCTTGCGTTTTTCCGATGTAACCAATCTGCAATGGAAAGACATCGACAAAGGCACGATTGTAAAGCAGATGAAAAAGACGGGCGAAATCGTGCGTGTTCCGCTATCTGAAAACGCCAAAAAGTTTTTGCCGCCCCGCAACGGCAAGGACGGCAAAATATTTGATATCGGACCACTTAACACTTTTTCCAGGTCACTGAAAATTTGGGCGAAAGAAGCCGGGATCCGCAAAAATGTACACTTCCACATGGCACGGCATTCTTTCGCCACAATCGCGCTGGAGAACGGGGCGGACCTTTACACGGTCTCGAAATTGCTGGGGCATAAAGAAGTTACCACGACCCAAATTTACACCAAGGTACTTGACGAAGGGCGCAAAAAGGCCGTCGAGCTTATCCCAGGAATAGAGGACTAAAAAAGAGGCTATTCAGCCTCTTTTTTTTCGTTGAGATATCTTTCGATTAGCCAGCGAACAAAGCCGCTCAAATTGCCCGCAAGCGGGATATTCCGGATATCTTCTTCAATCGCTTTTTTTCTCGCAAGTGCAAGTTTTTCGGCGTCAAAAACGACGCATGATTTTTGCATTGCCATTAACCAACCTCCTTGTCATCATCCCAGTCTTCGGAGTAGTCATTGACAAATTTTGTCGTGCATCCATCGCACAGAATCTCAAAATACGAATGGTCACCATCATCGGCTTTTGCAGACACAAAATTGTACTCATCATCCGTCAGTACAATCACAATATCTTTTTCGCGATTGATAAAAACATTATCCGGAGCCTCTTCATGTTCCCAGCTCCAAAAAATTTGTTCGGCAATTCGACGATTACGATGATCACTTGATTCGTAGTTGCTTTCATTTGCGCTGTCGCTCCACAATTTTTGGCACCATTCGTCAAACATCTGCTCTTTCATCTTATCTGTAATAAGAGCTAGAGCGTCGCCATTCAGCACATCTTCGAACTCCGATTTAAAATAGTCATCAAGCCATTCGGAGTAATCTTGCGGATAGTAAGTTTCACCGTCAAATTCCCCGGTTGACCAAGATTCGTCATTAGTCGAAAATTTATCTTCAGCGTATTCACCGCCATTCTTATCGGACGAATAGCCTAAATGGGCTGAGCAAATCCAATTGCAATATCCATTGCCGTGAGCAACTCCAGCGCTCAAAGCCATGTCATTTATAGCTTCTTCAATAGTGTAGGTTTTCATTACATCATCCTCGTTTTTAAAGTTTTTACGGGTTTAAGGCGTTGCCCGCGCGCCGTGGTGGGATTAGAGTTCTTCGATAATGATCATGTACGGATCATCCCAGTCAAGGTCTTCAGCAACTAAATTTCCGTCATCATCCTTGGCATAGTCTTCCTGGTCGTGGTCAAAGACTACAGTCACTTTATACTGGATATCCGCATTGCAGGAGTTTGGAGTAATGTCGCTAAGAGATACATGATCGACATAAGCAAGCATCTTGTCATTTTCGAGGTGGACTCTGTGGATGCCCGTAGCCGCATCAACGCCGTCGTCAACCTCGACTTGGCCATCAACATAAGTATCAACTTGCCATTCACCACGCTTATTGCAGCAGCCGAGAACATCTTGAACAAAAGATTCTTCATTGGTCCATACAAGACCGTCTTCACCAGCTTCATGGCCAGAAATGATGCTATCATCAATAGACTTTTCATCATCAATTGATTTCAACTGTTCTTCCCAGCCTTCGTAAGTATCGTAATCACCGCTAATAGTATTTGCCAAAAGTTTTGTTGTGGTTTTGTCGATAATTTTCATCGTTTTATCCTCTTTCTAATTGTTTATAGTATGAATATATATACTTTCATACCGAAAAGCAATAGTTTTTATAAAAAAATCAAAAAAAATGACGGCCCGCAAAATCGGACCGCCAAAAGAAAAAAAAACGCGCCTACTCATGCTCATTACAGATTACCAGATTACCCGCCAACCGGCAAAGCATAGTAACCATAATTTCAGCGTTTGCAGACTCAGTTATTAAGTCTTTTTTAATATCTCGACCCATGCCAACCAACACGCACGCGCTACTGTCACGGTACGAGTTTCCACGATGCACACGAACCCCGCGTTTCGCGGGAACTTTCGCATTCCAAATTAACGGTAACTCCCGCTTAAATTTCGGCGATTGCGAGTTCTGCACGGTATAAGTTCCCGTCGGAATTGCCTTCGAGCGATTTTCAAGCGTATTGCAGATAACTTGTCCGCAAAAATACAGACGGCCAAAAATCGAGTTTTCGGTAAATACATCACGAACCAATACCAACATCTTATTCCTCCATGTTCGGAATCCATACTGTTCTTACTTTGTCAATGTTTGCACGGCACCAGTCACCCTCTTTCGGTTCGCCATACCACGATTTAGACAAGCTAACAGCAAGCTGGATGACATTAGCCTTGCTTGTGCGATAACCTGCCAAATCGCGGAGCATGGCAAAAAGTAAAAGGTTGGTATCTTCGAAGCTGAGGTCTTGACCGTATCCGTTGCAGTCATGGACAAGCCAGCAGATGCGCTCTTCGAGCGTGCCAAGGTTAGGCGCATACCAGTCTACAATCTTTGGACCTGAACGGCCATCAAACATAAAGCCCGGAGCCGTCACGACATTAAGCGTTCCATAGCTTGTGCGAATCAATAGATTTACTTCATCACAGAGCGGATAACGCCGCGTGTCGTTTTGCACGACCTTTTCCAGGCATTCACGACCCTTGCCGTTCATAAATTCAAAGCCATAGACCTTGAGCCCATACTTATACAATTGTCTGTTTTTCATTTTCTCCTCCTTTGGGATTTTGGAAAAATTCACGATAAACTTTCGGCACGCCATTTACATACTTGTAAAGGCCCTTGTAACTTTCAAGCTTTGTTTGGTATTCCTTGAGCGAACGGCAATTCTTCAGGGCGTCAAGGCTGTTCTTTCGGAGCCGTCTGCCAGGATACACGCGGTACGGCAAAATGTACTTGCCCAGAAAATTGAAGCCGTAAGAAGCCGGTTGCAGCGAAATCTTTTTAGGATGCAGGGTGAGTTTGAGCTTGTCTTTCAGAAACGAGCGCACCTTATCAATGGCATCAACCAAAACACTCTTGTCGCTATGCACAAGCACCATGTCATCAACATAGCGGCCATAGCACTTTATCTTGAGTTCCCTTTTGATGTACTGGTCAAGAGCATCCAGGTAGATATTGCCGAAAAGTTGGCTAGTGAGGTTACCGATCGGGAGCCCTCGTTCGTCGCCCGCATTTTTCAAGGACTTGTCACTTGGCAAGTCGTTCCAGGCTTCAGACGGACTTCTGAATATCGCATTTTCAAGCGGTTTGGCAAAGACGATTTGACGCACAAGAAAATTGCAAAGATCCACATCGTCAACACCGCTGTAATTTGCACGGGCAAGGCCGTCCATAATTGCATCAAAAAGAATTTGCTTATTGATGCTCATGAAAAAGCCTTTTATATCAAGACGGAGCACCCAGCAATCTTTCCGGAAATCGTCACTTGCCAAACGCAAGAAACCGCGCGCGCGATTGACGGCAAAGAGCGTTCCTTTTTCCTTGCGGCAACTATAGCTATCGTAGATAAAGCGTTTCTCAAAAATCGGAAACAGCCAACCGCAAAGCAGGTGGTGAACAACGCGGTCACGGAAATCAGCCGCGATTACTTCACGCTTTACGGGCTTTTCGTTGATAAAGCAGACGGACGGCAACGGCTTGTAAGTCCGATTTGCCAAATCTTCAGACAAGCTCATAAGTTGCGGTTCAAGCGCAACTTCAAAGCGCATCTGGTTCTTTGTGTTTCGCTTATGCTTTCGCGCCAATCTGTAAGAGCGGTAAAGCAAAGGGTATAACGAGGATGCCGGTAGGGCATCCCCGGAGGAGTCCTTGACGAGGCGAACCGAGTACTGGTTGTTCTTGTTGTTGTTGTTCGAATTCATGCTTGCGCCTGTATTGAAGTTCCGGTTGTACGCGTTACTACTATTGTTCTCTGTGGCCGTCCAAAAGTTAGCGTTGGAGCCAAGATTGTTGAAACTGCCATTGTAGTTGCCCGCAGGGAGCGCGGAAAAACGCAAGATGATTTTCGGCACGCACTTGATAGAGCGCATAGAAGATGAATACAAATTCTATGAGCGGTGTAAACCCTTCGTCAGTTCGACGATGTGGGCGGCATGCTGGATTCCTCTAAGCCTTCTCCATCCGTCCGTGAACGAATGGACTCTGACGAAATAATTGAAAGAATCTTTTCAATTTTTCCGTTTACAAACAACCACTGTTTTAAACTCACTTGTTTTAAATCGTTGGCGAATCTAAACCGGAGTCTAACATTGAGAAACCTCTTGACAAGATCGTTCTTGTCAATAAATCTTTCATAATTTACATTGAGGTTGACAAGTTCGGCGCTATCAAGAACATCTTCGATTATTCTTGAGCCGATTGAAAACTTGTATATTTTGTTAAACTTCGGAACCAGATTTAAAACATAAACTGAAAAGTCGTAAACCAAACGGAAAAGAAGATAATCCGATTTTTGAGATAAACTTTTGTTATCCGGTGAAGGGATCACCCCCTTTTTAACTTTATTAGAATTGATCGCATTTTCTTTCCAGGCGTCAAAGCCGCCTCGATTGGGAATGTTAGAAATAACAACATGGCTATCAGAAATATTCTTGACAACAAAATTTTTACTTTTTGCAGTCGCAAGAATTGCACCCAAAGCTTTTTCAGGAAATCCCAGCCATACAAAATCCTGCATCACCTTTTGAACAAATCGATGATGCACCTTGTAATTTTTGAAATTGTGTACAAACAGAAACGCAGAGCGTTCCCATGCTTGCCAAAATAAGCGGTCTTTGACAAGATGGATTTCTCCACCGGCATTATTCTCGATCAAAATAATATCTTCTGTTTTCACACAATCTCCAAAAAAAATAATGTTGCCCCTTGCGGCCTGAGCCGCTAGGGGCGGGTCCGCCAAGGCTTATGCCTATGCGGACGGGGAATCCTTGACGAGGCGAACCGAGTACTGGTAGCCCTTGTTGTTGTTGCTCGAATACATGCTTGCGCCTGTCTTGAAGTACCGGTAGTACGCGTCACTACTATTGTTCTCTGTGGCCGTCCAAAAGTAAGCGTAGGAGCCAAGACTGCTGAAACTGCCACTGTAGTTGCCCGCAGGGAGCGCGGAAAAACCATAATCGTCAGTACCGGCACCCGATGACCAGTCTGTCGTGGACTTGAGCTTTGTACCCGCAACAGATGTACCGCCAACAGCCGTGGCAAGTGCATCCCATTCAGCGGTGGTCGGAACATGCCAGCCAGGAATCAAAGAGGACTTGTTGTCTTCAAGATACTTGACAGCAATCCAGTTGTAAAGGATGCCATATTTACCATAAGACGAAGAGTTGTTCTGGAAGTAATTTCCGCGAGGTTCGCTGCTAGATGTACCGCTTTGGCCAAAAGCCAAGCCACTGAACTTAAAGTCAAGATTTTCTGCAAGCCATTCTTTGCCACCAATAATGACAGAACGGTAAGTGCGCCCGCCGATAGTATTGCCCGCCGGGGTAAAGAAAGTAACTTGTCCAAGGCCCTTGTCCGAAAAGTTATCACCAGCGGACAAAATCGCATAGTTGTAATAAAAAGTTGCACCGCGAGTCTGAAAATAGTTAGTCAGGTCAAAACCGATATAACCATTGGCGTCAACGACAACCATCTTATTAATCGGTACAATGTTCACAACATTGTCAGCCTCAAAACCGCCGCCACCGCTAATCAAAGAAATCAGCTCCGGGCAATCGGCAAACTTAGCACCGCTCGGCACAGAAACGCCCTTTGCAGCAATGGCGTCAAGAATGTTCGATTTCACGCCCTGCAAGCGCGTAATTTCACTGGCAATACTCATTTATACCCCCCTATAGTTACAATGCCGCCAAAAGCGTCTCTACACCGCCAATTTCTTCGAAAATCGTTCCGATGTTCACAGCATCCCATTTAGTCGAATCCCACGCACCAGATGTATTTGCGTTTGCTCGATACACGGCGTTGTCATGCCAAACGACATTTCCCGCCGTATAGTTTGCATCCTCGCTATACGCGACCGCAATAAATGCGGAGACATAACCAAGATTTGTCGCAACGGTCGAAAGATCGGCGGCCCCGGCGATTTCAGACGCCGGGATTTGCTTATTCGCCTGACCTGCGATAAAAACGGGAACACACGCCCCGGCGGTCTTTGCGGCAGCAAGATTCGTGCTGCCAAACTGAGACATTTTTTGTTTTCCGTCCATAAAAGCTCCTAATCGCAAGACATCACGAGATAAGCAAAAAGCAAAAGATTCGCGATTTCTGCGATAACGAAAAGTTTAATCATCGTTCGAAAATTCGGTTATACAGAATCCAGCAAGAACAAACACGCCCATCATCCACACAATTAGCCCTCCCGCGCAAGAATTTCTTCAACCGTCTTGCACTTTTGTGGTACGCCACCGCCCATCATTTCGCAAATAAATGCCATATTGCAAGCCATGTGCTTGTAATGTGCAATTCCAGATTCAGGGTCCACAGAATCAAGCTTGCGCACAAATTCAAGCGTATGGCGCAAAAGCGCATCAATATAGCGCCGCACTTCAACTGTTTTCCAGTTGTCCGGATCGCCATATTTCTTGTTGCCATACATGCGGACTTCGGCAACATCCTTGATTATCTGCGTTGGAACCAAGGACAATTGCAACTTTCCGGAATCAGCTTTTGCAGTCTGGTCAGCGTTTTGCATTCTTAAGCTCCTTTAGACAGTCAATTACATTGTCGATTTTTACAAGCACCTGAGCCAATTGGACATTCAGCGTTGAAATTTCCTTTGTACTGTTTTCGATCTTGACTTCAACCTTTTCTTTCCAGGAATCCATCTGCGAAATCCGCGATTCAAGCTGGACAAATCGGGCGTCAGCGGTCGTACTATCCGAATGCTGGATGTACAACGTTGCAGCCGTAAAAAAGCCAATCAATACGGTTACAAGCGGAGCTAAAAACTTCTGCCATTCTTTTATTTCGTGAATATTAGGCATTGCATGCCTCCACAGCTAGAACAGCAAACTTTTCATTGTCCAAATATGTATTCGTATAAATTCCAGTACAGGCTACAGTTACATAGCAATGGGCAGGAATAGTAATAGCCCTATTGCCGCCACTCGTATCCGTATATACCCAAATTACCTTGTCGGAAGATTGAGTATTCAAAAAGCGTTTCACCTGGCCAACAGTCCACGCACTTTCGACAAGCAAAGTTCTTGAAGACGCCGGGTCATTATCGGTAATGCTATCGACCGAAACAAAGTCATTCGGCACGTTCGTCGCTTTCAAAATCGCCTTTACCCAAACAGGGTAATTAGCATCTTCAGCTTCAATTTCATTAGTCGAAACCTTACCCTTGAATCCGGTAGTACGGCCCACAAGTTGAACGCCGCCCGCAGCGGAGCCAATAGTAACAGGAGTCGGAGAATCTGTTGTCGCTGGAGTAATCGAATCAGTTTCAACATCACCCTCAACACCAGACACCGCAAACACTTTATCCGCCAAAACAATACCGCCATAACCATTGACAGTAATTGTACCAGTTGAAGGATCGTACACAAATGATGCGAATTCACTAACAGAATTTCCAGACCCCGACTTAAAAGAAATACGGTCATTAAGAATATCAACAATTACATTCGCATCACCGGCACCGACGCTTTTAACCATGACATGAGAAGGACTCATTTCCGTCTGCAAGGATCCGCCAGAAGTCGATTTCAAGAACTTCAACTGCATTCTCGAAAGTTCAGAAGAGCTGTTATCCGTAACGCTCGTACCTTCGGCAAGCATCTTCAAATTTTCACCGTTGATATTGGTCTGGGAATATCCACCGGAGAAAGACTTTTTGAGAGCAAGCGATTTGAAAGCAGCCTCAAGGACAAACAAAGTTGTAAAGAGTTGAGCAAGCTGGTTATCGGAACCGCCAACAGTAATGCCAGCCGCTTCAAGCAACTTACAGATTTCTTCCTGGACCTGGTTGAACCATTCCGCATTGAGCTTAGTAGGCTTTAAGCCTGTATCCTTATTGCCATCAACAAACTTGTTTTGAACGGCAGTAGTCGTAGAAATTCTTTTCATGACAAACTTTCTCCTTAATAATCCTTTACCAATCTAACGGAACGACCGGAGGTGCGATAGTCTAAAGAGTACGCGACAGTATTGGAACTCTTATACATTGTACGACCATGAGCATACACACCAGAACCATCTTCAGACGACCAAAAATTCGCACTCGCGCCAATACTTGAAAATTGTACATGACGAACACCAGCAGGAAGCGCACAAAAATCATATTCATCTTCACCGCCAAAATCAGAAGGCCAAACACCGTCAACAGCGCCATCAGTAGCTTTCAACTTAAAAGCTGCTACAGCACTGCCACCAACAGCATCCAGTAAAGCATCCCATTCGTCATCACTAGCCACATGCCAGCCAGGAATAAGAGTTGCCTTGTGTTGTTCTAGGTAATCAACAGCATACCAGTTATAAAGTAACCCACATTTCTTTTCACCATCAATGCCGTATTGGACTTCATCATCGTCATAATACCATGCGGAAGGCTCTTCCGTATTCCAATAAATCGGATTTTCACTTGTCGATATTCCGCACCCATCAAACTTGTAATCAAGATTTTCAGCAAGCCAGGTTGCAGCGCCAATCGTGACCGTCTTGTAAACGCGACCGCCAATCGTGACCGTGCCAACATTCGGCGTGTATGCGTTCGCTTCGGTGATTACATAGTCATTATCTTCGGTCATCACATAATCACCATCTTCGGTAATTACGCACAAGATTTCAGGCAAAGCATAAGTATAAAGAACTTTCGTATGAGCCGGTTTCATCGTTTCAAAATACGATTCCAGAACCGGATTCCACCACCATCCAAGATAATCGTCACAATTGTCGTTGCAGTCGAAAATGTGCCAGTCATCGTCAACAGAGGTCTGTTCGACCATCCAATAGAAATTAGGATCATCGTCACCAAAATCGACGCCCAAAAACTTTTCCGGATTCTTGTAATATTCGTAAATCTTGACATCACGCCCAAACAGAGCCGCAAGGCTCTTGTAAAACGGCACAGTGTCGCTCGGCATCTTTCTTGCGACACGATAAATCTCGTTGAGGCGTCCATCATCCGTATCAGCTTCAAGGCCCTTCACGGGCAAATTCAGTTCGCGTTCCCATTCAGAATAAGCCGTCGTTGTTGCGGGTGATTCATTCTTGACAAGCATCCTAAGCATCGTATAGACAACACACACGACCGCCGCGAATGCAGAAAAAAGCTTGTACCAGTTGCCATTTTTGCCAAGGAACCACGCAAAGCCACGCGGCATAAGGCCAAGCAAAGCGCAACGGAAATCATCAGCCGTGCGAACAGGCAAAGTCCAAGTGTTAGACTCGCGAAGCTCCACAACGGTAATCGGAAATTCGCCTGCAACAGTCGCACTTTGACCAACCGTAACCGTAAAATTACCCGATTCATACGGAGCCGCAAACTCAAGGCTATTCGCATCATAATCCAACACCGACAAATACTGGCTACCAACGCGCACCCAGCAACGGGAATCAAAACCGGAGCCGTAAACCTTGACCGTTCCACCGACATTCACGCGGATTGGATTGATGTTCTGAAGCAACAACATGGCTATTCTCCAGATACAAGCGTGATGCCGGTCGCGTTAATCTTTGCAACTTCTGCAACCGGGTTGTCATCATCGGACAAATCCAATGTAAAAGCCAAAGATGTAACGGTCGTATTGCCTTTATGGGCGGACTGAATTGTAAAAGTTTTTGCAATCGAATTAGACTTTACACTTTGTTCCAAATCATCAAAAGTTATCGTTTTTCCAGGCTCAATTTTTCTCAGGTAATTGCGCACGGCGTTTGTTACACTATCGCGCACAGATTCGTTGTACGGCGTCACAGATGCAGTCATCGTGACATTGACCGGAGTCACGCTAAACACACGCACATCAGATGTAATGCTACGGCGTACATCATCGGTAATGTAGTTCGAGACTTCTTCAACCTGCGAAGTGGTGAGCGCAATAGAGCTCGAATTGTAGTTTGCCAACGCAACAGAAACAGAATTCGTATTTGGAGTGTTCGGAAACACAAACGGGTCAGTAACAAAGCTAAAACGCAAAGCCTTTAACTTGTAGTCATTCTTTGCACTGCCATTGGGCGGATTCTGGATTCTATTCAGCAAACGCGAGCGGTATTCTTCAGCCGTTTCGCCCCAAACATAAACATCGCCATCAATTTCAACGCCTTCGGCAACGCCACCCGAAACATCGACGGATGCCATCGACGCAACACCTGCAATAGCATCATCGCGGAACTCAAGCACCGTGCCTGAATCAAGGTTGTAGTCATAACCCACTTCATTCGCCATCACGGGAACGGTCGTTGTTCCGGAATTTATGACAGTCGTCGCCTTTACGGTATATGCAAGCTTTCCCGTCTGGTCAACCAAAACAGTATCTTGCGGGATAGTCACAGAGACAACGCCATCAGCCAAAGTAACGGACACATTACCCGATGCCGCAAGCGGTACTTTGTGCGGCAAGCCATATTCCATGCCAAAGCCGTCAAGAGCCGAAACATCGCAAGTCGAAACAAAGCGGTTTTTCCAGATTCTCTTTGCAATCAAACTCAGCATATAAAGCAATGCACCAAGCACATGCGCAAGCACTTTCAAGACGCTCTTGCGCAAAATAGAGGACTGCCCGTAAAATTGAACGGCAAGAGCATTTTCGGCAATGCGGACAAGATCACTTAAACTTTTAAATTCCATCTGTAGCCTTCCATTTCAATTCGTACACAAACGGATTCTCTTGCCCACCATCCGGGCGGGTAAGAATTACAGACAACAAAACATATTCGTTATTGACAATAGTTGCAGAACATTCGACAGACTTTGCAACGCCATCATCAATCATCCACTGCAAGGATTCCTTGACAAGGTTTTCGATAGATTTTGCCGTCGATGCCATGAGCTTGCCTGGAAAAGCTTCGTACAGATAACCGCCAAGGTTTCCGCGCTCATCAAGAGCATCACCCCACCATCCACCGACACACGGCTTTAAATTGGCAACATTGCCAAATTTTCTTTCGCGGGCATAAGTGCCGATGGAGATAATTATAGCGTTTTCAAGGCTTTCGGATGTATGCAAATCGCCCTCGACTTCATTAAAGTCGAGGTCAAAATTGCCGTCACTTCTGCGATATAAAGCCAAGTCGCTCACATCAAATAAAATAAGCAACTAGCAATCGAAATTGCCGATTTTAGGCACAACTCAAACTTTACACCGTCGGAGTCGGAGTACTCGGAGAGCCCGGAGCAGCCGTCGGGTGCATGTGAGTAAGAAGGCTAACGCCACCCGTTTCAACAACGGTGCCGCCCGCATCCGTTACACCACCGACAACATCTTGAGTTGCAAGCAATTTGCCTTTGCACAAAAGGTCAGACTCAGCAATAATCTTTTTTCCGGAAGCAGGCGTCATAACTATATTGCCATCTTTTTTAAGCAACACGCTGGATCCAAACGGCGAATGCACCATTACTTCACCTTCCTCCAAGTTTGGGCATTCGCCACGCATGGCGACAATCACGCCGTTATTGCGCTTACCCCCAACAAATAGGGCAATGCCATCAACATCGCCTTTTGGGCGGCTCGAAAATCCATACTGCTGCATTACTTCAATGCCACGCCGTTTTTCACCCGCCAAAAGCTCAGCATCGGCAATCATTTCGCCATCCTTGTATTTGCTTTCCCGAATGACGCACTGGCCGACAATAAGCTTAATGCGAGAAATTATTTTGTCAAAAAAAACATCAAGATTCATTTGCCCTGCACCGCCTTTTTGACAGACTTCCAAGGATCATTTACAATCTTTTTCGCCTTGACCTTTTTTGACTCCGGTTGCGGCTCGTACACATCCGGAGATACAAGCGTCAAGTTCGTCACCTCGCCAGATGAATCACTCCAGGAATACTCTACAGCCGAAACAAGCAAATCCAAAGGCGTTTCGACATACAACTCAGGTGCATAAAAAGAGCAAATTACACCCGGCTCCCAAATTCCCTGGTTATTTTCCCAGCCGTGAACAGTTGCGCGAAAGCCCATCGATTTTGCACGACGGATGCGGCATTCCCAATCGGCTCGCGCCTGGACTTTGTCTTTTTCGACGGCGTTAGAATCGACAATCGTCAGCGGTCTATTTCTGGTCACATCCGCATCAGATGCAGTCGCCACGACCTTTTTGCGAGCCTTGCCCGTGCCGTACACCTTGTAAGTCGAAAAGCGGTCCACAAGCGAGAAATCCACGCTTGCAGCCATCAGGTTTTCACCTTGACGCAATGCAGGTCCACGCGGACAAGAGTCAGGCTTAAGCAAGAACAATTTCCCAAGCCCGTTGGAACAACATAAAATTCCACGCTCGTTGCACAGTTCAGAAATCGCCTCAACTGCTTTGGTGCCTGGTTCGATAGAAAACTTTTTGAACGGCTCGCCTACATCCACGCCCATCGAATTGCTAAAGCTCAAGCCAAAAGCCGCACAAATGGTACGAATAATTTCATCCATTTTTTTGGATTCCCATTCAAGCGGGCTTTCAATGCAACAATCGGCAAGGTCCGAAGAACTTTCGCTACCCGAAACGCTCACAGAATGCGAACCATCGGAAAACGATGTTGAAAGCTGGTCCACAAATCCGGAAATTACTTTAGTACCATTGACAGCGATTTCAACAGCGTCACCAGGGAAAAGACGCACGCGGTCACCTTCGGCATTGCGGGCAACCAGCGAGAGCGAGAACGACGCCGCAATGTGATCCAACGAGCGATTGACACGGGCGCTAGTCCACTCCGAAAACTTACGGCCATTTGCAAAGACTTCAATCATTTAGAAAGCACCCTCACATTGCGAGCCGTAATAACGAGCGGGTCACCAATACCGTTACGCTCCAAGATGTCATCAACGCGGTCCAAATTGCCATAGCAGTCAAAGCACACCGAAAGAATGTCGCGGCTGTAAAACATCGGCAATTCTACGATGACAGCCAATTTCGACATTTCGTCGCGGAGATACTTGAGAGCGGCGGCCTGCAAGTCCATCAAGTCAGCGTAATCATCAACGGATTCCGCAACATCGGCGGCAGCCGTGAATGTAGCAGCAACTTTATCCTGCATTTCGCGGGCTTCTTCGGCACTCCTGAAAGTAGAATCGACAACAGATCGTGCAGCCATCGCAGCGGCGCTCATTAGCTGTAAACGGTCAATATCACCGTTCAAGTCATTCGCGACCAAATCAGCGGAATCACGCTTTGCCGCAACCAGCGAATCAATAATGTCAAGACTTTCTTTAACCGCATCATTCGCAAATCCAACGGAAAGCACATCTTTTGTCATCGTCAAAAGATTCTGTATGCGGTCCGCAAAATCGGCTGGAGTTCCAAGGATAAGCGCCACATTATCGCGGATTTTTGCAATAGTGTTGACAAATTCAGCAACATCACGAATGGAATTTCTTGCGTTTTCAATTTCTTCAAGAGCTTTATCCGTATAAGCGGCAACCGTATCAACGATTGATTTCGCTTTACCAAGAATGCTGAAATTTTCCAAAAAATTAGACTTAGCAGAGCTCAGGACTACATCAGATTTAGCGACAACAACACCGCGCAAATCCTCGACGCTTCGCCCGGACTTCTTTTGATTCCCTTCTGGAACGAATGTTACCGTTCCAGAAACAAATTCCTGAACATCCGAACTATACTTGAAGCCGTATTCCAGGCAACGGGCATTGAACTTACCGTAATAGGGATGTGAAAGCTCAAAATATCCCCGCTTTTCAAAAGCTTCTTCAAGCTTTTCACGATCCTTATCGCAGTCAAGTCCAGCAAGGAAAATCGAGAAAGTGAACGAACGAGGCTTGCCGCCAACATCTTCGTTTATATGCGTATCCGAAAAGGGCAAAGAAGTCGTGACGACATTTCGACCGCCCGAAGATTCAGTCTCTTCGATAAAGAACGGGATGCCATTATAAGATGCGGCAACGCACTCCACCTCACCAGACGGAGTGTTTACGCGCACTTTGTACAAAGAATCGGCATAATCATTTTGCCACGGCATCAAATACCTCCCAAGGTATAACCACGAGACCAGTCAAAATCTCCCTGTTCAGGCGGCGTCACCTGTACACCACGCGGCATATTCTTGAAGTCAACGGCGAATCGGTTTGTTACCGTTGTACGGGATTCACTCACAGCCTGGGCGGCTGTAGCTCCAAGCGTTGCGGGAACGCTCGCCGTTTGGCTATCAAGATAATCGCTACCAATGTCTTTTGCAGTATCAAACTTGATTTCAGGTGCAAAGAATTTACCAATGCCGGGGATTTTGCCAAGCACCGATTTTGCAGCGTTAAAAGCGTTGCTAATTCCGCCCAAAATCGAATCATAAACCATCGAACCCATGTTCTTGAAAAATCCAACAACAGGATCCACGAAATTGGACTTGAAGCCATCCCAAATCCACTCGCCAATTGCGACAAACTTTGTTCCAAAGTCTTTAACGGCTCCCCAAACATCGTCAACGATAAACGACTTGAGCATATCCCAATTGTCGTAGATTTTTTTGACAACATAACCCCACGACACGACAGCAGCAATCACAAGCCCAATGCCCGCAAGCACAGGGCCGCCAATTGCAGAAGCAATGCCAGTAATCACTGGAATAATCTGAGCAAGCCCAAAAGCAATCATTGCAACTTTAGGAATCAGCGCAACGGCACCCGCAACAATCAAGCCCCATTTTGGCCCAATAAACTCAACAATCGACAAGACCGTTTTCAATATTGTTGGAATCTTAGGCAATAACGACTTGATTAAATCAGTCACAGTTCCAAACACTTCCTTCACCATCGGCATAAGTTCTTTGCGGTTGCCCTTGACAAACTCGCCAACAGTCTTGAAAAGGTCGATAAATACCGGGAAAAGTTCTTCCATAACGGAAGTTTTCAACGAATCGACTGTTTCGCGCAAGTTCTGCAATTCATCGTTGAACTCTTCGGCACGGGCGGCACCCTCTTCGGAGAACCCGCCGTGGGCCTCAAAATCGGCAATAAGCTGGCTAATATTTTCTTTACCGCCCGAAAGCAGTTCAGACATTTTCAAGCCACTTTTTCCAAACAGCTCTTGAGATACAAAAGCCTTTTGTTCAGCCGTCGAAAGCTTTGTATAACCATCGGCAATATCCTTGATTAACGCCGTGGAATCCTTGTAATTCGAAAGCTTTTTGCCGCCAAGAATGGCGTCGAACATCTTCAAGGATGTCTTGTCACCGGCACGGGCCTTGCCAAGATTGATATTAAACTTTTTCAATGCGGAGTCCATTTCTTCGGTGGACATCCCCGCGTGTTGCGCCGCCGATGCAAACGCCTGGTAATCCTTGACAGAGAGCCCAACCATCCTTGATGTCTTTGCAATCTTGTCACCAGTTGCGGCAAACTCCTGAGCCATCGTAAAGCTTTTGGCAAATGTATCCTTGATTGATGCGCCCAAAGACTTGATTCCAGTAGCGAACGACTGCACACCGGCAAGCGCAAAAGCCTGTTTCATCTTTGTTTGCAACCCGCTCACAGCCTTGCCAATGCTATTAATTCCGCCAACGGCACCCGTCACGGAATGTTTATCAACGCTAAAGCCCAATTTTGCTAAAATCGAATTTGCCATAATTTCAATATAAATTGCAAGACTATTTTTTAGCCCTTTTTTGACACATG
>Ga0310786_10006082_pt1 | contig 16193 bp, 15 predicted proteins | sample AusTroGonzalo_MG_FD_203881 | JGI IMG/M metagenome (GOLD analysis project Ga0310786, IMG submission 203881) | Bovine rumen microbial communities from tropical cattle in Woodstock, Queensland, Australia - Gonzalo_03 (v2) (version 2) | ecosystem: Host-associated > Mammals > Digestive system >... | reverse complement strand
ATACCTATTGAGTAAGAGATTGTGTCCTTTACATCTTTCATCTTTACGCTACCTGTACCGGCACTGCCGCAGGATGCGAGAACTGCAACGGCCATAACGGCCACCAAAACATTCAGTTTTTTCATTTCTTCTTTATTTGTTAAAATCCGATTCTCAAAAATTTTGTGCGAAGATAGTGCATTTTTCCTAAGATTGTTACATCTCACTTTATCAATCAATTTATTTAAATTCAGTTTACCCCTATTTCGGCCCATTTTTTGCCGTCTGGTCACCTTCTATACCAAAAAAAAGCAGTATTTTTGAAATTTGAAACATTATCCGGAAAAGACATGGAAATCTATTGCAAAAACAACGGAAAAACTGAAAGTTTCAACCCGGGAGTATCATTTACTGAGATATTTTCAACAATGGGCATCACACTCAGGAGCTGCCCTATGTGCGTGTATGCAAACGGCATAGTAAAGGATATGGAGACCAAGGTCTATGAGGATTGTGATGTGGAGTTTCTTGACGCCACCACTAGCACAGGTGCACGTTCCTGCCTGCTTGGGCTTGTGTTTGTGCTCTACAAGGCCATATCGGAACTCTATCCCGGAGGCAGGATGAGGGTTTCAAATGCCATATCCAAAGGGTTTTACTGCCCTGTGGAGATAGGCAGGGAACTGACAGATGATGATGTAACCCTGATAAGCGAACGCATGGGCAGCATAATAGGCCGCTGCATTCCATTCGTAAAGCACACGGCACACACCGCTCAGGTGGCCGATATCATGGAGAAATCCGGCAGAAAAGACAATGCCCGCCTGCTCAGAAGTATAGGTACCCTTTACACCAGCTACTACACCCTTGAAGATCTGCCCGACTGGTTCTTTGGCGTACTGCCACCCCATACCGGGTGTCTTAAGGTTTTTGGTCTGGAGGCTATGTCTGGAGGCGTATTGGTACGCCTGCCCGATAAGAACAACCCTGACCAGCTGGAACCTATGGTACGTCAGGACAAGATGTTCGGAATATTCAAGGAGCACCATGACTGGATGCGTATCCTGGGATTCTCCACACTCGGTAAGCTCAACGGAGCCATAGCAAAAGGTGAGACCAATATGATAATAAACGTGGCGGAGGCTCTCCAGTCACAGAAGATAGTACATATAGCAGACCAAATTGTAAAACGCCGTGAAGAGGGCAAGGGGCTGAAACTTATCATGGTGTCTGGTCCGTCATCATCGGGCAAGACCACTTTCAGCAAACGTCTTATGGTACAGTTGCTGGCCCACGGACTTACCCCAAAGGTGCTTTCACTTGATGACTATTTCCTGGATCGTGACCATACCCCGCTTGATGAGAACGGAGAACATGATTTTGAATCACTCTACGCCATAGACCTGCCGTTCTTCAATGAACAGCTCAAGGACCTGCTTGACGGTAAGGCCATACGTCCGCCCCGTTTCAATTTCAAGAAAGGCGGTGTGCGTGAGTTTACCGAGCCTGAAATGACCTTGGGTGAGAATGACATGCTGCTCATTGAAGGCATTCATGCCCTCAACCCCAATCTCATGCCCGATATTCCCGCTGAGAGGAGTTTCCTGATTTATGTATCGGCACTCACCAGTATACGCATTGACCAGCACAACTATATTCCTACCACTGACAACCGTCTGCTGCGCCGCATAACACGTGACCACAAGTACCGTAACTACTCGGCACAGGATACCATAGGCCGCTGGGCATCTGTCCGCGCCGGCGAGGAGAAATGGATCTTCCCCTATCAGGAGAATGCCGATGCCATGTTCAACTCAGCCATGATATTTGAGATTGCGGTTATCAAGGATATGGTAGCACCGCTTCTTGAGGAGGTTCCTGAGGACAGTCCGCAGTATGCCAAGGCCTGCCAGCTCAAGGATTTCCTGAAGCTGTTCAAGACTATCCCCAGCCAGAACCTGCCACCCACATCTCTGGTACGTGAATTCATAGGAGGCAGCAGTTTCCACTATTGATTATCCAGAATGGCCGGATTAAGCAACATACAGACTCAGGTCCAGACGCAGACTCAGATTCAGACGCTTTCACCACAACAGGTGCTGGAAGCCAGGATTCTGTCGCTCACAACGCTTGAACTTGAGGAGCATGTGCGCACTGAACTGAGTGACAACCCGGCTCTTGATGATACCCCGTCAGATATGCCTGAAAAGGAATCTGATGACAACAACACAGATGATAATGACCAGTTTGAAGATGAGGGATTCAATGAAAGACCTGACCGTGATGACTGGAATGATGACGATGATGACTGGTATGACCCCTCTGAGAGAGGCGGAACAGGGACTGTAGCCGATATTCCGCTGGCCGATACCCGTTCATTCTATGATGTGCTGTATGAGCAACTGCGTGAACAGGATCTCACGGAGCGCCAGATGAAGATTGCGCTCTACATCATAGGCTCCATAGATAATGACGGCCTTTTGGACAAGGATGTCCAGGCAATATCTGATGACCTGGCCTTCTACCATAACCTGGATGCCTCCACTGATGAGATAGAGCAGGTGCTTAAGGTCATACAGGAGTTTGACCCCGCCGGCATAGGTGCACGCAGCTTGCAGGAGTGTCTGCTCATACAGATACGCCGTAAAGAGGATTCACCATCCAAGCAGCTGCAGGAAAAGATAATCTCCACTATGTTTGACGAGTTTACCCACAAGCGTTGGGACAAGATATCGGCCCGGCTGGGTCTTGACAAGGCTGAGACGGATGCCGTGATAGCGGAACTGGTCAAACTCAACCCGCGTCCTGGCAGTTCATTGGGTGAGACCGTAGGGCACAGCCGCCAGCATATAGTACCTGATTTCCTGCTTGACAATTATGACGGTGAGATTCATTTCACATTGAACAACAGCAACATTCCGCAGCTGCATGTGAGCCGTGAATACTCTGATATGCTGGATAACCAGATAAAGAACGGATCCTCAAGCCAGCGTGATGCCGCCGTTTATATCAAGAACAAACTTGACTCAGCCAAAGGGTTTATCCAGGCACTCAAGCAGCGTGAGCAGACCATGACCCGCACCATGCAGGCCATCATCGACATGCAGCGACCCTTCTTTACGGAGGGCGATGAGACTCTGCTCAAGCCCATGATACTCAAGGATATCGCCCAGAAAACAGGATATGACATATCAACCATTTCAAGAGTGACAAGCGGCAAGTATGTACAGACCAGTTTCGGTACATTCCCGCTAAAGGCATTCTTTACCGATGGCGTCAAGACCAAGAGCGGTGAGGAGGTATCAGTAAAGGAGATACACCGCATACTGCGTGAGGTGACCGATGCTGAGGATCACGATAACCCGCTCACTGATGAGCAACTGGCCGATATACTTGCTGAACGCGGCTACAAGGTGGCACGCCGCACGGTGGCAAAATATCGCGAACAGATTGGGATTCCGGTAGCAAGGATGAGGAAGAATTAACAATTGAAAATTGAAAATTGAAAATTGAAAATTAAATAAACAAGATATGAAAGCTGTAGTAAGTATAATCATGGGCAGTACATCTGATCTGCCCGTTATGGAAAAGGCAGCTGCCTTTCTGGACAGCATCCAGGTTCCGTTTGAGATGAACGCATTGTCCGCACACCGCACACCTGCAGCCGTTGAGGAGTTCGCCAAAGGCGCTCAGGCACGTGGCATCAAGGTTATCATAGCCGCAGCCGGCATGGCAGCCGCCCTGCCCGGCGTGATTGCAGCAAATACCTGCGTTCCCGTAATAGGTGTGCCTATTAAAGGTATGCTTGACGGTCTGGACGCCATGCTCTCTATCATACAGATGCCCCCTGGAATACCGGTAGCCACCGTTGGTGTGAACGGAGCCCAGAACGCCGCCATCCTGGCCGCCCAGATTCTGGCAGTTGCAGACAGCGAGCTGGCTGCACGTCTGGCTGCTCACAAGGAGGGCCTCAAGGAGAAGATTGAGAAGGCCAACGCTGAACTGAGTCAGGTAAAATACAACTATAAGACCAACTGATAATGGCCGTTTACAACCGCAGGAAATCCATAAGCGTACGCGTGGGCAACACTGCTATAGGCGGCAGCAACCCCATACGCCTACAATCCATGACCACCACCGCCACCATGGATACCGCAGGCTGCATAGAGCAGGCCATACGTATCATTGAGGCCGGCGGTGAACTGGTACGCATGACCACCCAGGGCACGCGTGAGGCAGAGAACATGCGCCTTATACGTGAGGGCTTGACTGCACGCGGATACAACACCCCGTTAGTGGCAGATGTTCACTTCAACCCTGCCGTGGCCGATGTGGCCGCACGATATGTGGAGAAGGTTCGCATCAACCCGGGCAACTATGTGGATCCTGCACGCACGTTCAAGCATCTGGAATATACTGATGATGAATATGCACAGGAGATACAGCGCATACGTGACCGCTTTATCCCCTTCCTGAATATATGCCGTGAGCATGGCACTGCCATACGCATAGGTGTTAACCACGGATCCTTGTCAGACCGCATAATGAGCCGCTACGGCAATACTCCCGCCGGAATGGTGGAGAGTTGCATGGAGTTCCTGCGTATATGCGTGGAGCAGGATTTCATGAACGTGGTCATATCCATCAAAGCCAGCAACACCGTGGTCATGATTGAGACAGTACGCCTGTTGGTAAAGGAGATGGACCGCGAGGGCATGGCATTCCCCATACATCTGGGAGTGACTGAAGCCGGTGAGGGTGAGGACGGTCGCATCAAGAGCGCCATAGGCATAGGCGCACTGCTGGCTGAGGGCATAGGTGATACCATACGCGTATCATTGTCTGAGGCCCCGGAACGTGAGATCCCCGTGGCCCGTAAACTAGTGGATTATGCAGCCAAGAGTGCTGAGGTGCGTGCATCGGCCAGGATAGAGAACGGTGTTTTGTACCTCGATTACAATGACAGCTTGCTTGAGGATTTCCAGCTTCATGCCGCAATGGATGCAGGTGCCCTGCTAATAGACGGCAAGGCTAAAGAACTGAAACTCTCTGACCCCAATATACCTGCAGAGCAGATACGCTCCACAGAGGATGCCATAATGCAGGGAGCACGCATCCGCTTTACCAAACCAGAGTACATATCTTGTCCGGGCTGCGGACGGACACTTTATAATCTTGAAGATACAATTGCACGCATAAAAGCCGCCACAAGTCACCTGAAAGGCGTCAAGATAGCCATAATGGGCTGCATAGTGAACGGTCCCGGTGAGATGGCCGATGCCGATTTCGGTTACGTGGGCGCAGGCCGCGGCAAGATAAGCCTGTACAAAGGCAAGGAGTGCATAGAGAAAAATATCCCCGAGGAGAATGCCGTTGACAGGCTCCTCAAATTTATAGAAGAAACAATGAGAAAATAATATGGAAAACAAATTGACCATCTACAACACCCTTACAAGAAAGAAAGAGCTGTTTGAAGCCTTGAACCCGCCACACGTAGGAATGTACGTGTGCGGCCCTACAGTATATGGTGATCCGCATCTGGGTCACGCCCGCCCCGCCATCACATTTGATATCCTGTTCCGCTACCTGAAGCACCTTGGCTACAAGGTGCGCTATGTACGTAACATCACCGACGTAGGCCATCTGGAGCATGATGCTGATGAGGGTGAGGACAAGATTGCCAAGAAAGCCCGATTGGAGCAGTTGGAGCCTATGGAGGTAGTTCAGTACTACACACTACGTTATCACAAGGCAATGGATGCCCTGAACGTGCTGCCGCCCAGCATCGAACCGCACGCATCAGGTCATATCATTGAGCAGATAGAACTCGTAAAGCAGATTCTGGACAACGGCTACGCATATGAGAGCCAGGGTAGCATCTACTTTGACGTGAACAAGTATAACAAGGACCATCACTACGGCATACTCTCAGGACGCAACCTGGATGATGTACTCAATACCACCCGTGAGCTTGACGGTCAGGAGGAAAAGCACAACCCTGCCGATTTTGCTCTCTGGAAGAAAGCCCAGCCCGAGCATATCATGCGCTGGCCGTCACCCTGGAGTGACGGATTCCCCGGATGGCACTGCGAGTGCACCGCCATGGGCCGCAAGTATCTGGGTGAGCGCTTTGACATACACGGAGGCGGCATGGACCTTATATTCCCGCACCATGAGTGCGAGATTGCACAGGCCGTAGCAAGCCAGGGTCATGACATTGTGCACTACTGGATGCACAACAACATGATCACCATCAACGGACAGAAGATGGGCAAGAGTCTGGGCAATTTCATCACCCTGAACGAGTTCTTTACCGGTCAGAATCCCAACCTCAAGCAGGCCTACAGCCCCATGACCATAAGGTTCTTCATCCTGATGGCCCACTACCGCGGTACCGTTGATTTCAGCAACGATGCCCTGCAGGCTGCCGAGAAGGCTATGAGCCGCCTTATGGAGGCATATAATGCCATCGGCCGCATACAACCCGCTGCTCAAAACACCGTAAGTGTGAGTGAGTTCAAAGGCAAATGCTACGAGGCTATGGATGATGACCTTAACACACCTATCGTTATCAGCCATCTGTTTGATGCAGCCAAGGTTATTAACCAAGCCGTTGACGGCAATGCCAAACTCACTGCCGACGATGTTGCTGAACTCAAGTCTCTATTTGACACATTCCTCTTTGATATACTCGGCATTAAGGCAGAGGAGGGCGGCGGAAGCGGCCGTGAGGAAGCTTTCGGCAAGGTGGTGGATATGCTTCTTGAACAGCGTGCCATTGCCAAGGCCAACAAGGACTGGGCTACCAGTGACAAGATACGCAATGAACTCACCGCACTGGGATTTGAGATCAAGGATACCAAGGACGGTGCCACCTGGAAGCTCAACCGCTGATATGAAAAGAACATCTCTCATATTGGCTGTGATGTTCGTGGCCATCTCCTGCGGAGGACGCAAGAGCACAACAGCCGTTGCTACCGCCACAGCAAGTACATCACCAGCCGTCACCACCAGCACAGCACCAACCTCCACGACAGTTGAGTTCTGTGCTGACAGCGCATTCAGCTTCATCAAAAGACAGACTGGTTTCGGCCCGCGTGTTCCCAACACTCAGGCCCATGATGATTGCGGCATCTGGCTGGCAGCCATGTTGACCAAGTTCGGTGCTGATATCGTACACTTTCAGAATTTTGATACCAAGACTTTTGACAACACCACCCTCAAGTGTGTAAACATCATTGGAAGTTATAACCAGGATTGCCCCACCCGCGTGATACTCTGCTCACATTGGGACAGCCGTCCCTGGGCTGACAATGACTCTGACCATGCCAACTGGAAGAAACCAGTTGACGCGGCCAATGACGGAGCCAGCGGTGTAGCTGTTATCCTTGAGATAGCACGCCAACTGCAGAAAAAGGCACCGGAGATAGGTGTTGACTGCATCTTCCTGGATGCTGAGGATTGGGGCCCCGGACCCGATTTCAAGGGTAATCATCTGGAGACATACTGGGGACTGGGAACACAGCACTGGTCCAAGAACCCTCACCAGAAGGATTACCGCGCACGCTATGCCATACTTCTTGACATGGTAGGTGGCAAGGGCGCTCAGTTTGCACGTGAAAAATATTCTGTCATGTACGGGAAGCAGGTGGTTGACAAGGTTTGGAATACGGCGGCATCACTGGGTTACAGTTCACTCTTTAGACAGTCTGACGGTGGTTATATCACTGATGACCACTATTTCATCAATACCATAGCCAAGATTCCGGCCATTGATATCGTACCCTACCTGCCTCAATGTAAAGAGAGCATATTCGGACCTACCTGGCACACTACACACGATAACATAGACAATATTGACAAGAATGTACTTGAAGCAGTGGGAAAGACACTTCTTACAGTAATCTACAACGAGAAACGATGACAACAGAACAGATACAACAGGATATCATTGAGGAGTTCAGTGCATTTGATGACTGGATGGACAAATACCAGATGATCATAGACCTTGGAAACGAGCTGCCACCATTGGATCCCGCCTACAAGACGGAGGATAATCTCATAGACGGCTGCCAGAGCCGCGTCTGGCTCCACGCAGAGTTCAAGGGCGGCCTGCTGCATTTTGAGGCAGACAGCGATGCCATCATAACCAAAGGTCTGATAGGATTGCTGATAAGGGTTCTCTCAGAACAGACTCCAAAGGATATACTTGACTGTGACGTGCATTTCATTGATGAGATTGGGCTCACGCAACATCTTTCACCCACCCGTAGCAACGGCCTGCTCTCCATGCTCAAACAAATCAAGACTTACGCTTTAGCATATTCCGGAAAATGAAGAAGTTACTGATATTATTTCTAGTAGTCTCAACACTTGTAGGCTGCAACCAGACAAGAAACGGATTCCAGTTCCAAATCCGCAAAGACAAAGTATCCTGGACAAACGGTATCATAGAATTCCGGACAGACATGAACTCCAATGACAAGAGAAATGATGACCTGGGATTCATGGCATTAATCAAAAGCAGGAACGGTCATACGATAAAGATGCCGGATTCCTATCTTCTGGGATATGGAGCTTCATGCCCCATGGGAGAATCGGGCCTATATAAAAACGAACACGGGTATAGCCAGGCTGAGATACTGACACAGACTGAAGACAAGATGGTGATACACCTGCATCATGACCAATGGGAACTTTATGAGGTTCCGGTATCTTTTGACAAACAGATAACCCTGTTCCGTGACAGTCCCATCATGGCTGTGATAGACTATTACGCAGGAGCATTTGAACTGCTCAACGTGGCAGCCGGAGTTACTACTGTCCAGGATTGTATTGTAGAGGAACTTGAAAACGGTTTTGCAATAGAATATCCCAATAGGGTAACCTCCATTATCATAATGCCCCAGATGGAAGAAAAGAGTTTTAATGAAATCCGGGGCAGTGTTTTTGTCACAAAAGAAGTAACGCCTGACGAGCCGCTCCGCTACTATGTGGGACTTAGTGATAAAGGTAAAGAGTTTCTGCTTGAAGAACTTGATAAAATACTGTAAATTTGCGCCGCAAGAAGAAAACGATAACAAAAAAATATAAACAATGAACAGCAAGTACTGGAATGAAGAGATTGAGACCATGCCCCGCAAGCAGCTTGAAAAACTGCAGGTGGAACGTCTCAAGAAAACCGTAGAGATTGCAATGGGAAGTAAATTCTATGCTCCCAAATTCAAGGAACTGGGTATCACCCCTGATAGTATCAAATCCGTTGAGGACATAAAGCGTTTCCCCTTCACCACCAAGAATGACCTGCGTGCCACCTATCCTTTCGGCATCAAGTCCGTTCCCCTGGAGAAAGTTGTACGTCTGCACTCTTCGAGCGGTACGACCGGCAATCCTACAGTTATACTTCACACCCAGAGAGACCTGGACCAGTGGGCCGATGCCATGGCACGCTCCATGTACTGCATAGGTCTGCGTAACACTGACATCATTCAGAATACATCAGGTTATGGCATGTTTACCGGCGGCCTGGGCATTCAGTATGCCGCAGAGCGTCTTGGTGCACTTACCGTTCCCGCAGGTGCAGGTAACAGCAAGCGCCACGTAAAGTTCATCACGGACTTTGGAACAACCGCTCTGCACTGCATTCCCTCATATGCAACCCGTCTGGCTGCAGCATTTGAGGAGGAGGGTATTGACCCGCGCAACACCACCGTTCACACCCTCATCATTGGTGCTGAGCCCCATTCAGAGGCACAGCGCAAACGTATTGAGGAGATATGGGGCGCCAAGGCCTATAACAACTTCGGTATGAGTGAGATGTGCGGCCCCGGCGTTGCCATCGAGTGCCAAGAGCAGAACGGAATGCACATTTGGGAAGATAACTATATCGTTGAGATCCTTGATCCGGAGACATTGGAGCCCGTTCCGGAAGGTGAACTGGGTGAGTTGGTACTGACCACACTGAACCGTGAGGCCATGCCGTTGTTCCGCTACCGCACACGTGACCTTACCCGCATACTGCCGGGTGACTGCCCATGCGGCCGTACCCACAAGCGTCTGGCACGTTTCCAGGGACGCAGCGATGACATGATGATTGTAAAGGGCGTAAACATCTATCCCATACAGATTGAGAAGATACTGATGCAGTTCCCCGAGCTGGCCAGTGACTACCTTATCACCATTGAGACCGTAGGTGACAATGATGAGATGACCGTTGAGGCTGAGTTGGCACAGGCTACTGATGATTTCAGCATGCTGCAGAACCTGACCAAGGAGATTACCCGCCGACTCAAGGATGAGATACTGCTCACACCGAGAGTAAAACTAGTTGGCAAGGGCGTTATCCCGCAGACGGACGGCAAGGCCAAGAGAGTGAATGATTTGCGTAACAACCACTAATCAAGAACATTATGAAGACCATAAAGCAAATATCCATATTTCTTGAGAACCAGCGCGGCAAGTTGAGTGATATCCTTACCGCTCTTAAGAATGAGAATATAGAGATTCAGGCTGCATCTGTGGCTGATACAAATGAGTTCGGAATACTCAGGCTCATTACATCTGACCAGAAAAAAGCAGCCAAGCTTCTGTCTGCACAGGGAAACCTGGTAAGCATGAATGAGGTTCTGGCCATTCAGGTGGAACCTGACACGGCTTCTTTTACCGATGCAATTGACGCACTTACAGCCGGAGGATGCACAATAAGCTACCTGTACACTTTCCACAAGGATGATAAACTTGTGCTTATCATACGTCCCGCCAACAGTCTTGAAATTGCCGAGCGTGTAGCTACAGAAAAGGGTCTTACACTTATACAAGGCTGGGAATAAAAAAGAAGTCAATCATTAACCTTTAAACCATACAATCATGTTTTTGAAAATTCTGATTCTGATATTGTTTTTCGCCGTAATGATCGGTGTAGGAATCTATTGCCGTAAAACCGCAAACAACGTACAGGGATTTGTACTGGGTGACCGTAAGGTCGGCTCATGGCTTACAGCCTTTGCTTTCGGTACATCTTATTTCTCAGCCGTAATATTTGTAGGTTATGCAGGTCAGTTCGGTTGGAAATACGGCCTTTCCGCTACATGGATCGGACTGGGCAACGCCATTATCGGTTCACTGCTGGCATGGAGAATCCTGGGCCGCCGTACACGCCTTATGACACAATACCTCAAGAGTGCCACAATGCCTGATTTCTTTGGTCAGCGTTTCAACTCAGAGGCTCTCAAGGTTGCCGCATCAGTAATCGTATTCGTGTTCCTCATCCCTTATACCGCATCACTCTACAATGGTCTGTCACGTCTGTTCGGACTCTCATTCGGTATTGACTACAGTTGGTGCGTACTTGGAATGGCCATACTGACAGGTGTTTACGTATTGGTGGGAGGTTACATGGCCACCGCCATAAATGACTTCATACAGGGTATGATCATGCTGATAGGTATCGTTGCCGTTATCATCTCTGTACTGAATGGAAACGGCGGTTTCACAGCAGCAATTGAAAAGATGTCACAGATTCCCAGCGAGGCAGCACCCGGACTGAACGGAGCCTTTACATCGTTCTTCGGCCCGCAACCCATCTATCTGTTGGGTGTCGTGCTGCTCACGTCACTCGGTACATGGGGTCTCCCTCAGATGGTAGGTAAGTTCTACGCCATCCGCGATGAGGCCGCTATCCGCAAAGGAACATTCATTTCAACCTTCTTTGCCATCATCGTGGCAGGTGGTTGCTACTTCCTGGGCGGTTTTGGTCGTCTGTACGGAGATGTCATCGAATTCGGCCCAAAAGGCCCCATCTACGACAGCATCGTACCATCCATGCTTCAGACTCTGCCAGACCTTATGATTGGCGTGGTTATCATCCTGGTGCTTTCAGCATCAATGTCAACCCTCTCATCACTGGTTCTTACATCAGGTTCAACACTTACTCTTGATATAATCAAGCCTGCCATGGCCAAAGGCGGCAAGCAGATGAGTGAGAAATCACAGCTGCTTTCAATCCGCTTGCTGGTTGTATTCTTCATAGCAGTATCATCCGTACTGGCTATCATCCAGGCCAAGAGTTCCGTAACATTCATAGCTCAGCTCATGGGTATATCCTGGGGTGCTCTGGCAGGTGCATTCCTTGCTCCGTTCCTCTATGGCCTATACTGGAAGAAGACCACCAAGGCTTCTGTTTGGGCAAGTTTCATTGTAGGCGTAGCTATCATGTGCGGTTGCATGTACGGAACATTCACCGGCACCACATTCATCAGCCCCTACTTCAGTTCACCCATCAACGCAGGTGTGCTCTCAATGGTAGCTGGTCTGGTTATAGTACCTATAGTAAGCCTCTTTTCCTCTGTCAAGGAGAAGGAGAGCGTTGACAAGATGTTCAGCTGCTACAACCGTGAGGTTACCGTACGTGCTTCTACCTCACTTATGGATGCTGACGAAGTGAAAAAATAAGTACTTTTGTGTTCTTAAAATCTGAAGACACTTTTTATATGAAGAAGCTTTTACTTGGCGATGAAGCCATAGCACAGGGTGCCATTGATGCCGGACTGAGCGGAGTATATGCTTATCCCGGAACACCCTCTACTGAAATAACAGAATACATACAGGGTTACTGCAAGAAGAACCCTGCCGAGAAGATACACAATCGCTGGTGCACCAATGAGAAGACAGCTATGGAGGCTGCTCTGGGTATGTCTTTTGCAGGAAAGCGTGCACTGGTATGTATGAAACACGTTGGAATGAACGTGGCTGCCGATCCGTTTGTAAACTCATCAATCACCGGAGTGAACGGCGGTCTTATAGTCCTCGTTGCCGATGACCCCTCAATGCACTCCTCTCAGGATGAGCAGGACACCCGTTTCTACGGCAAGTTTGCCCTGATACCCGTCATTGAGCCCTCATCACAGCAGGAAGCATATGATATGATGTCATACGCCTATGACCTGTCAGAGTCACTCAAGTTGCCGGTACTGATGCGCACAGTAACACGTCTGGCCCACTCACGCGCCGTGGTTTCCCTTAAGGAGAAGCGTGAGCAGAACGCTCTTAACCCCGTTAGCGGAGTACGTGACTGGGTACTGCTGCCCGCCATTGCCAAGCGCCGCTACGCTTCACTGCTGGAGCGTCAGCCTGAGATAATGCGTCTCTCTGTAGAGTCACCTTTCAACAGCTTCAAGGCTGAGGCCAAGCGCTACAAGATGGGTGCCATTGCCTGCGGTAACGCTTACAACTACCTCTCTGAGTGCTACCCAGAGGGAATATCTTTCCCCGTGCTTAAGATTTCACAGTATCCCATACCAGCTGAAACCATCCGTACCATGGCCGAGCAGTGTGACTCAATCATGGTCATTGAGGACGGACAGCCGTTTGTTGAGGAGCAGGTGGCAGGAATCCTGCCTTCAGACTGCAAGATAATAGGCCGCTTGACCGGTGAGTTGCCCCGTCAGGGAGAACTCAACCCTGATATCGTGAAGGCCGCCTTAGGTCTGGCTCCGCTGCCGCATCCGGAGGTTGCCAAGAATGTTGTGGCACGTCCGCCCGCCCTCTGTCAGGGTTGCGGTCACCGCTCAGTATATGAGGCTATCAACATTGTGCTCAAGGATTACAAGACAGCCAAGGTATTCGGTGACATAGGTTGCTACACCTTGGGTGCCCTGCCTCCCTTCCAGGCTCTGGACAGCACGGTAGATATGGGTGCCAGCATTACCATGGCCAAGGGTGCAGCCGATGCAGGCGTATTCCCTGCAGTGGCTATCATAGGTGACAGCACATTCACCCACTCCGGCATGACCGGTCTTTTGGATGCTGTAAATGAGAACTCTCCCATCACAATAATAATCTCCGATAACCTGACCACCGGCATGACCGGCGGACAGGACAGTGCCGGTACAAACAAGTTTGAGGCTATCTGCCGTGGCATAGGCGTTGACCCGGATCACCTCAAGGTGGTTGTTCCGCTGCCCCAGAACATGGAGGAGATTACACGCACACTGCGTGAGGAGATTGAGTATCAGGGCCTGTCGGTAATCATACCGCGCCGTGAATGTATCCAGACACTTGCCCGTAAGGCAAAGGCAAAAGCTGCAAACAAGTAATTCCGCAAACAGATGAAAACAGATATAATTCTTGCAGGCGTAGGAGGACAAGGTATCCTCTCTATCGCAACAGTTATAGGTCAGGCCGCCCTTGAGGAGGAGCTCTACATCAAGCAGGCCGAGGTTCACGGAATGAGCCAGCGCGGCGGTGACGTTCAGTCAAACCTGCGCATATCGGACCAGCCCATTGCAAGTGACCTTATTGCACTTGGTCAGGCCGATATAATCATAGCCATGGAGCCAATGGAGGCCCTGCGTTACAAGCACTACCTGAGTAAGGACGGCTGGGTTATCACATCATCAAACCCCTTCATCAACATAGGCAATTATCCCGATCAGAACGCCATTATCAGTGAGCTTAAGGAGCTGGGTAACGTTATCCTGATTGATACCGATGAGCTGGGCAAGGAGCACAAGATGCCCAAGGCTGTCAACATGATCCTTTTAGGTGCTGCATCAAAGGCGCTCAAGAGCATCAGTTTTGACAAACTCTGCCAGAGTGTACGCACCATATTCGGTGCCAAAGGTGATGCTATCGTAGAGATGAATATCAAGGCCCTTGAGATTGGCCGTAACTGTGAATAACCCCTTTTTACCGATGAAAACGATTATTCCTGCAAACGTCATTGACGATTATCTTGAGAAAATAGAGATACGTGACCTTAACAAGGCATCCATACGCCAGGTTCTGGCATGTGAGCTGAATGCCGAGAAAGTAACCGGTCAGGAGTTCATTCATTTTGAAATGGGTGTGCCCGGCATTCCGCCTGCAGCCGTGGGCGTAAAGGCCCAGAAAGAGGCGCTGGACCGCGGTGTGGCCTCCAAGTATCCCAACATCGAGGGTATCCCTGAACTCAAGGAGCAGGCTGCACGTTTTGTAAAGGCATTCATCAATACTGATATTCTGCCCAGTCACTGCACCCCCACCTGCGGAGGTATGCAGGGAACGTTTGCCGCATTCCTTCTGTGCTCACAGATCGACCCCAAGAAGGATACCATCCTTTACATCGATCCCGGATTCCCCGTACAGAAGATGCAGGCTCAGGTAATGGGCGTCAAGACCGCACAGTTTGACGTGGCCGATTTCCGCGCCGAGAAACTGGGACCAAAACTGGAGAGTTACCTTAAAAACGGAAACATCTGCTGCATAATCTACAGTAACCCCAACAACCCCAGTTGGATGTGTCTTACCGAGCAGGAAATCAAAACCATCGGTGAATTGGCCACAAAATACGACACCATTATACTGGAAGACCTGGCCTACATGACCATGGATTTCCGCCGCGAAGGTCTGGGCATTCCTTTCAAGGAACCTTATCAGGTGAGCGTATCGCATTACACCGATAACTACATCATGATGATTAGCGGCAGTAAGATATTCAGCTACGCCGGCGAGCGTATTGCCGTAGCATGCATATCCGACAAACTCTATGAGCGTCACTTTGAGACACTGCAAAAGCGTTACAACATTTCACGCTTTGGCGCAGTCTACGCTTATGATATGCTTTACGCAATGTCATCAGGCGTAACACACTCAGTACAGTGCGCCATGGCTGCAATGCTCAAGGCTGCATGTGACGGTGAGTTCCAGTTCCGTGAAGACGTACGCGAGTATGCACGCCGCACAGAGAAGATCAAGGCTGCCCTGCTGCGCAACGGATTCAACATCACCTATGATAAGGACCTGGAGGAGCCTGTTAGTGACGGATTCTTCTTCACATTCGGCTACAACCTGCCCGATGGCACACCTATGGAGGGTGGAAAGTTGCTTCATGAGCTGCTCTATTTCGGCATCAGCGGAATAGTGCTCTCATCAACCGGTAGCACACGCCAGGGCATCCGCGGCTGCTCATCAAACATACGCGATGACCAGTTCCCCATCCTTGAGGAACGCCTCCGCCTCTTCAACGAAGCCCACAAGTGATCCATTAGGGGCACAAAGGGGACGGTTCTTTTTGTGCCCCTTCTGATAATATCCCAAAGTGCACAGAACTTTTGGGGTATCGGTATCGGAAACCATGGCCGCCCGTGGGCTTGTGAACCGACGAAGGAAGCGAGAGTAGAGAAAGCTTGTTTTCTATACCGAGCGACGAGGAGGAAAAACGTAGTTTAACGGTAGGG
>Ga0310786_10006080_pt1 | contig 16198 bp, 23 predicted proteins | sample AusTroGonzalo_MG_FD_203881 | JGI IMG/M metagenome (GOLD analysis project Ga0310786, IMG submission 203881) | Bovine rumen microbial communities from tropical cattle in Woodstock, Queensland, Australia - Gonzalo_03 (v2) (version 2) | ecosystem: Host-associated > Mammals > Digestive system >... | reverse complement strand
CGATTTTCGGCAACATGTTCATTCCGTCATTGTTGCAACGAGAAATCAGCTCTTCTGCTCCGTGTGTCTCATAGTATGGGCAGGTGTGTGTATGCTGCGGGATATTTTGTACAAGCCCATAAACCACTGTTCCTTCCTCTGTAACATACAGAACCTCGTCGTACTCTCCACCTTCTGTGGTTCCGCGATATACGGGGTATCCGAGAATTCGGTTTTCGATCAGAACTGTCGGCAGTTCTTTCCCTTCGTGTTGCCTCTTGCTTACCAGTTTTTCGTACAGCTCTTTTAGACTTCTGTTTTCCATTTTTTCTCCTTTGCCCATTCTTCGGGCTCTATTTATTGTTTGAAAAGTGTTCATTATCTTTTCGAGGTTGAAAGTCTCTCCCGCCTCAATAAGCGTCCCATCGATTATAACTGTGTGTTTGTCAGTTATTTCCGCGCACCTGAAAGCCTTCACTGCCTTGTTGTGTCCATTGAATCTAACACGCAGCTCAGAGTTGACTTCCGCATACTTGATTCCAAGTTCAGACAGAACAGCTTTATATTCTGCGCTGTTCGGAAATCTCCATCCTGGCAATGATATATGTCGCACGATTTCAAATATAATTGCCTTTTTTGAATCCATAAGTTCCCCCCAAAGTTTTCCACTGCCTTTTAATGAATTGCGGAATGTATTTCCGTCCACTCTAAAGGATCGTGAGCGTAGTATTGTTCATCCAGCCAATTCTTCGCGTCCTCAAAGCGTAAGAATCCCGACTGCTCGACATCTTCAACGCGCTTGGTTGTGTCATGCATATAAGTTGCCCACGCGGTCAGATTGATTTCGGAGCTCATCAAGGTTTCCTGATTAATCTGCTCCTCGTATCCGTTCTCATCCACTTCATAGGTGATAGCCTCAAGACTGTATTCAATAACAGAGCTTATGTCATTGCGTATAAGTACATCTGTCTGCTTGTACTTTTCAGCAAACACTTTTTCTGCCTGTTCCCTATTGTCGAATACTTCGTTCACATCTGGCGCATCATGCCCCATTGCGCATCCGTTCTCGATAAGGTGTAGCTCATTGCCCTTGAATTCTCTACGCTCACCCATGATTTCGTATGAAACTCTGATTTTTTCCATAAGTTCCCCCCAAAGTTTTCCACTGCCTTTTAGTAGTCTGTGTTTATGTGTGTCCATCCCTCGGAAAAATGCCACAAGGCAATAGCATATCGTCTCTGCTCTTCCCCTTCAGTTCCGAGGATTGCCTGTGCACAGTGACCGATTACCTCTTTCAGGGTATCGAAAAAGGTCCATATTCCGTGCACACAAATTCCATAAGGTTTCATCGGTGGTCTTTTAGCCATTGTCTGCCTCCCTAAATCCATTTTTATCTTCTTCGACTCAAAAGTTTTTATTGTCTTTTAGGCGTAATTACACACCTTTTCTTTAATGCGGTATCTGTTTACAAATTCTATCCACTGATAGGACAGCAATTCGTCAACCTCTCCCCAAATCTCACGCTGTACCGAGCCCTTGATGAACTCGACAGCTTTCTTTTTCTTTTCCTTGTCTATGACATATCCCCAAGAGGCATCGTCCACATAGTCTGCAATGTAAAGCTCTAAATCCATATCCCGAAGCTGGTTCAGAATCTCGCTTGCCTCTTTCTCTGTAAGTGTTACCTTCTTGCCCTTGATTGTAATTGCGATGTCCTTCATATTGCCTTCTCCAATTCAAAGTCTTCGATTGCCCTATTCCACTGTTCATAATAGACTTGGTCCTTCCAACAATCTGCGCCCCATTCCATGTTTTCGTAGATTGAATCGACAATTGCTTCATAGGTTTTCTTGCTCATCTTGTATTCACAGGCATAGCAGTTTATTGCGCCTCTGATATTTTCTTTTTCGGCTTCTTCGTGGAGCTTTCCATACACCTTCCAGAAATCTGCTTCCGGAATTGTTATCTTTTTCCCATCGATCATTACTGTAATGTCTTTCATCTTTACCCTCTCAAAAAGTTTTCCGTAGTCTTTTAGCCGTTGCTTTCTTCTTTTCTTTCGTCACGCTCCCAATCAATCAAGAAACGAGCATCATCCCATTCTGTGCCGTCCAGTCCGTCCCACAGTTGAGCTGAAAGACTTTCCTTCAGATTGTCGTCTACAAAGTCATATTCGCCTTCTTCGCCATATTCCTTCATGTCCTCCAGTCTTTCATCTACAACCTGTTGGAAATGTGCCATGTTCATGCTTTGGACGATTTCCTCGGCCATTGTCTTCGCCTTTGCTTCATTCTCCGCATAGACCACGGGTAACGCGTTGCCTTCTTCGTAGGGCAGAACCTTGATGTCTGCTCCGTCTCTCATAATCATGTATAGGTTTTTCATCTATGTTTCTCCTTCAAGAAAAGTTTTCAGATACCTTTTAGAGGTCTTACAGGTCGATATATTCAATCCACTCTGCCCAGCTCTGAGCTTCGTCAATGGTCTTTTCGCCCAGCAGGATAAGCCCTTCGTTGCGGTTTGTTCCCGCAGGAATTCCCTTTTCCAGCATCTCGCGAACAAGTGGGAATTCTTCCTCGTACCAGCTTTTGCCCTCGTCCTTTTCCCAATACCCGGGGCAGAACCAGCTTTTATGTGTTGCAAGTCCTGACATTTCAAGATGGTTCATAGCAAGGCAGAGGTTTGTATAAAGGTCTTCATCGCCTTTCAGATAGTTGTTGCATGTGTCAACGCAGCTCTTTATGAAATCATTGTTTTCTGCGCCCCAGTGGAAATAAAGAGCGAACCACGGTTTGTTGTTCTTGTTCACTGTTACAATCAGTCTTTCAGCCATACTCAAGCCCCCATCTTTTCTGCGCGCCTTTTAAGAGCGTTCAGTCTCTTTCTGTCTTTATGTGTTCCTTCCCTCGCGGATTTTTCCAAATCGTTCAGGGCTTCGCGTATCTGGTCGGGATTATGACTCAAATCCTGCGCCATCCGTTCCAGAAACTCCTCGCGGGTTTCGCCGAAAAAATCCTCGCGGGTATCATCTATTCCGTAAGGATCGAATCTGTCCGCCAGTGCCACGATGTTACGGCAAAGTCTTAACCTTTTCATATAAGCTCCTTTTCCCTGTCTAGGGACTTACAAGACCCCCAAAAGTTCTATATGGGCTTTTAGAGGTCCAAAAGTTCTCAGACAGCTTTTAGAACCAAAAACTGTTGATGTGCAATGTGTTCGAGAACCACACGCCCGCGACCTTCTGCCAGTGCCCTAGAAGTTCGACCTCTCCGCGCCCGTCCATGAACGCTAAACGGGAGCCCCCGATTTCCTTTTCGATAGCCTTTGCCTGTTTTTTTGTCGGCAGGGAGCGCAGACCCTTGACCCACAGCTTACGGGCATATGCACTCGTGTCGCTGTCCTTTCCGTTCGGATTGGCAAACCATAACCACGACTGCGTAGGGATTACGCCATTGTGAGCCATGCACAGAGAAGCCTCGCCCCTCTGCTTGAATTCCTTTGCATGTTTCGGAACAATAGGGAACGGATGGCAGAGTTGCGGACACGTTGCCCCGTGCGTGGTTATTCGACAGTGGACAATGGCGGGCATATCATCAGTTACGCACGCATGGTAACGCTGTAAAAGGGACTCGATTGTAAAAAATCCTTTCTCGAAATAAACGCGCCCGTTCTTGGCATACATGAAGCCCGCGCCGTTCGGGTTGGTGTCAAACATGCGGGACATCATATAGTCGGACAAGTGCGCGCCTTGTGTTTTATAAGCAATTACACACATATAAAAACCTCCAATTATAGAAAGATTTGCAAAAGGGCTTTTAGAGCCCTTTTTCAGATGCCCCACAGGGTAGGACATCCAAAAAGGACTCTCAGCAGGCGGTGAAATAGTATTCGCCGTCCTCGTGGAAGTCGAAGGCGCAGTCACGCCCGAACGCCTCGAAGTCGAAATAGCGGGCGACATCCTCAGGGACATTCTCAAGATATCCGCACTCGTTTGCGATGTATTCGCCGAGCTCGTAGTTATTCTCGAATCTGCCGAAATATCGCTCGTTGAATAGTTCGACGATGTCGTCGGAGTCTTTCCCGTTGATGTCGTGCTCGAAAAGATGGACAAATGCGGCGAACGCGTCAGAGTCCGAGATTTCTTCACAGGCTTTTAGAATTTGCCACGCCGAATTGGAGAGGGAATACTCAGAATAGATGCCGAGGTCGTCGTCTTCGACATCTTGGAACATGATTTCGGGGTCGCGCTCGTCTTTGTGGAGTTCAAGGCAAGCCTTGAAAAAATCCTCGCGGGTTTCGTAGTCCATAGGGTCAAGCCATGCGCCCGACAGGTCGCCGTTGTTATATTTTCCGTATGTTCCGACATAAAGCTTCATATCTTCCCCCCTCATGCCTTGGCAACTAAAACCGCCAATCTTTCGCGCTCGATTTTCTCGACTGTCTTTTTCATGCTGTCGGAAACTTTGACCCCAGCATTTACCAGAATCAGATACTTAGCCATGATGATGTTTTTTGTTCTTTCGCTCATGTTTGCTCCTTTGCCCGTTGCGGGCTTCCTGATAAGAGATTACCACAGCCTGAAAACTTTCGTCAATACATTTTAGAGAACATTTTGACATTTGTTTTATACAAGCTTTTAGGCTTCGCAGCGTGCCTTCTATCCGCTGCGGTCTTCCAGGTGCTGCGAGCCTGGATCCCTCCGGCTGCCGGTCCAGGCGATCGCTGCCGGGTTTGATCAAGATATCCGGGGCCCCTTTTAACGCATAATGCGCGCGTATTATATGCGCGTCCGCTTGCGTGTACGCACTTCTGCATCCGCGCCCACATCATGCCCAAGTGCGGACACAGAGGCGCGGACTTGCGGGCGAATGGGTACGCATACAGCACGCGGACGAATACGCCCGCACAGATGGTGAGCGCGGACGGGGTCGTCCGTATACATGACACAAGCGGACGAATGCGGACGAATACGCCCGCACAGATGGTGAGCGCGGACGGGGTCGTCCGTATACATGACACAAGCGGACGAATGCGGACGAATACGCCCGCACAGGCAACGCGAACGAATAAGCCCGCCCGCTTGTCTGCCTATCCGCGAGGGTGTAGGCGAACGCTCGGACGGGAGCGCAAGGGCAAAAAAAGAACGCCCCGCAGGGCGTCCCAACTGTTGCGCGGGGTCATTTAGACCAGCCCGCATTCATGCATCCATTTTGCAGACTCGCTCGGGAGGTGGGCGTATGAGATGGCTTCTTTAAAGGTGCAGTGTTCGGCGTCCCCGCCATTAAGCAGGAATGTTGCTACACCGTATGTTAGCGCGATATAAGCCTTCATTCTCTGCGGGTCGCTTGTTCCTGCCCACAGTCTTAACTCGATAGTATGGCTGTTTTGTGTGTTGATGCAATAATAGCGCCTTTCGTGGCTTTCTTTCTGTCTGTCGCAGAATTCCAAAGCCTTAGCGTATGTCTTGCACTTGGTAGGCTTACACCAGTAGAAGGGGTCTCTGCCTGTGCGGTCAGATAGCTTTGAAAACTCATTCCAGAAACGCTCTAAAACAACGCAGAAACCCGCTTCAATTCTTGCCATGTTGCAACCCTTGGCAGTGAACGGGGCGCGTGAAATGTGAACGTGGAAACCGCAGGACTTACCCGCCTTAAAACCACACTGTCGCGAGGTTTCGGCGATACGCTCTGCAAGGTGCGAGGAAAACCAATAACCGATTGTACAAGGCCTAGATATGACCTCTAAGCCTGTGCCATATGTGCCCGATATAGAGCCGTCCATTTTGCCGTATACTTCAGGGCAGGTTGCCTCTAATGCTCTGTCAAAGCCTTGAATGTCCACGTCGAGGTGTTCGTTGAGCTTTTCTGTTTCGTTCTCTATTCCGAGATAGAAAAGCGTTGACTTGGCTGTGTCTTTTCCGACTCTATCAACGGGGCTAGTCTCGCCCTTGACCTTGACCCTAAAACCGCCCTGTGGTTTTGTGCTGTAACTGTAAATCATGTTTGCTCCTTTGCCCGTTGCGGGCTACATGGACAGCTTAGCACGTACGTGCGGACGTGTCAACACATTTCGGAGAATGTTTTCATGTTCAGTTTTTTTGCTGTCGGGGCATTGCCTGTGAGCGTGTGGACAAGCCCGCCCGCCTCTATGCATGCGCGGACGAACGCGGACGAACGCGAACGGATACGCCCGCATAATCTAGCATTATTTGGGGTCATTCGGGGCATTTCCAAAGGTACTGTGACAGGGGTAAGCCTCGTAACCAGGGGCGGCGCGTCCCGACGGTCACGAATTTCGTGGTTTTTTTCGTATGTGGTTACCGAAAAAGGATTTAAAGCGTAGCTTTAACATACATATTTGAATAACAGGATGTTTGTTATTCAAGTTTGTTACGATAACATTCGTGTTTTTATAACGAAACGCCCTCTGAATAGGATCTTCGGAAAGTCGGAACCGGTCTGTTATTTCTTTTCACCATTTCTTTTTGCGCTTCAGCGATTCCGAGCCAGTCTTCATCACTGTTCTGCCCCAGACCGAGCATATAGAACATCGCATAGTTGTATACGTGAGTATCAAGGATCTCGTTACGATCTCTGTTCTTCACCCAGACCAGTTTCTTGTTCTGGAGCACCTCGTTCTCTGCAAAAAGCTGCATGTAGAACTCTTCATCGAAGTCCGCAGGGTAGAACGGCATGAATGCCACCGTTCCCTCGTTGTTGTCCTTCAGTCTGAGGTGGTCATAGACCTGTCTCTTGATCGGGTTGATCGGAGTATCCCAGTAGGCAGCATCGTGAAGACCTTCTCGTTTGTCGAATTTCTTCGATGGTATGAAGCCGTTCATGCGCTCGTATCCTCTGACGGGATAGCAGACGGCCTTCTCCTGGGCTGTCAGTGAAATATAGAACTCAGAAACCTTGCTTGACTTGTATGAACGGTCGATTCCGTTCGCAAGACTCTGCATGATCAGGCCGTCCTCACGGACCCATGTTCCGTTGAGGATCTTCTTTCTGTACTCGACCCATGCCGGATTATCCAGCATTTCCATGTCCTCCTGCCTTCCAATATGGAAGACATAGTGATCTATGACGACATGTCGTCCCCTGAAACCCCATCCCATCAGCGTAGTCTCAATACGGTTGGCCTGAACATCGCTTCCGGTTGTCAGGACATTGACCCACTCCGGTATAACTCCTCTCTTGTAAGACGACTTGAGGTTGGCTTCATATACCTCTCTCCACTCATGGGAACCGCTTCCTATGATATAGGGCATGGCAAGGATTGTGTTGTAGAAAGCGGTCATCTTCTCGTATCTGGACTCTTTCTGTTCTTCGAGAGCGGAAACATACTGCTTTGCGATCTGTCTCCAGCTCTTCCAGCCCACAGGCGCATAGAATGTAGGAAGGTAATATCCTTGCTCAAGCGGATCCGCTTTAGGATTCTGCGGCACCCAATGTCCTTTAGGAAGCAAAGTCAGCTTGTCTTCGTTCCTTATCATGTTATGGCATGTCGGGCACTCCATCCACGCTTCAGAGACTGTCAGACCTTCCGCATTGTATCTGAAGTTGTCCATGTTGAATTCCATATCCTCGCCGCAGCAGGGACATGGAATCAGATAATGGTTGTTGGTTGTCTTCAGAAGTTCCTTCCAGATAAGGGAATCGTTGAGCGGAGTGGAAGACATAATCTTCTTCGCACGGCTTCCGAAGGTGGTGAGTCTCGCATCTATCAGCTGAATCGGATCTCCGCCCTTAGTGACTCCCCATGCGTCCAGCTCATCCGCGAAGAAAAGCATGGCGGAATCAGATCTGAGTGAAGCTTCGGACTTGCCTGACACGAATTTGATGAATCCGCCGGGGAAGATCTTCGAAGTAAGTGTGTTTCCCGAACCTCTGCCTCCTACGGCCTTGAGCCTGTCCTTTACCATACTGTTCGCTTCAAGCATGGGATCGAACTTCTTTCTGACATATTCCCGGAGGTTGTTGTCGTCGGAGAATCCGAATACCATCGGGGCCGGGCACTCAACCGTGTAATACATCATGGCGTTACCTTCAACGGTAGTCTTTCCTGTCTGAGATCCGAAATCAAGCACGATTGTCTGTACCGGACTGTCAGGGGACATATCCCGCTGAGGCTGTTTCTGATAAGGGCATCTTTCAAGACGATACCTTCCTTTCTCTGTTGTGTTGGACGGTAGGTGGACATTCTGTTCAACCCAGGTCAACAGAGGAAGAGGCCTCTTGTAGTGAAGTCCGCCGGCTATACGGTCAAGAATCCAGCTCATCGGCTTTCTCCTCCTGTACATCTTCGGTGAATGCCTTGGACTCCTTCTCGACCTCTGCCCTCATATCGTCTGTCATTCGGGTGTATTCGGGATCAATGATGTTTTCCTTCAGATATATCTCATCCTCCGGTTTTATCGAAGCTCCAAGAGTCTCGGCCCATGCGATGATGAGTGGAACCATTTTGAATTTGGACGTGTTGAGTGCCGCTGAAAGAACCGTTCCGAATGCATCGAGTGCGGGTGCTATGTCCTTTTTTTCTATGAGCTCTCCGGCCTGTTGTCTGGCTTTCATCGACAGAATGATGGCGCGGTACTTCTTTTCGCATATCTCCCATGAGAACACCCTTGCACCTGTCTTGATGTCTATGACCCAGCAGTCCTCTTCCTTGTCGGGATCTATGAGACCGCGGATTGAATCGAGGGATGTTTTGCCTGATATGACATCCTCCACATTCGGAGCCACAACCTCCGGTTCATTGACCGATGGAACCACCGGGTCTGATGTGGAGACATTCATGTATACATCTGAGGGTATCGGACGGGACTCCCTGCGGGTTCCCTTCTTCGCTTTGTCCTTCGCCGCGAGGAAGCCCTGTATCTGCTCTTCCCAGTCGAAATAACGCACTGGACCCTTGATGATGTCCGTATAGGATATATAACCGGCCTTGACATACCGGGTGATGGTCATAGCCGTTGTGTTCATTCTTCTGGCGAATTCCTTCGCCGTCACATATTCCCTGCCCTTTCTATGTTTTACCTCTGCGACCTTGCCGTTCATCACTTTCTCCTTTCAAGATGGTATGACCTGTAAATATCCCGCCTGTTCTTGCCGGTATCCCTGCAATACTTGTCAATGGAGACGAATACCTTTCCGTTGATACGGACAACCTCGTCCCTGCGGTTCTCCACAAGTTCCTCGATCTCAAACTTCGTTCCGTCAGGAGAATAAATGGTGACAAGATCCGAACCGATGTCGCTTATGACTTTATTCCGGAAATGGCATCCTCTTGAATGGAGATAGTCGGCAAGTTCCTTTCTCGTGTTGAAAGGCCTGTTCATCAGAATTTCATCATCTTTGTATTCATGCAGCAGAAGGGCTTTTGACACTGTCCTTTGAACCTCTCGAAACGAATATATCCTAGTTCGGAATAGTTGTCACCAAAATTCCCACATTAAATTCCCACTTGTGATTTTTTTATGGTGTATGCGTACAAAACAAGAGATACAGGGCGACATCGACGAGCTGAAGGAATATCTGGAAGCTCTGAAGGCACAAAGACTCTCAATAACCTCCGGCGGAGCTACCGAATGGGAAACCCGCGATGGAGACTCGACTAGAAGGGTTAAGAATCTCTCTCTCGACCAGATAAGGGCGGAGATTGATAAGACCAAAGCCGAGATCAGGAATCTTGAAGCCGAGCTTGACGGGTTCAAGGGAACCGCATTCTCCCTTTCCCCGATGTTTCCGCGTTTTTAAGGAGGACGTAGAGCATGACACCCTACACGAATCCCAAACAGACAACGATGGAAAGCGGCTTCTGGCCCTGGTATCCTTCTGACCCGAATGAGTTCTTCTCGTCCAATCAGGACATGTCTCAGCACGAGTCAGAGGCGATGTATCGTCAGTTCCCGATGGGAAAGATGATCATCGATGCGCAGACACGTATGGTCGTCGGTAAAGGACTCTCGCCAATGTCTTCTCCAGAGACTGATATCACAGGCTGGGATGAGGACACAACCGCCCGCTTCCAGCGACAGGCGGAGTCCTACTGGCGCATCATCACAGGCAGCCGTAATTACGACTGGTACGGCAAGAATGACTTCAGACAGCTTCAGCAGATTGCTTTCAAGAACATTCTCATAATGGGAGACACCCTCGTCCATAGAGGATTCCGCAGAATGCGCAACGGAGTCACGCTGCCGTATATGCAGCTGATCAGCGGACGCATGGTCACCCAGAACTACGAAGTGGACTCCAAGAACATGACCGGCGGTGTCTATATAAATCCGACGACAGGAAGAGAGACAGCCTACCGTCTCAGAGTCATAGGAGAGACTCTTGAGGATACTCTCGGAACAAGAACAGTCAAGAGATACAATCCGCGCACAGGCCGTCTTGAATTCGACCTAATCCAGCTTCAGAAATCAGATCCGGGACTCGTGAGAGGAATTCCCCTTCTCACTTCCCTCAGAGGAGCCATTCTCGGAACAAGCAAGTATCAGGACAACCATCTTCTCCAGTCAATCGTTCAGAACATGTTCTCCGTCTTCATCGAGAAAGAAGAAGAGACGCAGGGTCCGACGATCAAGGATAAGATCCTCGGAGCCGGCGGAGCTCCTGATCCGATAGATCCGGGAAAGATAAACCTTAAGAGCGGTAACATCATTCCGCTTAATCCGAAGGAACATGCCGTTGTGGTACAGAGGCAGAGCCTCGGAGAGGATTACTCCAAATATCTGACCGCCAATATCGAGATTATCGCCGGAGCATGCGGACTCTCTGCCGAGACCGTTCTGAACAGGTACAACGCATCCTTCTCCGCATCAAGAGCCGGAATCGCCGCAACGGAAAAGAACAACGAGATCCTCAGAGAAGAGTTCGTACAGAAATTCTGTGAGCCGGTCTGGGAACAGGTCATCGATACCGGAGTCCTTTCAGGACATATCGAGGCTCCGGGATACCTTGACGACCCGATGGTCCGCAGAGCCGCACTCGCCACCACATGGGCTGGCCCGACACCCGCACAGGTAGACCCTGTCAAGGAAGTCAACGCATACATCGCAGCAATCGGAGCAGGACTCTGCACACATGAATACGCAGTCAGAAGACTGTACGGCATGGACTTCGGAGAGGTTGTCGAGCGTCTCGCCAAAGAAAAGAACGAATACGAGGCCCGTGGAATAGACGTGAGGAACGTCCTGATTCCGGAAGGCAAAGAAACCCCCACAGAGGAGGATACAGCAAGTGAAGAACAGTGAACGCATTCTGGCTCTCAGAGAAGGATACTATGCCTCAACCGAGGAGCGTCAGCGATATTTCGCCGAAGCATGGAGGTGTGATATCGAGGATGGTTTTGCACTCCTGTCCGTAGAGGGTGCGACATATGCCTCCTACTACGGACCCGGCACATATTCAAGGCTCAGAGCGCAGATCGAAATGGTTCTCGACATGGAAGAAGTGACACAGGTCGGCATCGAGTTCAACTCTCCGGGCGGAGACGTGAACGGACTCTTCGAGGCCTGCGAGTACATCTCCAAGGCGAAGGAAGTCAAACCGATTCACGCACATGTGACAGGGCTTTGTTGCAGTGCCGCCTATGCGCTTGCAGCCTCATGCACGGACATAAGCGCGACAGAAACATCCGAAATCGGAAGTGTAGGTGTGTTTGCACATGCCTATGATGACACAGAGTACCTGAAGAAGCAGGGCATTCTTTCACGCATCTTCAGGAGCAAGAACGCTGAAAACAAGAACAAATCCGCATTCACCGAGGAAGGAGCGGCAGACATCCAGGAGAAGATCGACTTCTACGAGAACTGTTTCTACACCGTTCTTTCCGAAGGAAGACAGATGGACCGCGAAGAGTGCCTTGAGCAGTTCGGCCACGGTTCCGTGTTCCTCGCAAGCGATGCGAAGGAGCGCAAAATGATTGATTCAGTCGCCGCCTACGGCGAATGGATAAACGGACTGACCTCTTCCGAAGGAGAAGAGGACGAAGGAGAAAACGACATGGATATCAAGAACATGACAGCTGAACAGAAGGCTGACCTGTTCGCGGCACTTGTCGCTGACAGCCCTTCCCTTCTTGCAGATGCGGAGGGGACAGCAAAAAAGGGAGAGCGTGAGCGTCTCAAAGCGCTTGAAGCTCTCAGAAACGGATCTGCCGCCGTTGACACAATCGTCAATGCGGCTGTCGAAGACGGCAGAAGCGCACAGGATGTGGCTCTCGACATTGTCCAGGCAATGAAGAACGCCCCTGCTCCCGCTCCTGCAAACACGGCAGAGGCAGCTCTCGGAGTCATGGCCGATTCCGACCAGCCGGTTTCTGTTCCGTCACAGGCATCTGATGACATGGCCGCATTCGAGGCAATGATCGCCAGAGCCAACAAAAATGCCAAGGAGGGAAAGTAAATGGCAGAAAAAGTAATGCCCGCCCTCGCACTCGGTCTTCCCTCCACATGGAAAACCGATGTTGTGAAGATCGGTAAGGGTGCAGCAAACGCACCGTCCAACAGCACGGTTCTTCCGGCTGGCTACCCTGTACTGCTTTCTACAGTAAGCGGTCAGGAGTATGACGCATTCACAAAGACAGGTATTGCCGCAGCAATCGTGGATACCAAGGGAACAGTCGGAACATCCGTTACAACAGTCGGAGCCGCCCTCGGAATTCTGCTTGAGCCGTGGACAGTATCCGCCACACAGACAGATGTGAAGATCGCCTATGCAGGCGAGTTCGACCTTGAGGCTATCTATGCAGCCTGTGAGGACTTCTTCGACGAGACAGAAGTCACACCGAAGATGCTGAAGAACGCCCACGGACACATCATCTTCAACAGCCGCAAGGTTGCTGAAATCTACAGCTGAGAAGGAGGAAGACCATGAACTTTGGAATTGACATCATCGCAAAAGGTCTCCCAAGAGTCGTGATGAGATCAACAACAGCACAGCCTGTAGACACATTCCTTCAGGATGTTCTGTTCGGTGGAACACCCATCATGGGAAACGAGGTCCAGGACGGTGTCGTCCTGGAGTACAGAAAGTACGCACCGCAGGTCGCTGAAGAGGCAATCCGCGGACAGGACCCCAACCGCAAGAATTATCAGAGCGGATTCAACGACAGCTATGTCGTGCCGAACTACTACCACGACACCGACAGGGTTGACCTGACCGATGCCGACACCCGTGTGTTCGGTGAGCCTCTTGAGGGCAACGAGTCCACAGTGGACAGAGTCGTAAGACGTTTCGCCGACAAGAGAGACGCAATCCACGACTCTTATCTCATGGCCAAAGAAGCAATGTGCAAAGCTGCTATCTTTGATGCCCAGATCGTCAACAAGGCAGGAACACAGCCTCTTCCGATGACATCCGCACTGCTTTCCATCAGCGGAAGCACCATGTATTCCGACTTCCTCGGAACCATCAAGAGCGGATTCAACACAACCCGCAAGAAGAACAAGGGTTTCCGCCCGAACGCAATCGTCCTCAATCCGACCTATGCCATCCTCCTCGTCGAGGCTCTGAATGCAGCCGGACTTCTCAACAAGATGGGCTATGATCTTGCAGTCGCAAAGTTCGAGCCTCTCTCAGAGAAGGGTGTCCAGGTCGCAGGTTCTGTCAAGACTCCCGCAGGAGAGCTGGCAATCCTTGCCTACTACGGCAATGACGGAACATACGACTACATCCCCGACCAGAAGGCAATCCTCTGTAGGGCTGATGTCGGCGGAATCGGTTCATTCGCCTACGGCAGAGTCCAGGCTTTCGAAGACGGACGCGGACCGCACTACGTTGTAGAGCAGGAAAGATACCGCCCGTTCATCGAGGGTCAGGGAGACATGGCACACTATGCAATCGAGGTTCAGAGCGCACCGCTTCCGATCATCACAAACCTCGACGGCTATTGTGTCTTCACTTCAATCCCCAGCTCACTGAGCTGACGGAAAGGAACAGGACGTGAGTATTCTCGCAGCGATAGACAGCCAGTGGAAGAACCTTATGGAAAAGGGAGCGTTCAGTGAGAAAGCGGTCATCACCGTCGGTGAGACTGAATACTCCCTGTACGGAATATTCTTCTCCGGCAACTACGGACAGAAAGACTTCGACAAAGGTTATTCCGTCCGTAAGCCGGAAAAGAGACAGAGCTTCAGAATAGCCCTGTCCTCCCTTCCTGAAGGTGTCACGGTCAAAGACCTTGTCCGCAAGAGTCTGTCGGTGCGGGGAAGCACATGGACTGTGCGTGAAGTGACGGGCAATGAATCGGGAACGCTGAATCTTGAACTTGTTCCAAGTGCGACCCAGAACGGAGGCAACAATGCCGGAACTGGTACTTGAAGGTTTCGACAAGCTTGCTGACGGACTGACCATCAAGGCTCCGGCCACACTCAGGCGAATGGCTTTCAATGTTGATGCGAATGTAGCTTCAGCAGGAAGAAGACAGGAGCAGAAAGAGGCCAGCAGCCTTGAGATGGGAAAGGAACAGAGGAAAGGACGCATAACAAGAGTCTTTTCCAAGTGGGACCCTGAAGTCGGTTATGTTTCTACCACACGGCAGGCAGGCAAGGGGGGCACGGGTTTCCGAATGGCCTCCTTCGGATGGGAGAGAGTGCGGAAGGCGACAGTCACCGCACCCTACTCAAGCCAGCTTGTGAATCTCTGGGGTAAGTCTACCAAGGCGTACACCAAGGATTCGCCTCTTGTCGGTCAGGGCAAAGGCAGAGTCTGGAAGAAAGGCACGAAGCGACCTCAGCGTTACTACTGGTCCAAGGCATTCGATGCAATGTCCCGTGCAGTCGGACCGGCAATCGAAAGAACGGAGAAGAAATTTCTTCCGCAGCTTGAGGAGATCATATGACATTGAGACAGGTACTAACACAGGTTCAGGCCGACATAGTGGCCAATCTCAACAACTATATCTCATCAACTCAGCTTGAGGATGAAGATTGGTTCACTGAGCTTTCATTTCACGATGATGCTCCGAGAATCGAATCTGACAGATTCTTCATGGGAATCTATCTGTCTTCTCCTGACGGCGAGGTCTACACGGGCAACGCAAGCCAGGGAGCGGTAGGCATCACTCTTGACTGCATCCTTGACGACGAGCGTGAGAACAGCAATCTCCCACAGCTCTACCTTTCGGCTGTCATCGAGTTTCTGAAGAAGAAGCGTTACGGCATTTCATCTTCCGTCACCACAGCTGTGGTTGTGAGAACGGATCTCGACGCACCCTACAACGGGTTCGCCGTAGCAATCAGCGCAACAGTCTATGACATGGACTACGACATATAAGGAGAAATTATATGGCTTATCTTAACAATGTTCGCGATGGTCGTCAGAGTAAGGTTTATCTGCTCAAGCACGGTACAACCCCAAAGACTTCCCTCGCTACAACCGATATCGGAAAGCTGTTCTGCATCACAGGCAAGGATAGTTCTTCTTCCGCTTTCGGCAATCTCAGAGTCGGTGATTACTTCATCTGTCTGGATATCGGAACAGGCACACCGCACGTCGCTGCCGTTCCCACACTGGGAACAAACGATGAGCTTGTTGCCGTCACACCGCTGTTCCTCGGTGGAGCAACCGACAAGGATCTCAATTTTGAGAAGTCAACAACCGAAATCACCTGCGATAAAGACGATGCTCAGAACATCGTCAGCAACGGTGTTGTCGCAATTTCAGGCAGCATAACAGCTTACGACCTTCTCCAGAACGGAGACACAGCCGCCAACAGAATCCGTCAGAGATTCAACAAGATGGTGACTATGAACTCCGCAACAGGAGTTCCGACAGCAGCAGAACTCGACAGAACAGAGAAGGACGTTCTCATGTTTGTCTGGGATGCCCGTGAGCTTAACGACGGAGAGGTCATCGGAATCGACATCGTTCCGGCCTTCCTGTCAAGCCAGGGTCACGGTTCGGCATACGGTTCAGGTCAGACCTTCCCGGTCAACTTCTCCGGTGCGGACACCGACGAGCAGGGCCATCGCAGAGGCTATTACCAGCTTGACTACTTCCCCGAACTCGGTGCAGAGATCGACAGCTGGGTTGCATGATTCTCTCATCTGGCGATGGGAAGAACATAGGGGGTGCGACAACATCAATCCCCCACCCTTTTACCTGTCGCCGGATTTCTTTTGAAAACAAATACCATCGCCAAGGAGAAAAACAATGAATATCGACATTAAGAACATTGACGTTACAAAAGCAGACCTCGGACTCAGACA